>Ga0134128_10003194_pt1 | contig 20074 bp, 15 predicted proteins | sample KB31754_FD_96462 | JGI IMG/M metagenome (GOLD analysis project Ga0134128, IMG submission 96462) | Terrestrial soil microbial communities with excess Nitrogen fertilizer from Kellogg Biological Station, Michigan, USA - KB3-175-4 | ecosystem: Environmental > Terrestrial > Soil > Unclassified ...
AACACGATGGCGCGGGTGCTGGTGGTGCCCTGGTCAATGGCAATTACGTACTGAGACATCATTGTTCCTTTGTTTGTGCAGCCTGCCGGCAGGCTGCGGCCCACTATCCAACTACTACTTGGTCTACTTCATTAGTCACATAACAACAAGGGCTTGCGCCCGGAACCACGTGGCGCTACTTGGTGATGAGCGGCAGCCACTGTGCCATGAGCCCGCCGAGCGCACCGCCCGCGAGCGGGCCGACGATTGGGACCCAGGAGTAGCTCCAGTCACTGGCACCCTTGCCCTTGATGGGCAGCAGGGCGTGGGCGATGCGCGGGCCCAGGTCGCGGGCGGGGTTGATGGCGTAACCGGTCGGCCCGCCGAGGGAGGCGCCGATGGCAACCACCAGCAGGGCCACGGGCAGCGGGCCCAGGCCCGTCACCCCGCCGCCGAAGTGAAGGATGACGAACACCAGCACGAAGGTGCCGATGATTTCGGTAACGACGTTCCAGCCGTAGCTGCGCTTGGCGGGGCCGGTGGAGAAGACGCCGAGCTTGGTGGCGCCGTCGGGTTCGTCGTCGAAGTGCTGCTTGTAGGCCAGCCAGCACACCACGGCGCCGAGGAAGGCGCCGAGCATTTCCCCGCCGAAGTACGTCAGGGTCGAGCCGAAGCTGATGGGCACGTTGGGTGCGTAGTCGGTGGCACCGCTGGAGAGGATCCCCACCGTCACGGCGGGGTTCAGGTGGGCACCGGACTTGGCGGCAACAAACACGCCGGCCATCACCGCCAGGCCCCAGCCCCAGTTGACCATCAGGAATCCGCCGGCATTGCCTTTGGTCCCCCTGAGGGCAACGTTGGCCACGACGCCGCAACCCAGCAGGGTGAGCATCATGGTTCCCATCACTTCGGACAGGAACACTATTCCAAGAGACATCTTTGACTCCTTCTATTCTTTTTTGTGTGCCGCGGCCCTTGTTTGGCCGCGTTTCTTGAGCCCCGTTGCCCCTGGGGCGTCTAGGCGATCAAGCTTTGGACCTGCACGCCGTGGAGCCGCGAGAGGACGTCCTCGGCATGGTGGATCTCGTCCTGGCAGCGCGCCTTCGACCAGCCCAGCGGACCCGCAAGGGCGTTGGCGGTTTCGGCCAGCAGCTCGGCCGTGACCAGTCCGCGGAAGGCCAGGGAGGTGCGCCGGATCATCACGTCGACGAGGTGGCCGATCTGTTCGTGCTCCACCATGAATTCGACCTCCCGCCGGCTGAGCTCATGCGTTGACTCAAACGCGTCGTCGTCCCCGGCGGCGAGGTAGTCCAGCACCAGGCCGGCCCGCGTGCCGTAACGGGTGAACAGGACGCCGGCCCGGGCCGCGTCGACGGGGCCGCGCGCGTGGGCGGCAATCCAGGACTCCACGGCCGCATCCGTGGCGGGGAAGCCGGCGCCGCCGCCGATGGCGAGCTTCGCCGTCGAGGTTTTCCGTTCCGCGCCCAGCGCGGCCAGGACGTCATTGGCCAGGTGCTCCGAGAGTGCGCGGAAGGTGGTCCACTTGCCGCCAACCAGACTCAGGACGGGGACCGTGGCACCCGCCACGGCGCGGTCCGCGCGCTCGATCCGATAGTCGCGGGAGACGAAGCCGGGCGCGGTTTCGTCGTGCCGGGGCAGGGGGCGCACGCCGGAGAAACTGTACACAATCTCGTTGCGGGTGACACTGATGGCCGGGAAGACGTGGCCGATCAGCTCGAAGAAGTAGTCGATTTCACTGTCCGTGCACACGGCGTCCTGCGACATGTCCGCATCAATGTCCGTGGTGCCGACCAGCACGCGGTCCCCCATGGGGTAGATCAGCACGATCCGGCCGTCTGTGTGCTCGAAGAAGATTTCGCGCCCGCCGCATGCCGCCAGCAGCTCGGGGTGGTCCAGCACAATGTGTGAACCCTTGGTCCCGCCCATGAACGCCGTGGCGGATCCCAGCGCGGCGTTGGTGTCATCGACCCAGGCGCCGGTGGTGTTGACAATCACGTCCGCCGTGAACGTGAACGCCTCGCCGGTGAGCTGGTCGGTCAGCTGCACGCCCTGCCCGGTGATGGCGGTGGCCGCCAGGTAGTTCGTGGTCCGGGCGCGGGAGGTTTCGTCCGCGGTTCGGCCGGCCCCTGCCTGGCCTGCCTTTTCGCCGTCTTGGAGGACATCCAGGGTCAGGCGCTCGGGGTTGTGCACGGAGGCGTCGTAGTAGCTGGCGGCGTACTTGATGCCGGGGTGCAGGGCAGGCAGCTCGGCCAGCGCCCTGGCACGTCCCTTGAACTCGTGCCGCGGGACGCTGCCGCCGTCGCGGGAGAAGAAGTCGTACATGGTCAGCCCGGCCTTGATCAGGAAGGCCCCCCGTTCCCGGGGCTTGCCCTGCCTGTGCGTCAGGAAGCGCATGGGAGCGGCCAGGATGCCGGAAAAGGTGCTGAAGATGGGGATGGTGGTCTGCAGCGGCTTCACATAGTGGGGCGCGATCTTCAGGAGGCGGTTGCGCTCCACCACGGATTCGCGCACCAGCCGGAATTCGCCGTTCTCCAGGTAACGGATGCCGCCGTGGATCATGTGGGAGGAGGCCCCGGAGGCGCCCTGGCAGTAGTCCCCGCGCTCCACGAGTGCCACGTCAATGCCCTGCAGGGCGAGGTCGCGGAACGTGCCGACGCCGTTGATCCCGCCGCCGATGACCAGGACCTGGGCGTGGGGCCTGCCGCGCAGGGCCTCCACGTGGGGCCGCGGGGCCGCCCCGGCGTCGTTGGCGTTCTTGGCGGCAGTGCCGGGGAATCTCACGGTGACCTCATCTGCAAAGCTGTGTTGTTGCGCACGGGGCGCCGGTTCCCCCTATTCTTGGATGAGGTGAAAAATATAATCAACCTGTTTGCACAAACGTGCAGAAAGGCTGCCGCGGCAATGGCGAACAAGCGAACAAAGCAGTCCGACGCCCTGCGGGCTGCACAAATGTACTATTTGCAGGACCAGACGATGGACGCGATTGCCAGGGAGCTGCGCACCTCCCGCTCCACGGTGTCCCGGCTGCTTTCCGCCGCCCGCGAAACGGGCCTGGTGCAGATCCAGGTCAAGACCCCGGCCGACCGGGCCCCGGAGCTGGAGCGCGCCATCCGCAAGCGGTACCAGGTGGAGGTCCACGTGGTGCCGGTGTCCGACACCCTGGATGAAATGGACGTCCTGGACCGGGTCAGCATGCAGGCCGCCCGCACCATCACCCCGCTGGTGGACTCGAACGCCGTCATCGGCGTGGCCTGGGGCTCCACCCTGAGTGCGGTCAGCCGGCACCTGACGCGCAAGACCACGCACGGCACCACGATCGTCCAGCTCAACGGGGCGGGCAACACCCAGACCACGGGCATCACCTATGCCTCTGAAATCATCCGGCGCTTCGGCAGCGCCTACGGCGCCAAGGTGGAGCAATTTCCCGTCCCCGCGTTCTTTGACCACGCCGAGACCAAACGGCTGATGTGGGAGGAGCGCAGCGTCCGGCGCATCCTGGACCTGCAGGAACGCATGACCATCGCCATCTTCGGCGTGGGCTCCATGAACGCCGACGTCCCCAGCCACGTCTACGCCGGCGGCTACCTGGACTCCACCGACCTGGACGAGCTCGAGGCCAGCGGCGTGGCCGGCGACGTGGCCACGGTCTTCTTCCGCGACGACGGCAGCGACGCCGGGATCGTGCTCAACGACCGCTCCAGCGGACCCAGCCTGGACAGCCTCAGGAGGGTCCGGCGTCGCATTTGTGTGGTGTCAGGGGCCAAGAAGATCAAGGGCCTGCGGGGCGCGCTCGCCGCCGGGCTGGCCACCGACCTGATCCTGGATGAGGGCACCGCGAGGGAGCTCGTGGAGGCCGATGCCCATTCCAGCGACCCGATCTTCGGCTTCCTGAACAGCCTGGACGGGCTCTGAGGCGCGTGCCGCGGGACCATGCGGCGGGACCCTGCGGCGGGGCCGTGCCGCGAACGCCGCGCACGCATTAATCGGTAGAGTCGTAGTCATGCACCTTGCTCCCAAAGTCCCCCTTAACAACGGCGTCCTGATCGACGCTCTCGGTTACGGCGTCTACAAGGTCCCGGCCGCCGACTGCGCCGCGCTGGTCTCCACCGCCCTCGACGCCGGGTACCGGACAGTGGACACCGCCGCCCTCTACGGCAACGAGGAAGGCGTGGGGCAGGCGGTCAACGCAGCAGTCGCCACCGGGATGCCGCGCGAGGAGCTTTTCGTCACGTCCAAGGTGTGGAACGACCGCCACGGCTACGACTCCACCCTGGCCGCCTTCGACGAGACCATGGACCGGCTCAAGCTGGACTACCTCGACATGTTCCTCATCCACTGGCCCTGCCCGGACCAGGACCTGTTCATCCCCACATACAAGGCGCTGGAATCCCTGTACCACGAGGGCCGCGTGCGGGCCATTGGGGTCAGCAACTTTGAGCCGGAGCACCTGCGCCGGCTCCTGGATGCCACCGAGGTGGTCCCGGCCGTCAACCAGGTTGAGCTTCACCCCTGGCTGCAGCAGCGTGAGCTGCGCGCCCTCCATGCCGAACTGGGGATCGCCACCCAGGCGTGGAGCCCGCTGGCCCGAGGCCAGCTCCTGGACGACCCCGCCCTGGCTGCCCTGGCCGCTGCGCGCGGGAGGTCCGTGGCGCAGGTGGTGCTGCGCTGGCATGTGCAGTCCGGCCATCTCGTGATCCCCAAGGCCTCGAACCCCGGGCGGATCGCCGCCAACCTGGATGTCTTTGGCTTCAGCCTCAGCGACACGGACATGGCCGCGGTCGCCGCCATGGACAGTGGCCGCCGTTCCGGTTCCAACCCCAACAACGTGAACTAGACGGCCGGGGAGGGAGAACGTGAAGAAAAGTACGACGCCGGGCACCGCGCCCATCGCTGTTGACCTGTCCGGGCGGGCCACCGGCCACGTGGTGGAGGTGGCCGGGACCGGGGTGCACTACTGGGACTACGCGCCCGTCGAGTGGACGCCCGCCACCCGCACCATCGTCATGGTGCACGGCTTCCGCGGCGACCACCACGGGCTGGAGCGCGTGGTGGAGCTGCTGCCCGACCACCGGATCATCATGCCCGACCTGCCCGGCTTTGGGGCCTCGCCCGCGTTCGACCACACCGAACACAGTGTGGACGGCTACGGAGAGTTCCTGGCCGGCTTCCTGGACGCGCTGGCGCTGGGCGCCGGCACCGTGCTGCTGGGGCATTCCTTCGGCTCGATCGTGGCCAGCCACTTCACGGCGTCGCACCCCGGCCGGGTCCACCCCCTGGTCCTGGTCAACCCGATCGCCGCGCCGGCCCTTGAGGGTCCCAGCGGCGTGATGACGAAGCTCGCCGTCTTCTACTACTGGGCCGCGGCGAAACTCCCGGCACCGCTGGGAAACGCCCTGCTGCGCAACTGGCTCATAGTCCACGCCATGAGCATGGCCATGGCCAAGACCCGTGACAAGGCGCTGCTGGCGTTCATCCACGGCCAGCACCACGCCTACTTCAGCGACTTTGCGAACCGGGACATGCTGCTGGAATCGTTCCGTGCCTCCGTCAGCGGCACCGTGCGGCAGGTGGCGGACAGGCTCACCCTGCCCGTGCTCCTCGTTGCCGGGGCCCTGGACGAGATCGCCACGCTGCCGAACCAACACAAGCTGGTGAACCTGCTGCCCGACGGCGAGCTGGTGGTCATCGGCGACGTGGGCCACCTGATCCATTACGAAACGCCGCTGCCGGCGGCCCAGGCCATCGACTCCTTCCTGGAAAGGCACCCCGCCCCGTGACCGCCAGCAGCACCCCCACTCCCCCGGACCACCGGCGCAGGCCCCGGATCGTCATGGATGCCCGGTTCACCCGGATGGACCACCACGACGGGATCAGCCGTTACGGCGCAAGTCTCATGGCCGCCGTCGCACCCTACGCCGACGTCACCATGCTCATCCACGACGAACGCCAGCTGGCACTCCTGCCGGAGCTGCCCTGGGTCAAGGTCAATTCACCCCTGTCCCCCGTGGAGCTGTTCGTGGCCCGCCACGTGAACAAGCTGGGCGCGGACCTGGTGTTCTGCCCCATGCAGACCATGGGCAGCTGGGGCCGGGAATATCCACTGGTGCTGACCCTGCACGACCTCATCTACTACGAGCACCCGGCACCGCCCGGCTTCCTGCCAGCGCCGGTGCGGGTGCTCTGGCGGCTGTACCACAAGGCCTACTGGCCGCAGCGGCTGCTGTTGAACCGGGCCGACGTGGTCGCCACCATCAGCGAGACCACGCTGGGGCTGATGACCAAGTTCCGGCTGACCCACAAGCCCATTCGCATCGTGGGCAACGCGCCCCAAGGCGGGCGCGTCCCGCGCGACCCGGCGGCGGCGCCGGAAAAGTCCCTGGCCTACATGGGGTCCTTCATGCCCTACAAGAACGTTGAAACGCTCATCGCCGGAATGGCCCTGCTGCCGGACTTCACGCTGAACCTGCTCAGCCGGATCACCCCCGGGCGGCGGGCGGAGCTGGAAGCGCTCATTCCCGCCGGGGCCCGGGTCGTGTTCCACAACGGCGTCACGGATTCCGAGTACGACGAACTGCTGCTGCGCACCACGGCGCTGGTGACGCTGTCCAGGGCCGAGGGCTACGGCCTCCCGCTCGTTGAGGCCATGGCCCTGGGCACGCCCGTGGTGGTGGCGGACACGGACATCTTCCGCGAGGTGGGCGGCGCGGCGGCGCACTATGTGCCCGCCGACTCCCCCACAGCCTTCGCCGCCGCAGTGCGGGCACTGGACGATCACGACGCCTGGGCAGCCAGCTCGACGGCGTCGGTGGCCCAGGCGGCCGCGTTCAGCTGGGACGAATCCGCCCGGGAACTGCTCGCGATCGCCGAGGAGCTGCGGGGACAAGGCTGAAGCGGTGCGCCTGCCCCGGATGATGTCCGGTGGTCGTCACGTTGGTTCTTCCGCTGCCGGTTGGTTCTTCCGCTGCCGCTCCTGGTGACAGGGTGTCCGGCAGGTTCCAGGGAGGCCCCAGCTCCGCCGGCCATTCCCGGGCGGACGGGAACGCGGCTGATCATGCCGTCGATGTATTCGAAAACAGACCCCATCGAGCGCGCTTTCCTTGGTCCGGACATGGTCGCCATGATGCCGTGCCCACGGCGGATCCCGCGTTGTCACGATCCGTATATATCTACTAGTAAATCATCACATAATTAGTTTAAAGGGTGGACATGTTCTAGTATTTGTGATGGAATGGAGTCATGGAGAACTTCCAGCCCGATGCGACTTTCAGCGGCGGCAGCCAGCGTGCCGCCGGGTTTTGGTCGCCTGCGCCTGGAATCGTCGCTGCCTATCCAGTGGATGAACCGCCATCCCCGGCCCCGGCCTTGCAGGACCAGTCCACACCTGAGCCGTTCGCGGTGGCCCGGCAGCTGGCCGGCGAACCGCACCCCGACATCTCCTCCACGGATCTGGACATTGACTCCATGGAGGCGCTGGCAGAGGCCGAATACCTCTGCGCCGTCTCGGCGCTGCGCAGCCTCGCTCTGGCTGAATCCGGGCTGGCAGCCTTGAAGGCGAGAGTGATTGAACGGCTCGACTCCGCCTCCACGCGGCTGGGAGTTGCTGCCCAACTTGAACCCTGGCAACAGGAGGTCCTGGCGATTTCCACCACGGCCGAGCTGTGCGCCGCACTTGCGCTCCCCCAACGCACGGGCGGGGAGCTGAAAAGCCAAAGCATCGCGTTGGTCCGGAAGCACCCGGACACGCTGGAAGCGCTGTCCACCGGGTCCATCTCATGGCGCAATGCCGTCGTGGCCCTCGAACAGCTTGAAACCCTTGAGGATCTCAAGGGCCAGACAGGGGAACGGGCCATTTCCGCCGATTCACTGGACGAGTTCGAACACCAACTGCTGGATCTGGCTCCGGGGATGACCACCGCAAAATTTCAGTTCCAGGCCCGTCGGCTCAGGGAACGAGCGCATCCCGACAGCATCGCCCAGCGGCACGCAAAGGCATTGGCGGACCGGAAATTGGTCCTGATGCCGGACAGGGATGGCATGTCGTGGCTCTCCATGTTCCTGCCCGCCGACTCCGCACAAGGGATCTGGAACCAGGCCACCCGCACGGCCCGCACCCTGCAGGGACCAGATGAACACCGGACCCTGACCCAACTGCGCGTTGACGTGCTCGCGCAATGGCTGCTTGAAACCGGTACCGCCGTTCCCGAGGGGAACGAAGCCCCGGCATTGGACCGGGCCCGGGCCGGTGGCAACGAGCCAGAAACGGAATGGTCCGCCGGAACGGTCGCCCATCCGGGCGCGGGGCGTGTGCCGCGATCAAGCCCCGGTACCGGCATTGACGGCGAACCACCGGCCGCTGACGGTCCGGGGTCCGGGCGGCGGTTGGGAGGGACCCCGCGGCCCCGGGCCCAGGTTTTGGTCACCATACCCCTCTTGACGTTGCTCGGCCGCTCCAAGGATCCCGCCGAGCTTGAAGGATACGGGCCCATCCCGCCGGAAATGGCCCGGGAATTGGCCGCCGAGTGTCCAACGCTGTACCGGATCATGGTTGACCCGTACACGAACCGGTTCTTGTCCATGGATCCAACCCAATACAGGGTCACCGGCGCCCTCAGGGCACTGCTGCGCGCACGGGACGGCACGTGTGTGTTTCCCGGCTGCAACACCGTGACCGACGACACCGAGCTCGACCATGTCCTCGCCTGGGAAGACGGTGGAACGACAGTTCCTGAAAACCTTAAGAATGAATGTGGCGTCCACCACCTGCTCAAGCACTTCAAGGACGGCAAGTCCCGCGACGGGACCACCAGGCCACGGGAAGGCCGGAGCGGCCGGGATTGCGCACCGGGACGGGAGTCAGGAATCCTGCAGGGATGGACGCCCACGGAGACGGACGCCCCGGATGAAAAGCCTGGCTGGATCTCCCCTGCCGGCTACCTCTATCCGCCGGATGCAATGGCCACAACCCCGCCGATCATTCCGGCCCGGACCATGATCCAAGCCATCGAGGAGCTGCGTGGCGACGGCTGACCATGCCTGCTCCCACGCCCTGCGGGGCATGGACGGTGCAGGGCATGGGCGGTGCAGGGCATGGACGGTGCAGGGCATGGACGGTGCAGGGCATGAGCAGGCGCCGCCTCTCCGCCCGGGGCCACCGCGCGCCCGCTGCAGTTCCCGTCACCTACACAGGCTGCGCCCTCCACGGCTGCTCGGGGCAAAGCGGGAACCCGGCTAAATGACGTCGACGCCGTCGCAGCGGACCTGGACCGGCGATCCCACCCGGCGGGCGGCGTTGGATGCCTTGAGGGAACGCATGGCTGCGGTGACGGTCCCGGCAATCCCGTAAGGGAAGAACAGCAGCGCGCGGTAGTCGGGAGCGCCGTCGGGGTCCGGTCCCGGACCTGGCGGACGGGCCCCTGCCAGGGGCGCCGGACCGATGACACGCACGGCTTCGGGCAGCACAAGGGCGGCGGTGAACGCCGCGACGTCCCGTTCCGCCCCGGTCAGGGAGGCCACGCGGACGGCCGGGGGCAGGCCGAGTTCATGGCGCAGCCCGAATTCGCGTTCCGCGTAGCCTGTGGGATCCCAGCGGACCAGGGCCTGCACCTCCACGGAATCCTCGGCCGTCACCACCACCACCCCGCCGTCCCGGGCCGGCCGGACCAGGGCCGCGGCGTTCATCCAACGGCGCAGCGTGTCCTCGCCAGAGCGCAGGGACTCGCGCCGGAGGAGGGAGTCCCCGTCCAGGAGCAGCGCCGCCGCGTAGCCGCGCGGCGCCACGGGCTCGGCCCCCACCGTGGCCACCACGATGGCGGGACGGTCAGGCACCACGGTCTTGATGTGGTCGCCGGAGGAGGAAATGACAGTGGCGGACGGGAAGGCCCGGCCCAGTTCCTCGGCGGTCCGCGAGGCACCGACGGCCAGGGCGCGCAGGGTCCGGTTCCCGCAGGTGGGGCAGCTAAAGCTGGTTTCTGCGCGTCCGCACCACCGGCAGGTGGTGAGCACGGCGGCGGAGCCTTCGGCGCGTCCCTGCATGAGCGGTCCGGTGCATTCGGTGCAGCGGGCCACGTCGCGGCAACGCTGGCAGGCCAGGGCCGGGGCGTAGCCGGTCCGGGCCACCTGGACCAGGACCGGACCTGACGCCAGGGCGGCCCGCGCGGTCTCCCAGGCGCGGTGCGGCAGCCGTGCCAGCGACGCGAGGGGGTCGTGTTCCTGTTCGTAGCTGTCCGAGGTGCTGATGACCCGCGCGGTGGCGGTGCGTGCCACGGAACGCACGGCCACGAGGGACTGCGCCCAGCCGGTGGCGACCAGCCGCTGCGATTCGATGCTGCGGCTGTGCCCGGCCATGAGCACGGCGGCGTTTTCCACCTCGGAGCGCAGCAGCAGGACGTCGCGGCTGTGCTGGTAGGGGGCACGGCGTTCAATGTGCAGCTCGTTGCCGTCGTCCCAGCAGCACACCAGGCCCAGGTCCTGCACTGGTGCGTAGGCCGCCGAACGCGTTCCGATGACGATCCTCACGTCGCCGTGCAGGATGCGCAGGAAGTTGTCGTAGCGCAGGGTGGGACCGTCGTCGGCGGTCAGCCTAACGTAGCTGCCCCCGGGCAGGACGGCGGCAAAGGCGGCGTCAAGCAGTTCAAGGTCCCGCAGGTCCGGGACGACGGCGATGGCGCCGCGCCCCGAGAGCTGGCAGTACGCCGCGGCCTGCGCCAGCTGGTGGTGCCACGAGTGCGGCCCGTAGCCCGACAGCGATTGCAGCACCGCCTTCGGCGAGGCACCCATGGCCAGCTCCGCCAGGAACTCCTCGGCATGCGAATGGCCGGTGAACAGCGACGGCCCGGGGTGCGCGGCCGGTTCGGGTTCCGGAAGGGCGACCCGGCCGGGAACGGGGGCGCCGGGATCGGCCGTGCCACGTGCGCCGGCAGCCCCGCGCTCCCTGGCAGTGAGTACATAAGCCTTTTCCAGGCTTGCCACGCGGGGCGGGACGGCAACCCGCAGGACGTCGGCCACGGTCCCGCTGTAGCGGGCTGCCAGCCGGTGCGCCAGTTCAAGGACTTGGGGCGTGAGGACCTGCACGGCCGAATAGACGCGCGACAGCGGCACCAGCCGCTCCGATTCCGAGGTGGCAGCGCGGGCCACCAGAAACCCGTTGAGGTCCTGGCCGGAAAACTTCACCCGCACCCGCACGCCCGGCTGGGCGTCGGCGTCCAGGGACTTGGGCACGGAATAGTCAAAGACCCGGTCCAGATGCGGCAGCGGAGAGTCGATGGCCACCTGCGCCACGGGGAGCGAGGGGGCCAGTTCCACGCCGCTGTGGGGGTCGGCCACACGTTCACGGCCCACGAAGCCGCTGAGCAGGGTCAGCTGGACGCCCTGCTCGGGATGATTTTCCGGCTGTCCCGCCACGGCGTCCTCCCTCCCTTGATGCGTGCCCCGGGCGCACACGCGGCGCCGGGCGGCAGCCGGCTCTGCCGCCCGGCCCCAAAACCAGCTAAGCACAGGCCGCCGACATTCGCCGCGGTCCCTGCGCTTGGCTGTGGATAACTTGAGGCGCCAGGCGCCGAAACCGGAAGCGCCGCAGCCGGAAGGCTGAAGCCCGGGGCTAGGCGTTGAAGAAGGCCTTCAGGGCTTCCACGCGGTCCAGGTTTTCCCAGGTGAAGTCCGGGTCGTCGCGGCCAAAGTGGCCGTGCGCCGCGGTCTTGGCGTAGATGGGGCGCTTGAGGTCCAGTTCGCGGATGATGGGGCTGGGCCGCAGGTCAAAGACGGAGCCGATGGCCTCCTCGATCCGGCGTGGGTCCACGGTTTCGGTGCCGAACGTCTCCACGTAGATGCCCACGGGGCGGGCCACACCAATGGCGTAGCCAACCTGCACTTCGGCGCGCGAGGCCAGCCCGGCGGCCACCACGTTTTTGGCCACCCAGCGCATGGCGTAGGCGGCGGAGCGGTCAACCTTTGACGGATCCTTGCCGGAGAACGCGCCGCCGCCGTGGCGGGCCATGCCGCCGTAGGTGTCGACGATGATCTTGCGGCCCGTGAGCCCGGCGTCGCCCACGGGCCCGCCCACCACAAAGGGGCCGGCCGGGTTCAGGTGCATCTTCACGGCGGAGAGGTCCAGCCCCGACGCCTCCAGGACCGGGGCAATGACAAACTCGCGCAGGTCCGCCCGCAACCGGTCCAGGGAGGTGCCCTCGGCATGCTGGCTGGAGATGACCACGGAGTCGACGGAGACGGGGACGTCGCCGTCGTAGCCGATGGTCACCTGCGTCTTGCCGTCGGGGCGCAGGTACGCCAGCAGGCCGGACTGGCGCACGTCCGTGAGCCGTTCGGAGAGGCGGTGCGCCAGGTGGATCGGGGTGGGCATGTAGGACGCGGTCTCGTTGCTGGCGTAGCCAAACATGAGGCCCTGGTCGCCTGCGCCCTGGGTGTCGTCGTCGTCCACGGCCGTGCCTTCCCGGACCTCCAGGGAGTTGAAGACGCCGTCGAAGATGTCCTGGGACTGCTGGCCGATCGAGACGGACACGCCGCAGCGGGCGCCGTCGAAGCCGTTGGCCGAGGAGTCGTAGCCGATGCCGAGGATGGTGTTGCGGACGATCTGGGGGATTTCCACGTAGGCGTCCGTGGTCACCTCGCCCGCCACATGGACCAGGCCGGTGGTGGCCATGGTTTCCACGGCGACGCGGGAATTGGGGTCCTCGGCCAGCAGGGCGTCAAGGATGGCGTCACTGATCTGGTCGCAAATCTTGTCCGGGTGGCCTGCGGTCACTGATTCGGAGGTAAAAAGGCGCAAGGGGTTGGCTAAAGTCACTGTTCTACTCTACTGGGTCGTGGGCGGCCGCCGGCGGGTGCGGGGCACGGGCTGACACACTTGGGTCACGGGCCGCGCCTCACGTGGCGCCGAGCCGCTCCGCTATGACCCGCACGACGGCGTCCGCCACCTGGCGCTTGGACCCTGCGGCCTGCACGGGCCCGGCACCGTCGCGGGCCAGGATCTCGACCTGATTGCCGTCCCGGCCAAATACCTTTTCCTGCCCGGTCTCCCCCGGGCCCACCTCGTTGACCACCAGCAGGTCGCAGCCCTTGCGGGCCAGCTTGGCCTCGGCATAGCTGCGGGCGTCGTGTTCGTCGTCGCCGGTCTCGGCGGCAAAGCCGACAATGAGCTGGGACAGGTTCTGCGCTGCCCGGTGCGCGACGAGCTCCACGAGGATGTCCGGGTTGCGGACCAGCTTGATGACGGGGTCCGCGACGTCGTCGCGCTTCTTGATCTTGCCCGTGGAAACGGTGGAGGGGCGGAAGTCGGCCACCGCGGCGGCCATGATCACCACGTCCGCGCCCGCCGCCGCGGACAGTGTTGCCGCCCGCAGTTCCAGGGCCGTGTCCACGCTGTGCTGTTTGGCGTCCGGCGGCGGCGCCACGTCCATGTGGGCGTGGATCAGGATGACCTCGGCACCCGCGGCGAGGGCTGATTCGGCCAGGGCCACCCCCTGCTTGCCCGAGGACTTGTTGCCCAGGAACCGCACCGGGTCCAGGGGTTCGCGCGTGCCGCCGGCCGTGATGACAACCCGCTTGCCCTGCAGGAGCTGGCTGCGGCCGGCGGCTTGATCCACAACCGTGCCTTCCGCCCCGGGGTCGGCGCCGGCCGGGAGGGCCGCCGACGCATCCGGCGCAGGGTCGGAACCGTGCGCGGCGGAGGGCGGCGGCTCTGAGGACGGGGGCTCGGAGGGCGACGGCTCGGAGGGCGGGGACCCCGCGGCGTAGCGGTCGGCGGGGACGCCGCACACCAGGGCCAGGGCCGCGGCAAGGATTTCTTCGGGCTCCGGCAGGCGGCCGGGGCCGGTGTCGGGTCCGGTGAGCCTGCCCGTGGCGGGCTCCAGGACATGGACGCCACGGGAGCGCAGCGTGGCCACATTGGCCTGGGTGGCGGCATGGCGCCACATTTCGGTGTGCATGGCCGGGGCGAACAGAACCGGCCCGCGCGCCATAAGCAGCGTGGTGGTCAGGAGGTCGTTGGCCAGGCCCGCGGCGGCCTTGGCCAGGATGTCAGCCGTGGCCGGGGCCACCACGATGAGGTCGGCCTCGTGGCCGATCCGCACGTGGTTGACCGTTTCCACCGCGTCAAAGACGCTGTTGGTGGCGGGCCGGCCGCTGAGGGCCTCCCACGTGGCCACGCCCACAAACTTCGTGGCGGCCTCCGTGGGGATGACAGTGACGCGGTGGCCGGCTTCCGTGAAGAGGCGCAGCAGCAGGGCGGACTTGTAGGCGGCGATGCCGCCGCCCACCCCCAGGACAATGTTCAGCACGGCCACGGGCCGGGGACCGCCCTTAAGCGGCTTCGATCGGCGTGGAGACCAGCAGGCCCTCGTCGATCTCGCGGAAGGCGATGGAGAGCGACTTCTCGTTCAGCTTGGTGTCCACCAGCGGGCCGACGTACTCGAACAGGCCCTCGTGGAGCTGCGCGTAGTAGGCGTTGATCTGGCGTGCGCGCTTGGCACCAAAGATGACCAGCTCATACTTCGAGTCCGCGGCTTCAAGCAGGGAGTCGATGGACGGGTTGATGATGCCTTCGGGCTGTGTAGTCAATGTACTTCTCCAAAATCTGTGTGGGTGGTGCCGGGTCAGTCATCGTGGCAGGGCGTTAGCCCCATCAGGGTGACAAGCTCGGCTGCGGCGCGGCTGACATCATCGTTGACGATGGTGAAGTCAAACTCCGGTTGGGCAGCAAGTTCCAGTTTAGCGGTTTCCAGACGGCGGTGCTGTTCCTCCGGCGATTCCGTGCCGCGGCCCACCAGTCGACGGACCAGTTCTTCCCAGCTGGGCGGGGAGAGAAACACGAAATCGGCCTCGGGCATGGCGGCTTTTACCTGCCGGGCACCCTGCAGGTCGATCTCCAGAAGCACCGATCGGCCGGCGGCAACGGCCGACTCAACGGTGCTGCGCAGCGTGCCGTAGCGGTTGGTCCCGTGGACCACGGCCCATTCGAGCAGGTCGCCGTGGCCGATGAGCTCGTCAAACTGCTCGGGCGTCTTGAAGAAGTAGTGCACCCCCTCCACCTCGCCCGGCCGGGCCTTGCGGGTGGTCGCGGAAACGGACAGCCACACCTGCGGGTAGTTGTCCCGGATGAAGGTGGAGACCGTGCCCTTCCCGACGGCGGTGGGCCCGGCCAGGACGGTCACGCCGCTGCGGGGCTTGGCCCGCACGGTGTTTTCGCCAGGCACGTGGACGGCCGTACCGCTCACAGTTCCGGGCCCAGATAGTCCACAAGCATGCGGCGCTGGTGGATGCCCAGGCCCCGCAAGCGGCGGGTTGGGGCTATGCCCAGCTCGCTCATGATCACAGTTGCACGTACCTTTCCAATGCCCGGGAGGGCTTCCAATAAGTCTGTCACCTTCAGCCGGCCCAGGGCGGGTTCCTCCGCTGAGGCGGCTATGACTTCCGCCACGGACACGGCCCCCGCCTTCAGCCTGGCCTTGGTGTACGAGCGGAGGGTGCGTGCCGCCGCCGCCTTCCGCAGTGCCGCCGCGCGTTCCTGGTCTGAGAGTGGCGGCAAACTCACAACGGGCTCCTTGGCGTGGCAGCGGTGCGGACAGGTTCTGCACAACGGGGTGTGAATTGAACCTATCCGCACCTGGGCGCCAAAATCAATCCACGGGCGCCGGGTCCGCGTGCCTCAGAGACCCTGCACGGTGTCCTCCGCGGCCCGGCGCAGTGCCGCAACCTCCGGACCGGCCGTGAGGATGCCGCGGCTGGACGTGGCCAGGACCGCCGGGTAGGCGGCTCCGAATGTGTCCCTGAGGTCCCGCGCCGTTGCCCCCTGGGCACCGAGACCCGGGGCCAGGATGGGGCCGTGCACGGCGGCCAGGTCGATGCCCAGGTCCACCAGCGCCGTCCCCACCGTGGCGCCCACCACCAGGCCCACCGAGCCGAGGGCCCGCTCCGCCCAGTGCTGGTTTTCGACGGCGGCCGCCTGCGCCATGCGCAGCGCCACGGACTCGGTGCCGCCCGCATGCTGGACGGAGGCGCCTTCCGGGTTGGAGGTCAGTGCGAGCACGAACACCCCCCGTCCGCTGGCGGCTGCCAGGTCCAGTGCGGGGCGCAGCGACTCAAAGCCCAGGTACGGGCTCAGCGTCACGGAGTCGGCGGCCAGGGCCGAGCCGTCGCGCAGCCACGCATCGGCGTAGCCGGCCATGGTGGACCCGATGTCCCCGCGCTTGGCGTCCGCAATGGTCATTACCCCGGCCTGGGCCGCTGCCGCGAGGAGCTCCTCGAGCACGGCGAAGCCGGCCGAGCCGTGGCGCTCGTAGAGCGCCACCTGCGGCTTGACGGCCGTGGCCACCGGCGCCACGGCCTCCAGCACCGTCAGCGAAAACGTGCGCAGGGCCTGCACGGAGTCGCCCAGCCCCCAGGCCGCCAGCAGCCCCGGGTGCGGATCGATGCCGACGCAGAGCGGGCCGCGTGCCTGCATGGCGGCGGCGAGGCGCGCGCCGAACGGCAACCGCCCGGCGTCGTGCGCGCTAGGCATGCTGCGACGCCAGGGCATGCTGCGCGGCCAGGCCGGCCTGCAGGACCAGGGCGTGTTCCTGCAGGCTCGTCACGTCCCATTCGTAGCTGCGCAGGGCCTCCATGGCCTGGACGGCCACGTTGAATTCTGCCACGGTGGTGATGCAGGGGCGGCCGTTGGAGACCGCCGCCGCACGGATCTCGTAGCCGTCGCCGCGGGCCTGCCCGCCGGAGGGGGTGTTGAAGATCATGTCGATCCCGCCATTGTTGATCAGGTCCACAATGGTGCCTTCGCCGTCGGCGGAGCTTCCCTCGCCAATCTTGCGGACCCTGGTGGCATGGATCCCGTTGCGGCGCAGGACGTCCGCCGTGCCACCGGTGGAGACGATCTCGTAGCCGAGGTCGACAAGGCGCTTGACGGCCATGATGATGGAGCGCTTGTCCCGGTTGGCGACGGAGACAAACACCTTGCCGGAGACGGGCAGGGCGCCGTTGGCTGCGGCCTGGCTCTTGGCAAAGGCGGTGTCAAAGTGCTTGTCAATGCCCATGACCTCCCCGGTGGAGCGCATTTCCGGGCCCAGCAGGGAATCCACGACATGGCCTTCCGGGGTGCGGAAGCGGTTGAACGGCATGACGGCTTCCTTCACGGCCACGGGGGCCGAGTCGGGCAGCGAGCCGCCGTCCCCCACCTCGGGCAGGATGTGGTGGACGCTGCGCAGGTGGGCGATGGACACGCCGGTGCCGATGAGGGCGGCGGCCTTGGCCATCTGCACACCCGTGGCCTTGGAGACGAACGGCACGGTGCGTGACGCGCGCGGGTTGGCCTCGAGCACGTACAGGACGTCGGAGGCCAGGGCGAACTGGATGTTGATCAGGCCGCGCACCCCCACCCCTTCGGCGATGGCGCGGGTCGCCGCGCGGACGCGGTCCTGCACGTCCTGCCCCAGCGTGATGGGCGGCAGCACGCAGGCGGAGTCGCCGGAGTGGATGCCAGCCTCCTCGATGTGCTCCATGATGCCGCCCAGGTACATGTCCTTGCCGTCGAAGAGCGCATCGACGTCGATTTCGATGGCGTCCTCGAGGAACCTGTCGATCAGGACCGGGTGCGCCTCGGTGATTTCGGTGGCGTTCTTGATGTAGCGCGAGAGGTTCGCCTCGTCATAGACGATCTCCATGCCGCGCCCGCCCAGCACGTAGGACGGGCGGACCAGGACGGGGTAGCCGATCTCGTCGGCGATCTTCTTGGCGTCGTTGAAGGAGACGGCCGTGCCGTTCTTCGGGGAAATCAGCCCGGCCTCGTCCAGGACGCGGGAAAACATGCCGCGGTGCTCGGCCAGGTCGATCGCCTTTGGCGAGGTGCCCAGGATCGGGACGCCGGCGTCGGCCAGGGCCTGCGCCAGCTTCAGCGGGGTCTGCCCGCCGAGCTGGACAAAGACGCCCATGACGCCGCCGGTGCGTTCCTCGGCGGCGATGACCTCCAGGACGTCCTCGAGGGTCAGCGGCTCAAAGTACAGGCGCGTGGAGACGTCGTAGTCGGTGGAGACCGTTTCCGGGTTGCAGTTGACCATGACGGTCTCGTAGCCGGCCTTGCGCAGCGCCATGGAGGCGTGGACGCAGGAGTAGTCGAACTCGATGCCCTGCCCAATCCGGTTGGGGCCGGAGCCGAGGATGATGATGGAGGGCTTGGCGTGCAGGCCGATCTCATCCTCCTCGTCGTAGGACGAGTAGTGGTACGGGGTGTAGGCGGCAAACTCCGCGGCGCAGGTGTCCACCGTCTTGTACACGGGGCGGATGTCCAGCGCCTGGCGGACGCCGCGCACCACGGCCTCGGAGTTGTGCGTCAGGGCGCCGATCTGGGCGTCGGAGAAGCCGTGGCGCTTGGCCAGCCTCAGCATCTCCGGCGTGAGCGCCGTGGACTGGCGGATCGTGGCCGAGATCTCGTTCAGCAGCACCAGCTGGTCCAGGAACCAGGGGTCGATCCAGGTGGCCGCGTACAGCTCCTCGACGGTCCCGCCGCCCAGCAGCGCGCGCTGCACCTGGGACAGCCGGTCCGTCGTCGGGCGCTTGGCGGTCTCAATGAGGTCCGGCACGTCCAGGGCGTTGACCGAGCTGAAGTCCAGGCTGGCCCCCTTTTGCTCGAGGGAGCGCAGCGCCTTCTGCAGTGCCTCGGTGAAGTTGCGGCCGATTGCCATGGCCTCGCCGACGCTCTTCATGGTGGTGGTCAGGGTGGGGTCCGCCGCCGGAAACTTCTCAAACGCGAAGCGGGGAACCTTGACCACGACGTAGTCAAGCGTCGGTTCGAAGGAGGCGGGCGTCTTCTGCGTGATGTCGTTGGGGATCTCGTCCAGCGTGTAGCCCAGGGACAGCTTGGTGGCGATCTTGGCGATCGCGAAGCCGGTGGCCTTGGAGGCCAGCGCCGAGGAGCGGGAGACGCGCGGGTTCATCTCAATGACGACGACGCGCCCGGTGTCCGGTTCGATCGCGAACTGGATGTTGCAGCCGCCGGTGTCCACGCCCACCTCGCGGATGACGGCGATGGAGATGTCGCGCAGGTTCTGGTACTCGCGGTCCGTGAGGGTCATGGCCGGGGCCACCGTGATGGAGTCGCCCGTGTGGACGCCCACCGGGTCAAAGTTTTCAATGGAGCACACAACAACGACGTTGTCGTTCTTGTCGCGCATCATCTCCAGTTCGTATTCCTTCCAGCCCAGGATGCTCTCCTCGAGCAGGACCTCGGTGGTGGGGCTGTACTGCAGGCCCTGGCCCACAATGCGTTCCAGGTCCTCCGGGCTGTACGCCAGGCCGGAGCCCAGCCCGCCCATGGTGAAGGAGGGGCGGACCACCATGGGGTAACCCAGGTCCTCGGCGGCCGTGAACGCCTCCTCCATGGTGTGGATGATGTGGCTGCGGGCCGATTCCGCGCCGCAGCGCTCCACGACGCCCTTGAACTTTTCGCGGTCCTCGCCAAGCTCGATCGCGGCGATGTTGGCGCCGATCAGCTCCACGTTGTACTTGGCCAGCACGCCCGCTTTGTCCAGGGCGATGGCCGTGTTCAGGGCCGTCTGCCCGCCCAGGGTGGGCAGGATGGCGTCGGGGCGCTCCTTGGCGATGATCTTCTCCACCACTTCGGGGGTGATGGGCTCCACGTAGGTGGCGTCGGCAAATTCGGGGTCGGTCATGATGGTGGCCGGGTTGGAGTTAACCAAAATGACCCGCAGGCCCTCCTCCTTCAACACGCGCAGCGCCTGGGTGCCGGAGTAGTCAAACTCGGCGGCCTGGCCGATCACGATGGGCCCGGATCCAATGACCAGGACGGACTTCAGGTCTTCTCTCTTCGGCATTACTTGGATTCCTCGGTCTCGGTATGGGCGGCTGCGGGGTTGCTCTGGTACTGGCCCATCAGTGCGATGAACCGGTCAAACAGGTAGGCGGCGTCGTGTGGGCCGGCCGCCGCCTCCGGGTGGTACTGGACCGAGAAGGCGGGGATGTCCAGGCAGGACAGGCCCTCGACCACCTGGTCATTGAGGCTGATGTGGCTGACCTCGACCTTGCCGAAGCGCTCCTCGGGGGCCAGGGTGGCGCCGTC
>Ga0134128_10003195_pt1 | contig 20069 bp, 19 predicted proteins | sample KB31754_FD_96462 | JGI IMG/M metagenome (GOLD analysis project Ga0134128, IMG submission 96462) | Terrestrial soil microbial communities with excess Nitrogen fertilizer from Kellogg Biological Station, Michigan, USA - KB3-175-4 | ecosystem: Environmental > Terrestrial > Soil > Unclassified ...
ATTCGGCCGCTATCCGCAGCTCTTCTACGGCCTGCTGCCGCTCGGGCTAAGCACGGCCGCGTACTACGCCGTCGCGACGACCTCGAACGAAAGCGCGGCCGACGAGCTGCTCGCCGCGATGCTGGCCGCGGCGATCCCGCTGTCGCTGTACGCCGTCGCGCAGCGCTTCAACGCGGACTTCATCCTCCACATCCCGCTCCCGACGGGCCAGCGCGTGTTCTCCGCGATCGGCCACCCCGCGTTCCTGGGCGCCTGCCTCGTCCCGCTCCTGCCGGTCGCGCTGCACTGGGCGCTGGCGAGGCGGAGCGCGCTGGGATGGATCTCGGGCCTGCTGATGTTCGCCGCGATGATCCTCACGCTGTCGCGCGGCGCGTGGATCAGCGCGGCCGCCGCGATCGTCTTCTACCTCTGGACGACGGGGCGCCTGCCGCGCCTGCGCGCGCGGGAGTGGGGAGCCCTGGCGGCCGCCGCGGTCGCCGGACTCGCGCTGTTCGAGGCGTACTACTCGAAGCTGAAGGGCGACTCGATGCGCTGGGAGATCTATCGCTCCGCGTGGCCGATGTTCCGATCTCACCCTCTGCTCGGCTGGGGTCCGGATAATTTCCTCAACGCCTTCCGCGCGCACAAGACGGACGAGTTCCTGCGGATCACGAAGCGCGCCCTGGAAGCGCATCCGAGCGGCCACAACGACCTGATCCAGGCCGCCGTCACCTTGGGGGGGCTCGGACTGCTCGCCTACGCGTGGCTGCTCTGGGCGCTCGGCGTCCGCCTTTGGCGGCTCGTCTCACGGCCCGGCGGCGCCGGTGCGGAGACGGCCATCGCCGCCGGGCTTCTTGGGCTCTTCGTTCAGGCCAAGGTGAACCCGCTCCCGCTGACCGCTCTCGTGCTCGCGGCGCTTATGGCGGGGCTCGTGAGCCGCATGCGCGAGCGGGCGCCGCTCCCGAAGGCGGCCGGCTGGGCGGTGTGCTTGCTCGCGGCGGCCTTCTGCGCGGCGAACGCGGCCGTCTGGACGCGCTTCTACGCGGCCGACCGGGAGTTCCTCCAGGGCACGCGCCTCACGACGAATCGAACGCTCGCGGCTCCGGGCTACATGGACGGAGTGAACGCCCTGCGCCGCGCCACGGAGCTCAACCCGTGGGTGATCGACTACACGCGCCAGCGGCTCGACGTCATCTTCCGCGTCGCCGGCCAAGTCTCGCCGGAGCAGGGGCGTCAGCTCGTGGAGAAAGCCGTCGTCATCACGACGCAGGACGAGGCGCTCCACCCGGGCAACGCCTCGACGCACGAGATGCGCGCGACGGCGCTGGAGCTGCTGAAGCGCTTCGGCGTGGACCGGCTCGCCGAGGCGCTCGAGGAGACCCGAATCGCGTCCCGCGAGGATCCCACCGCGCTCTTCACGATGCAGCGGCGCATGGAGATCGCGCGCGCGCTGGGGGATCAGGCCGAGTTCGACCGGACGCTCGCGGAGTACCGTCGCGTGATCGCGCTGACGGGGGAAAACCCGCTCTGGGAGCCGCTGCTCAAGTGAACGCGGCCGTCTAAGGGTAGACGGGCTGGGCCGTCACCTGGAGGGTCTCGTGCCCCGGACTGCTCGTGCTCGTCGGGAAGAAGAACCGGAACCACATCGTGATGTTGGCGCCGGGCGCGAGCTGGAAGCCGTTCTGCGACGCGCTGGAGTAGTTGCCCGAGGCCTGAGAGATCGTGGGCGAGGTCGTCAGGAAGGTGGTGAAGGTCGAGGGCGGCGGCCCGACGGCCGGCGGGCCGAGGGCGCCGGTGAACCAGACGCCCTGCAAGGCGGCCTGCTCCACGTCGGAGGAGGTGCCCAGCGACCAGAAGCTCGACGGCGCCGTCACCGTGGACGCCGCCAGCAGGATCGTCGCAGGCCAGTTGCCGACGTTTGTCACCACCATCGAGCTCGTCGCGACGGTGGACTTCGCCACGGTCAGGTCGATGCCGTGGATGTTGAGCAGGCCCGTCGAGCGGACGATCTGGAAATTGAGCTTGTTGAACGTCGCGAAATTGGGCGTTCCCGCCCAGTTCAGGCTGCCGACTTGGAAGTAATAGGTGCTCGAGAGATCCAGAGGAACGCCTCCGGCGCCGACCGTGAGCGTGCTGGCCAAGGCCTCGTACGTCGTCGACGAGATCACCGGAGCCCCCGCCGGCGCGAGCGCGCCGAAGTTGTTCGACGAGGCGAGCAAGGTGTAGCCCTCATTGCTCTGCGAGGAGACCGAAAGCTGACTGGGGGCGATCCAGGCGACCGTGGCCGACGACCATTGGATCGACGTGAACTCCAGCGCGCCGACCGTGGGGGGGTTGGCCAGCGACGTGAAGGTCGCCCACGTCACCGTGGACGCGGCGGACACATTGCCGTCGTTGTCGCGGAGCAGGACCTGGGCGTAGTACGTCGTGTTCGGGTCGAGACCCGTCAAGCTCGTGCCGACGATTTTGCCCACGGCCTGCGCCGACGTCGAGATCGTGACGTTGACGATCTTGAGGTCGGAGAGCTGGCCGATGGTCGAGTTGCTCGCGAGCTGGACGAAGTAGGCGCTTCCGACGAGCGCGGCGCCGAGATTGGCGTCGTAGCCCGGGGTCGGCCAGTCCAAGGTCGTGCTCGAGGTCGAGACGCCGCCGTTCGGGGAGGGAGTCGGCGTGCCCGGATAATACGCGATCGTCGAGAAGCCGCTCCGCATCAGGTTGTTCGCCGTGCTCGAGGTCGTCAGCGCGATCTCCTCGCCCGCCGAACCCGTGATCTGATTGCTCGCTGTCGAAGAATAGGTCCCGCCCGCGTTGTCGACGTTGCGCGTGATCGAGTTGCTGCCGGACGACATCAAAGGCCCGGCCCACGCCGGGGCGGAGAGAAGCAGGACGGCGAAGGCCGAGAGTCTCATCGGTCGGGTCGGGGGATCACGGTCCGGTCGTGTTGGCGATCACCGAGAGGACCGGGACGACGCTCGCGGAGGTGATCGTGCCCAAAGTGGCGGGAAGGACGCCCGCGGCGCAGGCGTTGGCCGCCGTGCCTTCGGCGGGGCTCGCGATGAAGGAATTCTCGAGGGTGTTCGTGACGTCGGTCGTATTCACGGAGCGCGCGGCGGGGGTGGTCGACGTATTGCAGAAGCAGTACCGGTACATCGTCTGCCTCTGCAGGAACCCGCTCAAGCCCGTGGCCGACTTGGCGCCGGTGCTCGCGGTCGACAGCGCACCCGTGTGGACGATCAGGTTGCCGGCGTCGCTGTAGATCCCCACGTCTCCGGAGGAGCCCGCGAGCAAAGTCGTCACCTCGAAGGCCATCCGCTCCACAAGGAAGTTCTCGGTCATGTACATGCGGACGCACTTGACCTGATTGGCGACGGCCGACATGGCGATCGTGCCCGTCGCCTGCGGATGGGTGACGGTCGGGATCCACATCGTCTCCGTGCGGGTGTCGAGCACCACCTGCCAGCTCCCCTTGTCCTGAGAGATCATGAGTTTTTTCGTCGTCGAGTCGAAATAGAAGCCGCCCTGGGAGGCGCTCACGGCGGCCGGCGCTGCGGTCGGGAGGAAGGTCAAAGTCGTCGTCCAGATCCCGTAGCTGTTCGTGATCCCGCCGCCGCCGTTGACGTCCAATGTCCCGCCGTTGATCTGCGCGCCGGAGGCCGTCGTAACGCTGTACACCGAGCCTCCGGTCCCCGTGAACGCGGCCGTCGACGCGGTGACCCAGGCCGTGAAAGTCCCGGTGCCGGAGGTCAGCCCGTAGGTGTTGATGATGCCGCCTTCGGCGTTGATGCGCAAAGTTCCGGACGACATGTAGAGACCTGACGAAGACGCGATCGAGTACTGGCTGCCGCCCCCGGCCAGGAACGTCCCGCTCGACGCGGTGAGCCCGTTCGTGAACGAGGCGGAACTGCCCGACACTCCGCCCGGGACGGTCAGATTCCCGCCGTTGGTGAAGGTCGAGTACGTGACCCCGGCGACGAGACGAACATCGGTGTTGTCGGAGAGCTGGTTCGCCGTGTACGCGTAGGCGCTCATGGCGAGGTTCTGCCGCGGGGTCATCTCGCTGTCGCCCGAGACCGTCACGCCGAGGTAAACCGAGGCGCCCAGGAACAGCTCCCGAGAGATGGCGGTGAGCGAACCGATCTGCACCGAGAACGCACCGTTGGTCAGCGGGATGTTGCTCTGCGTTTCCGTGTAGAGCAGGTTCCCGGCGCCGGAGAGGGTCGGGTCGTTGTAGAGCTTGAAGGTCAAAGTCACCGGGCCGGTCTTGGGCGCGTTCGTGGTCGGGTCGATCAGCTTGCCCTGGTAGTTGATGCGCAAGGGCAGCATCTCGGCCGCCGCGCCCGCGGCCAGCAGAGCGGCGCCGAGGGCTGCGAGTAGAGTCCGCTTCATATTCGTCGCGTTCATGTTCATCAAAGGGTCTCCATCTTCATGGCGCCGTCGAGTTCGCGATCACGGCGAGGACCGGGATGACGCTGGCGTTGGTGATCGTCCCCAAGGTCGCGGGCAGGACGCCGGCTGTGCAGCCGTTGGCCGCGGTCCCCTCGACCGGGCTCGCCACGAACACGTTCTCCAGATTATTGGTCACGTCGGTGGTGCTGACGGAGCGCGCCGTCGGCGTGGTCGAGGCGCTGCAGGAGCAATAACGGTACATCGTCCCCCGACTCAGGAATCCGCTGAGTCCCGTGGTCGTGACCAAGCCCACCGTGTTGGTCGAGAAGCTGCCCGTGTGCGTGAGCAGGTTTCCCGAGTCGTCGTAAAACCCCACATCGGCGGTGCTGTTGCTCCTGGTCACGATCTCGATTCCGATCTCGTTGATGAGAAAATTTTCCGTCATGTAAAAGCGGATGCACTTCGCCTTGTTCGTCGTGGTCGACAGGCCTGAAGAAGACGTGATCTGAGGGTGAGTGACGGTCGGGATCCACATCGTCTCCGTGCGGGTGTCGAGCAGGACCTGCCAGCTGCCCTTGTCCTGGGAGAGCTCGAGCTTGTTCACCGTCGAGTCGAAATAGAGCGAGCCCTGCGAGGCGTTGCTGACCGCCGGAGCGGCGCTTGCGAGCCAAGTCATCGTGTCCGTGACGATCCCGTAGCTGTTCGTGATGCCGCCGGAACCGTTGACGTCGAGCGTCCCGCCGTTGACTTGGACGCCCGAGGCCGCCGTCACGCTGTACACCGAGGCGCCGAGCGCCGTGAACGCGCCGCTGGAGGCCGTGAGGCCGGCGGTGAAGGTCCCGGTCGTCGAGACGAGCCCGTACGTGTTGTCGATGCCGCCTTCGCCGTTGACGGCGAGCGTCCCGGAGGACATGTAGAGGCCCGACGAGGACGCGATCGAGTACTGGCTGCCGCCTCCGCCCAGGAACGTCCCGCTCGACGCCGTGAGGGCGTTCGTGATGGAGGCGGAACTGCCTGACACGCCTCCCGGGACGATCAAGTTCCCGCCGTTCGTGAAGGTCGAATACGTGATCCCGGCGACGAGGCGGACCTCGGTGTTGTCGGAGAGCTGGTTCGCGCTGAACGCGAAAGGGCTCATCGCGAGGTTGGCCCGGGGCAGCATCTCGCCGCCGGCGTCGCCCGTGACCGTCACGCCGAGATAGACCGAGGCGCCGAGGAAGAGGTCGCGGGGGATGGCGGCGGTCGTGCCGATCACGACGGAGAAGACGCCGTTGGTCAGGGGGATGTTGCTCTGCGTCTCGGTAAACAATGCCGAACCGCCGGTCGGAACGCTGTAGAGCTTGAACGTCAGCCCGACCGGCCCGATCTGCGGGTTGATGGTCCCCGGGTTGAGCAGCTTGCCCTGGAAGTTGATCATCTGCGGCTGGATCTCGGCGGCGCACGGGGCCGCGAGGAGGGCGAGGAGCGCCGCGAAAAAACCCAGTCGTTTCATCGAGTTCTTCGATCCGTTCCCGTCACGTAGAGAGTACCAGATGCGCCCCGGAGAGTCCGTCCGCCCGCGCGAAGCCCGGGGGAAGTCAATTTCGCGGAAAATTCGCGAAGCCCTACGCCTTCACGGGCTGGGAGGAGAACCGGTAGCCGACCCCGTGCACCGTCTGCAGCAAGGGCGCCGCCGCGCCCAGCTTGCGGCGCAGGGACTCCACGTGCTTGTCGAGCGTGCGCGTCTCGACCCCGTCCGGATAGTTCCAGACCGCCGCCAGCAGCTCCTCGCGCTTGAACGCGCGCTCCTGGTGGCGCATCAGCTGCGCCAGAAGGTCGAACTCCAGGCGCGTGAGCTCGGCGGGCTTGCCGGCGATCAGCGCCTGGCGCGAGACAAGGCGCAGCTCGACCGGCCCGCTGACCAGCACGGTCACGATCTCCTCCGGCGCCTCGCCGGCCCAGACCACGCGGCGCAGCAGCGTGCGCACGCGGGCCAGGAAGATCGGCGGCTGGAAAGGCCGGTTGATCACGTCGTCGGCGCCCGCGTCCAGGAGGGAGACGCCGTCTTTCGGGGTGGACTTCGGATCGACGCAGAGCACCGGCAGGCGGCGCAGCTCCGGGGACTCGCGCAGGCGCCGCAGGAAGCCGGGCAGAGCGCCGTCCGACGGATGAGCGATGATCAGCAGGCTCGGGCGCGTCGACTTGACCGCGTCCAGCGCGCCGCCGAGCGCGGGGATGGCCGCCACGCGATGACCTTGCCCCTCGAGCAGGCCGGAGAGCAGCTCGCGGAACTTGGCGTCCTCGGCGGCGACCGCGATGTTCAAGCGGCGCTCATCCTCCGAAGACGGGGTACTCCCCGAACACGTCCTTCAGCGCGTTGGTGACCTCGCCGACCGTCGCGTAGGCCTCCACCGCCTCGAGGATGACCGGCATCAGGTTGGCCGGGCCCTTCGCGGCCTCGCGCAGGCGCGCCAGCGCGGCCTGGACGGCGGCGTTGTCGCGGTCGCGCTTGAGCTTCTTGAGCGAGCGCACCTGGCCCTTTTCGACCGCGTTGTCGATCTTGAGGATCGGGGGGATCTTGCCGCCGGTCTCGTGGACGTTGACGCCGACGATCTTGCGCCGGCCCGCCGGCAGGTCGGTCTCGTGCCGGTACGCCGTCTCGGCGATCTCGCGGTGGAAGAAGCCCTTCTCGAGCGCGGGCACGACGCCTCCGAGCTCGCGGATGCGCGTCATCAGCGCGGTCGCGCGCGTCTCGACCTCCTTGGTCAGCGTCTCGAGGTAATACGAGCCGCCGAGCGGATCAGGAGTGTCGGTCACGCCGGTCTCGAGCGCGAGCACCTGCTGGGTGCGCAGGGCGAGCATGACGGCCTCGTCGGTCGGCAGGGCGAGCGCCTCGTCGAAGGAGTTGGTGTGCAGGCTCTGCGTGCCGCCGAGCGCGGCGGCCATCGCCTGGTAGGCCACGCGCGCGAGGTTGTTGAGCGGCTGCTGGGCGGTCAGGCTCACGCCCGCCGTCTGGCAGTGCATGGGCAGCATCCAGGAGATCTCCTTCTTGGCCCCGAACTCGTCGCGCATGAGCTTCGCCCAGATCGAGCGCGCGGCGCGGAGCTTGGCGATCTCCTCGAAGAAGTTGTTGTGCACGTCGAAGAAGAACGAGAGCTGGGACGCGAAGTCGTCGACGTTCAGCCCGCGCTTGACCAAGCGCTCGACGTAGTCGCGCCCGTCGCCGAGCGTGAACGCGAGCTCCTGGACCGCGTCGGCGCCGGCCTCGCGGATGTGGTAGCCGGAGATCGAGATCGGGTAGAAGCGCGGGACCTCCTTCACGCAGTACTCGATGAGGTCGAGCACGAGCCGCATCGACGGCTCCGGGGGGTACAGGTACTCGTTCTGCGCGATGTACTCCTTGAGGATGTCGGTCTGGCAGGTGCCGCGGATGCGCTTGAAGGGCACGCCTTGCTTCTTGGCGAGCGCCAGATACATCGCGAGCAGGACCGGCGCGGGCAGGTTGATCGTCATCGAAGTCGAGACCTTCCCGATGTCGATGCCGGAGAATAGGACCTCCATGTCCGCGAGACTGTCGACGGCCACGCCCTCGCGGCCGACCTCGCCCAACGCTCGCGGGTCGTCGGAGTCGATGCCCATCAGCGTCGGCAGGTCGAACGCCGTCGAGAGGCCGGTCTGGCCGTGCTCGAGCAGGTACTTGAAGCGCTCGTTGGTGTCCTTGGCGGTCTTGTGGCCCGCGAACATGCGCATCGTCCACGGGTTGGTCCGGTAGCCGGAGCTCTTGAGGCCTCGCGTGAAGGGGAATTGTCCGGGCCGGCCCACGTCGGCCAGCAGGTCGCGGCCCGCCAGGTCGGACGCGTCGTACTCGCGCTTGACCGGGATGCCCGACAGCGTCGTCGGCTCCGCGGGAGCGGCCTGCGTCTTCGACGTCGTCTTGATCGTGGCGCTCATCTCTTGTCCTTGCGGTTCGGCTTCGGGTTCGGCTTGCGCCTGCGCCGCGGCTGCGCGGGGCGGCGGCGCCGCTGGCGGTTCTCCGGGGTCTGGCCCGGGCGGCGGCGCAGCCGGTTCAGGCGGCGCTGGCGCGCGCGCTTGAACGCGTTGGCGCGCGCCGCGCGGCGCTGGGCCGCCGGCATGGCCCGCCAGTTGCGGCGCACCACCGCGAGGCGGCGGACGTGGGCGCGCATGAGGGCGCGGCGCGCGGCGAAGCGCCGCAGCGGCGCGGCGCGGGACGGCGCCTCGCCGCGCGCGACCGACGTCTCCTGGTTGGGCGTCAGCACTTCCTTGCCGCCCGACGCGCCCTGGACCTCGACGCGGCCCTCGTCGAAGACGCCCACGTGGCTGCCGCCCTCCTCCACGTCCACGCCGAACTCCGTGCCGCGCACGGCGGCCACCGAGGTGGGGGACTTGACGCTCATGCTCCGGTCGCCGAGATGCTCGATCTTGGCGAGGATGGAGCCGAGGGAGAGGGAGAAGATCGACGCGTCCTTCCGGGTGTTCTCGAGCGTGAAGTCCGAGTTCTCGCGCAGGGAGATCAGGCTCTGGCCGTCGAGGGAGATCTCCGCGGTCGAGTCCGCGGAGGTCGTCACGCGGTCGCCCTCCTCGAGCGGCATGTCGGCCTCGCCCGCGACCTCGTCGCCGCCGCCGGCCGGGTGAACGACGACGTCGCCCGTGACGGCGGTCAGCCGCGCGTCCCAATGATCCGCGCCCGCGTCCTGCGCGAGCGCGGGTCCGGCGAGCACGCAGGCGGCGAAGACGGCGGCCAGGATCCTCATCGATTCCTCTCTAAGCGCCGAGCTCGACCTTGACGAATTGGTGCTTGCCCATCTTGAGGGTGAAGCTCGCGGGGGACGTGATCGCCGCGTCGTCGACGCGCTTGACGCCGTCGATCTGCACGCCGCCTTGGGTGATCAGGCGGCGGGCCTCGCCGCGCGACTTGGTGCCGCCGGCGATGACGATGATCTCGCTGAGGGTCTTGGCCGAGGGAACCTTCACGACGGCCAGGTCCGTCGGCAGCTCCTTCTTGGAGAAAGTGCTCTCGAAGTAGGCGAGGGCGGCGTCGGCCGCCGCGTCGCCGTGGAAGCGCGCGACGAGCAGTCGGGCCAGCGCCTTTTTGGCCTTCATCGGGTGCTCGGCCTTGACCCCGGCGAGGTCCTCGGACGTCAGGAATTCGTAGTACTGCAGCATCAGCGGATCGGACACGCGCATGACCTTGCCGAACATGTCGTTGGGCTCGTCGTTGAGGCCGATCGAGTTGCCGTACGACTTGGACATCTTCTTCTCGCCGTCGAGCCCGACGAGCAGGGGCGTCGTCAGCGCCACCTGCGCCTCCTGGCCGGAGTCGCCCTGCATCTTGCGGCCCATGAGCAGGTTCAGCAGCTGGTCGTTGCCGCCGAGCTCGACGTCCGCCTTGATGGCGACCGAGTCGAAGCCCTGCAGGATGGGGTACAGGACCTCGAGCAGAGTGAGCGGCGAGCCGTCGGCGATGCGCTTCTTGAAGTCCTCGCGCGCGAGCACCTGCTGGACGGTGTGGCGCTTGAGGATGTCGAGGAGCCCCTCGCGCATCATCGGCTCGAGCCACTCCGAGTTGAAGCGCAGCTCCGTCTTCTTGGGATCGAGGACCTTGAACGCCTGGTCCTGGTACGTCTTCGCGTTGGCCCGGACCTGGTCGTGCGTCAGCGTCGGGCGCGTCGAGTCGCGTCCCGAGGGATCGCCGACCATCGCCGTGTAGTCGCCGATGATGAGGACCGCGGTGTGGCCGAGGTCCTGGAACTGCCTCAGCTTCGAGAGCGGGACGGAGTGTCCGAGGTGAAGGTCGGCCGAGGTCGGGTCGACGCCGAGCTTGACGCGCAAGGTCTTCCCCGACGACAGCTTCTTGACGAGCTCCGCCTCGCTGACAAGCGAGACGGCCCCGCGCTTGAGCAAGGCCAGCTGGGAGGAGATGTCCACGCTATTGGAATACTACCAAGCTCGGAGCGCCAGGGCAACGGATGGGGTCAGGCCTTCACTTATTCAACTTGTTTGTTCGGATGGGAAAAAGTTGAAAAAGTGAAGGCCTGACCCCAACTAAAACATGTCGTAGGGGTCGACGTCGAGCGTGAGCCTTACGCCCGACGGCTGGGGCTTGGAGCGGGCGAAGGCGAGGGCCGCCTCGACGCGCTCCGGGGCGAGCTTGACGAGCAGGTGGTGGCGGAACTTGCCGCGGACCTCGCGGAGGAGGGCGGGCGCGGGACCGACGACCTCGGCCTCGAGGCCGAGGTGATCGCTGAGAGACGCGACGAGCGCCTGAGCGGCCGCGACCACGCGCGCCTCGTCCTTGCCCGCGAGCACGCCGCGCAGCAGCGAGGAAGAAGGCGGGTAGCGGAGCTCGCGGCGCGCGACGATCTCGGCGTCGGCCCAGGCCGCGTAGTCGCCCTTCGCGGCGGCGAGGATGGCCTCGTGGTCGGGGACAAGGTCTGCAGGACGACCTCGCCGGGCTTGTCCGCGCGGCCCGAGCGTCCCGCGACCTGGACGAGCATCTGCAAAGTGCGCTCCGCGGAGCGGAAGTCGGGCATGTGCAGCATCGTGTCCGCGTCGACGACGCCGACCAAGGTCACGTCGGGAAGATGGAAGCTCTTGGCGACGAGCTTGGTGCCCACGAGCACGTCGGCCTGCCGCGCGCGGAAGCGGTCGTAGATGCTCTGCTCCTGCTTGCGCTCCTTGGAGACCGTGTCGCGGTCCATGCGCAGCACGCGCGCGCCGGGGAGCCGCTTCTTGACCTCGGCCGCGACCTTCTGCGTGCCCACGCCGGAGACGCGCACGGAGACGTCGCCGCAATTGCCGCAGCGCGCGGGCGGCGGCCAGGTCTTGCCGCAGTGATGGCAGACCAGCACCCACGTCGGCCGCCCTTCCGGCGACGGCGGGCCCTCGTGCTGGATCTTGGCCACGCCGCAGTCCGCGCAGCGGTCGATCCAGCGGCACTTGTGGCACATCGTCAGCGTCGAGAAGCCGCGGCGGTTGACGAGGAGGATGACCTGCTCGCGCCGCTCCAGGCGCAGCTTCATCTTGGCCAAGAGCTCCTCGGAGATGACCTCGCCGAAGCCCGGCATGGGCAGCACGCGCACGCTGGGCTTCTCGACGCGCGAGACGCGGTCGGGCATGCGCACGAGCTCCGCCTCACCGCGCCGAGCCAGGTCCCACGCCTCGAGCGAGGGAGTCGCGGAGCCCAGGACCGCGAGCGCGCCGAACGCGCGCGCGCGCTCGAGCGCCACCTCGCGCGCGTGGTAGAACGGCGCCGAGCCGTCCTGCTTGAAGGACTCGTCCTGCTCCTCGTCGAGCACCGCCAGCCGCAGGTCCTTGAACGGCAGCAGGCACGCCGAGCGCGCGCCGACCACGACCTTGACGTCGCCGCGCCGGACCGCGAGCCAGGTCAGGCGCCGCTCGCGCATGGTCAGCCCGCTGTGCCACAGCGCCACCGGCACGCCGAGGCTCGCCGCGAACTCGTCGAAGAACGGCCGCGTCAGCGCGATCTCGGGCAGCAGGAACAGGGTCTGCCCGCCGCCCTCGAGCGCGCGGCGGATCAGGCGCAGGTAGACCTCGGTCTTGCCGGAGGCGGGCACGCCGAAAAGCACGACGCGCGCCGCCTTTCGCTCGGCCAACAGCGCGTTCAAGCGCTCGAGCGCCTGCGCCTGGCCGGGCGTGAGCTCGAACGCGGGACCGGTTTGCGCGCGGGCCGGGTAAGGCGAGACCGGAGCCGGCTCGTCCAGGGACTTCACGTACGGCGGGATCAGCGCCTTCACGCACTCGCCGATCGACGCCCCGAAGCGCCGCGCCATCCAGCGCGCGCAGGACACGCCCTCCTGCATCAGCGCCGGCGCCGAGTCGATCGGGCGCTCGAGCGCCTTCAGAGGGCGCTCCGGCTCGCCCTCGAACACCGACAGCACCGTGCCCAGCGCGACGCGCGGCCCGAACGGCGCGCGCACGCGCGAGCCCGGAGCGACGGTCATGCCGTCGGGAACCCGGTAATGGAACCCCTTCGGGAGAGGGACGGGAAAAGCGACCTCGGCGATGCGCACGTCGCCCCTACTTGAGCGCCGTGAAGATGAAGCTCGGGGGGATGTTGCGCACCTCGAACTGGATGTCCACGTCGCTGAAGTAGTCCTTGAGCATCGGGATCAGATGGGTCGTGTAGCCGAAGGCGACGAAGCGGCCGCCGGGCGCGAGCAGGTTCGTGGTCTTGGTGAGGATCTCGTGACGCTCGCGGCCCGTGAACAGCGCGAACGGGATGCAGGAGACGATGCGGTCCACCGAGGACACGCCGCGCTCGGCCAGGAGCTCGTCGATCCGGCGCACGTCGCCGCGGATCGCGGTCAAACGCGTGTCCTTCACCTTCTCGAGCAAAGCCGCGTGCATCTTCTCGTTGAACTCGACGGCGAACAGCCGCGCGCCGGGGTTCATCGCCTTGAGAAGGTCGCGCGTGATCACGCCGTCGGCGGGGCCGTACTCGACGACGGTCTTCGCGTCGGAGAGGACGGAGGATTTGACCATGCGCTCGACCAGGAAGCGGCTGGAGGGAGTCACCGAGCCGATGCTGCGGTCGTCCATGAAGGCCTTCACGTAGCCCATGAACTCGCCGTCGTGCGTGTCGCGGGACTTCGTGCTCTCGGACGAGGCGTCGTCGCCGAACAAGGAGACAGCCTTCTTGATCTGCTCGCCGATCTTCTCGCCGATGTGATCGAGCGCGTCTCGGTCGGGTTTTGCGTGCCGGGGGTCGTGCTTGCTCATGATTTGGAAAGTTCCTCGCGGAGGGACTTCATGTCGCTCCACACGTCTCGCTTGAGGTCCGGATTGCGCAGCAGCGCGGCCGGATGGAAGGTGGGCAGCAGGCGCACCATCGGCGCGCCCCCGCCCGGGTCGTACTCCCGCCAAACTCCGCGGATGCGGGAGATCCCGGTCGCGTCGTTCAGCAGGACGTTCGCGGGCACGGCGCCGAGCGCGACGATGAAGCGCGGGCGGATCGCGCGGATCTGCTCGTCGAGCCAATGGCGGCAGGCCGCGATCTCCTCGGGAGACGGCTTGCGGTCGTTGCCGCGCAGTTCGGGATCGCTGGGGTCCGTCATCGGATGGCACTTCACGATGTTCGCGATGTAGACCGTCTTTCGCGACAAGCCGATCGACTCGAGGATCTTGTCGAGCAGCTGGCCGGACTTGCCGACGAACGGCTCGCCTTGGCGGTCCTCCTCGTAGCCAGGGCCCTCGCCGACGAGCATGACCTTCGCGTCGAGACTGCCGACGCCGGTCACGGCTCGCAGGCGCTGCGCGCCCAGCGGGCACGCCCGACAGGCGTCGATGCCGCGCGCCAGCGCCGCGAACGTCTCCGCCTTGCTCACGAGAGCGGTCGGGGTCTCTTCGACGGGGCTTTCCGACGCCGAATCGCCGATCCAATCGGACGAGTCCGAGAGCTCCACGCGGCGCCGCAGCGAGCGGGCCAGGTCCTTCAGCGTCTCGAGCTCAGCGCTCAAGCAGCTTCACCGCCTCGGCGACGATCGCGCGCGCGACGCGCGCCTTGGCGCCTTCCGGGATCGAGCGCACGGAGTCGCGAGCCACGAGCGTCGCGCTCGCGCGGCCCGACGCCAGGTTGGCCGGGCCGTTCGCCACGACGAGGTCGAGGCCCTTTCCCGCGAGCTTGGCGCGCGCGTGCTCGACGGCCCGGCGCGTTTCGAGCGCGAAGCCGACGAAGACCTGGCCCGGGCGGCGGCGCGAGGCGGCGTCTTTGATGATGTCGGGATTGGGGACGAGGGTCAGACGCAGCTTGCCGGGCTTGCGCTTGAGCTTGTGCTTCAACTCCCCGGCGAAGCGCCAGTCGGAGACGGCTGCCGCGCCGATCACGAGCGCCGCCGCGCGCGAGCGCTTGAGCGTCTCGCGGCGCATCTCGAGCGCGGTCACCACCGGCACGACGGCGACGCCGCGCGGCGCGCGCAGCGCCGTCGGGCCGCTCACGACCGTGACGTCCGCGCCGAGAGAGCGGGCGGCGCCCGCGAGGGCGAAGCCCATCGCGCCCGACGACGCGTTGGACAGGAAGCGGATGGGATCGAGATGCTCGCGCGTGGGTCCCGCGGTGATCAGGACGCGGCGGCCGCGCAGCGGGGAGGCCACGCTACCTCTGGGCGAGGCGCGCGATCTCGTCGGGCTCGAGCATGCGCCCGAAGCCGACCTTGCCGCTGGCGAGCTCGCCCTTCGCCGGGCCCCAGACCTTGTACCCGTAGCCCGCGATCGTCTTGAGGTTCGCCTGGGTCGCCTTATGCTCCCACATCTCGGCGTCCATCGCCGGGCACACCGCGACGGCCGCGCGCGTCGAGAGCACGAGGGCGTCCAGCAGGCCCTCCGCGCGCCCGTGCGCCAGGCGCGCGATGAAGTCGGCCGTCGCCGGCGCGATGAGGACCAAGTCGGCCCAGCTCGCCAGCGACAGGTGCGCCATGTCCCACAGCGCCGGGTCGTGCAGGTTCGTCGCGACCGGGTGCTTCGACAGCGCGGCCAAGGTCAGCGGGGTCGTGAACTGCGCGCCGGCGGGCGTCAGCACGCAGCGGACCTCGCAGCCCTTCTTGATCAGCGCCCGCACCAGCGCGGGCGCCTTGAAGGCCGCGATGCTCCCGGTGATCCCGAGCGCGACGCGGCGGGCCGGCTTGGCCATCGGCCTTACTCGCCCTTCTTGTCGGCGGCGGCGGCCACGGCCTCGGCTTCCACGAGGGCCGAGACCTTCTTCAGATCCTTCCAGTCGACCTTGCCGCCGAGCACGTCGCGCAGGGCGAGGTCCAGGATCTCGGCGGGCGTCAGGTGCCGGTTCTCCTCGCGGCGCTTGAGCTCCTTGGCCCACAGAGCGGCCATCGGGATGGCCGAGTACTTGCCCTTGCCGAAATTGAGGATGAGCTCCTCGGTGGTCTTCTTGACGGTCTCGACGTCCTTCACGGCTTCTTTCTTCGCCATTATGCGGGTCTCCTTACGCGAGCGCGGGAACGAGATGCGACGGATCGAGGCGCGAGGTGCGGAGCGTCTCGGCCGTCAGGATGCTGGAAATCTGGGAGACGGCCTTCTCGAGGTCGTCGTTGATGACCACGTAATCGTAGTCCTTGGCGGCGGCGAGCTCGCCGCGCGAGTTCGCCAGGCGCTTGGCCACGGACTCCTGCGGGTCGCGGCGGTGAGCCAGGCGCGACCTCAGAGCGTCGAGGGAGGGCGGCAGGACGAAGACCAGGATGGCCGCGGGGTGCTTGCGGCGGATCGACATGGCGCCCTGCACGTCGATGGCCATGATCACGTTGTCGCCGGTCTTGATCACGTCGTCGACGAAGTGGCGCGGCGTGCCGTAGTACTCGTCGTGGACCATAGCCCACTCCAGGAACTCGTTGCGGGCGATCTTGCGCTTGAACTCCTCGCGGCTCAGGAAGAAATACGCCTTGCCGTTCTTCTCGCCGGGACGCGGCGCGCGGGTCGTGCAGGAGATCGAGTAGCGCAGGTCCTTGCGGCGGGCGAGGAGCTTGCGGCAGATGGTGGTCTTGCCGGCGCCCGAGGGGGCGGAGATGATGAGCAGGGCGCCTTTCCTCATTGAGTCGGGCATTGTATCGGATTTCCGGGTGTCACCGCAATGCCTGCATGCTCAATAGGCCCTTTCACATCGATGCGATCCACGTCGAGGTAGCCGCTACTATTCTTTGACTATTTTTCCTTTGAAGCTGACCTGGTAACGGCACTGATATTCTTCCCAAAAAATGACGTATATCTTGCCATCCTGCTTATCAATTTCGATCTTAAAGGGGAGCCCGCCAGACGCAAGCGCGGCATCGTCAATCGAGACATGGAGATCAATCATCTCATCGTTCGATAATGGCAAGGTCAATCCTTCCGGTTCAAAACAAACCTCCACGTTCTCCAGATTTTTATTCTTGAAGGAGACCTTCATTATGTTTTTCATAAATCAGTTATTACGGGAAGTAAGCCGCAAGGAGTACTCGAATTTGTTTCGCGCGCGCGATCGCTGAAACATTTTGTGGCGTTCTTTGCGCAGCGGTTTCATACGAATCAGCCAAGGCATTAAGGTTTTCTTTTGTCCAGCCAGAACTCTCGAGCAGCGCCTTCGAAAAATCAGCGACACTTTTTGTGATCCTACCTCCACTCTTCCAGCCGAAGAACTCAGCGGCTTCCGGGTTGTTCATCCCGGATCTCTTGATGCTGTCATTCACGTTATCAACGTGGGCTTGCCCGTCATTGCCTACGTCGTCGGCCTTTGAGCTCCCTCCATTCGAATAGCTTTGTCGTATTCGGGCAGACTCGACTTCGGCACGCACCTCACATACTGAAACGGCCGCATTCCTCGTGGAACGGCGGCCTGCCCGGACTTCGAGCCGGAGCTCGGCATATGAACGCGGTTGGGACAATACTTGAAATCGTAGCCCAACGCGAGAAGACGGTCGCCGCGGCAGGTCGTGTCCTTCTCGCCGCAGTCCATCTCGGCCTCAGCTTCCTGCCGATCGCATGCCGTGTACTTCTCCATCTCTTTGATCGAGTCGAGCGCGGCGTGCTCTCCGGGAACGGCGTCGAGCTGCTGCCCGTAAGCGTTCGCGGCGACGCTCCCCGGCGGGCATGAACCGATGCGTGCCGCCAACTGCGTCTTGGCGCCGAGCTCATGCTCGAGGAGAATAGCGAGTGGATCGGTCGGAGCGTCCGCGGCATGAGAGGCGCCAACGCACAAGAAAAGCGAAAGAAAGAGCCTCACGTCGAGAGCGTAGCCCGGCCCGGCGTGCGGCGTCAAGCCCTCGCGGAGGTTTTTTCTATGGTTAAACTTCACGCTCTTGCGCTATGATGGGCGCCGCCTCGCCCGATTTTCTAAACAGGAGAATGATCATGTCCCAAGCCCGCGCCTACGCCGCCTTCGCCGCCGACAAGCCCCTCGCGCCCTGGACGTTCGAGCGCCGCGAGCCTCGCCCCGACGACGTCGTCATCGACATCGCCTATTGCGGCATCTGCCACTCGGACGTGCACACCGTGCGCGCGGAGTGGGGCGAAATCCAGTATCCCCAGGTCGTGGGCCACGAGATCGCGGGCCGCGTGGTCGCGGTCGGCAAGAAAGTGAAGAAGTTCAAGGCCGGCGACCTGGCCGCGGTCGGCTGCATGGTCGACTCCTGCGGCAAGTGCGCCAACTGCAAGCGCGGACTCCAGCAGCACTGCGTCGCCGGCGCGACGTTCACATATAACTCGAAGGAGAAGGACGGCTCGCAGACGCAGGGCGGCTACTCCACGCGCATCGTCGTGACGGAGCGCTTCGTGCTGAAGGTCAAGAAGGGCCTGCCGCTCGAGCGCGTGGCGCCCCTGCTGTGCGCGGGCATCACCACGTACTCGCCGCTCAAGCGCCACGGCGCGAAGAAGGGAACTCGCGTCGGCGTGCTGGGCCTGGGCGGGCTCGGCCACATGGCCGTGAAGATCGCCGCCGCGATGGGAGCCAAGGTGACCGTGCTCTCCGGCTCCGAGTCCAAGCGCGCCGACGCCAAGCGGCTGGGCGCGTCCGCGTTCCTGCTCACCAAGGACGCCGCGCGGATGCAGGCGGCCGCGAGCTCGCTGGACCTGATCATCGACACGGTCTCCGGCGCGCACGACGTCAACGCCATGCTCGGCCTGCTCGACGTCGGGGGGACCTTGGTCATGGTCGGCGCGGCGCCGGAGCCGCACGCGATCGGCTCCTTCCCGCTGGTGCTGGGACGGCGCGCGGTCGAGGGCTCTCTCATCGGCGGGATCCCGGAGACGCAGGAGATGCTCGACTTCTGCGCGAAGAAGGGAGTGCTCGCCGACGTCGAGGTCATCGCGGCCAAGGACGTCAACGAGGCCTACGAGCGCATGCTCAAGAGCGACGTGCGCTATCGCTTCTCCATCGACGCGAGCACGATTTAAGAAGTAGGATTCGAGACATGGAACAGAACCCGGGAGCACAGCCGCTTCAGATCGAGATCGACGAGAACGTCGCGCGCGGAACCTACACGAACCTCGCGCTGATCACCCATAGCGAGACCGAGCTGCTCATCGACTTCCTGTTCCTCCAGCCGCAGACGCCGAAGACGAAGGTCTTGTCGCGCATCATCACCTCGCCGATCCACGCCAAGCGCTTCCTGGCCGCGCTGCAGGACAACGTCGCCAAGTACGAGGCGCGCTTCGGGACGATCAATGCGGGCGAGGCGGCGCCGCAGGCGCGCCCCGGCGTCTATCAATAATAAGTCCGTGAAGGTCCCCAAGGCCGCGCTGGTCTGCGTCGGAAGCGAGCTCCTCGCCGGGCAGGTCAACACGCACCAGGCCTGGCTCTCGGTGCGCCTGCTGCGCGCGGGCTTCGAGATCATCGGCGAGGCCTCCGTGCCCGACGAAGTCGAGGTGATCGCGGCCGAGATGCGGCTCGCCCTGCAGGAAGCCGACGTCGTGGTCGTCTGCGGCGGCCTCGGCCCCACGTTCGACGACGTGACGCGCGAGGCCGCGGCCAAGACGCTGGGCCGCAGCCTGGCCTTCGACGACGCGCTGTGGTCGGTCATCCTCAAGCGCTTCGCGCGCTACCACGTCAAGGTGCCCGACGAGAACAAGCGCCAGGCGATGGTGATCCAAGGGGCCGAGGTCCTGGACAACCCGAACGGCTCCGCGCCGGGCCAGCGGCTTCGGTCCAAGGACCGCACTTTGATCCTGCTCCCGGGGCCGTCGACCGAGATGTACCCGATGTTCGAGGCGGTCCTGCCGAAGCTGATCCACGATCACGCGCGCGGCGTCTTTCCGGCGGCGTACACGGCGCGGCTGTCCGGCGTGCCGGAGTCGATCGCCGACGAGAAGCTCGACGCGGTGCGCGCGCGCTGGCCGAAGGCGCGCTTCACGATCCTGGCCTCCGGCGGCGAGGTCGCCTTCCACGCCTCTTCTCCCGAGAGCTCGCCGTCCGCCGCGCGCGCGGCGCGCGCGCGGCTGCGCCGCGACATCCTCGCGGCGGTGGGGGAGTTCGCCTACGGCGAGGGAGACGACACGCTCGAGTCCGCGTTGGGGGCGCGTCTGAAAAAGAAGGGGCTGACGCTGGCCGCGGCCGAGTCCTGCTCCGGCGGGCTGCTCGGCTACCGCGTGACCGCGGTGCCCGGCTCATCGGCGTACTTCCTCGGCGGCGTCGTCGCGTACGCGAACTCCGCCAAAGGCCGGCTGGCCGGCGTCCCGGCCGCCGTTCTCGAAAAACACGGCGCCGTCTCGGCCGAATGCGCGGCCGCGCTCGCGCGCGGCGCGCGCCGGACGCTCGGGGCCGACATCGGCGTGTCCATCACCGGCGTCGCGGGCCCCGGCGGGGGGACGAAAGACAAGCCCGTGGGCCTGGTCTACGTGGCGGTCTCCGGGCCCGGCCGCGCGGAGGCCGTGCGGAAGCTGGAGATCAACGGTCCGCGCGAATCGGTCCGCTCGCGCGCCGTCACGTCGGCGCTGCGGCTCGCCTTCGACGCCGCCGCGTGACGCTCTGTTGACGGTCCCGCCGAAGGTTTCATACAATCCTCGTCAACATGATAACGAAAGAAAAGAAGTCGGAAAACGTGAAGAAGTACGGCAAGTCCGCAAGCGACACCGGCAGCACCACGGTCCAGATCGCGCTCCTGACCGAGCGCATCAAGGACCTCTCGGGCCACCTCAAGGCGAACAAGAAGGACAACTCGTCCACGCGCGGCCTGCTCAAGCTCGTCGGCCAGCGCCGGCGCCTGCTGGGC
>Ga0134128_10003196_pt1 | contig 20068 bp, 14 predicted proteins | sample KB31754_FD_96462 | JGI IMG/M metagenome (GOLD analysis project Ga0134128, IMG submission 96462) | Terrestrial soil microbial communities with excess Nitrogen fertilizer from Kellogg Biological Station, Michigan, USA - KB3-175-4 | ecosystem: Environmental > Terrestrial > Soil > Unclassified ...
CGGGCCGTCATCTCTTACATCGGACGGGCTTCCCTATGAGATCGACAAGTTTCAGGTTATCGGGAAATCCTTGGGGACAGAAGCTTTCGACAAAGCGGAAGCCGACGGTACCCGGCTTGAGTTTACACCTGTCGAACCCGCACGAGTCGTCCGGAACGCGCTGCCGCTCGATCAACTGATCTCCCTGACCAACGCAAAACGGTTTTCAATCCTCTATTCTGATAACTCCTGTTCGCCACAACCAAATTGCCCTCGCATTCCGTCGGTGCCGCGAAGCGGAACAGGCGATTCCGATTTAGCCCTACTCGATATTTCACTTACGGCAGGCGCGAATACGGATACCTGAGCGTTGCCGGAAGGCAGACTTTTCAAATATGATTTCAGGATGATTCAGCCGGGGCGCCGCTCGCTATTTCTGATTTCTCTCATCGGTACACTTGCTCTTGCTCTGGGGGTTCTGGCGACGTTGGAGTACCGATGGGCCGGCATTATTCGCGAAGCGAGCCGCGATCGAATGCAGGCAGAGTTGCACACGGCCGTTTCTCATATTCAGGCCGAATTCGACCGCGAAATTCGGAATCTATGCCATAGCCTTGACCCTGCTTCGTTGCCGTTAGAAGGACGTGAATACTCCCGGAACTTCGCTCTTTGGCGGCAACAATCGCCACATCCCGAAATTGTCGCGAATGTATATGCGTTTGCGTTCACGTCGAACAACCGGCGAGTTTTGCAGTGGAACGCGGCTTCAAACACGTTTGAGGCTCCGTTACACCCAGAGCGCCTGGCAACATTATTGGCGGGGTTAGCATCCTATTCGCCGCCGGTTACCGCCCAGAAACCAATGAAGGCCGAACCGCTACTTTGGGCATTACCGGAGAGCGCGCCTCTGCTCATTCAGGCTTCAGGTCGCGGTCGTGCCCGGCGTTTCGTTGTGATCGAACTAAGCACCGAAAGGTTGAAGACAGACCTGTTTCCGGATCTCGTTAGCCGGTACCTGGGGAGCCATCGTTCCACGGATTTTCAAATCGGAGTTTTAGGCGGTCTTCACAACACCTTGCTCTATCAGTCCGACCCAAGCCTCTCCAGCGATACGTTTCGCTATTGGGATGAAAAGGTTTTCTTATTCGAAGGCTTTCGATTCTTTTCGACAGAGGGCACGGGTGATAAGTGGATGCTGGTTGCCAAAGATCGGCAAGGATCGCTTGCGGCGGCCGCGGCCAAACTGAGCCACCGCTGGCTGGCAGTCAATTTCGGAGTCTTGATCGTGCTTGCATTGGGATTGGCCACTATCGTTGTTTCCATGTTGCGCGCGCAAGCGTTCCTGAAGCTTCAGATGGAATTCGTTGCGGGGGTCTCGCACGAATTGAGGACACCTCTTTCCGTGATCGGCTCGGCAGCGGACAACCTTGCCGAAGGCGTCGTCCGGTCCGCCAAGGACGTTCAGGAATATGGCGCGCTCATTCGGAGCGAGTGTAGGCGGCTTTCGGGCCTTGTCGAGCAGACGCTGCGTTTCTCCGCGGCCAAAGCGGATATCCGTTCGCGGGATATTCAGTTTTTCCGCATAACAGATGTCATCGACCGGGCTCTGTCGGCAGCAGTCACCGCAATCGACGGTAACCGGCTGTCTCTCGAAAAAATCGTCGATCCCAATTTGCCGATGGTTCGCGCAGATCCCGACTTGTTGTCGGAATGTCTTCTCAATTTAATCAGCAACGCCTTGAAATATGGCGGCGACGCGCAATGGCTGGGAATTCGAGCGCAAACGGTTGAGACCGGCCATGGCACCGGCGTTCAAATTACGGTGGAAGATCGAGGCATCGGCATCTCCGCCGCCGAGTTGCGGCACGTGTTTGAGCCGTTTTATCGCGGGCAAACTGCCCGCTCGGCACAAATCCGCGGCACGGGCCTTGGGCTGAGCCTCGCTCGCGAAGCCGCAAATTCGATGGGCGCGCGAATTACCGTAAAGAGCGCGGTTGGCAAGGGGAGCGCCTTCACGCTTCACATTCCTCCAGCGTATATGAACAGTTCAACCGTACCTGTCGAAGCATTAGTGGAGTCCTAAACCATGGAGAAAAGTATTCTGCTTGTCGAAGACGAGCCGGGCCTGCGGAAAACGCTAGGCGATCGGGTCCGTGACGAAGGATTCAAAGTGGAAACCGCCGCCAATGGAATCGATGGATTCGACAAAGCAGCCACTGGCTTATTCGATCTTGTTGTCCTGGACATCATGCTTCCACGCAAAAACGGTCTCGATGTTTGCCGCGACTTGCGGCACGAAGGGATCGACACTCCTATCCTGATGCTGACCGCGCGCAGTCAAACGTTCGACAAAGTATTGGGACTCAAAATCGGCGCAGACGACTATCTCACAAAGCCGTTCGAGATGCCGGAATTCCTGGCTCGCGTGGAAGCGCTATTGCGGCGCCCAGCGCTAAAAGGCTATTCAAGCGCCCTCCGCTTCGGGGGCATCCGCTTCGATCCCCGCCGCGCCGAGGTGTGGCGCGATGCGAAGCAAGTGCCCGTATCCGCCCGTGAATTTCAACTTCTAAAATATTTCACTGAGCATCGAGGCGAAACTCTGACACGAGAGCAGTTATTGCGTGCCGTCTGGGGCTATGATTCCGCGCCTTCCACGCGGACTGTCGATGTTCATGTGGCTTGGCTTCGGCAAAAGCTCGAAGAAGATCCAAAGCAACCCAAATGGATTGTGACCGTTCACGGAATCGGCTATCGCTTTGGCGATTAATGTTAAGTCTTTGTAAAGCGAATTTAACGAAGATTTGACGCGGCATACCCTGCCGGTCGATATAGAATCAACCTTATTTCGGAACCGGCCGCTTTTCCACCATGGCGGCTCTTCTGTTGATGGCGCTTGCCGCCGGATGTTTCGAGTCCTGACTAAACAGTTACAGCAGAGGCTGCGAGAGAGGTTCGATCATGAAAGTAAGCGCGTGTTTTCTCATTCTTATTACGTTCGTTGCAATCGCGGATCGGGCACTGTGGGCGCAAACGGCAACGGGGAAGATCCTCGGCCATATCACCGACTCGTCCGGAGCGGCCGTTCCGGGAGTCGCGGTGACGGCCTTCAACCCCGCAAAGGGCTTTACGACTCGCACGGTTAGTGACGATCAAGGGATATATCGCTTTTTCTATCTGGCTCCTGCAACCTATAAGCTGACTTTTGAGAGAGCCGGGTTTGCGACGCTAGACCGCGACGGCATTGAATTACGCTCTAATGACACGCTGACCATCGATGTTCAGGTGCAGCTAGGCAATCTCTCGCAAAAGGTTGAGGTGAACGCGGCTCCTCCGATGCTGGAAACCGCGACATCCACCACCGGAACCGTTCTTTCCGGCACACAGATGAATTCGCTTCCCATTATGCAGCGTTACACGTGGATGACCATGTACACCATGCCGGGCGTCAGTAGCATGAATGGATTCCACATCGCCGGACAGCGCGACCGAGGGATCGGTTACACGATGGATGGCATTTCGGCCACGGAGCCTATCCGTGGCGGCGTATCGACAAACCGGATCATGTCAACCACCCAAAACGCTATTGAAGAGGTGAAAATGGTGACCACCGTGTTGCCCGCCGACCAGGGTCATTCGGCGGGCGGAATGTTGAGCGCCACTTACAAATCCGGAACAAACTCGCTACACGTCGAATCCGAAGACCGTTACGTGAATAACGCCATGCTGCACCGGGCGTATTTCAATTTAGGCAACGCGCCATTCGCGTATCACGAACTGTCGGACCTGGTGAGCGGGCCGGTCATTCTGCCGAAGATTTACAACGGAAAGAACCGCACCTTCTTTCTATTCGGATGGTCGCGTCACAATGAAACATACGATCAATCCGTCTTCGCCGACGTCCCTACACCTGCGGAATTAAATGGCGATTTCTCGTTCAACGGTCTCGGTTATCCCATCTACGATCCCGCCACTATTAAGCAGGATGCCTCCGGAAAGTGGACCGCTACTCAGTTCCCGAACAACATCATTCCGCAAAGCCGCTTCGACCCGGTAGCCGTCAATTTTCTGAGCCATCAGCCATGGAACGCTCCCAATAACCTCGGTGGATCCGGCCTGATTGCCGCCGACGGCCCGCACCTGAATTACGGCGCGAACAGTTCCTATACCTCCATGAGAACTCGCTACGATATCAAAATCGATCACAACGTCAGCGAGAAAAACCGCTTTTTTGCTCGTTACTCTCAGGTCCAAAATCGTTCCCGAGGCAGCGGTAACGCTATCGGCCTCAACTGGTCGCTTCTGGACGGAACGTATGTGCTGGCGCCCAGCGATCAAATCAACGGCGTCATTTCCGATACGCATGTCTTCAGCCCAACGCTCGTCAATGAGATACGGTTAGGAGCAAACCGCCGTAAGGAATCGCGCAATCCCCCCGGCGTGAATGAAAACTGGGCGCAGCAATTGGGCATACCGGGAGTTAGCGGCGCGACGTTTCCGTCATTCTTCAATTCGAGTGGCAATGCTTTCTACAATGCCACCATGCCGGGCGCCCCCTACTATCAAGTGGATGAAAACTACACGCTCCAGGAGAACCTGACCAAGGTGATGGGTAGGCACAGCGTAAAAATGGGCTACGAACTGATGCGCACCCGAGCCGATGTGTTTAGCCAATCGCTGCCGGGCGGGGTCTATCGTTTTGGCGGCACGAACTTTCCGTTCACAACTAATACCGGCAACGATTTCGCGGCGTTCTTGCTTGGCTCTGTCGTCCGGGCCGACTACAGCACCTACCTGGCGAATTGGCTTCCGCGTTGGTGGAGCCATGCTCTATACGTCCAGGACGATTTCACATACAGTCCCAGGCTGACTCTGAACCTCGGTTTGCGGTGGTCGTATGAGAGTCCCTACACCACGAAATATGGGCAGCAGAGCCAATTCGATCCTAACGCCATCGATCCATTGACCGGAATGAAAGGCGCCATCACGCATCCATCCGGGCTGCTTGGCAATCGAGACTTCAAGCACTTTCAACCACGCATCGGGCTTGCGTACAAGATTTCCGACAAAGTGGTTTTTCGCGGCGGATTCGGACTTACGACCATCGACCTGTTCACTACAGACTTCAATCAGAACTTCGAAGAGTATTCAAGCACTGTATCCGTGCAACAACCTAGCGGAGATCCGAGACCGGCGTTTTATCTCAATCAGGGTCCGGGGCCCATCAATTTTTCGATTCTTCCCAACGGCACTTCGCCTTTCGTCGGAACGAACTTTAGCGGTCGAAACGCATCGCGATACGATCCGTCGCTTCGCAATCCCTACGCAATGAACTGGAACGCGACTCTCCAATATCAATTTCGACCCACCTGGCTCGCCGAATTCAGCTACCAGGGTTCGGCAGGAGTTGGGCTATTGGAGGAATGGGACACCAACACCATCCCGCTCAACATTTCGAGCGATCCTACTGTCCTGAACCGCATTTACCAGAACCAGCAGGCCTATAAACCATACCCTAATTTCGGATCGGTTTATCTGTGGAGTAACTTTGGGCACTCCACGTACCATTCCGGAACGATAAAGATCGAAAAGAGGGCCTCGTTTGGCTTAACAATGACATCCTTCTACACATTTTCCAAGGCTCTCGACGACTGTGATAACGACGGGCTCTGTACCGGGGAGACTTATTACAATCGCAGCCTTGAGAAGGGTCGTGCCGGTTATGACATTACCCATCGCTCGGTTACTTATCTGACTTATGAATTACCGTTCGGCAGAGGTCGTAAATGGATGAACGGCGGCGGTTTCAAGGATTACATATTGGGAGGGTGGAATGCCTCCATTATTCAGACATTCCAAAGCGGCCTTCCCGTGACCTTCACGTTGAACTCGACCGGAAGCACCACAGCGGCCGGCAGCCCCTATCCATACCTGCCGGGAAATGGTGTACTCAGGCCAAATCAGATCTTGCCCGCGGATCAGATCGCCGTTCAGAACTGGACCATAGGAGACCGTTTCAACAACAATTTAAAGAACTCCATGTGGAATATCAACGCCTTTGGCAACCCCGCGCCTTTCACGGCGGGCAATCTTGGCCGTAATATCATCAACGGCCCAGGGTTGGCCTGGACACAAACGTCGCTGGCGAAGAATATCGTGTTCAAAGAACGATATGCCTTTCAAGTCCGTTACGACATTAATAATGTTTTCAAGGAACCGAATTTTGTGAACCCAAGTTCCGTGGTGAATCTGAAGAGTCCCGGCCTGTTCGGAAAGCCGACAGCGACACAAGGGGGCTGGTGTTGCCTGGGCGGCCAGTTCGTCAGCACGTTAGTGCTGAAATTCACGTTTTGATTCGCCATATTCGAGGGCCTCTTGAAAATTGACAAAGCTGTCGCCACCCACGTTCGCGTGCCGTTCGTGGAGCCATTCCGAATCAGTTCCGGCTGCGTTGCCGAAAAGGATGCGATCGTTCTCGAACTTCACTCCGACGGTTTTACGGGCTATGGCGAGTCTTCGGCAATGGCCGGAAGCTTCTATTCCGCCGATACGCCCGAAAAGAGTTGGAGCGAGCTATGCGAGCTTGTCTTGCCTGCCATTGTCGGGCGCGAGTTCGAATGCCCGCAAAACTGGAATCTTGCTCTGGACGGCCTGCGTGCCGGTAACTTCACGAAAGCAGGGGTTGAAACCGCGTTCTGGGATTTGGCCGCGCAGAGTCGCAATCAGCCATTGCATATTGCTCTCGGCGGCCGTAAAGATCAGGTGCAGGCAGGGCTGGCCGTGGGTCTTTACGACGATCTCACGGACATGCTACGCGCCATTGAGCGCTATCTTGTCGACGGATATCGCCGGGTCAAAGTTAAAATCGAACCCGGCCGCGATATCGACATAGTGAATGCTGTTCGGAGCGCGTTCGGCGATATCCCGCTCTTCGTGGATGCAAATGGAGCCTATACGCCTGAGTACGTTGACGTATTCCGAGTACTGGACGAGTTCGGCCTCCTAATGTTTGAGCAGCCTTATCCGGGTTCTTTTCTCGAAGAGTTGGCAGAACTTCAGCAGCTTGTCCGGACTCCAATTTGTCTGGATGAAAGTCTTGAAACGCTGGAACAGTTGCAGGAGGCCATCAGACTAGGCAGCTTCCGCATCGCAAATTTCAAGATTCAGCGCGTCGGCGGTTTTTATCGGGCTCTGGAAATGGACGCTATCTGCCGCAAACATGGGCTCAAGGCGTGGGTTGGGACGATGCCCGAGCTCGGAATCGGACAAGCGCAAGGTATCGCTCTTGCTTCGCTCGACAATTTCGTCTACGCGACGGATGTGGAGGCGAGCGATCGCTGGTTTCAGGATGATATCGTTAACCCGTTCATCCAGGTTCGGAACGGAACCATCGATCTCCCCAGTAAACCGGGCCTGGGCGTGAGCGTGGACCGGACCAAGATCCAGAAGTATGAGATAGCATCGAGGAGTTTTTCAGAATAGCCAATGCTCAGACGCACTTTTCTTGCTTCCTTAGCAGCCAGTCTCTGTTCCGCAGCCAGCCGCCTTCCCGCCAATCGAAACATAAAATGGGCGGTCAGCGCGGGCCTTTGGTCTCACTACCCTCCTGGACCGTTTACCGATATTCTCGACGTCATGCGCGATACCGGGTTTGTGGGCGTTCGACTCACCGGCTACCCCGGCATCCTGAAGACCTATAACTTGACACAGGCACAGATGGAGCGCGAGATTTCGAAGCGCAATCTGTATGTCGCGACTATCTCGTTCGGCGGCCCGGTTAACGATCCGGCAAAACACAAACAGGTCGTGGCGAAGGCTCGCGAGGCCATGCGATTCTTACAGGGATTCGGCGCAAATCGCCTGGTTGTGTTTCCACCGAGCCGCCTAAAGCCCGGCGCCGATGTGGAATCGTCGTTTCGAGCAATGTGTACGGGATTTAATCTCATCGGCGAAGCGGCGCACGAGATGGGTTTCGAGGCGGGCGTTCACAATCATCTCGGCGAAATGGTGCAAGGTCCTGAAGAAGTGGACAAGTGCATGCAATTGACCGATCCCAAGCTCTTCAATTTCGCGCCGGACACCGCCCACCTCCACCTGGGCGGCAGCAACGTAGTGCGCATGTTTGATAAATACAAAGACCGGCTGGTATTTATGGACTACAAAGATGCACGTTGGACCACACCGAAGGCCGATCTCGTTTTGCCCAACGGCAAAGTCGAGAAGAAAGACTCATCGGAGGCGAAATTCTTCGAGAGTATTTACGATCTGGGGGACGGCGATATCGACTTTCGGGCCTGCCACCGCATTCTAAAGCAAATCAGCTACAAGGGTTGGATCTGTGTCGATCTGGACACCGCGCGCAACGGCCCTCGCGCCAGTTATGTACATTGCGGAAAGTACATCGTAGACAAGCTCGAACCCATTTACGCGTGATCTGTTGAGGAGAACATGACTGACTTTATGAACCGCCGCGCCGTAATGAAGTGGGCCGCCGCTCTTCCGGTGCTTGGCTCAATTGCCGCGGAGTCGGCTTGGTCTACGGTGACCAGGACTGGTCAAGCGAACATTTACACGCGTCTTGGCGTGCGTCCATTCATCAATGCTCGCGGAACGTGGACCTATTTAAGCGGATCGCTGGAAATTCCCGAGGTCCGCGCAGCCAAGCAGGAAGCAGCCAGGCACTTCGTCGATATTTTCGAACTGCAAAGGGCCGCCGGCAAACGGCTTGCGGAACTGTCGGGAGCGGAATCCGGCATGGTTACGTCCGGCGCCGCGGGGGCTATCGCCTCCGCTACCGCAGCATGCATGGCCGGCGCCGATCCCGCGAAGATCTGGCAACTCCCGGACACCACCGGGCTCAAAAACGAAGTTATTATGTTTGGCGGCCGTAGCGCTTTCGACAGCGCCGCGCGCCTTGCCGGCGCGAAATTGGTGGTCACTCATACTCCCGACGAGCTACAAGCCGCGATTAATGGCAACACGGCCATGATCTATACCACGATCTTGGGTGACAGATTGCAGCAGGCGATTGCGATTGCTAAAAACGCGAAAGTGCCGCTGCTACTCGATGACGCCGCCGGCATTCCCCCGATCGATAATTTGCGGCTTTACCCGAAGATGGGCCTTGATCTGTTTTGCTTCAGCGGCGGCAAAGGCTTGGGAGGTCCCCAGTGTTCCGGCCTGCTGCTCGGCCGAAAGGATCTGATTGACGCGGCCCTTGCCAATACCAGCCCATGGGAAGGCGCCGTCTGCCGAGCCATGAAAGTAGGCAAAGAAGAAGTGATGGGCTGTCTCGCTGCCGTTGAAGCCTGGACCAAGCTGGATCTCGAAGCGCTTAATCGGGAATGGAACTTAAAGGTCAAGAAGATTGCGGCGATTGTCGAAACCGTGCCGGGCGTCACCACCACGGTTACTGTTCCGAAGAATGGCAATCGCTATCCGACATTGACCGTGGTTTGGGATGAGCAGAAATGGAATTTCTCTGTCGCCGATTGCGACCGGCAACTGCGGGAAGGAACTCCTCGCATCGAAGTTCTGACGAATTCGAATCCGAGCCTCGTCTCCGCCGTCTCACGACATCACGACTCCAAAACGCCGCGTGAAAACAAACTGCAAATCATCTCCCTAACCATGCAGCCTGGTGAAGAACTAATCGTTGGCCGGCGCCTGCGCGAAATTCTGAATACGGCTCGCAAGCAGGCAAAAGCCTAGCTCTATGCGACAAATTACCCGGAGGAACGCTATTTTGTGTGCTCTAGGCGCGACCTTATCGAATGCCGCGGCCGATTCCCCTATCGTCGATTCGCACGTACACGTCTGGAAGAACAATCCTCGCTATCCCTGGTATCCGGGCACGAAGAATCCGCCGGATAAAGACGCCACTGCGGAAATGCTTTTGAAACTGATGCACGATGCCGGCGTGCAGCGGACCGTCATTATTCAAGTAATTTTTTACAAGTGGGACAATCGCTATCTGGCCGACGTCCTGAAGAAATATCCGCAATACTTCCGCGGCGTGGCGCGCGTGAATCCCGAAGACCCCGCGGCGCCCGATCATCTTTCGCGAGTGACGGAAGAAACAGGCTTTCATGGTGTTCGTATCAGCCCGGCGGCGGATGCTTCCGGAGACTGGATTCGCGGCCCACTGATGCCGCCGCTCTGGAAACGCGCGAACGATCTGAAGGTGCCTATGACCGTTCTCGCCCCCGTGACGCGAATGCCCGATGTAGCGAAGCTGATCGAACGCTTTCCCGATCTCACTGTCGTCATCGATCACATGGCGGATAGTCCTCTAAACCAACCGCAAGAGCTTGATAAGTTGCTTGCGCTTCAGCGGTTCCCCAAAGTATTTGTGAAGATCTCGCATTCCTGGTCGCTCTCTTCGCAACCCTATCCTTATCTCGACTCCCAGCGGCAGATCAAGCGCCTGTACGACGGCTTCGGTCCAAAGCGCTTGATGGCTGGAACCGATTGGCCGCTTGTCGAGAAGTACTGCACGTACGAGCAGGCGATCGACATCGCGCGAAAGCGCATTGCCTTTCTGACTGCCGATGACAAACGCTGGATCTGTGGACTTACCGCCGAACAGGTCTGGCCTTTTGACAAGAAACACGTCTGATGCATAAATTCAAATTCATTCTTTTTCTGATCCCCTTTGCGGCTTTCGGCCAGGCTCGCTATGATCTTTTGCTAAAAGGTGGCCATGTTGTCGATGCGAAGAATCATATTTCCGCTGTGCGCGATGTCGCCATTGCTCATGGCCGGATCGCGGCGGTGGAGCCCGATATTCCGGCGACGCAGGCTCGAAAGGTCATCGATGTCTCCTCTTTATACGTGACGCCTGGCCTTGTCGATATGCACGAGCACGTCTTCTCCGGAAGCATGAATCGCGAATACACCGGAGAGAACTGTGTACGCGCGGACGCATTCTCATTCAGAACGGGCGTCACCACAGTCGTGGACGCCGGATGCTCGGGCTGGCGGAACTTCGGAGAATTTCGAGACGAAGTCATCAACCACGAAAAGACACGGGTGTTCGCGATGCTCAATATCGTCGGTAGCGGAATGGGCGGCCGCAAGGACGTCGAGCAGAATACCAACGATATGGATCCGCAGCGCACCGCTGAAGTTGCCAAGCGCAACAGCGATGTCGTTGTGGGGATCAAAGTCGCGCATTACGCCGGGCCCGAGTGGATCGCTGTCGATAGAGGAGTCGAGGCGGGTAAATTGGCCAATATCCCCGTGATGGTCGATTTCGCCACGTTTCGTCCGGAGCGCCCGTTTCAACAACTCGTCCTGAAGCATCTGCGGCCCGGCGATATTTACACGCACCAGTATCTGTCCGTCGTTCCGATGCTGGATGAAAATGGCCGTCTCCTGCCCTATTTGTTTGAGGCTCGCAAGCGCGGCGTCATCTTCGATGTGGGACATGGAGGCGGAAGCTTCTACTTTCGCCAGGCGATTCCGGCCATTAAGCAAGGCTTTCCGCCCGATTCCATTTCCACCGATCTGCATACGGACAGCATGAACGCGGGCATGAAAGACATGTTGAACCTGATGTCGAAATTTCTAGCGATGGGGATGTCTCTGGATGACGTGATTGCCTGCTCCACCTGGCATCCTGCCCGCGAGATCCATCACGAAGAACTCGGTAACCTTTCGGTCGGCGCGCCTGGGGACGTGGCGGTGCTGCGATTGGTGAATGGCGATTTCGGATTCGTCGATTCGGCTCATCTGCGGCTTCGCGGGAATCGCAAGCTGGTTGCTGAATTGACTTTGCGTGAAGGAAAGGTCGTCTGGGATTTGAATGGAATGACCAGTGAAGATTGGGACCATGCCGGCGCGCGAAAGTAGAAGCATACCGTTCAGCCGCCGCGCGTTTCTGGCGACGGCTGCCGCGGGACTGGCCTCCGCAAAACCCGGCAGGCTGATCATCGATACGCATCTTGAAGTCTGGACTTTTAACCCAAAATTCCCGTTCCATCATCCGGAGCACCCTGATTTGAAGCGCGTCCCGGTTGAAGCGCCCGTCGAGAATGAAGTCTCCGAAATGAAGCAGTTCGGATTGAAATATGCCGTTCTGATCAACCCGCGTTATTACGGCTGGGATAACTCATACATCAGTGATTCCCTGCATCGTTATCCGCATCTATTTGTTGCGCACGGTCTTCTCAATCCGCATGATCCGGATCCCGCAGCCCGGCTACGATATTGGATCGAAGAGCACGGCTTTCAAGGGATGCGCTTCAGCCCGATTTATCATCCGCAGTCCACCTGGCTGAATTCGAAAGAGCTTTATCCGCTGTGGCGCGAAGCCGAGCGACTTGGAGCTGTGTTCAATTTCTATATTCTCCCGCACCAGATGCCGATGCTGGAAGACATGGCTGGCCGGTTTCCCGGCGTGAAGATTGTGATCGACCACCTGGGGAAACCCGACCTACAGGCTTCCGATCCCTGGGCGGATTTCCGCAAGATGCTCCGCTTGAAGCGGTTTCCGCAGGTCTGGGTCAGCGCCTCCGAGCCATATGAAATCTCGTTGACGAAACAATATCCCTATCGCGACACTTACCCGTTTTTTAAGGCCACCTATGAAGAGTTCGGCGGCAAACAGCTCATTTGGGGTACGGGTTATCCAAAGCCGCGCTGGGAACTGCCGATCGATAAAGAGCTGGCGTTTGTCGATCAGGCTCTTGACTTCTATACTCCGGAGGATCGGGAACTGATTCTCGGAAAGAATGCGCTTCGTATCTGGAAATTTCCGAGAGCTTAATTATCATATGCGTACCTTGACCGTCGTAGTTTTCTTCACAGCCTGCGCTCTGCTCGTGTCCGCCGCGGACCGGAAAGCGGTAATGCCCGCCGGAGTGAAACCCGCGGGCGCGTACAGCCCCGGTATCGTTTCCGGCGACTTTCTCTACGTCTCGGGGATGGGCGCCGCAACCGCCGATCAACACATTCCTAAAGATGAGGATGGTCAGCTTCGCCAGTGTTTCGAAAACATAAAGGCCGTAGTTGAGGGCGCCGGCTTGACGATGGAGCACGTTGTCTATGTGCAGGTTTATCTGACGAACTATTCCGACGAAGGACCGTTGAACCGCATCTGGAAGCAATATTTTCCGAAGGCTCCTCCCGCTCGCTCGACCATTGGCGTTGCGGGGCTCAAAAACACTCCGATCGAAATGAGCGCCGTTGCCGTGAAAGATCTGTCGCGCAAAAAAGTGATCGCGCCTCCGGGCTATCCGGCCAGTTCGCCACTAAGTGCGGCAGTCCAGGTGGGCGATCGTTTATACCTCTCAGGTTATCTGGGCCGCGACATCAATACCGGCCGAATACCGGAAGATCCAGGAGCACAAGTGCAGCTTGCACTCGATCGAATGGCGCAAACTCTCCATGCCGCGGGCGCGGATTTTCGCAATGTAGTTTTCGTCAATCCCTATCTCACCGACAAGATACCGATGAATGTGATGAATCGGATCTACGCGAAGCATTTCGAGTTCGGAAACACGCCTGCTCGGGCGACCATCAAAGTCGCTGGGCTACCTAGCGGCGCCAATATCGAATTCACAGGCGTCGCTATCTTGGATTTATCAAAGCGACGCGCCGTGCGCCCCAAAAACATGGAGCCCAGCCCCACCGCGAGTCCTTGCGTCTTTGGCGATGACACGCTGTACTGTTCCGCCAAATCAGGTTTCATCCCCGGCGTGCATGGCGGCATTTTTGCTTCGTCCGTGGAAGGCCAACTTCGCCAGACCATGCGCAATCTACTCGACGGCTTGGAAGAAGCGGGCATGAGCTTTTCAAATGTCGTTTCGAGCAACGTCTACCTCGACAACATCGACGACTTCGCGCGTATGAATCGTGTCTATGCGGAATATTTCGACAATGCGCCGCCGGCCCGCACCACCGTTCAGCAGATTCTGCCCGGCCCAAGGTCGGAGGACGCGAAAGGCCGCTTTCCCACCTTGGAACAGATCTCAATCATCGCCGTCAAGTAAAGTCAAACGATGCAAGTCAATCGAGTTAAGCAGGCCTTGAAGGCAGGCCAGGTGCAATTGGGCGCCGGATTCTGGCAACTACGCTCTCAGGAAATCCCGCGCGCTCTGGCCGGCGCCGGATTCGATTGGATCTTTCTCGACACGGAACACGGCGGATTCGACATCGAGACCGTGCAGGACATCTGCCGCATCGCCAACTTGGTGGGAATCGCACCCATCGTCCGAGTGGGCGACATGCAGTATTCGCTCGTTGCGCGTGCGCTCGATTGCGGCGCGCAGGGCATCATCTTTCCGCGCGTGGAATCTCCCGAGTTGCTGGCCCAGGCCGTCTCGTGGACTCGGTTCCCGCCGCAGGGAATACGCGGATTCGGATTATCCACGCCGCAGGTTGGTTACACGAAGGCGACGTTCCCCGACATCGTCGAGCACGTGAATACCAACACCCTCGTCGTCCTTCAAATTGAAACCGTCCGAGCGTTTGAGGCTCGTGAAGAATTGCTTTCCATTCCGGGCATTGATGCGGTTCTGATCGGTCCCGCCGATCTTTCCATCTCGCTAGGGCTTCCTGGCGAGTTCCAGGATCCGCGCATGGTGAAGACAATGGAAGGCATCAAGGATAGTTGCCTGCGGCACAATGTCGCGCCGGGAGCCCACGCGCGGTCTAGTTCGCTGGCGAAGTTCTGGAAAGAGCGCGGCATGCTCTTCCTTAGCTGCGGGAACGAACTGAGCTTCCTTTACGAAAGAGCGTCCGAAGTGATCCGAGAGTTGAAGGACTGATCCGCGCGAGCGTCGCGGCTGGACGCACCTTTACATGACCACGCCAAGCCAGATGCTCGGAGCACGCTTCCGGAAGTGGAGCATTCTCGCCATGCTCAGTCTGGGCATGGTCATCGCCTATATCGATCGCGCCAATTTGTCGGTAGCTCTTGCCACACCCGAATTTCGAACTGCGTTTCAACTTAGCGATTCTGGCCGCGGCTTGCTGAACTCAGTTTTCTTTTGGAGCTACGCACTTCTGCAGATTCCGGCTGGCTGGCTCGTCGACCGCTACGGAGTGCGGCGCGTCTACGCGTTTGGATTTTTTTTCTGGACACTGGTTTCCGCGATGACGGGATTCGTGAATAACCTTGGTCAACTGATTGCCGTACGCCTGCTGTTGGGGGCCGGCGAATCGGTGGGCGCGCCGGCGAGCTTGCGTTGGATTCGCTGGAATTGTCCGGAACAGGAACGAGGCCTTGCCGTCGGTATATACATGGCTGGCACCAAAATCGGGTCTGCGATTGGCGTTCCCATCGCCGCTTTCCTGATCACTGCTTTTAATTGGCCGGCAATGTTTTTCATTTGTGGCGCCAGCGGATTTTTGTGGTTGATGGCATGGCTCTTTCTCGCGCGCGATACGCCCGTCGATGCATTGCCTTCGAATGTGGAGAGCCTCGGACGAGACATTCCGTTCCGCGATGTGATCATGACTAGGACAGTATTGGGCATACTGCTCGGCACGTTTTCGTACGGCTATTTTCTCTACTTTTGCGTTACGTGGTTGCCGGCCTATCTGGTCGAGAAGCGGCATCTTGCGTTGACGTCCATGGGCTTTTACGCGCTGTTTAGCTTCGGGGGAATGGCGGTTGTGGCGATCCTCTCCGGTTGGCTTGCCGATTGGATGATCAGCCGGGGAACCGATCCGGCCAGGACGCGAAAGGGATTCACGATTATGGGCTTTGTACTGGCGTCTACCGAGTTATTTGGCGCGTGGACGACTTCTCAGACGATCGCGCTATTTTTCGCCGCGTTTTCGCTGGCTGGATTGGGCTTGGCCACGGCCAATTATTGGGCTTTGACGCAAACGCTAGTTCCAGGAAAAGCGATGGGCCGGATCGCTGGAATTCAAAACTGCGCCTCCAATCTCGGCGGGGTCGCTGCGCCTCTGGTGACCGGATGGCTGAAGCAGCAAACCGGCGGCTACCAGGCTCCCATGCAGGCAATCTGGATCATTTTGATTGTTGGAATCGCTTCCTATCTAATACTTGTGCGTTCCCCTCGTCGAACTGAAGCACATGCACAAGTTTCTCGATGAAAGCTGCCGAAACTCCGGCGCTCATTCTGAGCATTAGGGAAACAGTGCCCAGAGCGAGCTCTATTGCTTTCCCAATGGAAGTGTGCCATGCTCCCTGTTGGGAACCCAATAAGCGGTATGAGAAGGAAAACGGATGTCCGGCAAGGCACGCTGGCGCTGATGGTGCTGAAAACTCTGGACGTGCTCGGGCCACTGCACGGCTACGGCATAGCTCGGCGCATTGAGCAGATCAGCGGAGATCTTCTCACCGTTAATCAGGGCACGCTATATCCCGTCTTACTGAAACTGGAGCAGGAGGGTTCTGTCGCCTCCGAATGGGGCGCCTCCGAGAATAACCGCAAGGCGCGCTTCTATCGATTGACACGCGCCGGGCGGAAACAATTACAGGCCGAGACCCGAGGCTGGGAACAGACAGCGGCCATCATGGAGCGATTTTTCGTTGTGAAAGGAGAGGACTTCCAATGAGAGGCTTGCGGCGCTTTCTAAAGCGGGTGACTGCCTGGACGAGGCGGAGTCAAGACGAACAACGATTGCGTGCTGAGATTGAAGAACATCTCGCTCTGCAAGCCGCTGAAAATCTTCGAGCCGGTTTATCGCCCGTCGAAGCGCGGCGTCAGGCGGTCCTGAAGTTCGGAGCGGTGGAAGCAATGAGGGAAAGCTATCGGGATCAACGAGGGCTTCCGTTTCTGGAAACTCTGCTACGAGATACGCGCCACGCGTTACGAAGCTTACGAAAGGCCCCGGCGTTTACGATCACCACGGTTCTGACGCTCGCGCTAGGCATTGGCGCAACGACTTCTATTTTCACTCTGGTGCATGCCGTTCTGCTGAAATCGCTGCCGGCGGCGAATCCTCAAGAATTGTACAAGCTGGGAAAAGAACCTCGTTGCTGCTATTGGGGCGGGTACAGTCAAGAGAAAGAGTTTTCTCTTGTCTCGTACGAGTTGTACAAGCACTTCAGGGATAACACCAAGGGCTTTGCGGAATTAGCGGCATTTTCGGCCGTCGAGCCGCTGTTTGGAGTCCGGCGGGGAGGCCGTGCCGAGGCCGCCGAAAGCTATCCAGGCGAGTTCGTCTCCGGTAATTACTTCACCATGTTCGGCATAAGGCCATACGCGGGGCGTGCGCTGACTGCTGGTGACGATCGAGTCAACGCTCCGCACGTCGCGGTAATGAGCTATCGCTTATGGCAGCAAAGGTATGGATCGGATCCATCTGTCATCGGCAGCATCTTCGATCTAAATGACAAGCCAGTTACTGTTGTGGGAATTACTCCGCCGGGTTTCTTCGGCGATACCCTGCGCAACAATCCGCCCGATTTCTTTTTGCCGCTGAACACCGAGCCGTTTGCGGAGTCCGATGCCGATCTGTACACTCCCGACAACAACTGGTTGGAGCTGATCGGCCGCATCCAGCCGGGTGCGTCGCCGGCATCCATTGAAGCCGAAATGCGTGTGGAGCTTAAACAATGGCTACGCTCGCATTGGGGCGAGATGAACGCCAACGATCGCGCCAGATTTCCCCACCAAACCCTCTACATAATGCCCGGAGGAGCAGGCATCACCAGCATGCGCGAGGAGTACGAGCACTGGCTTCAGATCCTGATGATGGTTACCGGGTTTGTGCTGCTCATCGTCTGCGCCAATGTAGCCAATCTCATGCTCGTTCGCGGCATGGACCGGCGGCAGCAGATATCGTTGAGCATGGCCCTGGGTGCGCAAGCGCCGCGGCTGGTAAGGCAGGCGCTCACCGAGAGTATTTTGCTCTCGTTCCTAGGCGGCGCGGCAGGTCTGGCGATCGCGTTCGCAGGTGCGCGTCTGATTTTGCAGTTTGCATTCCCGACGGTGGATGGCATGGCAGGCATACCCATCAGCGCATCGCCCTCCGTACCGGTGCTACTGTTCGCCGTTGCCGTTTCGCTAATCGCCGGAGTTTCCTTTGGGATCGCTCCCGCGTGGATGGCAACACGGGTAGATCCGATGGAAGCGCTTCGCGGAGCCAGTCGCTCCACGCTCCGCGCGGGATCGCTTCCGCGCAAATCGCTGGTAGTGTTCCAGGCCACCCTCACGCTTGTTTTGCTGTCGGCAGCCGGATTGCTCACGGCCACTCTTCACAATCTGGAAAATCAGAATTTCGGATTCGATCGGGAGCGGCGTATCGTAGCGAACATGAATCCAGGGCTTGCCGGCTACGGAATGCAGCAATTCCCGCCACTGTACCGGCGCATTCACGATTCGCTATCGAGCATTCCTGGCGTAGATTCCGTCGCTCTCTGCACCTATTCACCGCAAGCCAATAATAATTGGGGGGCGGGAGTCTGGGTAGATGGGCATCCGGCTCCCGGACCCAACGATGACAACTTTGCTTTTTGGGATCGTGTCACGTCGGGATACTTTGACGTCATCGGGAATCGCATCAGTAAAGGACGCGGCATCGACGAGCAGGATACGGCGGCTTCACGCCACGTGGCAGTCGTCAACGAGGCGTTTGCGAGGAAGTTTTTCAAGAATGAAGATCCAATTGGAAAGCACTTCGGCCGGGACAGTCTCGGATCGCGCCAATACGAAGTTGTAGGCATTGCCAAAAATGCCCGCTATTTGCATTTCAACCTCGGCAAGCCGGTTGCTCCGTTCTTCTTTCTGCCCGAAACCCAGCATGACTTTCCGCCGCAAGCGGGTTCGACCGAAGTGAGTCCAGGCTCGCATATGCTGCATGACATTGTCATTCTGACCAAGCCGGGAGCCAGCCTGTCCGTCGCGCGAATACGTCAAGCCATGGCTTCGGTCGATCCGAATCTGCCGATCATTTCGATTCACACTCTGAAAGACCAAGTGGCCAGTCAGTTCACGCAGCAGCGGCTGATTGCGCGCCTCACCTCCTTCTTCGGAATTCTTTCGCTTGTTCTAGCTTCCATCGGTCTGTATGGAGTGACTGCCTATAACGCCGCTTGCCGCACTAACGAAATCGGCGTTCGGATGGCGCTCGGCGCGGATCGCGGCCACATTGTTAATCTAGTGCTCCGAGGGGCATTCGCGCTCATCGCCTTGGGACTAATTATCGGTTTGCCGCTCACGTTTGCGGCGGGGAAATTCCTGGGCAATCAGCTTTACGGCATGAATCCATACAATCCCATGGTGACGTTCGTAGCCGTCGTAACGCTTGGATTATCCGCGCTGGTTGCTTCTCTGATTCCGGCGTTTCGGGCAAGTTCGATTTCGCCGCTTGAAGCGTTGCGCGCTGAGTAACATCGAATCGTCTTAACAAGTCTGCCGGGCACGTGACCAGCTTACTCGTATCTCAGGGCGGTAATTGGATTGACTTTCATGGCTCGCCGGGCAGGAAGATAGCTGGCGAACAGGGCAACGACAGCCAGCAAGACCGAAGCGCCCACCAGTGTTAGCGGATCGGTTGCCGAAATTCCGTAGAGATAGGCCGCCATCACGCGGCTCAGCGCCAACGCCGCGATAAGCCCGAGAAACACGCCCAACGCCGTCACGCGAAGTGTTTCCTGGAAGACCAGGCGCAGAACGTCCCCCCGGCTTGCGCCTAAGGCCACACGAATCGCCATTTCCTGCGTCCGCCGGCTAACCGTGTATGACACTACACCAAAGATTCCGACCCCTGAAAGGACAAGAGCCAGCGCGGCAAAAATCCACAACAGCATCATGGGAAAACGTATTGCTCCGTATGTTTGCGAAATGATGTCGCTCATAGTTTTGATGTCGTTCAATGGCTGTTCCTTGTCCAGCGCCAGCGTGGCCGCGCGGACATCCGCCACCGTGTTACCCGACGATCCCTTGCCTTTCACCACCAGAAATACGGAGGCCACAGGATGCTGTTCAAACGGTACGTACACATCGGCTTCCGGACTCCAGAGATTCTCGTTTCTTATGTCCTTCACCACTCCAACGATCTCCAGAGGCTGTGCGGCGCCCGCACTCTGCCCCGAGTAGACGTGGGACGAAAGCGTGAGATGGCTGCCCACCGGGCTTGAATGCGGCCAGTAGCGCCGCGCTACGGTCTC
>Ga0134128_10003197_pt1 | contig 20065 bp, 11 predicted proteins | sample KB31754_FD_96462 | JGI IMG/M metagenome (GOLD analysis project Ga0134128, IMG submission 96462) | Terrestrial soil microbial communities with excess Nitrogen fertilizer from Kellogg Biological Station, Michigan, USA - KB3-175-4 | ecosystem: Environmental > Terrestrial > Soil > Unclassified ...
CGCGGCGGCCTCCGACGGCAAATCAAAAGCTTCTTCCCGATACCTTGTCATGCTGAGTCCCCATCTCGCCCTGCTCGGTAATTATCGCCAGGGAAACGGTCTCAGCTACATTGACACGGAGGGGGTCCTTATTTGGGGACAGCTGCTCGGCGAATCGCACATATTGGACGAGATCCTTTACGGCCATTACCGTCGTGTAGTACGTCCAGTCGCCCATCGTTCCCCGAACACACGGGAAGTAAGTGGTTTTCATTTAGCGAGTCTCCCTTTGAGTTCGAGTTGCGTGTTGCCGTAGGGGGTCAGGTTGTCTTTCAGAAGCGATTCCGCCATGGTTAGCTCTTCCTTAGGAACCAGCGTGTAGTGAAAGTGAAGATAGCCGTGAAAATGATTGAGAAAAATCACAACGCGTTCACGTGGACTTGCTCCGCCGCCGGCCTTTTCAGTCAGGTATTTGGGGTAGCGCTTCTTGAGGCTTGTCGCTTTGCCTACGTAAAAAATGTAGGAGTGATCTGCCAGCCCGCCACAGTAAGGTCCAGCCACGAACATGTAAATGCCCGACGCGTCCGGCAAGGGTGGAGGAGGGTCGGTGAAGGGAACAACCACCCACTTGCGGCCCTTGTAGTAGGAGCTTAGTTCCTTCGTGCTCCACAGCTTGGGATACAGCTTGAAATCGAATATGCCCTCTTTTTTCGCTAGGAAGTCAGCCAGGACAGGGTTCTCGACCTTTGCTTCTCCATAACGAACCATTTACGCGCTCTCCAGCTTCCGGGCCGAATTTGAAACAGAAGCGGGTACCAGTTCGGTAAGCGCCTGAAGGAAGCGGCTAAGTTCCTGCCCCGATGATTCGACTGATAGGCTAATTCGCACGCAGCTCTTTGCCTGCTCGTAGGACAGGCCGTGCGCGAGGGCAACGTAGGACGGTTTTTGCGCTCCATACGCACAGGCAGAACCCGCCGAGATCGCGATGTCGACCGCCGCCATTCGATCCACCAGATCTTCCGCATCGACTCCTGGAAGGCAAACGTTGACGGTATTCGGAAGCCGCTCCGTCTGGGCGCCCAGCACAAAGGCACCAGGGTGTATGGCTGTCAGCCGCGATTCAAGCTCGCATCGCAGGCGTGCAACATCCGCAAAAACGCGTGATCGCGCGAGAAGATCCGTCAAAGCGGTAACCATTCCGACGACCCCGGCGGGGTTCTCGGTCCCCGCTCGCAATCCCTTCTGCTGGCCCCCACCATGCAGTAAGGGAGCTACCAGGCCGGAATCCCGGACAAATAGCGCGCCGGTGCCCTTGGGACCGTGAAACTTGTGAGCTGATAACGACAGAAGGTCGACGTCACCGAGGACGCCCGACAGGTCAATAGGGATTTTGCCGACTGCCTGTGTGGCATCGGTGTGGACCAAGATTAAGGGGGCGTACTTCTTGACCGCGTTCGCAATCCTGCCCAGCGGCTGGATCACGCCCGTTTCGTTATTTGCCAGCATCACCGATACCATCAGGGTTTCCGGAGAAAGGGCATTGATTAGCGCTTCTACGTCGACGACGCCCTCCCTGTCCACCGACACTTGGGTGACGCTGCAGCCTTCCGTCCGCAATTGTTCGGAGGTTTCGAGGATCGAAGGGTGCTCGACTGCGGAAACGACGATGTGCCGCCTTGCCCGGTTCGCACGCGCCGCGCCCGCAAGCGCCAGATTATTGCTTTCGGTAGCGCCGGAAGTGACGATGAACTGATCGCCGCTATCGGCTCCGAGCGCCCTTGCCAGCTTGGACTTCTGCGTCTGAAGGATGCGCGTAACGCCGCTTACGTGAGCAACAGCTGATGCGGGATTCGCAAACTGCTGCGTCAGGTAGGGGACCATCGCTTCGACCGTACTCTCGAAGACGCGGGTCGTAGAGTTGTTGTCGAAATAGATCATTTGGGTACATCCGGCGGCCGTCCGTGTGCCGCCCGAATCAGGCGAACAAGCTGAGGGACGGTTCGTTCAATGTCGATGTATGGCACCTGGGCAAAGACCGCCTCGGGAGTGTCGCCGGTTTTCGCGAGCATATGACCGCGACCGAGCAGCCGTTCGGCGCCGGAATTCTTGGTGCCCATGGCGATCTCGGCGGTAGCCGCATTGTCTACTTTGAGGATCAGCCGGTTGCCAAGCTGCGAACGCAACTGCATCGGCATTACGTCCTTGTCGGGCCGTTGCGCTGCGAATAGCAGGAAGATGCCCGCGGCGCGCGCTTTCACGCTCAGCCGGCCCACAATATTGGGCACGGCATCACGATAGTCGTCCGTCTGCATCCAGTCGGCGAATTCATCGTGCACAATCCAGAGAATAGGCAATTGGTTGCCAGTGCTTCGGCGATAGGCGTGGACATTGGGAACTTTCGCCGCCTTGAACAATTCATATCGCCGGTTCATCTCGTCCACCAAGCCTTCAAGAACGTGTACCGCCGCGTGCGGGTCGTCGATGATGCCTCCCGAACCCACCTCGACATGAGGTAATTCGTCCAGGGGACGGTAGTCCACGCCGTATTTCGGGTCGATCAGGTAAATATGGGCTTCCGCCGGAGTGCGGGTAGCCGCGATGCTCAGGATAATGTTCTGCATCAACACGGATTTTCCGCTTCCGGTAATCCCAGCTACCAGCGTATGGGGCTGATTGAGCGGATCGAGCAGAAGGGGTTTTCCATTCTCCTCCTGGATGCCCACGCAGAGCCTCTCACCCATGTCCTTCTGACGAAAATCACGCAGGTAGGCGAGCAGGACCGGCTCAGTGTGCAGCACCTGTCGATTCGGACGCTCGATAGCAATCGATACGCGTCCGGATTCGGGCGTTGCGTGGATTATCTTGATGCCTTCGGACGTATAAATCTCGTTTGCGCGAGACTCCACGGCCTGCACGGTCAGATCTTTGGAGCCCTGCAGCTTGATGATTCCGGAATTGGGGGTGAGGGTAGGGGGCAACCCCTCAACAAGGCGGGCCGGCAAACCGCGGCTTATGAGAGCCTGCCGCAACTGAGCCGTGATCGCCGCAAGCCATTCCTGCCCCTCGTCCTGGGAACTCTGGTAGAGAGCAGCCTGTTCTTCAAGAAAAGCCTCGAGCGGCGGAAGCTCCGTCTTTTCCTCAGAAGGCACGGGCGCGCCGGGAAGCGGTTCGGTACCGTTGACGGGAAGCGTTTCCTGAGGCGCTATTGGTTCCGCAACTTCGGTAGGGGCGGCTGGAACTCCGGCCGGTGCCGTAGCCGTCCTCACCTCCGGCTTACCCGTCAGACTGTAAAGCTTTGACTTCCCGAAGGGGGGATGTCCATTGCGCAGCCGCAGATCTGCCGTTAAAGAAAACGCCATCTCGAAATACTGATTGATGAGTTCCCGGACATGTCCCGGCCCGAAGATTTCCTGGAGAGCATCGAGGTTCGCGGTGCCCTTCGTGTTGACGATTCCCTTCGCCGTTGACACCTGAACCGACAGGTCCTGCGGCTCGTGCACGAAGATGTGCGAGTATCCCCAGATACTGACGGAACACTGACGTTGCCTTATCGCGCGCCGCCACGCCACCGTATCCAGCTGCGGGCGTCCGGCCGGCACGATCGTCTGAGATGCAACGAGGTCCGAGAGCCTTGCAAGCCAGATGTCCTGGTCGATGGTCTTGGTTTCGCCGTCCATTGCTTCCGTCATCTGAGAAAGTGTGTCGACGAGTTGCTTCGCGGAAGCGCTCGCCGCCCCGCCCATCGCATCGTGCGTAACGAATTTGGCTTCGGTGACGATGATGTCAAGGTGCATCTTCCCGTCACGCTGCGTGGGCGCAAGCACGAGAAGATCCGCGATATTGGCGCCTTCCTTCTTGCCAAGCCACTCGCTGTAGTCGTCGAGGAAACACCACGCAATCGGACGCTCCAGGCCGATCTCGGACTGCACGAGATAGCGCGAAAGCACCATGCCGAGCAGTTCGTTCGTATTGTTCGCGCGGCGCGCTGCCTTGAGGACCAGGCCGCCGGAAATCCTATTCGCATCCTGTATGAAACGCTGCCATAGCGTCTCGATGACGTGATCCGGCGTATCGGAAGTCAGCAAGGAGCGCAATTTTTCCTTCAGCGTATTCACCAGCAGCGTCTCGCGGGCGGATGACGAGATGATCAGGTTGCGCCCATGTGTCGCGGACTGAACGTAACGGATAACCTTGACCTGCCGGGCTTCGAGAAGCTTGCGGTCGAGGAGTTCATCCTGATTTACCACCCATGTAGCGAGTTCGTGCGTCTCGCGGAAGATACGCTCGACGCTCTGATCATCGAAGTCCAGAGTCCGCATGAGCACCGGGCATTTCCCGATATTCCACGCTTCATCCGCGCCATGGGCGCAGAGCGCAGCCACCGAATACAGATACGCCCAGCCCGTCTCGGTTTGCGCCGGGCAGGTGAGCTGCAAACGAACCTTGCGATCACCTTCGCTGACCGGCAGTCGCCTGCTCCACTGATGCGGCTGCAGCTTGGTGGGTTCCTCTGTTTCGCGCGGCAACCATTCCCAAGCGGGTTTGGATTCCCGCGAAATCAGATCCCTGCAATACGCAATATCCACGGGCTGGGACCGACCTTCGCGACGAAGGCGGTTCGCCGCGGTGATATTCACGCGCACCTTTGCGAGGAAATCGCCCGAGCCTTCCGTCGGATCGGCCTCGGCATCAATACCTCGCGCCACCAGATCGCGATAGATCTGGCGAAGGTGCACTTCATCCCGGTGCATCAGCAGCACCTGGCACGTGATGCGGTTGTCTTCCCGCTTGGCATTGATCCGATTGATGCTCTCCACCACCGCCCTCGGCAGATCCGGCGAATCGCAGTTATAGAGAAGGATGGAAAAGTTGTCGCGTTCATGCGGCTGAAGCCGGAGGTATTCCACCATTTCATGCTCAATGGTTGCCGCAGCGGGCCTCGATTCGTCGTCGGGCGAGAGCATCGCCGCTTCGCTGCTGGGTTCGGGGGGTTGATGGAGCGTGTATCCGGCGAAGCCTTGCGTGACGATGCGAGGCATGGCCTGAGTTCCTTCCCAAACCACCGCCATCTCCGGGTATGAGGGATGCCCAAGCAATTGCTCGACTTCGCGAAAGAACAGCGCGCCGCTCGTGCCATCCGAGAAAGGCGGCCGGTCCTTACCGAGCAGCTGCTCCACGAGGTCGAGCACCTGCTGCTGGCGGGCGGCAAGTGCCTCCATTCGCAGCGGGTGCCAGGGGCAAACGACCGCCATGGGCGGCCGTCGGCCCGAACGGGAAACCTGGGCAAGACCCACCCGCATTGCGATTCGAAGGAACTGCCTGCGGGCATCCTGATGCTGTATGTGATTGATGCGCAGAAGAAGGGAGCGGTATGCCGTCGCCACATCGGTGGCATTTTCCGGAGCGAAAGCCGACTTGCGCAGCGTGATGACAGCGCTGTTATACGCCGATTCGAAGTCGTTAAATCGCCGCGAGATCTCCGACAGTTCCGCCTGCGGAAGCCATAGCTGGCTCGCCGCGGTCGCGATTGCCTGCCGCCAAAGAGCGGTCAGTGACTCTATCCGATCCTGAGCCGGAACAAAAGCTCCCCTGCCTCCGCCGCGGGCGACATCGGCAAATCCCTCCACGTTCTGAAGAGACAGCGAGACCGGCGTCCCCTTGCGCCCCACCACTTCGTATTCGGCGACGCAGCCTACCAGCGCCGTCCCGCGATGCGTATGGTAGCGGGCGATAGCGTCGAAGTCAGCAGTTTCCTGAGCCAGGACCGACCCAACCGGAAAACGCCACGTCAGGGAGAGCGTCGCCACCTTACGTTCGCTGCCTCCGCGCTGTTTTTGAAATATCGAGATTAGGAAGTTGAGGGTTGTTGCACGGCCGGTCTTGCTCGATCCCTTGAATTTCGGTTTGTCCTTGATCTTCGGAAGCACCGCTTGCGAGTAGTTACAGATCAGCGTCTGCTTGAACTGAATCTTCTTCTTCGTGCGCGCCTCTAACGATCCATAGGCGCGTTCAAAATACTCGCAGGCACGCTGACTCATCTCGATAAAGCTGTTGGGCTTCGACTGCTGCTTGCCTTCCAGCACAATATAGGCGGATTCATGAGGGGCCAGGCCCCGGATAGACCGGTGCAGGCACTCAAAGATGCCCTGAAACAGATCGGTGCATTCAATGCGCCGGCCATGGACGAATTCCTCCCATTCCAGGAAGAGGCTGACATCGGTTTCCAGCTGTTCCGAGCGCCGCTCAAAAAACTCGCGGAATTCGTCCGCCGCGGAACCCGCCTTGCGCGCTACTTTCGAGAGTGCCTGGATGACGAGAACATCGTCGTCGGAGGGCACGACACCTTCGTTCTCCAGCGCGCTTCGTGTGCGTTCCGCAAAGTCCCTGGACGTGGTCTTCTTTGCCTTTTCAAAGCAGTGGGTAACGTCCTTCCAGTCAAATTCGAACAACAGGCGCTCCGTAGCCCGATTGCGAGCACCCTCCGATTCGATGTAGTCCTGAAACGCCGTCAGCAACTCGTCCGTCAGAGGAGGCTGCTGCTCATCGGAACGAAGCACCGGGAGCCGCTTGCGCAATACCTCGACATCAAGCATCTCCTGTGACAATCCCCGCTTGTCGAGATAGCACTCCAGCGCGTAGTGAGAGCGGAATTTTGCCGCCCACTGCGATGCCTGGACCATCTTCGATTCGTTGAGGGAGCTGAAGCAGTCCTCGAACAGCGGGAGCCCGATGATCGGAAGCGCCTTACCGGCCGACCGATTCAGCGGTTCGCTTCTGAAATTCTGCAGCACCGCCGTCAGGAACTCCCCGGCTTTCGACGTGGGGCAGCGCCCCGTCTCGAAGAGGCCCTTAACCATCGCCTCGACCTTTCGGCGGTCCTCGGGTAGCAGATTGATGGCGACGCGGCTGGCTACGAAATCCACCCAGATATGGGCGATGTTTTTATCCTTAAGGTCGGACGCATCGGTCCGGTCGCTGTCGGCGAGCGACGCCTCGGCGTCGGCCTCCACCTCAGCCGTTAGCGTCACCAGTCCGTTTCGCTCACGGTTGCGCACGTTGACGGACGAATCCGGAGTCGTGAAGCGCGCATCAACGCCAAAAGGACGCAGCTCGAATTCCGGAAACTGGATCGCAAGCCGGGACGCGCGCGCGCCGGCCGCGATGCTGGCGTCGACAAACCCTGCCAATTGCTCGGCCGAGAAGCCGGAAAGCACATGAAATGCGCCTCGGAAATCGGGATCTTCCTCCAATTGCGGCTTGAGTTTCAGCAGCACAAACTCAAGCGCGACGGCTCCCACCAGGGCATCCTGCGGGCTTATGCTCATGCGAGCGCCTCCATCGGATTTATGACGTAGGTGCACGCATCGCTCTTGCGCTGGGCCAATCCCATCCCCACAAGATGCTGACCGAAGCGGTCTCTGTTCTTCTTGAAGTCGGTTTCGTCAAATTGATAGCTCAGGACCTCATTCTTGGCTTCCGTAGGGCCGATGCTTATCCGGTAGCGGCGGTGCAGATGCCGCAGAAAGGCGCTTTCCTCGACGGGAGCGGTGACATTGGCAAGGACCAGCGCACGGAGTAGATCATCCGTGGGCGCATAGCGGTAGCGATTCGTACCGCGCTTGGAGACGAGACCGCAACCGGTTGCAAGACTGGTCAGCCCGTCGGCAGTGCCGCCCCGATAGAGCTTTCTCGCAAATGCATAGAACAGCTCCGTCATCTTTCGCGGGTCGGTCGTATCCGGCCTTTTCTTCAAAGACACGGACCGGGCAAGGTGTTCCGCAAGATAGTCGGTTTTGGTCACATCATCCACCGCGTCGTCTTTGAGTATCTTGTTCAGATCCGGATCGCAGAGCACTGTCGTATCGATAAACTTCCGTACGGCGAGTTCACCGATGCCGTCATTATGGAGATAGGACGCAACCGCGGCTTTGCGGACCAGATCGCTCCGGGGCGCGAGGATTTCGCACACGATTGGCGGCAGACCCTCATTGCCGAGCCACGCAAAGGCGGTTTCTATCCCGTAAAGATAAAGATGCAGTCCTAACAAGGGCTGAAGATACTGGAATGCATCCTGATCGGGCAGGTTAAGGCTTAAGATAGCTGCCACGTCTTCAGCCATGCGGTTGAATGCCGGGTGAGATTTGTAGGGAAGATACGTACCGCCCTTCATTTCTCCGCGATCGGGTTCCGCCGAAGAGATCAGGCGCATCACCAGCCGGTTCCGCGATGTGGCGGCATCGAATGTCGGGGTCAGCCGACTACGGATCTTGGTACGCAGCGGCTCCGAAGCCCGGCTCAACATCAAATAGGCGATTTCCCCGGTTCGGGTGAAGACACGCCGTGTTCGCTCGAAGCCGTCTCCCTTTTCAAGTACCGCTTCGTAGAGGGCCGCCGGGCCGATAGGATAGAGAAACTGTGTCGTCCACCCCCGCTCGCTGCCAGGATCGACCGTGATGCGGCGCAGGAGCCTGACGACACTCACGAGTTCGGCGAAAGTATCAAACCGCGTGCGCAGGTAGGAAAAATCGGCCGATAGCCGATCGCCGAGCGATGCGGTGTCCTTCATCACCTGGAGCCACGCCGCCCAACCGTCCTCATCGCTTCCCTGAGCATTGCGAAGAATCTCTTCCATTCGGGGATTATTGAAAAGAAGATTTCTCAGCTGCAGACACCGGCTCGCAACATACTCGGGGTTGTCCCCCGGCCGCGTGGCCTCCAGCAACCTCTCCTGACGAAACATGCCCTCCGCCATGCCAAGAAACTCGAGCAACAGTGCGGAGAAGGGCTGCCGCTCCAACCGGTGACCCCAGATGGCCTCGGCGATCCAGGCCTCGTTCCGATCTTTTGAGCCGTAGTAGGGCTCTGTATTGTCAGGAGCTATCATTGGTCGGCCAAGTGTATGGGAAGGCGTTGAATCGTCCCGTTGCCCAAGACATCAATCAAATGCAGGGATCGGGAGCCCGCCCGCAGGTGGAGATCTCGCAGGCACCGCTGCTTCAGAGACATAAAGTCCGTGCATGATTCGCGAGAGAAGCTCGACGGCATGGCTCCGTCTGCAACGCGGCAAAGAAACTCAAATCGCGGCAGGGTCAGGTCAAAACGGAACTCCCTGCCACCCGCATGCATGACGGCTACCGGAACACTCGTACCCTCCTTGCCGACGATCTGGAGACCGGGGGGATCGGAATCCAGCTCGACCTGGGTCAGATAGATATCGCTCACCGGCGAAGTCGTCAGATCGAGCCCCGTTGTAAGGTAAATCTCGTTGGCCTGATCCGCAAGCAGCATGCCTGTCCAGATGCGATTGAGCCCGGACGCAATCTTGCGCTGCAGCTGTCGGGAAGGGGACTTTCCGGACTGTATGGGAATAACGATGTCATCAAGGAATTCCTTAGCGTGATGGAACACGGACGTTTTCCATAGCGCATACGTGCGAAATTGCTGCGATGACGCCCGAACGAATACGCGCCGCCGCTCGCTGCTCAACTCTGCAAGGAAGTGCGTCGTCTCTTCCTCATCACCCATGTCGCCGCGAATATAACGCGTTACAAGTCCGTCGAAATCAGGATTTCGCTGAAGGAACGGGTCCGCTGCTATCAGTTCCCGGTAGGCCGCGCCAAGCTCCTGGTCCCTCGAACCAAATATGAATAGCTCGTCGAGATCATTGGTTGTCTCCTCCCCGATATGGAGCATCGACAGGAAGCGATAGACCTCGCGTTTACGCCGGTTCGTAGCCGTCAGATTTTCACCGAACAACGTCCGGTGGAGTGCCGCGCGATGTGAGTTGCCCGCCTTCAGAAGCACCTCTGCTTCCACCCCAGGCCGCATCACCCGATCGCGCGCATCGGGGTGTCCCAGCAGCGCATTTGAAAGCAGACACAGCACGCCGCGGATAGGCAGGTGGTGGCCACTGGCGTCAGCAATACGGGCAAGGACGCAAAGCCTGTCGCGAACGTCTGCGGTATTCAGAGCGCTGAAATTGCGCGCGAGCGACGAACTGGCGGAAAAGAGCGGGTTGTGCTGCTCCTGTTCAAAACATGCCCACTCAGAGCGATCCAGCACCGCCGTTAAGCAAAGCTGCATGATCTGTTCGCTTGGGATTCTGCTGAGGTTGATGAGGCGAAGCCTTTCACCGCAGTCGCTTTCGTTGCGCGCATGCAGATCAATGAGGCTTCGTTCCAGCCTCCGGACGATCCCCGGCGCATCAGGCGGCAGGGAGCGAAAAAGCTCATGCATCTGGCCGTCGTTTACGGCCAGAACAAAAAACTCGTCTCCGTCGCCGAAGGACGATTGCGCCATGCTTTCCAGCAACGCCACATTCTCGCTGCTAAGATTTCCGTCGAGGCGCTTTCGCCATCCGGTTACGTCGTAGATGAGCGTGAGGTTCCGGATGCCGCTCCCGGTTTCGACGCTGACTTTCTCGATGCCGTTGTTGGCCTGCGGCCCTCGTCCCGTAAGTTCAGCCACCAGCTCGAAGCAGAGTGATGTCTTTCCGTCGCCGGCAGTGCCGGTAAGGACCACGTTGCGAAACTTGGCGGTAGCTTGCGGAAAGCAATCTAGCAGTAGTCGACGCGCGGGGTGATCGAAAGACACCTTGGAGATACCGAGACTTGCAGCGAGCTTATCGACCTGCTCTGCCTGCATGGCTTCGTTGTCAGCGACCGGACAGTATGCCCGCAGCAACCGAATCCATTTTTCCCCAGGCGTCCGAATTGGCATATGGTTTTGATCACCGGTGACAGAGCAGGCACCCTTGCTGGTTTTGCGGCAAAACTTCGAGCCCGCCCAGCGTCTCGGCCAACGTCCGGTTCTTTTGTCTGCTTGCTATTCGGGCCTGAGTCTTCGCCCAGTTTTCTTCGATCTGCGCCATACGCTCCGGGCGTTCCAGTTCCGTGAGCGGCTCGTCATCATTCCAATAGAAGATGTTGCCGTTGACCGAATTGGGCTTTTCGTAGCTCTTGGCTTGCTCGTACAGCTCCGGGTATTTCTGTTTCAAGCGAACCCATTCGATCTTCTGCTGATAAAAACAGAAAAAACATCCGCTCCTCGTCCTGCCCCACTCGGTGTAGGGCGGCATCCCCAGACCGGAGTCCTCCAGAATTCGCTGCACACCGTTGTAGTCGATTCCATCGTCGCGAAAGGGGAAGACTGCCTTGATATTGGGCTTGTGGCTGATATAGCCGATTCGATCCTCATCCGCGCGGATGCCCACGTAGTTGATGCAGAAATCGCTGCCGATATAATTTTCAAATGGCTTGAGCTTCATCAGCTCGGTGCACCAGCGCCGGTGATTCGAAGGCAGCATTCCACCTTTCATGCGCAGGATGCTGTCGAACGTCGTGCCGAAGGTCGTGCGGGTAATCTTCTGGCCGAGGTAGCCTTCCAGACGCTCCAGATACGCCAACGTGTCCGGAAGTTCCTTGTCCGTGTCATGGAAAATGTACTCCATGTTTTCCACGCGATCACGCATGTGAACCGCAAGCGCGGCACTGTCCTTGCCGCCTGACAGGCTCAGGATGTGGCGGACTTGCGAAGGATCTTTGGGCCACTCGGACATGGAAACATTTTCGGTCATAATTGTTTATTATTCTTTAACCTTACCGCTTGAATCCAGCTGAGTCCAGATCGCTCGAAGGGCCGCCGCCAACCCGTGCCGTCCATGCTGCGCCAGAAGCTGCTGGATCTGGCCTTCCACGGGGACAATCTTACTTTCGTCCATTCCGTCCCAATTAATAAGGTCTCCGACTTCATTTCCATCGCTTTTCGTCAGTGCGATTCGGCAGGCATGGCCATTCAGCCGCTTTGACGTGCCTATGCGGGCAAGCTCGGTACGCTTGAAACGGCCCGCCGCGATTTCCAGTTGATGATGGAACTCGGTCTCGTCACTGTCCAGCCACCGTTCCGGCGACTTCCTGGTCAGAAGGTTGGCAATCGATTCAACCCAGGCGCGGTCTTCGAGCACCGAATCCGCTACCCGCAGGACAAAGGCTTTCAGCACCGGCTCGGAAAGCACCGCAGCGAGCTGCACGGCCCTACCGTTGATAATCTGGCGTGCGGCCCGATTCGACTTGTCCACGTCGAACGCGGCGAAAATGGCCATCTCCAGGCGATGGATCAAGGAGGGATAGGCGGTTCGAATTTCGTGAAGGCCACGTCGGAGCCGGGAGGCCAGTTCCTCAGGATCTTTCAGACCCTCTTTGCCGATCGGAGGCAGTCCGCACGCCTCGGGCAGCATCGTAAACACGAGCCGAACTGGATCACGGGCGTCAAGCAAAGCGCGGCGTAGCGCCACGGCGGTGGAAGAAAGTGTGTTCGTTCGGCGGGAGTATTCCGGCACCTCGCGACCGATGAAGATGCTCAGCGGCCGAACCAGGTCGATGAGGTCCATCTTAGCCGCGTCACGAGGGTCGATCTTCAGCAAGCGAAGCAGTCGGGTGAAAACATCCGCCCGAACACCGTCGATCTGGCAATACTGAACGTGGAAGGCCTGCGGTTCCTTCATCAGGCGAAGGAACATTTCGCCCTTCATCTCGGGGAGAAAGGTTCCGTCCTCATAGAGCGCTACCCGTTGATGATTCGCCGCGAGATAGATGGCGAGAATAAACGGCTGCAACCCTTCGCGAATGCCGTAGGGAAGCTGCGAGAGTCCTTCAAAAATGCTGTTTACCGGCACCATCGCATCTGCGCCGGCATTCTGGAGCAGCTCCGTGATCCGCTGCATCGAGGGCAGGAGTTTGCAGGCATCCTTCTGAGGCGACGGATAGCGGAAGGACCAGCCGTCCTGGGTTTCGGCATGGAACCCGCCCTTCTTCAGGATGGACAGGTACAAGGCCATTTCCGGCGGACGTTTGGAATCGTCCATGCCGAGGAAGGGTCTGTCAGACGATGTCCCCATCGCTTCGGCAAGCTTCGTGCGCGCCGCCACGGCGGCGGCGCTCGGAATACGACGGTTAATCAACTCGTTCAGAATGCGCGGTGCCTTGCGGTAAATGTGATCGCACTGCGCGCTGAGAAACTCCAGCAGCTCGCGACCTGGTTTGAGCTGGGCGGCTTCGCTGCCGGACGAATACCAGGTCAGCGGATCGCCCACGGGAACTTCCAGATTGTCCAGCCCGCCAAGGCGCTCCCGAAAGTAACGTTCGGCGCGAGCCACCTGACGCGTTACTTCCTCACGCGCGTAACGGTCCCCGGCCAGAGCGGGGGTATTCGCCTGCACCCATTGCCATGTGATGAGGTCGGAAAGTGCCGCGATGCTGTTTGTCGGCGGCTGGGCAACGGCCACGAAGAGGCCTTCCTTCAAGTCCTGTTGGCTTTCCCGAATAAGCTTCTCCGCTTCGCGAAGCTGAGACTGGCTTCCCGGCAGGACGACCCGGAGATGCAGATCGGCACCCTTGCCATTGAGGACCGGCTGATGATCAAGCAAATGGCGTAGACCAGCGGCCGAAACAAACTGGACCTCCGCATAGCGAAGCGTGCCCGACCGGAAATAGTGCCCGCGTGGAACGATTTGCTCTGGCGGGAGCTGCTTGCACAGAAGATCGATCGGATCGGTCGTATTGCGGGTGGCCGCTTGTCCACGCTCGAACGCCTCATCGAGATTTACCGACGTGTGCGGCCACAAATACAAGGCACGTGTGGACCCTCTTTCATACAGAAGTCCGCGTGCCTTCATGTCCGCTATGGCCTTCGATACGGCGCGATGGTTCTCGCCATCGTCAAGCGCCATGTGAAGGAAATCAGCCCTCGCCGGCAGGTCGGGGCTATCCAGCAACGTCAGCAGGGCAACCGTGCGGAAGACATTCTCCTCCTCGCGATTGCCCAGAGGGGTGCCCGAAAGCAGCGAATCGACGAAACTCCAGTGAATATGGGAGTTGCTCGCATTGATAGCCGGAAGGAGGTTTTGACGCACGTACTCGAACAGATGGTAGATTCTATACGGCTCCAGGTTGGGCTGAGTCGATTGAATATGCTGTTGCAGGCCCATTGGCTCGAACGCCGACATGAAACTGAACAGCGAGCGCTCGTTCTGCCCGAACTTGCGCATCGAGCGCACGAGCACCGGCAGGACCGTCGGATGAAACGGAAAAATCCTCGGGCCGAACTGTCCGAGGCCGGACGCCGCCGAAGAACCATATACGCCCGCACGGATGGCGCTATTCATCGCCTTGCGCGCTTCATCCGCTATCGCACGCGGCAAGACGTTCAACTGGACGTTCAACGTAGCTGCAACCAGAGGCACCAGCTGCTCCAGCGGCTGCGCATAGACGATTTCTTCAAACCGGCCTGCAACCTTGTCCCATTCCCGTCGCGCCGTCGTATCGAGACCGGAAGCATAGGCGGCCACGCCCTGGTGGAGCATCGCCACAATGACGAAAGGAATGGAACCGCTGCGAGCCGCCTCTTCTGCGAGCCGCTGCAGCAGAAAAATATCATCGGCTTCAGGGTTCTGGGCCGCAAATTCTAGGTTCTTCCCCAGTTCATCGATCACTAGCAGGACGCCCCTAAAGCCCTTGGCCTGCGCTGCCGCCAGCGATCTCTGCACTTTCCCGAGTACATCTTCCGTGGACGGCCGTGAGCCGTGGGATGCGCGCACACCAAGAGCTCGCAGCACGGTGATTCCTAGCGGCTCGTGATCTCCCGTGGCCACGTGTGCCCGCAGTCTGTTACGACCGCAAAACGGACGCACTTCCTTCGGCAAGGCGTTTGCCTGCCCGGCCGCAACGCGGGCCAGAGCGAGCCCGAAGGCACTCTTTCCAGAACCGTAGTCTCCGGCAATACGGAAGGCCCGTTGCGTGGAGTTGCTATGGAAGCTCGCAGATATTCGCGTGAACGCATTCGCGGCGACCGGCGTGAGGATGTAGCCAAGCGAAGACGAACCATCGTCGAGGTCGCGTTCAAGATGCACAGAGCGCATGAACCGCGGGCGAATCTGCAGCAGCCTGTCCATCGCCGTTTTGTGGTGATCCGGCGAACGCTTATGCTTCCTCATAGGAACCTCGGGGCACGATAAGCGGCTTTCAGGTCACCGAGTCCGTCGCTCTCCTGCAGCCGATGGAGCTGGCGCAGGTTCGCTGACTCGACAATCTGGAAAACTTTGGGTTGGCGGGTAGCCAGCTCGTTGACGCGCTGAATTATTTCAGCTTCCTGCATCTTCAGCAGCCGTCCCGGACTATGTTCACCCAGCACGATCTCGCGCAAGGGCGCCGTACGCTCATTGCGGTATTTGCGGTTCCACCAGTCATGAAGGAAGAAGGCGAAGAGTTGCTCGGAAATAGCTTGTTTCCGCCCGAAATCGAATGAGTAGAGCGTCTCCCATTTACCGGCTGCGTTCGGCCGCTCGCCGAATTCCCGGATCAGGCGCAGCATGGACATCGCGCTGTCCAGATGGTCTTCCCCCTTGTCCGCCTTTGGCAGACGATAACTGTGGAGAAATACCTCCCAGTGCTGCCGCAACGTGACGGGGGAGGCGGGTCTCGCCGTCGCGTTCGATTCTCTCTGAAAAGCTTCCATCACCTGTGACGCGCTGAATTCGGTCGCCGGCCAACGGTTGAATAGGCATTCCCACGCAAAGAATGGAGCGTTTGTGTTGGTACTGATGAGCCAATGCAGCAGCCACGAAGTGGATACGTCCTCAAAATACGGGTCGAGGCCATCCGCTGGGTCAAATATCAGCGATCCGATGGCGCTCAGCTTCCATTTGCTCTCGGTTCGCGCGGCGATCTGGAAAGCTTCAATCCAGCACCTGAGCGCTTCCACCATGTTCTTTCCGAGGCCGAGCTGGGTGATGCCTTCGTCTATGTTCGACAGCGGGTCGCGGCCAGCCACGATCTCGCCCACTGCTTTGGGAAGCCAGGTGATGCGTAAAGGGAACGTCTGATGTCCCGAGAAGCGGAAGGTTACGCCGGTCTGAACTGAAGGTAACGGGACAGGGGAGGGCGGTCCTACCTCCGCCTCCATCTCGCGCGCGGTGCTCGCAGTGGCCATATTCTCTACTTCCGTCATTTTCAACAGTTTGCCGTCCTAATCGCCGTCGTCCGCACAGGACTGACAGCTCAGAAAACTGTCCCAAACTACCGGACTGTAGACGAGGAGAACCGAAGCGTCCAGCCTACATTTTTGCGGTCCTGTGCAAGCGCACGATGTTGTCGATTTTAGCAGGTTGCCGGACCGTAGTCCCTAATAGCCCAGGCTAGCGGAGGTCAGCGGCCGTGTATTTGCGGAACCGGCTATCGAACTGCCCGTCTGCGGTGCGCAGCATCCCGTCACTCCTGCGGTGGTCAATAATGAAGACGGCATGCATGGAGCGGATGGGGGTCTTTACGTTCGCATGCTCTCCCGCGTGACCGGCAACGAGATTTTATATGGTCGTCATTCCCGTGAACGATTGGACTCGCCACCGAGAACTTTTAAAGACCGTTCCGTATGGCAAAGTGTTGCCTTCGGCCACTTATATCCATCGTGTCGGGCAGGTCTGCCAACAGGGACCTTTCGGCCAGTTGCTGGCGCGACTCAGCGAACATCACCGGATCGGTGAAGAATTCAACGTGGTGAAGTTCCGGACGGACGCTCCACGTCTTTCCTTTCTTCGCTATTCGAGTTTTTTTGAAGAGGCCCACCCATGCCTTGAAGAGTCGATCGCGATAGATCTTACTTCCGGCCGTTCATTGAGGACCACCTACAGAGACAGTCTTAACCCGCCCATACTGCACCGAAAAGAGTTGATGCTCGCGCCTGAGCACCCTCGCTTCGAGGAATTCGCGGCGCTCTCACGGGCTGAGGAGCAAGCCGGCCTCTATTCAAACACCGCCGTTATCGGCTTCCGGATTAACTGGGAACGCCTTCTGGCTGCCCATGGCCTTGCAATCGAGGGACACTCCCTGCTTCGAACAACCGAGCAAGAAGCAGGCGTAGGGAATGGCGTGGCAGTCCACCGGCACAAGACCGCGCTTACCCGCTATCAGCTTTCCAGGCCCGTCAAGACGCTCATCGAATACTCTCAGTTGCAGCCCTACTCCACTTTTCTCGATTACGGCTGCGGCCTTGGAGGCGATGTCCGGGGTTTAGCCGAGTTGGGGTTTGATGCCAACGGTTGGGACCCGGCGCATGCTCCCGATGGCCCGCGGAAAGAATCGGACATTGTCAATCTCGGCTTTGTCCTGAACGTCATCGAGGACCCTGCCGAGCGGCTGGAGACTCTCTGCGCGGCCTGGCGGTTTGCGAAACGGCTGCTCGTCGTTTCCGCTCAGATTGGCGATGCGAGCAGCGAGGCGCCGCGGGCAGCCACGCTCAATGACGGCATCCTTACCCTGCGCAACACGTTTCAGAAGTATTTCGGGCAGCAGGAACTGCGGTGCTATATCGAGGACGCGCTTGAGATGCCTGCTGTACCGGTAGCCCTCGGAATCTTCTACGTTTTTCGGGAGCCCGCCGACCATCAATCCTTTTTGCAGTCGCGTTCGCGGCGAAGAGTCGATTGGGAATCCGTCACCGTGGGTTTCAGCAAGCCTCAGCGGCCGCCGCGCGAGGCTCGCACAGCCCGCCGGCGGCCTGACCCCTTTGCCGAGCGCCTGGAGTTGATCGAACAGTTCTGGTCTTTGACTTTGCAGCTCGGACGACTGCCGGTTGCCAAGGAGTTCCCAGGCGATGCAGAACTATGCGCCGCTTTCGGATCAACGAAACGGGCATTGCGGATGCTCTTGGCCCGAAACGGGCAGCAAATTTTCGAACGAGCCCAGGCGGCGCGCAAATCTGACCTTCTTGTCTATCTGGCCAGCTCACACCTGCGAAAACCCATCCCGTTCGGCCATCTCCCCGACAGCGTCAAGGCAGACATTTCCGTTTTCTTCGGCACCTACAGCCGGGGCCTGAAGCAGGGGCGCGACCTGCTCTACTCGCTCGCCGATTCAAGTACGATTGTGCTGGCCTGCGACGAAGCGGCCGTAGGATGGCAGGACGAACGCAGCCTGTATGCTCGCAGCTCGCACGCGGGCCAGCTTCCAACCGTTCTGCGAACGTTGCTCGCCTGCGCCGAACTGCTTTACGGCGACATCAATGAGGCAGATATTCTCCGAATCCACAAGTTCAGCGGCAAAGTGACATTCCTAACCTATTCCGATTTTCAATCGAAGCTTCTCCCTCAGCTCGCCATTCGCACTAAAGTGGATCTGCGGGCGGCCCGGGTTGACGTCTTCGACCACACCAGCGACAGGCAACTCCTCTTTTTCAAGGAACGATTTCTTGATGCCGACGACCCAGAGCGCCAACGACTCCTTCTGATTTCCGACAAGCTTCGACACGTAGGCATCTCGGAATCAGCTTTTCTCGGACCCACATCCGCCCAACTCAGACAAATACTCTGCGATTCGGGCGAGTCGGAATTGGTCTGCGAGCTCGGCTTAGATTGGAATGAGTGCCCGCGATGATCGAGATCACACATAATCTCGAACCGCGCGACTTCGTGTGGCTCTGGGCGAAATACGTCACCGGCTTCAACCCTGAGCACCACTGCACAAACAGCATCCGTGGCCGATACTCCCGAAAATTGAGCAAACACAACAAGGAGCTAACCACCCCGAAAGCCATAATCATGGACGAGTTTCCTACAGATTCCTACCGGGCCCTATATATATGTGGTGTGGCGAGGCAGGGGTATGCGAAGAAGACAAACTACGAACACAATCTGCACGCGGCAATAAGCCCTCTACCTGGCGCGGTCGATAGCTGGTCGTTCGAAAAATGGCACTTGCAGGTACGCGGCGGCAAGTTCCTCGACATCCCGGCCAGCGAGCAGGATCTTCCCCAAAGATACAGGGATCTGCCAGCGGAATACACTACGTGCCGGATCTTCCGATGGTCAGCCTGCTATTTCGACAGTAACCATTAGGTTTTGAAATACCTCTGCGGCGAGGCCTACTCTTTCTACTCGCGCGCATTGTGTGCCAGGTCTCGACTAGTTTGAACGACCAGTTCCGTCGTCTATTCCGTAGGCACCTCGACGGCCCAAACGGACTCAGTAAGATGGGAGCTTTTTAGGATTTCTTTGCGATCAAACTAATCGACATTCATTCGGGAGATTACCTTGTCAGCCCGCTAGCTCTTTCGACGGAAGGTCGGCCTTGCCTGAAATGGAGAGATAATCGGTCTCCGATCTGTACATCGCGACCGATCGTGATCATATCAACGACGATAAATCGGTTAGCAGCCGTCGCGACCGCAACCTGCGACCCATCCTTCGCAACAGCGCGGCCACTGACCGAACCTGTCGTCGGCGTTGGTCGTTCAACGATAGGCAGTTCGCGAATCGCTGTCCCAGACGCCCGCATGTACGCTTCGGCCATCTTCGCGACTTCGGCGTGGTCATCTGCGGCCGCTACGGCTTTACCTTTGTCGAAATCCTCTCCGACTTCGGCCAGAGAGTCTGCACCCTGTTGATCGCCCTTATTGAGATCCAACTGCGAATTCAGCTCGGATTGACGGGTAACCAACTGCTTCAAGCGTTCCTCATGTTCGAAGGGACGGTCCGCTTGTGCCTGGTAGTCCACAAGCTCCTTCTCTGCGCGAGCCACACGGCTCTGCTGTTCTGCAGCCAGCTTTTCCAGGCTTCGCAAAGTATGCTCGATGCTCTGAACCGTCCCGACCGGATTCGTCGGATTCACGTTCGCGGAATACGTGGCTCGGCCTCGGACAAACAGTTCCGGGACATGCTCCTCGTCTTTAAGGAGCCCGAATCCGCCGCTTCTGCCTTTGCTCAGAATCTCGAAGCCGCGAAACTGACCGCGCGATTGCGTCGTCTGATCATCTCTCCAGGAGAGGATCGTGAAGGTCAGGGCCTTGGCAGCTTCTTCTCGCGCTCCCTTACCCGAGAAAACACGATTGCCTACCGTCATGGTGAAGTCCGCGCCTTCGGTGCTGTTCCTGAGCGCTATGTCGGCTTCGATTTCTGCGAGTCGCTGCTTTGTTTCGGCGATGTGACGCGGCAGGTCGGTAAGCGTACGGTGACAGCCCTTCTGGACTGAGACGCCCTTGGTCGCCAGACTGGGAGGATGAAAGTGGCCAGCGCTGTAATGGCGGTAGAAGCGGCACCGGC
>Ga0134128_10003199_pt1 | contig 20057 bp, 22 predicted proteins | sample KB31754_FD_96462 | JGI IMG/M metagenome (GOLD analysis project Ga0134128, IMG submission 96462) | Terrestrial soil microbial communities with excess Nitrogen fertilizer from Kellogg Biological Station, Michigan, USA - KB3-175-4 | ecosystem: Environmental > Terrestrial > Soil > Unclassified ...
ATCCTGAGGGGTATTGCGAAGAAAAAACAGGCCGAAGGGATGCAGGAGGTGGTTGACTATATTAATGGCAAGTTGTCGAAATAAAGTTGCTGAAAGTAAAAGGCCCGGGTCGTATGATCCGGGCCTTTTTTTTACCAACTTCCGCCGGCGCCACCGCCGCCACCGCTGCCGCCACCAAAGTCACCGCCGCCACCTCCGCCACCGCCCCAACCGCCGCCGCCATCTCCACCACCCCAACCACCGCCGCCGCCGCGATTGCCCCAGCTACTGCCTATCATCGTTCCGAGGAAGAAGGGCAGCCAGCCGCCGCCGCCATAATAGCCTCCTCCACCCCCACCGCCACCACCGCGGCGACGGAAGATGACGAAGATGATGATCAGGATAATGATAAAGAAGCCGATGGCATTACCGGCGCCGTTGGAGCGTCGATGACGCCCTTGCGCATATCCTTCGGGGGCTTTATATTGACCTGCGGCCGCCTTGATCAGGGCATTGGTCGCCTGATCGAAACCGCGATAGTAGTTGTCGTTGCCGCCTTCGCGGAAATTAGGCACGATCTCGTTGTCGACAATCTCCTTGGCCGTGATATCAGGGATGGCGCCCTCGAGGCCGTAACCGATGGCGATATAGACCTGATGGTCTTTTATATCGGCGAGGACGACGATGCCATTGTTGTTCTTTTTGTCCCCTACCCCCCATGTACGCAGGATCTTGAGGGCATAGTCTTCGATGGACGAGTTGCCGATGTCGGGAACAGTAACGATCACGATATCGGAAGTGGTGCTGTCGTTAAACGCCACCAGCTTGTGTTCGAGCGCATCTACCTGGTCCGGCGTCATCACGTGGGCAAAGTCGTTGACACGTGTTGGCGGATTGGGCTTGGCCGGAACGTCCTGGGCAACTATCGCAGCAGGGATCAGTACCAGGAAGAACAAGAATACGACTAGAGAAAGGTGTTTGTTCATTGAAAAAGATTTCGGCGGTCAACGGCCAAATACGATGCCATCGGGAAGTTCGTTTTTATCCGTGCCGCGATCGTAAGGAAAATGCTGCTCGAGCGCATGGCCGATCTCTGTGACCACATTCGCGATCCCGCCAGCATAATCCGACCTGTTGAAATGGCTGAGGATATTCCTGACCTGCTCGTTCCAAAAGGCCGAGCCCACTTTTTCGTGGATGCCCTTATCGCCGTAAAGCGCCAGTTGGCGGTCTTTGAGGGCAACATAGACAAGCACTGCATTGCGGGCAGCCGTTCTTTCCATACGCAGACCGGCAAAGATCTCGGCGGCCCGGTCCAGCGGGTCGACATAGCGGCAGTGGTTCTCCACGTAAACGCGGATCTCGCCACTGGTACATTGTTCGGCCTGCTGGATGGCTGTCACGATGAGCTTTTGCTGCTCTTCGTTGAAAAGGGGTTTTCGTTTCAGGAAGGAGATCGCCATATTATTTTATATCAAAATGGATGTCGGGAGCATTTTCGCTACCGGCGTCCGCTTTATAATAAGGTTTTTCGTGAAAGCCGAAGATGCCGGCGAAGATATTGTTCGGGAATGTCTTCACTTTGAGGTTGTAGTCCTGTACGGCGCTGTTGAAATCGCGACGGGCTACGTTGATCCGGTTCTCGGTGCCGCTGATGTCCGTTTGGAAATTTTGGAATTGTTGTGTAGTCTTGAGATCGGGATAGGCTTCGGCGACAGCCATCAGCCGGCTGAACGAACCCTGCAACTGCCCTTGTGCGCGTTGGTAGGCCGCCAGGGAATTCGAGTCGTTGACGTCTACGGTGACGCTGGTCGCTTTGGAACGGGCGGCGATGACGTCCTTGAGGGTCGATTTCTCAAAGTTGGCCGAGCCTTCGATGACCTTGATGACGCTATTGTACAGGTCGGTACGACGCTGATAGTTCGTTTCGACATTACTCCAGGAGGTCTTGACACCCTGATCCGAGGTCACCAGCCCGTTGTAGCGGGTACACGCGCAGCCACCGAAAAGCAATATGACCACCAATACTATTAATAACGTTAAGTTTCTCGTACTCATGAATTTCAATTTTTAGGTTAACGGGGTAAAATTAAGGTTTTTGCGCGCTGTGCGTATCTTTTGTTCCCCGGTTTTAGCTAGGGCCTGGCGGGCTCGTCGGCGAGTGCCTCGATCCGATCGGTAGACAGACGATGATCACCGGCGGCTATGACTATCCGATAATGAAAGGTGGCTGATTGCCCCTGCGCGAGGTGGAAATTGAGGGCTTGGGCGCCTTTGCTGAAAACCTTTTGGCCCAGGGGGTTTGCGGCGAAGAGCCCATAGCCGCGGGCATGCCAGTAGGTTGGATAGCCGGGGTTGTCCCGATCATCGATGATGACCACGCTGAGGGTGTCGTTTTGTTTTTTACCATAGAGCATGCACCATTTTCCGCGGGTAGCCCAGGCGCTGTCGCCCGTTTTCCCTTCGCTGGTAATATAATTTCCGTTGATGTCCGGGGTGTTGCCGGCAGCCACTTTGGTGATATTGCCTTTGTCGTCGACGAATTCGCCGGGCGTGTTGGAGGGTATCTGCAGTTCTTTGGTGACGCGGAGACCGAGCAGGCCGTCTTTGGCATCGGGGAAGGCGACATCGGTTTGGGCGGTAAGCGTAGTGAAGCGATCGATGATCCGCTCGCTCTTTGTAGCGTGGAAGGCATAGGTTGTGCGCTCGGTGATTAAAGTATTTCCGGCTTGGTTAGTCCAGCGGGCGTAGAAGGTGAACGATCCTTTGGCCGTTTTGACGCTGTCCGTTTTGATCCAGCCGTATTGGCTTTTTTTTGCGGCCGGGATCGCATAGGAGTTATTCCAGAAATCGAGGCCGTTGACATTTTCATAATTGAACCAGAGTCCGACGTGATGCGGATGATCGACAGGTTCGCCGGGGCGGGGCTTCAGCGGGAAGCCGCGGGTGATCAGTTGGCCATCGGCTGCATAGATGGGATATAACACGGGTTTCTCGAGGGTGTCACTATAAATAAACGTAGTAAAGGGTTTTCCTGCTATGGTAATTGTCGCCGTTCGGTGACTGGGGTCTGACACGACCTTGACCGGAAGGGCTTGTGCGCTAAGGAAAACGGGCGCCAAAACGGACGCCGCCAAAGTGAAAAACGGGTTACGAAAACGTTTTCGAAGAATGTAGGCGGGTGAATCAATCATATAACAGGCGTTTGCGTGAGCAATAATGTAAATTAGTACATTTATTGTAGTTTAAAACATATTGCTATATGACAACAACCCGCAGGGACTTCATCCGTCAGAGTTCTATGGCCGGCATGGCCACGTATATGGGCGCCATGAGTTTTAGCGCCAGCAGCTATCGTAGAATACCCGGAGCCAACGATCGGGTACGCGTAGGCGTAGTAGGTTTTTCCGACCGCCATAAAGATGCACATGTTCCGGCATTTTTGCATTCCAAGGACGAGATGAATTTCGATATCATCGCCGTTTCCGATATCTGGAAAAAGCGAAGGGAGGAGGGCAAGGATTTTCTGGCGCAGAAATTCGGTCATAGCATCCAGGCTTGTGTCAACAACGACGAACTTTATAATATCAAAGATGTCGATGCGGTGATGATCTCTACGGCCGACTTTCAGCATGCTTTGCATACGGTGGAGGCGGTAAAGGCCGGCAGGGACACGTATACGGAGAAGCCGTTGGCGGAGACGATGGATGATGCACGAGCCGTGCTGAAGGCGGTGAAGGACTCGGGCAGGATCGTGCAGATCGGCTCGCAGCGCCGGAGCGGGGCTAATTACTGGGCTGCCGCGGATTATATTCAGAGCGGGAAGTTCGGCCCGATCGTGATGGTCGAGCTCACCTGGAATGTCAATCAACCGGGTCGCTGGCGGCGGCCTGCGCTGGTGCCGCAGCTGAAGGAGGAGGATACGGATTGGAAGCGGTGGCTGCTGAACAGGCCTTTTGAGGCATTCGACCCGCGGAAATATCTCGAATTCCGGCTGTTCTGGCCTTATTCTTCGGGGCTGCCGGGCCAATGGATGTCGCACCAGATCGATACCGTCCATTGGTTCTCACAACTGCCGCATCCGAGAAGCGCTTCGGCTAACGGTGGTATCTATGCGTGGAAGGACGGACGCCGCAATGCCGATACGATGACGGTGGTATTCGATTATGGCCCGCTCGACGATATGTCCAAAGGGTTTCAGGTGGTCTTTACTTCGAGGCAAACCAATGCGGCGGGTGATGTCAAGGAGATCTACTATTCCAATGGCGGAACGATGAACCTGGATACGAATGTCATTTCGCATGAGGGCGGGCTGACGGAGAAATATGCGAGTGCGATGGGGATGCAGGCGAATGAATTGCCGGATGTGTCGTTGAAAGAGGTGGCGGCGAAAGCTTCGACCGATGCCAGCACAGGCGGTGATCCGTTAACGACGGCGCATGTACGGAACTGGATGGAGTGTGTGCGTAGCCGGAAGCAGCCCAATGCCCCTATCGAGGCCGGCTATCATCATGCGATCGCGGTGATCATGGCCAATGCGGCGTATCGCACGGGCGAGCGGGTCACCTTTGACGAGAAAACGCAGAATGTCATGGCGGGCGGGAAGGTATTTAAATATTAGGCTTCTTATGAAAGCATTGGTGATCGCTGAAAAGGATGCCCTACCGGTGTGGACTTCGGTTGCCGATCCGGTGGCCGGGCCCGGGGAGGCTATCGTCCGCGTTCATGCTGCGGCGTTGAATCACCGGGATGTGTGGATACAGCGAGGGCAGTATGCGGAGTTGCGGTGGCCGATTATCGTGGGGTCGGACGGCGCGGGGATTGTTGCTGCCGTTGGGCCGGGGGCTGGAGGTACGGCTGGGGCTGAGGATGCGGCGGCGGCCGGTTCTGCGGCCGGGTCGGGTTCTGCGGGGGGCGAATGGATTGGGAAGGCCGTGATCATCGATCCTAGCATTGGCTGGGGGGAGGCTGAAGGTTTTCAATCGCCTACGGGGTTTTCGGTGCTTGGGCTACCGGCCGACGGAACGTTGGCGGAGTATGTGCGGGTGCCGGTGGCTAACCTTGTCGAAAAGCCGGCGCATCTTTCGTGGGAGGAGGCGGCGGCGTTGCCGCTGGCGGGGATCACGGCATTCCGGAGTGTGGTGGTGCGGGCGCGGGTCCGGCCGGGCGAGCGGGTGCTGATCACGGGTGTCGGCGGCGGGGTAGCGCTTTTTGCCATGCAATTTGCGGTGGCGGTAGGGGCTTCCGTTTATGTCACCTCGGGGAGTGAGGTTAAATTGTCTGCGGCGATAGCCTTGGGTGCGGCCGGTGGCGTCAATTATAAAGATGCGGGGTGGGTTGGCTCGTTGCGGTCGATAGCGGGAGGTGGTTTCGACGTCATTATCGACGGGGCGGCGGGCTCGTCGGTCAACGATCTGCTGGATCTGGCGGTTCCGGGGGGACGGGTCGTATTTTACGGTGCGACGTTGGGGAATGCGCCCGATGTGCTGATACGACGGATCTTTTGGAAGCAATTAAACATTCTCGGGTCGACGATGGGAAGCCCGGCCGATTTTGCGGCGATGGCGGCTTTTGTGTCATCGCATGGCCTGCGGCCGGTGGTCGACAGTGTTTTCTCCCCTTTGGATGGGGCCGCGGCGTTTGCGCGGATGGAGGAAGGGGGCCAGTTCGGGAAGATCGTGTTGCAAATAAAATGAATCGGGCGCCTGCGGCGCCCGATTCGATTATTATGCCTTGACCGCGGCGATGCCGGGTAATTCTTTTCCTTCGAAATATTCGAGCATGGCGCCACCACCGGTGGAGACGTAGCTGACCTTATCGGCATAGCCGAACTGGTTGACGGCTGCCACGGAGTCGCCGCCGCCCACGAGGGAGAATGCGCCTTTTTGGGTTGCTTCGGCAACGGCCCTGGCGATGCCTTTGGTTCCCCTTTGGAATTTTTCCATCTCGAAAACACCCATGGGACCATTCCAGAGGATGGTCTTGGACCGATGGATCACATTGGTGAACTGCTCGCAGGCATTCTCGCCGATGTCGAGGCCCATCCAGCCATCGGGGATATTGTTGCTGGGAGCGGCGGAGTCGTTGGCATCGGCGGCAAATTTATCGGCGATGATGGAGTCGCTGGGCAGATGGATGCGGACACCCTTCTTTTCGGCTTTGGCGCAGAGCTCTTTTGCTGTTTCGAGCCGATCGTCTTCGCAGAGCGATTTACCGATCTTGCCGCCGAGGGCTTTTACAAATGTGTAGGCCATCCCGCCGCCGATGATGATATCGGTAGCGCGTTCGAGGAGATTCTCGATGATGAGGATCTTGTCGGAGACTTTGGCGCCGCCGATGATGGCGGTGAAGGGCTTTTGAGCCTGGTGTAATACTTTTTCCGCGCTGCTGACTTCGCTTTCCATTAAGAGACCGAACATCCTTTTTTCTTTCGGGAAGAACTGGGCGATGACGGCAGTGGAGGCGTGCGCCCGGTGGGCGGTACCGAAGGCGTCGTTGACATAGACGTCGCCGAGCTTAGAGAGTTTTTCGGCAAAGGCCTTGTCGCCTTTTTCTTCTTCTTTATAGAACCGGAGGTTTTCCAGCAGCAGGACCTGGCCGGGTTTCAGCGCCTTTGCTTTGTCGATGGCTTCCTGGCCGATGCAGTCATTCGCAAAGTCGACTTTTGTGCCCAACAGTTCCTCCAGGTGGGGAACGAGGTGTTTTAGGGAGTATTTATCGGTAGGACCGTCTTTGGGCCGGCCGAGGTGGCTCATCAGGATGACGCTGCCGCCGTCTTTTAGGATCTTTTTGATCGTGGGAACAGCTGCGCTCATCCGGGTATCGTCGGTGATCGCGAATTTGTCGTTGAGAGGGACGTTGAAATCCACCCGGATGAGGGCTTTTTCATTTGCAAAGCTGTGCTGGCTGAATTGGCTCATATAATAATCGTTTGACGTGTGGCCGCCGGGTTGGCGGATAGTTAACCGTCCTTGGCGGTGGTTAGCCGCGATGGCCGGATGAATAAAAAAACCCGGCCTCAAAAGTTGGGCCGGGCTTTTCTCTGGAGCGCTTATTTCGAGATCATTTTGGCGAAGTAGTTCAGGCTGCGAACGAGTTGGCTTACATAGCTCATCTCGTTGTCGTACCAGGAAACGGTCTTTACCAGCTGGGTGTCACCGTTGGTGATGACGCGGGTCTGGGTGGCGTCATAAAGTGAGCCGTAAGTGATGCCGACCACGTCGCTGCTGACGATCTCGTCTTCGGTATAACCGAAGCTTTCGTTGGCGGCGGCTTTCATGGCGGCGTTGACCTCTTCGAGGGTTACTTTTTTACCGAGGACGGTAACGAGCTCGGTGAGGGAGCCGGTGATGACAGGAACGCGTTGAGCGCCGCCATCGAGCTTACCTTTGAGTTTGGGCAGGACCAGACCGATGGCCTTGGCTGCGCCGGTGCTGTTAGGCACGATATTGACGGCTGCGGCGCGGGCGCGACGGAGGTCTCCTTTGGGATGGGGGGCGTCCTGGGTATTCTGGTCGTTGGTATAAGCGTGGATGGTCGTCATGAGACCGCTGACGATGCCGAATTTCTCTTCGAGGACCTGTGCCATGGGTGCGAGACAGTTGGTCGTACAGGAGGCGCAGCTGATGATGGTTTCGGAACCGTCGAGGATGCTATGGTTAACGTTGAAGACGATGGTCTTGAGGTCGCCGGTAGCGGGGGCGGAGATGACCACGCGTTTTGCGCCGGCTTTGAGGTGCGCTTCGGCCTTTTCCTTATCGGTAAAGAAGCCCGTGCATTCCAGGACGACGTCGACGTCGTGTTGTTTCCAGGGAATTTCGGCGGGGTTCTTTTGTGCGTATATTTTGGTTTCCTTTCCGTTGACGAGGATGGAGTTCTCGGTGGATTTAACTTCTTCATCGAAGCGGCCCTGTGCGCTGTCATATTTCAGCAGGTGAGCCAATACCTTGGGGCTAGTCAAATCGTTAATTGCTACGACATCGATCCCCTGGAGTCCGTGAATCTGGCGGAAAGCCAATCGTCCGATGCGGCCAAAACCGTTAATGGCAACTTTAACTGTGCTCATACGATAATTTTGAATTTTAATTTTTGAGGTAGCGAAGTTACTATTTTGGTACTTACGGCGTCATAAATTTTTGGCTATCAATTAAAAAGATGCTCTAATTTTTTTATAACCAAGGTTTTGACTGAGGTGAATTTGCGTTGGGCGTAATAGGATTGGCGGAGCGTGACCCTGGCATCTGGTGCTCTCTTTCTCAGAGAGTTTAGAAAAAATTTGGACTGTTTTTCAAAGGACTATATCTTTGCACTCCTTTCACGGAAAACCGATGAAACGGTTTATACGAACGCCGCGTTGGTCAATCGGTTAAGACGCCTCCCTTTCACGGAGGAATGAGGGGTTCGATTCCCCTACGCGGTACAGAACAAAGGCATGACTATCATGCCTTTTCGCTTTTTAAAAAACTACAGTGACCAAAACAGTGACCAAGTTTTGGGTAAGTTTATAAACTGGAAGCCGCCTAAGCTTTATAAAGGAAAGCGCTGGTGGGTAGAATATCAGTTCCGCATCCCCGAGGAACTGCGGCATCGTTATGGCGGTGCCAAATGGAAAGGCTTTCCAGTCTTTGAAGACATTAATCGATACAAGACGAACGAATATGCGGAGCTCCTTTTGAAGGCGGTAACCTTCGGACTCGAACAGGGCTTCAACCCGTTTGAATACGAGAAAAAGGCATTTTTGGAATTTCAACAGGCTGCGAACAAAGCACCGGATAAAATATGGAGTTGTATCGAGGCGTTCAACTACTTCACCCAGGAATGGGAGCATCGCGGACTCGAAACTGCCACGCTGACGAAGCTAAAACGTGCCATCGAGGTATTGACGGTGTACCTCACGAAGCTCAACCTGCAGCACGAACCTGTAAAAATCATTACGCGCGACCATATTAAATCCGCCTTGCGACAGGCATCGGATGAATTCGGATGGAGCAACCGCACCTTTAACAATAACAAGTCTGGCTTGTCCACAGTGTTCATTTTTTTGGAAAGCGAAAAGATTGTAGACGGCAATCCAACGGAGAAGATTGAAAAGAAGAAAACAAAATCCAAAAAACACCGCTATTACGACCCCGAACAATTCGATCGTATCCGGGAAGTAATGAAAAAAGACGATCCCCTGACCTATTTTGCAACGAAGCTGATATACTACCTGTGCATCCGTGCAGAGAAAGAATTGAAGCATTTCCGCGTCGGCAATATCTTTTTAGACCGTAAACAGGTGTTGATCCAGGCGGAAGAAGCCAAAACAGATGCAGACCGTTTTATCCCAATCCCGGACGAGTTGATAGAAGAACTTACCTACATCCGCACCCATTATCCGGCAGACTATTATGTCGTAGGTAAAGGAACCCGGATTAAGAACGTGCGTGACAATACACCATCGGCAAAGCCATTTCCGAACAATATGATTTCAGCCCGTTTTGCGAAAATTAGGAAAAAGGCAAAACTTTCGTCCGATCATACGCCTTACTCGTTCAAACATACCCGAGTGATACACCTTAAACAAGACGGGGCAAGGGATTCCGACATCATGCAGGTAACCGGCCATACGTCTTACCAAGCCTATGCTGAATACCTTCGGGACCTTGGGGTCGACGGTAATCCTGAAGCAATCAATCGAATCAGTAGAAAATTTTAATATGAGCCATCACCCACTACGTGCCGGCGTACTTATTATTGGATCTCTCCTATGGGATATTAATGATCCCATCCGGCGCCAATGGCAGGAACAAAATCTTCAAATCGAAAACAAAATTCCTGTGACGTTGCCCATTAGGTACGGCCGCTTTTCAGACAAACGGAAAACCTATACCATGGTCTTCTCCAGCAATGCATTTGCCAGTCCAGGAACTGGATACGCCGTTCCCTTCAACCAGGATATCTTAACACTTGACCAGGTCCACACCCAAGTCCGCCGTCTTCTCGAAGCAGAAAACAGCCCCAATGAGCCCCGCAACTCATATGATCTCTCTTTCTGCGTGGCAGCATTCCTCACCAACCCAAAGCACCAAAGGAGCCCGCATCCTCTTATTTCGGAGCTCCGACAATATTGGCGCAACGCTCTTAGCCAAAAATTCACTCCCAATGATTACCATGTTCCAGGCGAGGCCGCCATGGTGAGCGACAATGCCGAGCTCCAAATTGCATGGCCGGACGTTCTTAACGCTTTCGATTTCCTCATTGCCACCGTCACTAAACCTCGTCCCCGTGACCGAGATTACCCCTCCCCGGAAGAGATCGCGAAACATGTCACCCCGAATGCTAATGACTATTTCACCAACAATCGCACGGCTGGCATCATGACTTTCCAAGATACGGACATTGCCGCACTGAAAAGAACGGTCGCCCCCTAAAAGGCACCAAACAATTATCTTTGCGTCCAGAAAATTGCCTCAGCCATCATGAATGAACAAATAACAAAATATCTCGAATACTACATTGACATCCCCGAGCCCCCACAGTTTGCAGTCTTAATTTCCGGCGACTGGGGCAGCGGTAAATCTTTTTTTGTTAGGAAATTCATAGATGAGCATCCCACCTATAAATATCTCTATATCTCCCTATATGGAGTGACATCTACGAAGGACGTCACCGACCAGATGTTTGAACAGCTTCACCCAACACTGGCCTCCGCTCCGGCGAAATTGATCAGAAAGCTGGGAACCGGCCTGCTTAAAGGAGCGTTGAAAATTGACTTAACTAAGGATAGCAGTATTGACCTAGACCCTGAAATTGCTAAACTCGAGCTGCCAAGCTATCTTACAAAAGCTGGGGATCGAGTCCTAATATTCGACGACCTGGAACGCTGCCCGATGAAAATCACCAATATTCTCGGCTACATTAACCAGTTTGTGGAATCGAACGGGCACAAAGTAATTATCGTCGCTAACGAGAACGAAATAAGAGGATCCAAACAAACAAAAGATCAAGGCGACAAGGAAAGTGAACCTTCCGAGAAGAAAACCAGCAAGTATCTCCGGACGAAGGAAAAATTAATCGGTAGGACCTTTCTGCTGGAAACAGACGTCGAGCAGGCAGCTACTTCTTTCTTTAAATCCGTCCGGAACGACGAGCTCAAAAAATATATCTCAACTAATCGGGAAGCAATTATAGTTACATATGGCGACTCAGGTTACAACAACCTACGTTATCTCAAGCAAACGATCCTGGACCTCGATAGATTTTTTGAAATTCTGCCTACCATCGCATTCCAAAAGCCGGAGCTGGTGGATGAACTCGTCCGTACTTTCATAGCCTTATCGTTTGAGCTGAAAGCAGGTCGACACCCTGAAGAAATACAAACCCTCTATGCGGGCGTTTTATTGGAGGATGGAAAAGATGGTACACTCCTGAAAACCCTAAACGACAAATATTCGATACGACGTGTCCCCATAAGCGTCACTTTATGGTATGACTTTTTTTCAAAAGGCGCGTTTAAACATATTCACGAGTTAGTACTGGCCATTTCAAACAGCGAATATTTCGCCGACGAGAATACCCCCGCCGAAATCAAGCTCTGGCAATGGTGGGATCTCGACGACTCGATCTTCATTGAAGTGCTAAAAAAGGTAACCGGCCGCTTGACGGATGGCTCCATAGACAATCAATTCCTGCTATCCCATATCGTCTCGACCTTGATGGATTTAAGCAAAGAAAAACTTTGCCCACTGCCATATGCACATATCCTTCAATCTGGAAAAGCGAACGTTGACCGTCTGGGAACCGAAGGAAAGCTCGTCGTCCATATTCATGATGACATATCCCTCGGCGCATTTGCTGGGAAAGGGTTTCGCGCTAAGGACATACCTGAATTCATTGAGTATTATGATTATTTAAAGGCCGAAGCAGCACAGAATGCTGTTCGGGCATTAGCCAATGAGGCAAATACACTGCTACACGACCTTGAAGTCAATCCATTATCATTTACAAACCAAATTATTATCGGAAACTCCCGAGAGGTCAATAAATACTATGACAAGCCAATACTCGCCAGTATCCCGGTTTCCGACTTCGTCCAAAAATACCTGAATCTGAAAAATGCAGATAAACGTATTGTTAACCATGGGTTATCCAAACGGTATCACCCTCTAATATTCCTTAATGACCTCAAACCCGAATTAAGTTGGCTGGAAACCGTAAGGGCTTCCCTTGATAAAGAAGCCCATGATCCAGACCGAACGGTTAGCAAGACAATGCTAACCTATGCCGTTTCCATATTAGATGAATCCATTGCTAACCTCACAGCGGTATCACATTCCCCAGCGTCTCCTTAGAAATAGAGCCCAAAATTCAACCGCGCATTTTGGGGGAAGAATCCTTCGGTGGCATTTGCGGATTGCCCTTCAATTCCAGCATCAGTTTTGCGCCCCTTTCACGCGCCTGTTCCTCCCATTTGGGTTTTAGCACAGTCTCCCACATCGTTTTTGCCTCGGCTTCCCGGCAAAGCACCTCCTTATTAATATGTACGATTTTTAAGCCCATGACCTACCCCTCACTGTCCACTACGTCACGCCAAGGTTACCCCCTATAAAACAACCCCTCCAACTTCCTCAACCTCCTCTCCGCAATCCCCACATTCTTCGGATTAAGGTCAAACCCAATATACCGCCTCCCCAACGCCGACGCCTCCAGCATCGCCGTCCCCGTCCCGATAAACGGGTCCAAGATCACGTCGCCCTCCCGGGATCCCGCTTTAATACACAACTGCGGGATCATCGGCGGCGTCACCGCATAGTGGTCCTCTTTCGACATCGCCGTAGCAATCGGCCAGACACTTTTCCTATTGGCAACCCGCTCGACGCCGTACCCGCGCTCATTGAGACTGGCGTGCCGCTGCCCATGCCCATCCTGTTTTTTCACGGTATGCGCCGCCTTTGTCGGCCCATTGGCTTTACCATAAACCCGGTTTGACCCCGCCTGATGCGCAACGTCCTGCCCCAACCTGCGAAGAGCGCTTGCTGTCAAGGGCGTCGCTATCGCCAAATGGTCATAATAGTACCGCCTGCTCTTAGAAAACATAAAAATATACTCGTGACTCCTCGTACACCGATCCTGCACGCTCTCCGGCATCGGGTTTGTCTTAAACCAAACGATGTCCTGTCGGAAATACCACCCATCCTGCCGTAAAGCAAAGGCGACCATCCAGGGAATCCCCAATAAATCTTTCCGCTTACAACCGCTATAAATGCCAACAGCAGGACCAATGCCGCCCTGCTTCTTCGCATACTTCACGCCCAATCTCCCGCCGCGGTGATTGCTGCAATACGAATCACCTAAATTCATCCAAAGGGTCCCGTCCGCCGTCAACGCCCGCCGAACCTCCCGGCACAGCCTGACCAGGTTGTCGACATAACTATCCGGATCATCCTCCTGCCCCCATTGCCCGGCGACACCATAGTCCCGCTGATGAAAATACGGCGGACTCGTCACCGTACACCGGATGCTTTCGGCAGGTAACCGCGACACACACTCCAAAGCATCCCCCACATAAACACGATTCCACTCCATAACATTCCCCATTAAGCCTCCGCCGCCGGCAACAAAATCTTGCTTTTCTCCATAGGATTAAACGACGGCTCGTACACGATATACCCGTAACGGTGCAATTGCTTCATACATCTATAAAATGGCGCCCCGCCTGCAATCTTTGCCACCGGCTTCAGATCCCTGGCCGAAACTTGTACGCGATTCGGCCTCCCCTGCCTTGCCCAAACAAACACTATCGCCATGTACAAACTGATGTGTAACGGCCCTATCCTCGGATCACGCTGTATCCGTTCCATAAAAACCGACAACGCGACCACGTTATCCATATCCTAGTATTTTATCCACCCGTTCAATCGCCTTAAACAGCTGCAATGCAACTTGTGGCACAATGGCATTCCCAGCCCCCCTCAAAGACCCAGCCCTCCACTCAGAAAAGGCAATTCCGTCCAATCGGGAGGAAAACCCATCATCTCCAGCACAAATCGCGGGTTCAGTTGGGAAGTCGGCCCAGGGATCACGCCACTCGAATCGTCCAGGGGCGCCGGTAGCAAGTTTTCCCTTGCCATTTGCAACAGCATCAATCCGGTCCTTTTGCCGCTCCTCGAAATATTTTTTTCATCCTGTAGGCGGCGTGCCGCCGGGAACACCAGCGGCGTGGGCAACAATCCAAACCCGGTTCCGGCGATGGACGGCTCCAACACCACAAGCTGGCAATACACACGTCCAGACCCCGTACCCCGCAGCTTCCAAATCAGCCTGCACCTGCTCGAAGACCAAACCCTCTCCCCAATTAAGAAAGCCGCATACGTTTTCGCCCACCACCCAACGCGGTCGAACCTCATTAACGATTCGACACATCTCCGGCCACAGGTAGCGGTCATCCGTAGTCCCTTTCCGTTTTCCTGCAACGCTGAATGGCTGACAAGGAAATCCGCCGGAAAGTACGTCAATAGCTCCTTGATAAACAGTTGCGTCGAATTCCTTGATGTTTCCATACAATATCGATTTCGGCCAATAAAACCGCAATATCCGCTGACAAAAAGCCTCCTTCTCGCATTGGAAGATATTCTCCCAACCCATCCAGGTCGCCGCCAGGTCAAACCCGCCAATACCGCTGAACAGACTTCCATGCTTCATCACATCCCCAAAATTCACAGTCCGCTAACCTCCACCCGCTCTACTTTTCAGCCCACCCGTTCCACCCATTTCCCTGCTGGAACTTACAGTAACCTGATGATCCCATCCGGAATATTGGTATTCAGTATCTTTTCATTTTCCTGAAGCATCGGCATTACCTTCTTGTGAATGTCCAACCGCAACTGCTCAACCCCTTTATTAAATCGGATCATGCCCGCAATGGGATTCCGGTATTTCATTACTCGAAATGATCTGTCCGGCACTCCGAATAGAATGGCGGTGAGCATTTCTTTCTCGGCCTTTCTACGGAATCGCTCCAGGTCCTTTCGATTCAACCATTCCGTAACCAGATTGTCCAGATAGATTTCCAATTCCATCGGCACGGTAACAGGTTTGCAGTCCACCATTTCGTCACTAAAGATCACCGGAGGGAGTCCCTTGCACCAAAACTCTGCTTCCTTAATCAGCGCCACACCTCTATCGTCGATCGGCCGATACATCGTAGCTGCGCCTTGCCCGTCATTAGTTATGACACCCACCCGATACCCATTTATGTAGAGCGTCGCCTGAAAGGCCGTCGTTTCCCGGCTTAGCCGCTCGCCAACATAAATATTTTTCAATCTTATTTCCATTACAGGTATTTTCAGTCCACGTTACAAAAACACTCGATGTCCCCATCCTCATAATCGAACATTGCCGGCGACGCCCGAATGATTTCCATAAACTGGCTTACCGAGAGTCCCTTTCTAAACGTTCCACCGACTTTCTCTTCCTGTTCGATCCACCAATTGCCAAGCGCAGGCTTTTCCAGTAACAGCCGCCGCATTTTATTTCGTCCTTTCAGGAAACAGAGGTCACAGTTACCCTGATAGTGGTCCAGCCGTAAATCGAACGGCATGCTTCGCCAGAATTCCAGCACCATCGGTTTGGTGACCCGCCAATCCACCAACGGTAGCCAGTTATCCCATCGTTCCCGCTCAGCAATGCCCCGCGTCTTTGACCATCGGGCTGGTTCGTCGTACCGGATGCCAATAGCACTGGTCCAATGCTTATAACCCATGCTCATCATGAAGCGTTTGATGACCCTGACCTTGAGATCCTGCGTACAAAATCGCGTAACCACATTTGGCAAATACTTTCGCTTGTCGATTAACGCAGCGAAAGGCTCGCCTTTTCGACTGGCCGTCTCATATGCCACCTCCCGAAACCTGTTCGCAGTATCGTATTCCAGCCAATAGACTTTATGTCGCCAATGCTGCTCGCAAGCATGAACGAAATCCAACGTCTCCGGTGCCTCCTTTCCCGTATTAGCAAAGCAAACCACCACCTCTCCTTTCCATCCCTCTCTCAGCAGACGATCCGTCATATAAGCCGACGTCCTTCCTCCGCTGAAACTGATCATCAGCACATCTCCTCCGTCCATACCCCTCTTTTAACCTGGCTACCAATAGATCACTCCTCCCAAAAATCCCAATATTCCTTCTCGTAGCCGGGACTACGGCGCTGCCAATACGCTCCGAATAGATCGAGACGTGCAGTATTCTCGCCAAAGGCGACCAAACCGGAATTGGATAACAGCGACCGGAATGCCTGCGGTTTATACTCCTCCTTGCTATATGATCCTTCATAAAGCGTGTGCCTCAACAGACTCGCGGTCTTTGCCGCGCCCCGCTTGCCTATCAGTATGTATTCGCAGTGACTGCGCCACCAATACCCTTCCAGGTAATCTTTTGGCTTTCGCCAGGCTACCAGGCCGGCATACTCAAATCCCCATGTTCTAAGCAGCAGCAGGGTATCCGGCAAAATATCAACGGGTACGAACATCATCATCAATGCATCCGGAGCTACCCATTTCTCTACGGGCAGACCTCTCACCTTTTCAATCGGCCAGCCCTTATCTTCCCAGGGCACTTCCACATAAATCAGCGGATATTTTTTATCCATCTTCGGCGTTTCATTTAGCACTTCCATATCTTCTTTTTTTTGGTTATTAAACTGCTTTGACCTGAATTCCCTCACATTACCTTGTAATACCGTATTTCATCTTTAGTTGGGCCGGACTTTTATCAACTCTTGGCCGCGACGGAACATTCCAACTTAGCCCTCCTGCTTTTCCCAGGCAGGTCCATCCAGCGGCCCGCAGAGATATGCCTTTTTCCGACAGAAGCAGGTAGGTGATCAACTCCCGATAGCCCATTTCCCTAGCCACCCGCCAGCACGCCGCGTAGAGTTTGCTACAGGCATGGGGTGTACCATCCGTGCAACACCTTGTTACTTCCAACACCCAACCGTTATCCAACCTGCGCGCGACCGGTCTGCCGACAATTGCCACGCCAACGATCTTTTCATTCGCAGCAACGGCGATCGAGAACTTATGACCCTGCGGGGGCCTATGATGCCGGTGATGCTGTCTGACAAATTCACAGGCCTCCGAAAATTCTATCGGAACAATCCGTAGCATTCCTATCCTCTTCTCGCCTTCAACAACACGCCTCGCTTCACCACCAACTCCATCGACCTTCCTGCCGCGTCGTCCGCCAGTTGCACGACTAACCTCTTCCCGCGAGCAACCGTGAACGGCCGAAACCCTTGCGCGAATACCAGAGAGCTACGACCCGGGACAGAAGCCAACCGCCCCGCATACATTGGCGTCAGGTCCACATCCTGAGTAGCCGTCCGTTTCATCTTCTTCCTGTCTTCCGTGTAGACTCGCACGAACGCCGGCGTAAACGCGATCGTCGTACCGTTGTTCACCCGAAAACACAACCACATCAACCCGTCGTGCAGGTAGATCCCCGTCAAGCCGAACCGCAACCCGTCGCGACGAATATAGTCATGCATAACCGGCCGTCGACGGGCGAGCACACAGGCGTCCGTATCCAACGTCGCCACATCCACCGGCATCCCCGACAGCTTCAACAACGGCTGGTCTCCAGGTACCACCCGGAAACTCAATACTGCCGTATCCTCCACGTACCGCAGATCGAAGGAATACAATCGCCCATCTTTGCCGAACACCGATAAATTCGTCGGCGCGAAATTCCGTCGCACCGCCTTCAACTCGATCACGTTCTCCACTCCCCTGGGCCGCTGCACCAACACATCCCGGGAAACTTTCACCCCCGTCTCCAACGCCACGGGGAACACCAGATTCGTCATCTTCGTCCCCGACACCGGCACCGTCCGCGATGGCATTCCCACCAGCTCGAACGCCTGTCCGAAACCCGCGTGCGCCAGCAATATTTGAAAGAGCACGACCCACAGCCGCGTCCACCACTCCATACCTCGTTTCATACCTCACCGATTTATTGTTTTATTATTTTTCAGCAACACCATATATCCGGCCCGGAAACTAAACCGCACCAGCCGCACTTTCCGCGACGCCAGTGTACGGATAGCCTCAAGACCCGCCGCGGTCGCCTGTCCCGCTACACTGGGATCAAAAGTGCTCATACCCGCCGTGCCGATGGCTTCACCCGCCGCCGCTTTTGCCGCATCCCGATTAATGCTGCCATCGACACGAATGCCTGCCATTCCATCGAGATCGAACACCTCCATATTCAGGGGAACCACATCTGCGCCTAACCGCACGCTCGTCACCGCGACAATCGCGCGTTCACCGTTCAACGTAGCCCTGCCCCAGACAGCGCTACCCCTCGGGATCACCCGCCCGCCGACCACCGCATTCTGGTCCAGCCGCAACTCCACCGACGCCCCCGACACCATTGTCTGATCCCGAGCGACCACCGCACGCACCGTCGTCTCCGCCGTCGAATCACCCGCCACCTGACCATCGATGTCCATAAAACCGGAACCCAGGCCATCCTCCTCATCTTCATTCCTCCCGCCCGGGTCCGGTATATGTACAACCCCCAGGACCTGCCCTGTATCCGCCCCCTGCCGGCCGACAACCACCGGCGACAGCACGCTCACCATGCGCCTCGATGACCCAACCGGCGACGGCAACGAATCCGGAGCCACAGTCTCCGGGTGCTGAATCCTGAGCACCTTATCCAACATATCGTTCAACTTGTCCAGGTCCGGATCGCCACCACCCCGCACTATCCGCAACGGCTGTTCGCGGACGGAAGGCGGCCGTATCGGCACCGTCGGCGCCGCCGCTGGCGCCCGCTCCTCCTGGTTTCGTAATACCTCCTTCAACTTCTCCAGCTTCCCCATCAGATCATCCGCCTTCGCGTCCGTTTCCGATCTACCATGCCCGAGCAACACCTGCCCGGGAACCAAGGCCCTGCGCCACCCTGTGTCCGCCGGCCTTACGCTCAGCCATCCCCTACGCACCGCCGAATCTGGGTCCGGGTGCCGCGCGTAAGGATCACTGCGCCGCTGCTCCACCAACTTCGCCGAATCCATCTCAGCCTGACTATAAAACCCCAGCTTATTCAACGCCTTCTTTTTTGGATCAAACCGCGCCTCCGGCAGCGACATATTCAACCCCTTCGAAGCGGGTTTCGCATCTTTTGCCGCGGTCCCCCTCCCACCGCCGAACCCGTGAAAGGCCAGGGCCAGGAGTGGTACTACCACCAGCGGCGCTGCAGCCAACATTTTCCGCTGGCGCAATTGTTTCTCTGTCATCTTACCGTCCATACACTTTGTTATTGTATTGTTTACAATAGGCTTCACGGTGCCATCCGCTCCACCTCGTTCAATGAATCGGCCAACCCGGGCCTAATCCTTAATAAACTATCCAGCAACCGCCTCCCTGTCGAATCCCGTCGCAAGCTATCCAGGTATCGCTCCAGCGATTGCCGCACGCTCCGTGGCCGCTCCATCCTTGGCCCCGCCACCACCGCCGGTTTGATCACACCAAAATTCCCCAAGTCGTGATGACCGCGAATCGCCGCCACCATGCTCACTGTATTCACCAATGCCAGGAGCACTAGCACTCCGATCACCCATACCCGCAGCCGCTTTACCGGCACGGTTGCCGCCTTGCCCCCTAACCAATCCGCCAGCCGGTGCGCGTATTCCTTCTGTTTCTCATCCACCGCCTCCCACAACCCAGGTCCCACCTCCTTTTTCTTTCGCGAAAAAATACCCATACCTACCTCCCTTCCGTTTTCAAGTCCCTGTTTGACAAAATCGTCCAACGCTCGATCAAAAAACCGTGCGGGTTATTGTCCGACCGCGACACCTCCCGCAAGTACCCTTCCGTCACCAGATCGCGGGTGACCGTACTCGTCGGCCGCGTGATCGTCTCCGTTCCATACAACCGGAAGTAAAAGGGATACCCCGTCATGTCCAGGCGGATACTATCCACGATTATGCGCTAACTGATGTTCCACGTGATCACTCCTGCGTAGTACCCCGTTTCCTTCAGCGCCTCGTATTCCCGCGTCCCCGATGCGTCCGCCAGGTAGAGCGCGCGCCCAAGCTTG
>Ga0134128_10003200_pt1 | contig 20053 bp, 13 predicted proteins | sample KB31754_FD_96462 | JGI IMG/M metagenome (GOLD analysis project Ga0134128, IMG submission 96462) | Terrestrial soil microbial communities with excess Nitrogen fertilizer from Kellogg Biological Station, Michigan, USA - KB3-175-4 | ecosystem: Environmental > Terrestrial > Soil > Unclassified ...
CGACCGCGGTGGCGCGCGGCGACTTGTCGCGCAAGATTACGGTGGATGTGCAGGGTGAGATCCTGGAGTTAAAGGAAACCTTGAACACCATGGTGGACCGCCTCAATGCGTTCGCCGGCGAGGTGACCCGCGTGGCGCGCGAGGTCGGTACCGAAGGCCGGTTGGGCGGCCAGGCGCAGGTCTCCGGCGTGGCCGGCACCTGGAAGGATCTGACCGACTCGGTGAACTCCATGGCCGGCAACCTTACCGCCCAGGTGCGCAACATCGCCGAGGTCGCGACCGCCATCGCTTCGGGCGACCTCTCGCGCAAGATCACGGTGAACGTGTCGGGCGAAATTCTCGAGCTCAAGGAAACCTTGAACACCATGGTGGACCAGCTCAACGCGTTCGCCGGCGAAGTCACCCGCGTGGCGCGCGAGGTGGGCTCGGAAGGCCGGCTGGGCGGCCAGGCCGATGTGCGCGGCGTGGCCGGCACCTGGAAGGATTTGACCGACTCGGTCAACACCATGGCCGGCAACCTCACCGGCCAGGTCCGCAACATCGCCGAGGTGACGACCGCCGTCGCCCGCGGCGACTTGTCGCGCAAGATCACCGTGGATGTGAAGGGCGAGATTCAGGAGCTCAAGAACACCATCAATACCATGGTGGACCAGCTCAACGCCTTCGCCAGCGAGGTCACCCGCGTGGCCCGCGAGGTGGGAACCGAAGGCAACCTCGGCGGCCAGGCGCAGGTGCCAGGCGTGGCCGGCACCTGGAAGGATTTGACCGACAACGTCAACTCCATGGCCTCGAACCTGACCGGCCAGGTCCGCAACATCGCCGACGTGGCCACCGCCATTGCCTCCGGCGATTTATCGAAGAAGATCACCGCCGAGGCGCGCGGCGAGATTCTGCTGTTAAAGGAAACCTTGAACACCATGGTGGAGCAGCTCCGCAGCTTCGCCGCCGAGGTGACCCGCGTGGCGCGCGAGGTCGGTACTGACGGGCGCTTGGGCGGCCAGGCGGTCGTGCCCGGCGTGGCCGGCACCTGGAAGGATCTGACCGACAACGTCAACCTGCTCGCCGCCAACTTGACCACCCAGGTTCGCAATATCGCCGAGGTGACCACCGCCGTCGCCCGCGGCGACTTGTCCCGCAAGATCACGGTCGACGTCAAGGGTGAAATTCTCGAGCTCAAGAACACCATCAACACCATGGTCGATCAGTTGCGCGCCTTCGCCGCCGAGGTCACCCGCGTGGCCCGCGAGGTCGGAACCGAAGGCAAGTTGGGCGGCCAGGCCGCCGTGCCCGGCGTGGCCGGCACCTGGAAGGATTTGACCGACAACGTCAACGTCATGGCCGCCAACCTGACCGAGCAGGTGCGCGGTATCGTGAAGGTCGTGACCGCGGTCGCCAACGGCGACTTGAAACAGAACCTCACCGTGAACGCCAAGGGCGAGGTGGCGGCGCTGGCCGAGACCATCAACGACATGACCGGCACGCTCGCCACCTTTGCCGAGCAGGTCACCGGCGTGGCCCGCGAAGTTGGCGTCGAGGGCCAATTGGGCGGCCAGGCCAACGTGCCCGGCGCGGCCGGCACGTGGAAGGATTTGACCGGCAACGTCAACCTGCTGGCCAACAATCTGACCACCCAGGTGCGCGCCATCGCCGAAGTCGCGACCGCGGTCACCCAGGGTGATTTGACCCGCTCCATTCAAGTTGTCGCCCGCGGCGAGGTGGCCGACCTCAAGGACAACATCAACACGATGATCACCAACCTGCGCATGACCACCGAGCGCAACCGCGAGGAGGACTGGCTCAAGACCAACCTGGCGCGGGTGACCTCGCTGTTGCAGGGCCAGCGCAACCTCTCGACCGTCGGCCGCCTGCTGCTGAGCGAGTTGACGCCGATGCTCAACGCCCAGCAGGGGCTGATTTACCGGGTCGAGCAGGACCGGCTCAGCCTGCTGGCCGGCTATGGCGACGCCCCGAACGGCGAGACCGAAACCAGCGCCCATAACCTCCGCCTCGGCGAGTCGCTGGTCGGCCAGTGCGCCGCTGAACGGCAGAGCATCCTGGTCCGCGAATCGAGTCCACAGGGGCTCGCCATCCATAGCGGTTTGATGGAGACTCCCGCCCACAACGTGGTGGTACTGCCGGTTCAGTTTGAAAACGAAGTCAAGGCGGTGATCGAGCTGGCCTCGGTCGGCAACTTCACCGACGCCCACCTGGCGTTTCTCGACCAACTCGTTGCCTCGATCGGCATCGTGCTGAACAGCATCGAGGCCACCATGAAGACCGAGGGGCTGCTGACGCAGTCCCAGCAGCTCGCGACCGAGCTGCAGTCGCAGCAGGGCGAGCTGCAGGAGAAGAACGAGCAACTGGCGCAGAAGGCGCAGCAGCTCGCCGAGCAGAACGCCGAGGTCGAGCGCAAGAACCAGCAGATTGAACACGCCCGCCGCGCCCTCGAGGAGAAGGCCGACGAGTTGGCCCTCACCTCGAAGTACAAGTCCGAGTTTCTCGCCAACATGTCCCACGAGCTGCGAACGCCGCTCAACTCCATCCTTATCCTGGGCCAGCAGTTGGGCGACAACGCCGACGGTAACCTTAGCGAAAAGCAGGTCGAGTACGCCCGCACCATCCATGGCGCCGGCACTGACCTGCTTAACCTGATCAGCGACATTCTCGACTTGTCGAAGATCGAAAGCGGCACCGTTACGGTCGAGGCCGAGGAGGTGGCTTTCGGCTCGCTGGCGCAAACCATCGAGCGCTCGTTCCGGCATGAAGCCGAGAACCGTAACCTCGCCTTCTCGGTCGAGCTCGCCCCCAACCTCACCGGCGGCATTGTCACCGACGCCAAGCGCCTGATGCAGGTGGTGAAAAATCTGCTTTCGAACGCTTTCAAGTTCACCGCCGAGGGCAGCGTCGAGGTGCACATGTACGAGGCGACGCAGGGCTGGAACCAGTCCCATCCGCAGCTCGCGCAGGCCGCCCGCGTGGTCGCCTTCGAGGTGCGCGACTCCGGCATCGGCATTCCGCCGGAGAAGCAGAAGATTATCTTCGAGGCCTTCCAGCAGGCGGATGCTTCCACCAGCCGCAAGTACGGCGGCACCGGTTTGGGTCTGGCCATCAGCCGCGAGCTGGCGCAGTTGCTGGGTGGTGAAATCCAGCTCACCAGCGCGCCCGGCGCGGGTAGCTCATTCACCCTCTACCTGCCCATGAATTTCGATGCTCCGCTGGTGCCGTCCGTCTCCGCCGGGGCGGCCGGCCAGAGCACGAACGGCACGCTCGGCCGCCGCGTGCTGCCGCACGTGCGCATGCCGGAGCGCACACCGGAGCTGATACCCGACGACCGCGACCAGATCAACGGCGAGCCGCTGTTGCTGATCGTCGAGGATGAACCCTACTACGCCCGCATCATGGCCGACCTCGCCCGCACCGGCGGCTTCCAGGTGCTGGTGGCGCCCCGCGGCGCCGACGCGCTCGAGCTGGCGCGGCGCTATCGTCCTACCGCCATCTCGCTCGACATCCACCTGCCCGACATGTCAGGGTGGAGCGTGCTCAGTCAGCTCAAGCAGGACGGCTCGACCCGCCACATCCCGGTGCAGATTCTGACCCTCGACGACGACCGCCAGCATGGCCTCGCCCGCGGCGCGTTCGGCTTTATTACCAAGCCCGCGACCGCCGAGGGCTTGTCGGCCTCGTTGCAGCGGTTGCGCGATTACGCCTTCGCCGACCGCCGCCGCCTGCTGGTGGTGGAGGACGACAAGGCCGAGCAGCTCAGCATCAACGCTCTGCTTAATCACAGCGACATCGACATCGAGACAGCGGCGACCGGCGAGGAAGCGATCACCAAGCTGCGCGAGGAGAAATTCGACTGCGTCGTGCTCGACCTGCGGCTGCCCGATATGTCGGGTTTTGAGGTGCTCGAGCGGCTAAGCCAGGAGGTAGCCACCGCCGAGCTGCCGATCGTCGTCTTCACCGGCAAGGAGCTCAGTCCGGAAGAGGACGCCCGGCTGCGCACCATCGCCCGCAGCGTTATCGTTAAGGGGGTCGAGTCGCCGGAGCGGCTTCTTGATGAAACCGCCCTCTTCCTGCATCGCGCCCTGGCTGAGCTGCCGACTGAAAAGCAGCAGATGATTGAGCGGCTGCACCGCTCCGACGACGACCTGGTGGGCAAGCCGGTACTGGTCGTCGACGACGATGTCCGCAATATCTTCGCCCTCTCCAGCGTGCTCGAGCGCCGCGGCATGAAAGTGCTCAGCGCCTCGACCGGCCGTGAAGCGCTCGATATTTTGGCCCGCACGCCCGACGTCTCCATCGTCTTGATGGACATCATGATGCCGGAGATGGATGGGTACCAGACCATGCAGCATATCCGCGAAAACCCCGCCTACCGCCGCCTGCCCATCATCGCCCTCACCGCCAAGGCGATGAAGGGCGACCGCGAGAAATGTCTCGAGGCCGGGGCGAGCGAGTACCTGGCCAAGCCCGTTAACACCGAACAGTTGCTTAGCTCGCTGCGCATGTGGTTGCACCGGTAACTCAATGAAAGCAAAAATGCAAACTTCGGCGCAGCCACTCAACGTCCTCCTCGTGGACGACCAGGCTTCCCGGCTGCTCAGCTACGAGTCGGTGCTGGCGCCGCTCGGCGAGAAGCTGATCCGCGCCAATAGCGGCGCCGAAGCGCTCGACATCCTGCTGCACACGCCGGTCGCGGTCATCCTGGTGGACGTCGTGATGCCCGAGCTCGACGGTTACGAACTCGCCCGCATGATCCGCGCCCATCCGCGTTTCAGCCAAACCGCCATCATTCTTGTCTCCGGCGTTATGACCGAGGACGTGAACCGGCTCAAGGGCTACGACTCCGGCGCGGTGGACTATATTTCGGTTCCCATCGTGCCCGAGATCTTGCGCGCCAAGGTGAGCGTGTTTTGCGACCTTTACCGCAAAACCCAGGCGCTCGAGAAATTGAACCTCGAACTCGAGTCCCGAGTGGCCGAGCGCACCGCCGAATCCGAACACGCCCGCAAGGACGCGGTCATGGCCAACCAGATTAAGGACGATTTTCTCGCAACCTTATCGCACGAACTGCGCACGCCCTTGAACGCCATCGCCGGCTGGACCCACTTGCTGCAAATTGGCGCCCTCGATGCCGACGAGCAGCGCAAGGCCGCCGAGATCATCCACCGCAACGTGCAGAACCAGGCGCGCCTGGTCAGCGACCTGCTCGACATCTCGCGCATCGTCAGCGGCAAACTGCGGCTCGAACTGCAGCCGGTGCAGCTCGAGGAGACCATCACCGCCGCCATTTCCTCCTTGCAGCCGGAAGCCGAAACCAAGCATATCGAGATCTCGACCACCATTGAGCCCACCGTCGCCCGCATCGAAGGTGACCCGGTGCGTATGCAGCAGATCGCCTTCAACCTCATCTCCAATGCGATCAAGTACGCCCCCGAAGGCGGCAAAATTGAAGTTGTCGTTCGCCCTTTCAGTTTCACCGTGAGCGACAATGGGCCCGGCATTGCCCCTGCGCTTTTGCCCCATATCTTCGAGCGATTCCGCCAAGGCGATCACTCCTCCACCCGCCTCCATCGCGGCTTGGGCCTGGGCCTGGCCATTGTGCGCAGTCTGGTCGAAGCTCACGGCGGCGAAGTGCGCGCGTGTAATCGCGATCACGGCGCCGGCGCCGAATTCACCGTCAAATTCCGCAGCGCCGGCATGCCCGCGGCCGCCGCCGCAGTACCCGCGCCAGCCGCCGTGGCATCGCTTCAGGGCTTGCGCATTCTAGTCGTGGACGATGAACCCGACGCCCGCGAAGTCGTCGCCCGTATTCTCGAAAATTCGGGCGCCGTGGTGCGCGTGGCCGCTTCAGTCGCTTTGGCCATGGAGATTTTTCGCCACGGGGATGTCGACGTCGTTCTCACCGATATCGAGATGCCGATCGAGGATGGCTACAAGCTGGTCGAATTAATCCGTGCTTCGGCCACGCCCCGGCCCGCCGTGGCGCTCACCGCCTATGCCGGCCCCCAGGATCGCGACCGTCTTCTGGCCGCGGGTTTTAAGGCTCATCTGACCAAACCAGTCCAGGCGCCTGAGCTGCTGCGTACTTTGGCAGGTGTATCTTCTACAGTTGTACGATAAACTGGTCCGAGAGCATCACCCTATGAGCGTCCTGAAGAATTCCAGCCTCCTTTTGGCCCTGGCCCTCACCGCGGGTCTTGCCGCCCAAACCCCGACGGCGGTGAGTTCCACAGCTGCCACGCCGGCGCCCAACGCTAAAAAGTCGAAAACCAATGCGAAAAAGGGAAAGGCGGCGCCCGCCGCGGCGACGGTTACGCCCACAGCGGCCCTCACCAGCGATCTTCAGCCTCCGCCCGGCACCACCGTGGTTGAGAAGGTGGTCGCGCGCGTCAACGACAAGTACATCACCTCAACTGACCTGGCCAACGCCGAGGCTGCGCTCGAAACCCAATTGCAAGAGGACGCCAAGCAGCCGGGTGCGCCACCCTTAACCGCCGAGGAGATCGCGCGGCAAAAAAAGGATCTGCTCTCGAACCTCATTGACAACCAATTGCTGGTGCAGCGCGCGGCCGATCTGGGCATGAGCGCTGAGACGGAATCGGTGCTGCAACTCGACCAGCTCCGCCAGCAGAACCATCTCGCCTCGATGGAGGATCTCCAGAAGGCGATCGAAGCGCAAGGTATGAGCTATGAGGATTATCAGCAGCAGATCAAGAATCAAATTCTACAGCGCAAGGTGATTGAGGAGGATGTCGCGCCCCGCGTCGCCCAGGCCACGCCGCAGCAAATCGCCGACTACTATAACGCTCACAAGGCGCAGTTCGTACGTGGCGACGAGGTCGGATTGAGCGAAATTTTGATCCGCACCGACAACAAGCCGGCGTCGGAAAAAGACCGGCTCAAGTCGCTCGCTGATCAGGTGCAGCAGCGCGCGGCGGCTGGCGAGGACTTTGCCAAGCTGGCCCAACGATACTCCAACGCGGAATCAGCGGCGACTGGCGGCGACATCGGGTTCCAGAAAAAGAACCAGCTCGAAACGAAGCTCGCTGATGCGTTGTTCGCTCTTCCCGTCGGTGGCGTCAGCCCGGTCGAGGAGGTGCCCAACGGCTACCTGATCCTCAAGGTCACCGCCATTCATCATGCCGGCCAGGAGTCGCTGGCCGATGCCAAAGCGGAAATTGACTATCAGCTTTACGAGCAGGCCATGCGTCCCGAATTGACCACCTACTTGGCCAAACTGCGCAGCGACGCCTTTATCACCGTGAAGCCGGGCTACGTGGACACCGGAGCCGCGCTCGACAATTCCGCGACCGATATAACCCGCTTCCAGCGCGTGCTGCCCAGCGACTTGCCCAAGCCCACCGATAAGGACAAAAAGGGCGGCCTCAACGTCGGCGGCGGAGCCGAATGACCGGAACAGCCCTGAAGACAGGGTTTGTCGCCGAACTCGCGCTTGATACCACCATCACCAGTTGCTTCCTGGTTCACCGCAAGGATGTTCGCCAAAAAAAAGACGGCGAGCCGTACCTTTCGCTAACCCTGGGCGATCGCACCGGAACCATTGACGCCAATATGTGGGACGGTGTCGCCGCCGTCCAGGATGGCTTTGACCGCGACGATGTGGTCAAGGTGCACGCCGTCGTCAAGCTCTACCGCGAGAAACCCCAACTCACCATCAATCGCCTGCGCCGGCTCGAAGCCGCCGAATTCTCGCTCGCTGACTTCCTGCCCGCCACCAGCGCCGATGTCCCGGCCATGTTCGCCGAGTTGAGGGCGCGCATCGAAGCCATGCGGAATGTCCATCTGCGGCAGCTTCTGCGAGCCATTTTTGACGATCCCGACATTGCCGAGCGCTACCAGCTCGCCCCCGCCGCCAAGGTGCTCCACCATGCCTACCTAGGTGGTTTGCTGGAACACGTCACCTCGCTCTGCCGCCTGGCCGAGCGCGTGGTCGAAAACTACCCGTACATCGATCGCGACCTGTTGATCACCGGCATTCTCCTGCATGATCTCGGCAAGATCGAAGAGCTCGCCTATCAGCGCAGCTTCAGCTACACGACCCCCGGCCAGCTGCTCGGCCACATGGTGCAGGTGCTCGATTTGCTCCATCGCAAGTTGCAGTCGCTGCCCGATTTCCCGCGGCCCTTGCAGACGCTGGTCGAGCACCTGATCATCAGCCATCACGGCAAATACGAGTTCGGCTCGCCCAAGCTGCCCATGTTCCCGGAAGCGCTGCTGCTCCATCAGCTCGACGACATGGATTCTAAAATGCAGGCCATGCATACGCAACTCGAATCCGAACCTGCCACCGGCTCGGAGTGGACCAGCTACAACCGCTCGCTGGAACGCCCGCTGCTGCGCACCGCGGAGTGGCTGAAATGACTTCGCGCTCGGGCGCCGAACTGCCGCAGCTCGAACTCGATTGCTTGCGCTCGCTGTGGGTGCTGCAACCCGCCCCGGTCGCCGCCGTGCATGCCAGCCTCGCCGAACGCGGGCGTTCGCTCGCTTATACCACCGTACTGACGGTGCTCGACCGGCTGCGGCGCAAGCAGGTGGTGGCGCGCCAACGCCAGGGTCGGGCCTACGTCTATACCGCGCTGATCACCCGCGAGGAAATGCGCGCCCGCGCCCTAGCTCGGCTGGTGGACAACTACTTCGACCAGCCCGATGAGCTGCGGCGGTACCTGCGCGTGTTGTCGCCCGCGCCGGCAGCCGAACAGCCGGTTTCCGACAGCGATCACCAGCTTCTCGATTAGCGAGTTTCGCGATGCAGCCGCACCGCCTGCCACAAATACCAGCTCGCGACGCTACGGTAGGGCCGCCATTTTTCCCCCGCTTTGGCCAGTTCCTTGGGTTTCGGCATGCGCCGCTTGCGGTAGGCGAGTTGATAGCCGAGCTGCACGCCAAAGTCGAGCGTCGGCAACACATCCGGCCGCCCGAGCCGGAACATGAGCAGCATATGCACCGTCCAGACGCCAACGCCACGCACTTCGGTCAATCGGCGAATGATAGCCTCGTCGTCTGAATTCTCAATCTCTACCCAGGCGGGCACAATCCCGAGTTGCGTCTTCACCGCCAGGTCGCGCACGGCGGCGATCTTCTGCCGCGACAATCCGGTGGCGCGCAGCGCCTCATCGCTGGCCGCCAGAAGCTGCCCTGCGGTGGGAAACTCACCGCCCCCGATCTGCGCCTTGACCCGCTCCAGAATGGCGCTGGCGGCGGTGCCGTTCAACTGTTGGTAAACGATCGAGGAGAGCAGGGAATCCATGGGATGGACGTGCCGGTCCAGGGGCAGACGAAACCGGCCCACCCGCTCGATCAGCGTCATCATGCGCTCATCGGTGGTGCGCAGGTGGCGCACCGCCGCCAAGTGGTTGAACGGGTACGGAGCGGCGGATTTCATGCCAAAATCATAGCCCATGGCCTCACTGCAGGGCAGGACCGCCATCATCACCGGCGCCTCGAGCGGCATTGGCGCGGCCGCCGCGGAGGCGCTCTCGCGCGCCGGCGTGCGACTCGTTCTCACCGGCCGCCGCGCCCGGCCGGCGGTCGAGGTTCCCAACTCGATCTACATCCGAGGCGATGTAACCGAGCCTGGCTTGGTTGAAAGCCTTTTTGCAAAGGCGCCGGAGTGCGACATCGTCGTTAACAACGCCGGCATATTGGTTGCCGGCGAGGTAGACGACATTGACCTGAACGCGGTCGCGCACATGGTGCGGGTCAATGTGGATGCGGCCTACCGCGTGGCCTATCTTGCCGCTCGTCATTTCAAGGAGATTCGCAAGGGGCACTTGGTCAATATCTCGAGCGTGCTCGGCACCAAAGTGCGCCTGACCGCAGGTGCCTACTCCGGAACCAAACATGCGATCGAAGCGTTGAGCGAGGCGCTACGCCAGGAATTGGCAGGGACCAGGGTCAAGGTCACCTGCGTTGAACCTGGCCTGGTGATGACCGAACTGCACCGTGATTTCGCGGTGCATCCGCGCGAGCAATTCGAAATACGGCAGGCCCTCGAGCCCGAGGACGTCGCGCGCGCGATTGTGTTCGCGCTGGAACAGCCCGACCACGTCAACGTGGCCCGTCTCATGCTTCTCGCCGCCGATCAGGCGATCTGATTGCTACTTATCATTCGGCGGGTTGCCGGGTTTGCCATTAGCGGCCGAGGCGGTGTCGCCCTCCCGCGTCAGGTAGGGCATGAGAGGCGTGATCTCAAAAGAAAGCTTGTCACGCGGCGATAGGATCGCCACCGCCGGCGCTTGCAGCAGCGACAACTTGTCGGTCCACGGGTCAAGTTGAATGCGCGCGCCCAGCGGCAGCGCCGGGATCTGCTTGAGATTGCGCACCTGCAGCTGCGGCGCCGAATTCAACAGCGCCTGCATCCGGTCCACCCGGCCCTTGATGACCATCTGGTTGCCGTAGTGCGGGCTGATCAGGTTGGGCACACCGGGCGCCTCACGCTGCAACGCCTCGAGGAAGAGTCCGGCCGAGGCCAGCTTGTCCTTGTACGGCGAGTTCTTTAACAACTCCAGCCCTTTCTGATCCGCTTCCGCTTCCTCCGCCGGGGTGCGCGCCACTCGTATGCGGCTGAAGCTCTGCTCGTCGGGAAACATCATGCGGTCGTCGAAGGCATAATCGGTGTTGATCCCATGGTCGAGGACGATGTGCCCCAGTTCGTGGGCGAGCACCATGGCCAGGCTGGGCTCGTCCGGCAGTACGTCAATCAAGCCCCGGCTGAGCACAATCGTGTGACCCACGGTGAACGATTCCAGCGGCGAGGTCAGCATCACCCGGCAGCGCACCTCGGGGTCGAGGGTCAGGTTGTTGGTGACTTCCAGGTTGTTAACCACTGTCTCCAGAACCTTGTCAACCGGTCCCGGCGGCGCCAGCAGGCCGGCTTGCTCCATGCGCGTGAGCACGTCGTTTTCCGCCTTCAGCTCCCAGGCCCGCTGCTGCCCGAGGGGGGTTCGATCGTGCGAGGTTTGGCTGTCATCATTCACGCCGCCGCCGGATTCGGGGTCAACTTGGATGTCGGTCAGCGAGGTTTGCCGCGGCCCGCTGCTCAACTGGTAGCCCCATAAACGGGTCTGCGCCTTGAAATCAATGTGCCCGAAAAAGCCGGTGCGCTGATCGGTTTCCTGGCTGTATATCGCCACCGGCAGCCAGAGATTGGGCCCCAGATTTTCACGCCAACTGTCGAAGTGCACATAGTGGTGATGGGGATTGGGCTCGTAGGTCCCATCGAAGCGCACAATGGAGTAGCCTTGGTCCTCCGCCCAGATTCGGCCCACAAAGCTGCCCTTGGCGATGGGCGTTCGCGGGATGACGTTGAACACCACACAGCGCACGCTGCCCAGGAACTGGCGCCCCTGATAGCTGAACATGTAGTGCTGCTGATCAAACCGCTCCCCGTCGGGCGTGATCATCGCGGCGAAGCCTAGGGGAAAGAACTTGTGCGCGATGTCGCCCCTATTGTGGTTCGAGAACATGGGTTCTTTGAACCCGTGGGCCATACTCAAACGCCCGAGAAAATACGCGTCGCTCTCCGGCACCGTGCCTTTGTCCTGGTCCGGACGCAAGGACTGAATGTACGTTTCAATCCGCGGTTGGAACGGCACCACCGAGCGCTCGAAGACTTTTTCCTGGGCGACGATGCGGTTAACAATCTGATCTTGGGCGCCCAGATCAGGTGATCCCGGGGCCGGCGTTTGGGTCAGACCCAGGGCCGGAACCAGCAGGAAAAAGGGAAGTAGGTGCTGGAGTTTCATGATGGTTTTTTATTGGGCCAACTGGAAGCTAACGTGAATGGTTGCCTTGGTCGAAATCGGCGCGCCGCTTTGCATGGCAGGGTGAAACTGCATCGCTTCGGCGGCCTGGATTGCGGCCTGGTCAAGCCCGTGCCCAAGCCCGCGCACCACACGTTCGACCTGGAGTTTGCCGTCCGCCCCGAAGACGACGGCGAGGATGACCTCACCCTCGATGCGCAACTGGCGCGCTTCGGCGGTGTAGGTGGGGTCAGGTTTGGATATGATCTCGACCGGCGTTACATGCGGCGCCTCGGGCGCCCGAGCCGCGACGGGGGCGCTTGCTTCCGCCGCCACCCCGAAACCGGAGTCGCGAACCTGGCCCGCCGGGCCGTTGCCGGTGCCCCCTCCGCTAGTGGCCGCGCCAAATCCGGCGTTTGCCACTCCGCCCATGCCCGCACGCGAGCTGCCTCGATCGGAACCGTGGCTGTCCATGGTCCCAAATCCCGCACTCGCCACCGCACCCTTCGTCGCACCGCCGACAGGGCCCGGCTCCGCCTGCGCAAAGCCCGATGCGGCAACGTTCCCGTGGTTGCTATGCGAGGGAAGGGGTGATTGCGGGTCGCCGAAGCCGGTCGTCTCTAAGCTCTTGTTGGCCACCGGGGCCACCGACTTGGGGGTGGCGAAAGAATTCAGTTGGACTGGTGCGTGGGTGGGTGCTTCCACTTTGGGTAAATCCAATTTGGCGGCTTCAGTCTTGACCACCACTGGCTTTGGCACCACGACCGGATGTACATGGATTACGGTCGGCGCGGGAAGCAAAGGCTTCGGCGCCGGCATTTCCAAACGGGTCATTTTAATTTCCGGCGGGGGTGGGGGCGCCGGGGTGGCCACCTTTGGCGGAGGTGGCGGGGTGTGGAGGGGCGGCACCACCAAATGCACCAAGTCCATCGGCGCGTGATTCGGAGGCGGCCATGCCACCGGAACCAAACTCGCGAGCTTCACTACCCCGGCAATGACAACTACTTGAATTCCTGTACTGATTGCCAGCGAAGTGCGTGCGCGCTTTCGTTGGGTGGCCGATACTTCAATCAAGCTAAAAAGTGAAGATTCTGTTGCCATACCAAAGTACACAAATGCTTATTGCTTTACCTGCAATTTAGGTTCCGCTTCGGACGGTGGAGGTAAGCCCTTTCAATTGGGTGGTGAGAAGCCGCCCGCCAACCGCATAGCTGCCTTATCCGAGCATTAATTTCTAGGGCGCATTTCCAATTCGGTTTAAGCAAGTTACCCTAGGCAAATGCCTGCGCCCGATGCCATCTACCTCCACGGCAACATCGCCACCATGGATCCTGTACGACCGAGGGCCTCGGCTCTTGCCGTCAATGGCGATACGCTGGTCGCGGTAGGCACCGATGAAGAAATCCTCGCTCTTGCCGGTCCGCGCACCGAGCGCATGGATATGAGACGGCAATGGATTCTCCCCGGTTTCCACGACGTGCATACCCATCAACTGGAATCGGGCCTGCGCCACATTCAATGCGATTTGAGTCAGGCTCGAAGCCTTGCCGACTTCCAACGCGCGGTTGAAGTCTGTGCCGCGAAGCTTGCCCCCGGCGAATGGTTGCTCGGATCGGGTTGGGACCACACATTATGGCCCGGGCAAAGGTTTCCCAGCCGTTATGATCTTGATCGATTTATCCCCGACCGCCCCGCCTTCCTGATGCGGGGAGACGTTCACGCCGCCGTCGCCAACTCGGCGGCAATACGAGTGGCCGGCGTTACGCGCCATACCCCAAATCCATCAGGCGGCAGAATTGCAACCGATGCACAGGGCGAGCCCACTGGCATGTTTTTCGAGGACGCCAAAGCCCTCATCGCTCGCGTCATCCCCCCTCTCAGCCCGAACCGCCGCCGCCAGGCATTGCGTCTCGCCATGGATGACGCGCTGCGCCACGGCGTGACTTCGATCGGCGATTACAGCGCCTGGGAAACCTTTTTGGCCTTCGAGCAAATGCAAAGCGAGGGCGAACTAAAATTGCGCGTTAATTCCTGGCTCGATTTCAACCAGCCGCTTGATACCCTGGTCAGTCAGCGTGCCCACCACCCCGCGAACGATCCCTGGCTGCACACCGGCATGTTGAAGGGGTTCATGGATGGAAGCCTGGGCTCGCGCACCGCCGCGATGCTCGAGCCCTACGCTGATGACCCCGGCAATTGTGGACTGCCGCAATATGAACAGGCCGAGTTGAACGAGATGGCCGGCGAGCGCGCCCGCGCCGGCTTCCAGTTCGGCTTCCACGCGATTGGCGACCGCGCCGTCCGCATGGCGCTCAACGCTTTCGAGGTGGCCCAGACGCCGGGACAGCGGCATCGCATCGAGCATCTTCAGGTCGTCGCTCCGGCTGATGTCGCCCGGATGCGCGCGCTCGGTGTCATTGCCTCGGTGCAGCCCAGTCACTTGCTCAGCGATGCGCGCTGGGCGGCGGACCGCATCGGCCCCGAGCGTGTGGCTCATTCCTATCCCTGGAGCACGTTTCTGAAACAGGGCATCGTTCTCGCCTTTGGCTCCGACGCTCCGGTCGAGCCCATCTCCCCCTTCCGGGGTATCTACGCCGCCGTGACCCGAGCCGGAGCCGAGGGCACAACTCATTACGGTAATCCGGCGGAGGCGCTCACCTTGGAACAGGCGCTCTATGCCTACACGATGGGGCCGGCCATTGCCGAGTTCGCCGAAGCAACGCGCGGATCGCTCAGCGTTGGCAAACTGGCCGACTTTGTGGTGCTCTCGCAAGATCTGGAACAGGTTCCGGCCCAAGCCATTCTGGAGACACAGGTACAAATGACCGTGGTCGGGGGTAATGTGATGTGGTGCGGGTCGGGACAGTGAGTGTAGTCGAGGCCGCTCACGCGCCCGCCACTCAAGTGTAGGTTGGTGTAATCTGTGAGCAAGTCCGAAGCCTGAATTTCAATAGGGGGGAACATGCGAATTACAGGTATTACAACGTTCGTAGCGCTGGCAAGCATGACATTTGCGGGAGCGCAGTCGGCGCCCGCCGTGGGCACTAAAATCAAAGCTGAACTTGAAACAAAACTTGACAGCAGCAAGTCCAAAGTGGGTGACAAGGTGGTGGCCAAGGTACTGGAAAATGTCAAGGACGGGGCCACGACGCTGATCCCTAAAAACGCTATGCTGGAAGGCCGCATTACCGAAGTTGTGGCGGCGCAAGGCAAGGCGGAGGCCGATGTGGGCGTGGTTTTTAGTCAGGTAACCGACAAGTCCCATCCTCCACTGCCGCTGCGCGCCTGTATCGTAAACGTCGTCCCGGTGGACACCAACACGGCCGGCGCCATGGCGAGTTTCTCGACCCCGGCGGAGATGAGCGGCAGTCCTAGCAATGCCAAAGGCACCATGGCCTATGTGCCGGGCGTGTACGGCAGCACCGCTATGGACAGTAATGGAACCTATATTCGCTTTAGCCTGCAAGCCACCGCGTCCGACGAAGCCCACAATTTGGGCGGGATTATCAATAGCCCTAAGGGAAATCTGAAACTGGACGACGGTACCCATATTGACGTGCAGGTACTTGCGCCGATCGCCGCCGGCGGGCAGCCGTAAACGGCCAAGTCACCGCATGGCCCGCAAATCGGGCGCAATTAGCAGCCGGGCTCCGGTCGCTGCCTTTACCTGCTCGAGCGTGACGTCGGGGGCGATCTCCTCGAGAACGAGCCCCTCGGGTGCGACGCGAATCCAGGCCATCTCGGTGACAATGAAATCAACCACGCCGGCACCGGTCAACGGCAGCCGGCAGCGGGGTAGAATTTTGGGCTGCCCGTCGCGTGTCGTGTGTTCCATGGCGATGTAGAGTTTGCGCGCGGCGGCGACCAGATCCATACCGCCGCCCATGCCTTTGATCATCTTGCCGGGAATAATCCAGTTGGCCAGGTCGCCGTTTTCGGCCACCTCCATCGCGCCCATCACCGCCATGTCGATGTGTCCGCCGCGGATCATGGCGAACGATTCGGCGCTCGAGAAAAACGATGTTCCGGGAATCTCGCTCACCGTTTCCTTCCCGGCGTTGATCAGGTCGGGATCCTCGCTGCCGGCCAGCGGGTAGGGGCCGACGCCGAGCATGCCGTTCTCCGACTGCAGCACCACTTCCACGCCGGGCGGAACAAAGTTGGCGACCAGCGTCGGCAGCCCGATGCCCAGGTTCACAAAGTAGCCGTCGCGCAACTCGCGCGCAATGCGGCGGGCGATGCGTTCGCGTTTGTCGCTCATGCACCCTCTTTGTTCGCGGCGCTCCGTACGGTGCGGCGCTCAATCGGCTTGCGGTAATTGGCTCCCTGAATCAGGCGGTGCACGTAAATCGCGGGCGTGACCACCGTCTCCGGATCAATCGCGCCGGGCTCGACCACCTGCTCGACTTCGGCGATTGTGACGCGCGCCGCCGTCGCCATGACGGGGTTGAAGTTGCGCGCCGTCTTGCGGTAGACCAAATTTCCCCAGCGGTCGCCCCGGTACGCCTTGACCAGCGCGAAATCGGCTTTCAGCCAGCGTTCCATCAAGTACGTGCGGCCCTCGAACTCGCGCGTCTCCTTACCCTCGGCTACCACCGTCGCCACCCCGGCCGGCGTGAAGAAAGCCGGAATGCCCGCGCCGGCCGCGCGAATTCGCTCGGCAAATGTGCCCTGCGGCACAAGTTCCGTCTGCAGTTGGCCGGAGCGCGCCTGGGCCTCGAAAATCGAGTTCTCACCGACATAGGTGGCGATCATCTTTTCGATTTGGCCGGCGGCGAGCAGAATGCCGATACCCTGATCGTCGATGCCGGCATTGTTGCTGATCACCGTCAGCCGGCGCGCGCCCCGCCGGTGCAGGGCCTGAATCAGGTTTTCCGGATTGCCGCACAACCCGAAGCCGCCGATCATCACCGTCGAGCCATCGGCGATATCGGCCACGGCGGCGTCGGCACTGGCCACCAGTTTGTTCATCGTCTTCAATGGTAGCGTAAGTCATGCAGCCAACCTCCACTCTGGCAGGGCGCGTGGCGCTGGTCACCGGCGCGCGCCGCGGCATCGGCCGGGCATGCGCCGATGCGCTCGAAGCCGCTGGCGCGGTGGTGGCCCGCCACCAGCGGGAAGGCGGAGATTTCCCGTTCGATCTCAGCCGGCCCGAGGCGCCACCCGCCTTGATGGCGACGGTCGTGGCCCGCCACGGAAGGCTTGACTACCTGGTCAACAATGCCGCCTTCACGCCCGCCAACCCGCTGCGTGCCGGAGCCGCGCTCAGCTTCCAGCGCGCCGACGCCGAACAGGACTTCGATCCCGTCCGTTTTGATGAAGCGATCGCCGTCAATCTGCGCGCGCCCTTGCAGTTGTCGCTGGCGGCCGCCGCGGCCGGCTGCGTCTCGATCGTCAATATCGGCAGCGGCAGCACGGAACGCGGCGACGGCAGCTCGGCTTATTTCGTGGTGAGCAAGGCGGCGATCGCTTCGCTGACCCAATATCTGGCACGCCGCCTCGCTCCCGCCGTGCGTGTCAACGCGTTACTCGCTGGCCTCATCGACACCGAACAAATCGCCTCCCGCGGGCCGGCGTTTGAGGGATTGAAACAGGAGATTATCCGCCGCACGCCAATGTCCCGCCTGGGCCGCCCAGATGAAGTTGCGGAGACAGTCATGTACCTGCTTGCCGGCAACAGCTTTATGACCGGCGCGGCAATTACGCTCGATGGCGGCTGGCACCTGTAATGAACTACTTGCTCTGGTAGTAGTACTCGGCACCACCCTAGAATTTTCACATGCGACACCTTGTCTTTGCTTTGGCGTTGCTGTGCGCCGTGCCGGCCATGCTAGCCCAAACCGCCGACACCGCCACGGTGCGCGGGCATGTTACCGACCCTTCGCAGGCGGCGGTTCCGGGCGCGCAGGTCACGGTGCGCAACTCGCAAAGCGGCGCCAGCCGCGCGGTTTCGAGTGACGTTCACGGCAACTATCAAATCGCCGGCTTGCCGGTTGCCGGGAGCTACACACTCACCGCCAGCGCGCAGGGATTCGCGCCGGCCGCCTCCGTGCCGCTGACTCTGATCGCCGGCGAAACCGCCACGGTCGACCTGCACCTCAGCCTGCCTGGCAGCCAAACCACCATGACCGTCACCGGCGTGGTGGGCGAAGTGCGCAAGGATCAGCCGCAGTTGGGCGATCATCTCGACGCAGGCCATATTGACGCCACGCCGCTTCTGGGCAATCAGATTACCGCCCTGCCGCTGCTCAACAGCGCCAATCGCCCCGCCATCAACATGGGCGATCAGTTCACCAATGAAACACTGATCACCACCAATGGATCGGGACGCCGCCAAACCGCCTTCGTGGTTGACGGCGCAACCGGCAACGATAGCTGGGGGCGCCAAACGATCTTCAGTACAATTCCGCCGGATTCAATCCAGGAGATGACGGTCTACGAAAACGCGTTCTCCTCCGAATACGGCGCCACCACCGGCGGCGTGGTCAACATCATCACGAAATCCGGAACCTCGCATCTACATGGCTTGGCCGAATATACGGTGCGCCCCAACGGACTCGCCGCGGGCTTGAGCGGCTTGACCTCGACCAGCGCCTCCAGTCACCCCACTAACGATGTTTTCAACCAGGGGGACTGGGCGGTCAACGGGCCGGTCGGAGAGCACACCCAGTTCTCGATCGCGGGCGAGGCCACCAGCCGCAAGCGAGCGTCGCCGATCATCTCGCCTTTGGCGCCCGGCAATTTCATCGGCCGCTACCGGGGGGGATTGTTATTCGCACGGGTGGACCACCAGTTCAACGATAACCAGAGCATATTCGCGCGGGTGGATGCCGATTCGTTTTACGACACCAACCCCAACGGCTCGGTCGGCGGCAACACGCTGCCCAGCACGGACCGCATCTTCAAGCGCCGCACTTATTCCGGCGTGCTGGGCGAAACCGCGGTGCTCAGCCCGACCATGGTCAACATTGCCCACTTCCAGTTCCAACTCGCCGATCCAATTGCCGAGTTTGATCCGGTCAATTTCTCGACCGCTCTGGTGGTTCCCATCGCTGGCCAGCAAACGTTCACCAGTGGCACCTCGCAGTCGGCAAAACTGCTGAACCGGCAGTATGAAGGCAACGATACGCTTGACATCAATAGCGGACGCCATGTCATTAAGTTCGGCGCCGATGCCATTGTCGCCCGCAATGGCGGCAACAGCAAAGAGTTCGGCGGCCCCAGCTTCCTTGGCACCTTCACCTTCGCCACCTGCAACAACAGCATTGCTTTCTGCGAGAGCCCGAGCTACCTCGGCAACATTGCCAATGTCACCAACTTCTCCCAGAGCTTCGGCAATGCCGCCTACACTGTCAATGACACGCTTGGGTCGCTTTTTGTTCAGGACGATTTCCACGTGACCTCGAACCTGACGGTCAATCTTGGCTTGCGCTACGAGCGCCAAACCTTTACCAATAGCGATAAGGATTTCGCCCCCCGCGTGGGCTTCAACTACAGCCCCTGGAAGGGCACCGTGGTCCGCGGCGGCTATGGCATCTACTACTCGCAGGTCATTGACAACTCCGAGGCTAATTACGCGCTGACGGGTCCGACCGGTGTGTTCACGTTCAACGCTACGCCCGGCCAGGTTGGCTTTCCCACCACCATTGCGCCCTTCTCCAGCTTTCCCGCCGGCGCCACGCCGCCGTTGCGCAGCCTCTATTTGCGTCCCGGTTTCGCCGGTTACTACAATCAGTTCTTCCCCACGTCGGTGTTGAACGGCTATCCTGCCGGTCTCTTGAATCCATATTCCGAACAATGGACGTTCGGACTCGAACACCGTTTCCAGAGCGATGCGCTCGGGCCCTGGGTGCTCTCGGCCGACTATATTGGTTCGCACACCATGCGCATTACTCGTCCTCTCGATGTGGACGCGCCCTCGACGCCTTTCGTGCCCACCGCTCAAAACCAGTGGCGTGGCGTGACCAACAACGCCAACGGGACGTTCACTTGCATTGCCACCGGCCAGACCGGCAACCTTACCGCCAGCCAGCTTTCCGCCTGCGCCGCGAACGCGGCCAATGCCGCTCGCCCGCTCTGGATCTTCGATGCCGCGCACAACATCAAGCCCGCCTACTCGGTGATTCAAACCGACGCCAATGACGGTGTCGCGTGGTACGATGCCCTGGCCGTGAACGTGAGCCATCCTTTCACCCATCATTTGCTCACCTTGATTAGTTATACCTGGTCGCACGCGCTCGACACCGTCGACCCGGACGCCACCGGCCAGAACCCGGCCGACAGTTTGA
>Ga0134128_10003201_pt1 | contig 20053 bp, 20 predicted proteins | sample KB31754_FD_96462 | JGI IMG/M metagenome (GOLD analysis project Ga0134128, IMG submission 96462) | Terrestrial soil microbial communities with excess Nitrogen fertilizer from Kellogg Biological Station, Michigan, USA - KB3-175-4 | ecosystem: Environmental > Terrestrial > Soil > Unclassified ...
GCCCGAAGCCGGAAATTGCGTGATTTAGAAGATGAACGGGATCAGCATCTTCGTGCGGCGCCGATACGCGGGATAGGCGTCGGGGAACTGCGCGAGCATCATTTTCTCCTCGGTGCGGGCGCTGAAGATGAAATAGGCGAAGTAGAGGACGAACAGCAGCAGCCAGACTACCCCCACCGTGAGGGCCGAGCCAATCATGGCGAGCATGAGGCCGGAGTAGATCGGGTGCCGTATATAGGCGTAGGGGCCCGAAGTGACCAGCTCATGGCCCTGCCGCATGGACATCGGCACGCCCCAGTTGCGGCCGATGGAGATGCGCGCCCAGAAGGCGAGGCTGAATCCGATCACACACAATCCAACTCCCGCCCACTGGCCGATTGCGCCCGGATGGAGCGACAGGGTGCGACCGATGGGGGTGAAGAGACCCGGCACGCCGTGCCGCCGCCGCAATATGACGGCCAGTGCCGCGGCGAGCACTATCAGGCGCACTGCCCAGTGGGCCCGCCAGGGTGTCCGGCTCGCCTTCTTGTTGAACAGCGCCAGCACCAGCCAGCAGAGGACGAATGCGGCCCAGAGCAAGCCGACGATCGTGTGAGCCGCCCGCACGCCAGCCACCGCGCCCTCAGTCGCGGAAATTGTTGAACTGCAGCGGCAGGTCGAGCTTCGAGCCGCGCAAGAGCTTGATGGCGTCCTGCAGGTCGTCGCGCTTCTTGCCGGTGACCCGGACTTTCTCGCCCTGGATGCTGGCCTGCACCTTGAGCTTCGAGTCCTTGATCAGGCGGGAGATCTTCCTCCCGGTCTCGGCGTCGATGCCCTGCTTGAGGAGGACCTGCTGGCGGGCGGCGGAAAGGGTGGTCTCCGGCTCCTTGACGTCCAGGCAGGCCAGGTCGATGCCGCGCTTGCCGAGGCGCAACTTGAGGATCTCGAGCATCTGCTTCAGCTGAAAATCCACCTGGGCGTGCAGGGTGACGGTGGCTTCCTCGAGCTCGAAGCGCGCGCCGGTGTCCTTGAAGTCGAAGCGCTGGGAGAGCTCCCGGTTCGCCTGGTCGACGCCGTTCGCCACCTCGTGGGCGTTGAGCTCGGAAACTACGTCGAAAGAGGGCAAGGCATCGGTCCTTTGAGCTGTCCGGACGCGCCGGGCAGGCGGAAAAGCGGGTCCGGCAGGTGGCTATTGTAGCCCAGTGCCTGGCGGTGATACCCTCCGGCTCATGTCGCAGCAGCACATCCGTCCCCGGTGGTGGTGGCGCACTTCACAACAGGAGTGGGCCCCTGGACTTGGACGCGGCTGCTGACCTCTCGACACCCTACTAAACACGCAACGCCACCAGGACCCGCTCCGGAGCAACACCGGAGCGGGTCTTTTGCTGTATATGAACAAGGTTTTCGACATCCCCGGAGATCTCGACACGCCGGTCTCGGCGTTCATGAAGCTCGCCGCCTTTGCGCCGCGCTTCCTGCTCGAGAGCGTGGAAGGCGGGGAGCGCCTGGCGCGCTACTCCTTCATCGGTTTCGGCGAAGGGCTCGAGGTGCGGCTCGATCGCGACGGATTCCTCGCGGGCGGGCAACTGCGGCCCGTTCCGGCGACGACCGCGGAGCTGCTCGCAGGCCTGCGGGACGCGCTTCGCAGGGCACCTAAGCCGGGGCCGCAGATTGCCGGAGTTCCTCTGGCAGGCGGCCTGGTGGGCTACGCCGCCTATGACATCGTCCGGTTCTTCGAGCGGCTGCCGCTGCCGCCCGGACGCGACAGTGGCGTGCCTGCCCTGCATTACGTGGCTCCTCGCTCGCTCCTGGTTTTCGATCACCTGACTCGCGGCATCGCACTGCTCCACGACGGTTCCGAGGAAGACCGGCGCAGTCTGCGTAAAGAGGTGGTTCGGGCGTTACGCGCCGGCCTGCCGAACGGCGTGAGGTCTGGTCGCTATGGGCGCCCGGAGCTGGCGTTCAGCCGAAATGACTACATGGCAGGGGTGAAGCGGACGCAGGAATACATTGCCGCGGGCGATGTCTATCAGCTCGTCCTATCGACACGCTTTCATGGGCGTCATGAGCTTGACCCCTTCCAGGCATACCGGGCACTGCGTCTGATCAACCCTTCCCCCTACATGTACTACTGCGCTTTGGGCGACGTGACGGTCGTCGGTTCCTCTCCCGAGGCGCTGGTGCGTCTCAAAGAGGGACACGCACAGCTGCGGCCCATCGCCGGCACGCGACCGCGCGCGGATGACCCGGAGCTCGACCTGGCGCACGAAGCAGAGCTGCGGGCGGATCCCAAGGAGAATGCCGAGCACGTCATGCTGGTCGACCTGGCGCGCAACGACCTCGGGCGCGTGGCGCTCGCGGGCAGCGTCGGGGTGGAGCCGTATCGCGCGATCGAGCGCTACAGCCACGTCATGCACATCGTGAGCGGCGTCAACGGGCGGCTCGCGCCGGGACGCGATGCACTCGACCTGTTTGCGGCGACTTTTCCGGCCGGTACGCTGGTCGGCGCACCCAAAGTCCGGGCCATGCAGATCATTGACGAGCTGGAGCCGGTCAGCCGCGGCCTGTACGGCGGCACGGTGGGCTACTTCGGGGCGCGCGGTGACATGGACCACGCGATCACCATCCGCACCCTGGTCTTCAAGGGTGACGAGTACAGCTATCAGGCGGGTGCCGGGATCGTCGCCGACAGCGTACCCGCCACCGAGCACGACGAGGTTCTCGCCAAGAGCGGCGCCATGGCGCGCGCGCTCGAGCTGGCGGAGGAGGGCCTGTGACCACGAAGCCTCGCACGCCGCGGCTGCTGCTGATCGACAACTACGATTCCTTCACCTACAACCTGGTGCAGGCGTTCCTCGTATTGGGCGCCGAGGTGCTGGTGTATCGCAATGACGCCCTCGCGGTGGAGGAAGCACGCACGCTCGAGCCCACTCACCTCTGCATTTCGCCGGGTCCCGGCACCCCATACGATGCCGGGATCTCGATGGAGATGATCCGCGCTTTCGCAGGACGCATTCCGGTGCTGGGTGTCTGCCTGGGGCATCAGTCGATCGTAGAGGTGTTCGGCGGCAAGGTGGTGCGCGCCGGACGCCTGATGCATGGCAAAACCTCGCTCGTCCACCATGACGGCGCCGGCTTGTTCGCGGATCTGCCGCAGCCGTGCGAAGTAGGACGCTACCACTCCCTGATCGCCGCGCCGGAGACTTTGCCGCCGGAGTTGACTGTCAGCGCCCGCACGCCGGAGGGAGAGATCATGGGCGTGCGCCACCGCGAGCTGCTGGTGGAGGGAGTGCAGTTCCACCCGGAGAGCATCCTGACCCCGCACGGACCGCGTCTACTCGGGAATTTCCTCGGATTCGGGCCCGACAGCACCGTTTCACCGGGCGTGTCTGCAGGCGGGGTGCCGCTGGTCGACGCCGCAGGAGCCGATGATGTCCTCGGCGCGTGACCTGCTCGAGCACCTGCTCGGGCGGCGTGACCTGAGTCAACCCCAGGCCGAGGAGCTTCTCGGAGTCCTGGCCGATCCGGCGACCCCTCCCGCGTTCGCCGGTGCCGTCCTGGCGGCGATGCGCTCCAAGGGCGAGGTCGCGGATGAAGTGCGCGGCTTCGCCCAGGCGATGCGGCGGCTCGCGCGCCGGCCCGCGATTCCCGCAGGGCTACCGGCCGTGGATGTCGTAGGCACCGGAGGCGATTGCTCCGGCAGTCTCAACATCTCCACCGGCACGGCGCTTCTTACCGCCGCATGCGGCGTGCCCGTGGTCAAGCACGGCAACCGGTCGATTTCCAGCCGTGCGGGCAGTGCCGACGTGTTGGAAGCCTTGGGCCTCGTGCTGCCGCTCGATGAGGCGGCGGCCGGCAGGTACCTGGCGGCCTGTAATTTCACCTTCCTGTTCGCGCCTCACTACCATCCGGCAACCAAGGCGGTGGCGGCAGCGCGCGCTGCGCTGGGGGTGCGCACCATATTCAACATCCTGGGACCCCTCACCAACCCGGCGCAGCCGCCTTATCACGTGATCGGCGCGTTCAACCTCGAAGTTGCCGACCTCATCGCCCGTACGCTGGCCGGCATGCCGATGCAGCGAGCGTTCGTCCTCCACGGCGCGCAGGGGTGGGACGAGCCGACCCCAATAGGACCCTTCACGGTGTTCGACGTACGCCCGGGAAGCGTGGAGCAGCACACGCGCGCGCCGGAGGATTATGGGCTGCAGCGCTGCAGTCCGGCGGAGCTCGCCGGCGGCGACGCCCAACACAACGCGCGAGCCCTGCGGGCCGTCCTGGTGGGCGAGGACCGCGGACCGCATCGCGATTGTCTGCTGCTGGGGGCTGCGCTGGCGCTCGAGGTGGCCGGGCAGGCTTTGCGACCCCGCGAGGCGATCGAGCGTGCCGCGGCGGCCATCGATAGCGGCGCCGCTGAGCGCCTGCTCGAGGTCTTGTCAGCGTCACGCCTGGAGCCCGCATGACAAAATCGTCGGGAACGATTTTGGACGCCGAAGGCCGGCCCCGCAGGGGCGAGGCCCAGGATGGGCCGAGCACAAAATCGTCGGGAACGATTTTGGACGGCGATAGCCGGCCCGACGGGCGCGGCGCAGGGGCGGAGTCTCGCAACGCTGACTTCCTGGAACAGATGGCCGCCGGCAGCCGGGAGCGAGTCCGCGCCGCGCGCGCGGCCTGCCCGCAGGCGGAGTTGCTGGCGCGAGCGATGGATACGCCGCTGCCGCCGCGCTTGCATCTGCACCCTGGCAGCTTCGATCTGATCGCGGAGTTGAAGCTGCGCTCGCCCGCGGTCGGACAGCTCAAGGGTCCGGCTGAGGACGTGGCCGCGCGGGTCACCGCGTACGCACGTGCGGGCGCCGCGGCGGTATCCGTGCTGACGGAGCCCACGCGCTTCGACGGCAGTCTCGATCATCTCCGCACGGCGGCAGGGGCACTGTTACCGCTACGAATACCCGCCATGCGCAAGGATTTCCTGGTGGACCCCTATCAGGTGATCGAGGCCCGCCTGGCCGGCGCCGGCGGCGTGCTGGCGATCCTGCGGATGCTGTCCGAGCCTGAGCTCGAGATGCTGGTGCAACAGGCGCGCGCATTGGAGCTTTTCGTGCTGCTCGAGGCCTTCGATGAGCGCGATCTCGAGCGGCTGGGCGCGGTGCTGCGGCGGCTGGGTCCGGAGGGCCTCCTGGCCGGCGTCAACTCGCGCGACCTGGCGACCCTCCAGGTGATCCCGCGCCGGCTGGAGGAGCTGGCCAGCTACCTGCCCAGGGGCATTCCCCGGGTGGCGGAAAGCGGTGTCGGGTCCTCGGACGATGCGCGCCGGGTGGCCGAAGCCGGCTATGATCTGGCTCTCGTCGGCAGTGCGCTCATGAGCGGTGACGACCCCGCGGCATTGGCGAGCGCCATGCTGAGCGCCGCGCGAGCCGCGCGCGCCAACGCGGACATCAACTGAGCGGAAATCATGTGGATAAAGATCTGTGGCATCACGACTTCCGACGCCGTCGCGGCTGCGCTTGCGGCCCGTGTGGATGCGATCGGCTTCGTCTTTGCGGACTCACCGCGACAGCTGACCCTCGAGGACGCCGTGGCGCTGGCCGCGCCTGCCCGCGGCCTCGTTCGCTGTGTTGCGGTGACACGTCAGCCCAGCCAGCGTCACCTCGACGATATTCTCAGCGTGTTTCGTCCCGACGTGCTCCAGACTGACACGGAAGATCTGCGGGCCCTGCGCGTGCCGAAGCAGCTCGAGCTGCTGCCTGTCTTCCGCGGTTGGGATCCGTCGCAGGGCGCGTCCCGGGCCCGGCCGGCCTCGCTGCCCTCGCGCCTGCTTTTCGAGGGCCCGACGAGCGGCAGCGGGACCCCGTGTGACTGGACGATCGCGCAGCGGGTGGCGCGCCGGACGCAGCTGGTGTTGGCCGGAGGCCTGGATGCCGACAACGTCGCGACGGCCATCAGCGCGGTTCGGCCCTTCGGCGTCGATGTCTCTAGCGGGGTGGAGGAGCGGCCCGGCGTCAAGAGCCCCGCCGAAATCGTGCGCTTCGCGGCCGCGGCCCGTGGCGCATTCGAGATGATCCAACAGGAGCAACAGTCAGCGTGACCGCCAATGCCTCCAACGATCCCGTCGCGGACCTGATCTCCGGCCGCTTTCCCGATGCACGCGGCCGCTTCGGGCCGTTCGGCGGGCGCTACGTGCCGGAGACGCTGATTCCGGCTCTGGAGCGGCTGGAGCAGGGCATGCGGGAGCACCTGCAGACGGCGGCTTTCCAACAGGAGCTCGCGCAGGAGCTCATGAGCTGGGTGGGCCGGCCCACCGCCCTGACGTTCGCGGGCCGGCTTTCCGCGCGTTGGGGCGCCCGCATCTGGCTGAAGCGCGAGGACCTCGCCCACACCGGAGCGCACAAGATCAACAACGCCCTCGGCCAGGCCCTCCTGGCGAGGCGCCTCGGCGCCAGGCGCGTGGTTGCCGAGACCGGCGCCGGCCAGCACGGTGTCGCAAGTGCGGCGGCCTGCGCCCGGCTGGGGATTCCCTGCACCGTCTACATGGGCGCCATCGACATGGAGCGGCAGGCGCCCAACGTCGACCGCATGCGCCTCCTCGGCGCGACCGTGGCGGCGGTGACGAGCGGCGACCGGACACTGCGGGCGGCGATCGACGAAGCTTTGCGCGACTGGGTGTCGGATCCGCTGGGGACCTACTATCTTCTGGGCTCGGCGCTGGGGCCGCATCCTTATCCGCTGCTGGTGCGTGAGCTGCAGTCGGTCATCGGGCGCGAGGCGCGCGCGCAAATCGTGGAAAGAAACGGCGCGCTGCCCGATGCCGTGATCGCCTGCGTGGGCGGCGGCTCCAACTCCATCGGGGCGTTTCATTCCTTCGTACCGGACAGGACCGTGGAGCTGATCGGCATCGAGGCGGGCGGGCGCGGCTCGGGTCTCGGCGACAACTCCGCGACGCTCTCCTTCGGCCGGCCCGGGGTGTTGCACGGCACCTACTCCATGCTGCTGCAGGACGAGAACGGCCAGATCCAGGAGACCCATTCCGTTTCGGCGGGCCTGGATTATCCCGGCGTCGGGCCGGAGCACGCGCTGCTCGCGTCGGTGGGAAGAACCCGCTACGAGACTGCAAGCGATGACGAGGCGCTCGAAGCGGTGCGCGCTCTCTGTGAGTGCGAGGGCATCCTGCCGGCGCTCGAGAGCGCGCATGCGCTCGCCGGCGCGCGGCGCTGGGCCGCGAGCCATGCGGGCCGGACCGTGCTCGTGTGCCTCTCCGGACGCGGTGACAAGGACATGCCGACATTGCAGAAGACTCTGCTGTCGGTGAAGAAATGACCCCTCACGAGACGATCAGTGCCGCCATTCTGGCGGCCAAGGCGCGCGGCGAGCCGGCGCTGGTCGCGTATCTCACCGCGGGCTTTCCGAGCCGCGACAGCTTTACGCAGCACCTGCAGGCGATTGCCGGCGCTGCGGATGTCGTCGAGATCGGAGTGCCCTTCACCGACCCCATGGCCGACGGCGTCACCATTCAGCGCGCAAGCCAGGCCGCCCTCGCGCAGGGAGTCAGCCTGCGCTGGATCCTGGAGCAGCTCGTGACGATGCCGCGCGCCAAGGCACCGCTGCTCCTGATGAGCTATCTCAACCCGCTGCTGGCGTTCGGGCCGGAAGCGCTGGCCGTATCCGCCGTACGGGCGGGCGTTGCCGGCTTCATCGTCCCCGATCTGCCGTTCGACGAGAGCGCGGAGCTGCGCGCCGCGTTGGCGGGCCAGGGCCTGGCGCTGGTGCAGATGGTCACTCCGGTGACCCGCCCGCAGCGGCTGGAGCAGATTTGCGCCACCAGCCAGGGCTTCGTGTATGCGGTAACGATGACCGGTACGACGGGGAAGAATGTCGTGGTGCCGCCCGAGGTGACGCGTTATCTCGATGGCGTGCGCTCGCGATCCCCCGTGCCGGTTTGCGCCGGCTTCGGCATCCGCGGCCGCGAGCAGCTCGAGCTCCTGCGGGATCACGTCGATGGCGTGGTGATCGGCTCCGCCATCGTCGAGATGTTGGAGAAGGGCGGCGACCCGGCACGCTGGCTGCGCGAGCTGCGGGGGCGGTGAGGGGCACGATGAGCCCCCTCATCATCGCCGGCCGCTTCTGCGGCCCCAGGGGCTCCGCCAACGGCGGTTACTTCGCGGGCAGCGTCGCGGTGCGTTCCGGCCGCACTGTCACGGTGCGGCTCCTGCGGCCGCCGCCGCTCGAGACCCCATTGGACACCATCGAGCTCGGCGACGGCACCCTGGCAGTCATGTCGGGGACGGACCGCGTCGGGGAAGCAAAGGCAGCGGCACTGACATTGGACCCGCTGAAGCCACCGAGTTACTTCGAGGCCGTGGAAGCTTCACGCCACTACGCCGGCTTCACGCACCACCGCTTTCCGACCTGTTTCGTGTGCGGCACCCAGCGCCGCCGCGGCGACGGCATGAGAATCTTTGCCGGCCCGCTCGCGGAGCGTGGCCTCGTGGCTGCGCCTTGGGTTCCCGATGTGTCGCTCGACCGCGGCGACGGCAAGGTCCGGCCGGAATTCATGTCTGCCGCGCTCGACTGCCCCGGCTTCTACGCGGCCAGTCCCGACGATCGCATGATGCTTCTCGGCGAGATCACCGTGCACGTCAACCGCCTGGTGCATGTCGGCGAGCCGTGCACCGTGATCGGCTGGCCGCTGGAAGCGAGCGGGCGCAAGCGTGCCGCGGGAACCGCGGTCTTCGCCGAGGACGGCGAAGTCTGCGGCCTTGCGCGCGCGCTGTGGATCGAGCCCCGGTCAACAGCAAGTCAGTGAGCCGGCGAGGGCCGCCCTGCGCCGGCGGGGTCGAGCAGAGCCATAGGGTTGGCCGCTGAAACGGCCGCAGGCCTGTTTCGGCCAATCAACGAACACCCCTGCCGCTGCCCTGGGTCTGCGAGTGCTGGCCGCCCTTCTGCGAGATGTGGTGCAGGGCCGAGCCTGCCTTGCCCGGCTCGTGGTCGCGCGCGATGTCGCCCAGGGAGATGATCCCCGTCAGGCGCTTGTCGCGACTCAACACCGGCAGGCGGCGCACCTGCAGCTCCGCCATGTTCTCGGCGACTCTGTTGACGTCGTCGTCCTCGAAGCAGTACTTGACCTCGCGTGTCATGACCTCGTTCACGGGCGTATCGGTGGGATTGCGTCCCGCGCCGACACCGCGGATCGCGATGTCCCGGTCGGTGATCATGCCCACCAGCCGGTCGCCTTCGCCCACCGGCAGGATCCCTGCATCTATGCGCGCCATCATCTGCGCCGCGCGTTGAATGGAATCGCCTGGGCTCACGATCTCGACCTGATGGCTCATCACCTCGTTGACTTTCATGGCTCCTCCGTTGGCTGGCGGGTGGCTCGAGCGGACTGGAGCGAAGATGAGCAAGAAACGTACGTCTGCTCAGGGCGTAGCGCGAAGCGAGCGCGTCAAAACAGCCGGTAGACCAGAAACAGCCAACCGGCTCCGGCAGCCGCCAGCGTCCAGCCGGGCCATGCCGTGTGGCCGAGCGCGAGCCAGACGATGCCGCCCAGCAGGGCCGCGGCCCCGAGGATGACCGCATCGCGCCGCCTGTGGCCGCGGCGCAGCTCGGCATGCAGCAGCTCGACCGCCGGCGTCTCGACCAGCATCCGCACTATGCCGCCCTCGGCTCTCTGCACGGTACTCTTGAGGATCGGAGGCAGCACGCGTGCCACCTCGATGAGCTCCGGCAACTGCGTCCGCAGCGTGCGCAGGATCTGCCGCAAGCTCATGCGCTCGCGCATCCACTCGCGCAGGATGGGCGCCGCGGTATGCCAGACGTCGAGCTGCGGATAGAGCTCGCGACCCAGTCCCTCGACGTTGACCAGCGTCTTCTGCAGGAGCACGAGTTGCGGCTGCAGCTCCACGTTGAACCGGCGCGAGATCCCGAACAGGCGCACCAGGAGGTTGGCGAAGGAGATGTCTTCGAGCGGCCGGTCGAATATCGGCTCGCACACGGTGCGCACCGCCGATTCGATCTCGTCCACGCGAGTGCCCGCGGGCACCCACCCGGACTCGACGTGCAGCTCCGCCACGCGGCGGTAGTCGCGATCGAACACGGCGAGGAAGTTGGCGGCGAGATAGTGCTGATCGCGTGGATCGAGCGTGCCGACGATGCCGAAGTCGACCGCCGCGTAGCGCGGGTGCGTCGGATCCTCGATCATCACGAAGATGTTGCCGGGATGCATGTCGGCGTGGAAGAAGTTGTGCCGGAAGACCTGCGTGAAGAAGATGCGCACGCCGTTCTCGGCGAGCCGCTTGATGTCGGTGCCGGCGGCGCGCAGCCGCTCCATGTCGGAGATCGGGATGCCGTGGATGCGCTCCATCACCATGACGTCCAGGCGGCAGTAATCCCAGTAGACCTCCGGCACGTAAAGCAGGTCGGAGCCGGCGAAGTTGCGCTTCAGCTGCGAGGCGTTGGCCGCCTCGCGCATGAGGTCGAGCTCATCGAGGACGGTCTTCTCGTATTCCGCCACGATCTCCCGCGGACGCAGGCGCCGGCCCTCGCGCCAGTAAGTCTGTGCCAGCTCCGCCAGCGCGTAGAGCACCTCCAGATCGAGCTCGATCAGCTCCCGCATGTCCGGGCGCAGCACCTTCACGACCACTTCCTGGCCGTCCGGGAGCCGTGCGGCATGGACTTGGGCGATGGAGGCCGCGGCGAGCGGCGTCTCATCGAATTCGGAGAAAGCTTCCGCGACGGGACGGCCGTAAGCGCTTTCGACGAGGGTCCGCGCGATGGCGCCGGGGAACGGCGGCACCCGGTCCTGCAGCTTCGCGAGCTCATCCGCGACATCCTTCGGCAGAAGGTCGCGGCGCGTCGAGACCGCCTGGCCGAACTTCACGAAGATGGGTCCCAGCTCCTCGAGCGCGAGCCGCAGGCGCACGGCAGGAGGCGCGTTGCGGTTGGGATTCAGCCAGGTGTCGGGTGAGAGATAGAAGAGGAAACGCAGGGGCGCATACAGGTGCGTCGCCCGCACGAAATCGTGCAGGCCATATTTCAACAGCACCCGCTGGATCTGCAGGAGCCGCGCGAGGACGCGCAGCTTCACGGGAGGAGCACCGGTGTCACTTCGCGAGCCGCTGCCACAGCAGCTCGAGGCGCGCATCGAGGCGGTCCAGGTCCTCGCGCAGCGCGTCGACGCCACGAAGGAACTGCTCCCCCTCCTCGCGGGACACCAGGTCGCCGCGCTCATGACTGAAGTACTCGCCGACATCCTGCAACAGCGTCGCCGCCGTATTGCGCGTCCAACCCAACGCGCCGCGCGCGAGTCGCCCGATGCGATGCGCCGCCACGTCGCCGAGGACGAGCGACAGCTCTTCCTCCGGATCGGGCGCGAGCAGCCGCGCCAGCTCGCGAAACTTCTGTGCGAGCTCCGCATCGCCGCGCACCTCGATCTCGCCGCGCGACAGCGGCGCGTCCGCGGCGCTGCTGCCCAGCGCGAGCAGGCTCAACGGGCCGCCGATCACCTCCGCGTCGGCCGGCAGGCTGCCGCGGGTGATGCGCAGGGAGTTGCCGGTCGACTCCACCACCAGGCGCGCCATCGAGGGCGCCTCGATTGCGATCCGGCGGCCGGCAAGCTCCGCGCACAGCTGCTGCGCGCGGGGCGAGCGCGGGAGCCCGCGGTTGAGAACGTTCTGGATGGTGGCGGTGAGCATGGTCGGCCTGTCAGTACTTGTAGCCGCGGTGCAGCGCGACGATGCCGCCCGAGAGGTTGTGATAGCGGCAGCCCTCGAGCCCCGCCGTCTGCATCATCTCGAGCAGCGCCTCCTGGCCAGGGTGCACGCGGATGGACTCGGCGAGGTAACGGTAGCTTGCCTCATCCCCCGCCACCAGCCGCCCGAGCAGCGGCAACACCCGAAACGAGTAGACGTCGTAGACCGAACCGAGCCCTGGCGCCACGGGATGGGAGAACTCGAGCACCAGAAGCTGGCCGCCCGGCTTCAACACGCGGCGCATGGCGGCGAGCGCTGCAGGCTTGTCGGTGACGTTGCGCAGCCCGAAGCCGATGGTGATGCAATCGAATGTGTCATCGGCGAAAGGAAGCCGCTCCGCATTCGCCTGGACGTACTGCACGTTGCCCAGGACGCCTCGATCCGCAAGGCGGTCGCGCCCCCGGTGAAGCATGGCGGAGTTGATGTCGCTCAGTATGACGAGGCCGCGCTCCCCCACCTGCCGGGCGAGCCCTGCGGCGAGATCCCCCGTGCCGCCCGCGACATCCAGGGCCCGCTGCCCGGGCCGCAGCCCGGTGAGCGAGAGGGTGAAACGCTTCCACAGCCGGTGCGCACCCCCCGACATCAGATCGTTCATGAGGTCGTAGCTGCGGGCGACCGAATCGAAGACGCCACGCACCCGGCGCGCTTTTTCGCGCCAGGGGACACGCTCATAGCCGAAATCGGTGGATCGGGGGTCGGTCATGGCTTTGCCGGGGCTCGCGGGAAGGGGCGCATTGTAGCTTCTTGCTTTTTGCACGACATGCTGCGCAGAATCCGGCCCCGGTAAGGGGGTCTTGAACCTAAGGGCCGGGCGGTGTCAAAGCCGCTCGGCCTTTTATTTTTGCCAGGAGGGCTTCAGGGCCTGGATCCGTGCCAGGTAGCGGGCCCACTTCTCCTGCCGGTCGCGGCCCAGCTCGTACAGGTATTTCCAGGTGTAGAGGCCCGTGTCGTGGCCGTCATCGAAGACGAGCTTTACGGCGTACTGGCCCACCGGCTCGACCGCCCGGACGGTGACCGCCTCCTTGCCCAGCACCAGGGTCTCCTGGCCGGGGCCGTGGCCCTTGACCTCCGCCGACGGGGAATAGACGCGCAGGTATTCGAAGGGCAGCTCGAACCGGCTGCCGTCCTCGAAGGTGACCTCGAGCAGGCGGGCTGCGCGGCGGAGCTTGATCTCGGTGGGCTTCGGGTCGGGTGCCATTTGCACTATTATGGACGTCCCTGCTCCAGCAGCGGTACATCGTGGAAGCTACAGATACCTCCCACCCCGACTACTTTCACCGTGTGGTCGATTGCCAGTGGGCCTGTCCGGCCCATACCGATGTCCCTGAGTACATCCGGCTGATCGCCCAAGGCCGCTTCACTGAAGCGTACCTGGTCAACCGGCACTCCAACGTATTCCCAGGCATCCTGGGACGGGTATGCGACCGCCCCTGCGAGCCTGCCTGCCGGCGCGGCCGGGTCGAGGCCAAGCCGGTCGCGATCTGCCGCCTGAAGCGCGTGGCGGCGGACAACCGCGACGATATCAGCGGCAAGCTGCCGCCGATCCCCAGGATCAAGAACGGCAAGCGCATCGCCTGCATCGGTGCCGGCTGTGCCTCGCTCACGGTCGCCAACGATCTGATGCCGCTCGGGTATGAGGTCACGATCTTCGAGCAGTACGGTGAGCCCGGCGGCCTGATGCGCACCAACATCCCTTCCTTCCGGCTGCCGCAGACGGTGCTCGAGGAGGAGATCCGCATGATCGTCGACATGGGCGTCGACCTCAGGCTCGGCCACAAGATCGGGAGCATGAAGCAACTGCTCGCGACCGGCGGCTTCGATGCGGTGTTCGTCGGCTCGGGGGCGCCGCACGGCAAGAACCTCGAGCTTCCAGGCCGCGCCGCCGCGGATGCCAACGTGCACATCGGCATCGCCTGGCTCGAATCGGTCGCCTTCGGCCACATCGAGCGGATCGGCGAGCGCGTCCTGATCATCGGGGTCGGCAACACTGCGATGGACTGCTGCCGCAGCAGCCTGCGGCTCGGCGCCAAGCACGTGAAGGTGATGGCGCGCAAGCCCCGCGGCTTTTTCAAGGCGTCGGAATGGGAGCTCGAGGATGCCGAGGAGGAAAGCGTCGAGATCGTCGTCAACCGTTCGCCCAAGGCCTTCGTGATGGAAGGCGGCCGTCTGGCCGGGATGACGTTCGACTGCATGGAATACGAGCTCGACTCGCGCGGGCGCATCACCGCGGAGCGGGTGGCCGGCGAGGAATTCATTGCCGCGGACGACGTCATTCTCGCGATCGGCCAGGAGAACGCCTTCCCCTGGATCGAGGGCGACCTGGGCATCGAGCTCGACAAGTGGCACGTGCCCAAGGTCGATCAGCTGACCTTCCAATCGACCCGGCCCGGTGTGTTCTTCGGTGGCGATGCGGCGTTCGGCCCGAAGAACATCATCTGGGCGGTGGAGCACGGCCATCAGGCCGCCATCTCCATTCACAGGCATTGCCAGGGCGAGCCCGTTACCGAGCGCCTGCAGCCGGGAGTGAATCTGCAGAGCCGCAAGATGGGCATGCACGAATGGTCGTATTCCAACGACTACGCACCGGTCGAGCGGCGGCTGATGCCGCACGTCTCGCTCAAAGAGCGCTTCAAGAAGCTCAACATCGAGGTGGAGCTGGGCTTCACCGCGGAGCAGACCGCGCAGGAAGTGCAGCGCTGTCTCAACTGCGACGTGCAGACGGTCTTCACCGCGAAGCTCTGCATCGAATGCGATGCCTGCCTCGATATCTGTCCCGTCGACTGCCTCACCATCACCGCCAACGGCCCCGAGCAGGAGTTGCGCGAGCGCCTCAAGGTTCCCGCGCGCAACCTCACCCAGCCGCTCTACGTGTCAGCGGCGCTGCCGCAAACGGCACGTGTCATGGTCAAAGATGAGGATTTGTGCGTGCACTGCGGCCTGTGCGCCGAGCGTTGCCCGACGGCCGCCTGGGACATGCAGAAATCGCACGTCCATTGGCCACACGCCGAGGACGAAGCCCGGACTATGGAAGCCCGGAAGCCCAAAATCGCCTGAACAGCGAATGAGCGCACAGCGCAAAATGTCTCTTGGCCGGAAGCTGATCGCCAGGACGGCGATCCGCTAGCCTACATGGACGTATTTACGGCGTTCCGGCCAAGAGACATTTTGTGATGCGCGCGGACGTCTGGAAGTGACAATGACCCGAGTCAACGATTTCACGATCAAGATAGCCACGGTGAACGGCACCGGCTCGGCGAGCGCCAACACGCTGCTGATGAAGTCCATCTTCCGCAGCGGCATCCCGGTGATGGGCAAGAACTACTTTCCCTCCAACATCCAGGGCCTGCCCACCTGGTACGAGATCCGCGTCTCCCGCGAGGGGCACCTCGCCCGCTCCGGCTCCGTCGATCTCATGGTGGCGATGAACGCCGAAACCTACTCGCGCGACGTGAAGGAAGTCAGCCCCGGCGGCTATCTGGTGTATGACTCGACCTGGCCGCGGCCGGCGCTTCTCGGCCGCTCCGACATCACGGTCCTCGGGGCGCCGCTGGCAAAGATGTGCAACGAGAGCTTCAACGGAGTGCGCACCCGCATTCTGATGAAGAACATCTGCTACGCGGGGGTTCTTGCGGCGCTCCTCGATCTCGACCTCGAACGTATTCGTGAGCTGCTGGCGGAGACCTATGCCAAGAAGCCGCAGCTGGTCGAGAGCAACATGAAGGCGATCGGGCTCGGCTATGACTATGCGCGGCAGAATTTCCCTTGTCCGTTGCCGCTCAAGGTCGAGAAGATGGACCGCACCGCCGGGCACGTGATGATCGACGGCAATACCGCGGCGGCGCTCGGTTGCGTCTTCGCGGGCGCAACCGTGGCGGGTTGGTACCCCATCACTCCCTCGACTTCGCTGATGGACGCGTTCAAGAGCTTCTGCGACCGCACGCGCGTCGATCCGGAGACCGGTGCCAAGCGGTTCGCCTTCATTCAGGCGGAAGACGAGCTGGCCGCGATCGGCATGGTGATCGGCGCGTCCTGGAACGGCTGCCGGGCGTTCACTGCGACCTCAGGACCCGGCATCTCGCTCATGAACGAGTTCCTGGGGCTTGCTTATTACGCCGAAGTGCCGGCGGTGGTGTTCGACATTCAGCGCGTCGGTCCTTCGACGGGCATGCCGACGCGCACGCAACAATGCGACGTGCTGGAGTGCGCCTACGCCTCGCATGGCGATACACGCCATGTCTGCCTTTATCCCGCCAATCCCGAGGAATGCTTCTACATGAGCACCCAGGCCTTCGACCTGGCCGAGCGCCTGCAGACTCCGGTGATGGTGCTGTCGGATATCGACATCGGCATGAACGACTGGATGTGCCGCGACCTCAAGTGGGACGACACCTATCGTCCCGACCGCGGCAAGGTGTTGGAAAAGGCGCAGATCGAGAAGCTGGAGAAGTTCCATCGCTTCCTCGACAAGGATGGCGACGGTATCCCGTACCGGACGCTGCCGGGCGTGCACCCCAAGGGCGCGTATTTCGCGCGCGGCTCCGGGCACAACCAGTACGGCGCATACACTGAGGACTCGACCGAATATCAGATCGTGCTCGACCGGCTGCTGAAGAAATGGAACACGGCCAAGAGGCTGGTGCCGCGGGCCATCATCGACGCCACCGCCGGGAGCGACCTCGGCATCGTGTCCCTGGGAAGCTGCGATAACGCCATCCGCGAGGCGATGGCGATCCTCAAGGCGCGCGGTGTCGGCGTCAATTACATGCGGGTGCGCTCCTTCCCTTTCAGCGAGGACGTGGAGCGGTTCCTTGCCGCGCACCGGCTGCTCTTCGTCGTGGAGCAGAACCGCGATGCGCAGCTGCGCTCCCTGCTCACGCTGGAGACCGCCGTGGAGAAGTCGAAACTGCGCTCGCTTCTGCACTACAGCGGGCTGCCCGTGTCTTCGAGCTTCATCGTCGACGGGGTGCTCGCGGAAGTACTGCCCAAGCCCGTGCCGCAGCAGGCGGCCGCCGGCGCAGCCTTATCCAGCGGCACGGCCTGATCCGGACCGACAGACATGACTTTCATCGCGAAACCCAAGGTCGTTCATCCCTCGCTGCCGCGCAATGCGCTGGGCCTGGTTCGCCGCGACTACGAGGGCGCCCTCTCGACATTGTGCGCCGGCTGCGGACACGACTCGATCACGGCCGCCATCGTCGAAGCCTGCTGGCGCCAGGCGCTCGAGCCGCAGAACGTGGTGAAGCTGTCCGGCATCGGCTGCTCCTCGAAGACCACGGCCTATTTCGTCAGCGGCGGACACGGATTCAACTCCGTGCACGGCCGGATGCCTTCCATCGCGACCGGCGCGAATGCCGCCAACAGGCGGCTCACCTACATCGGGGTTTCGGGCGACGGCGACACGCTGTCCATCGGCCTCGGTCAGTTCTGCCACGCGATCCGCCGCAATCTCGACATGCTCTACATCATCGAGAACAACGGCGTGTACGGGCTGACCAAAGGACAGTTCTCGGCCTCGGCGGACGTCGGCACCAAAGCGAAGAAGGGTGAGACCAACTTCCAGCCGCCCATCGACCCGGTGCTGCTCGCGATGACGCTGGGAGCCTCCTTCGTGGCGCGCAGCTTCTCCGGCGACAAGCAGCAGCTCGTGCCGCTGATCGAGGCCGGCCTCAGGCATCGCGGCTTCGCCCTCCTGGATGTGCTCTCCCCCTGTGTCACCTTCAACGACCACGAGGGCTCCACGAAGAGCTATGCCTACACCCGCGAGCACTACGAGCCGGCCGTGCAGGCGGATTTCGTGCCGCCGGAGCGGGAGATCACGGCCGACTACGGCGCCGGCGAGGCGCTGGCTGTCACCATGCACGATGGCAGCCGTGTCGTGTTGCGCAAGCTCGATGCGGCCTATGACCCCACCGACAGGACCGCGGCGCAGGCCAGGGTGCAAGAGCGGTTGAAGTCGGGGGAGTACCTGACCGGTCTGCTGTATGTCGACGCGGACGGAGGCACGGAGGGGGGCAGGAAGGAGTTCCACCAGGTCAACGGCACGCCCGAGGAGCCGCTGAACAGCCTTTCCTACGAAGTTCTGTCGCCCGGTTCCAAAGGTCTAGCTAAGATTCTGGCCCGTTACCGCTAACGTTACCGGGCCCGGCCGGCCAACCCGACGCCGTCGGCGTTGCGCCCATAAACGAACCGTTTTTTGCTTGTATAGCGCCCATGTCCTGGGTTATCGTGCCGCCCGGTCCGTGACCTTTCCCTTTCCTTCCGCCTGCCGCCCGCCTTCATTCGGGACCGGCTTCCGAGTCTGAGAAAAGCCGAATCGTTCCCGACCAGATCGTATCTGTCTCTTTTGGAGTTTGATTGCATGACGAAGATTTACGTCGGAAACCTTCCGTTTTCGGCCACTGAGAGCGAAGTCCGCGAACTGTTTGCGCAGCACGGTACCGTCGAGTCCGTAAGCCTCATCACCGACCGGGATACCGGCCGGCCGCGCGGCTTTGGATTCGTGGAAATGTCGCGTGCGGACGCTTCCCGGGCCATTCAGAACCTGAACGGCAAGGACCTCGGCGGACGCCCCCTGCGGGTGAACGAGGCGCAGGAGCGCACCGGCGGCGGCGGACGGGGCGGCGGCGCTCCCAAGCGCTGGTAAGCAGCCAATAGCGAAGGCCGGCCCTCCGAGGGCCGGCCTTTTTCATTGGGAGCTCAGTAGGACGTCGAGCCCAGCGTGTAGCGGACCGAAAGCTGCGCCTGGGTATCGGTGACCGGATCGGAGCTGTCCAGGAATTCGCCCCAGCTGTACGAGCTGCTGGTCACCCGTAGCCATTCGACGGTGACGGTCCAGCTCTTTCCTGGATCGAATACGTAGGCGGCCGTCCAGGCGTGCCCGCTTTGCTGGCCGTCGAGCTCGGCGTTACGGCTAGCTACCTCGAAGCGGTCGTAGCGGACGCTCACCATCTGGCGCCCGAACCGCTTCGATAGCAGCGCATAGCGGGCATTGAACGGCCATTCGAGCACGCTGCTGCCTGGTGCGATCTCGGTTTGGCCCGCCAACCATTGTGCTATGACTGTCCAACCGGCACCGTATTCCGCCCGTACCCCCGCACTGTTGAAGCTCGTATGCCACGCGAGTACGTGAGCGACGGCGTCTGACGCGGACGGATCTGCCCTGTTGTCGTATCGCAGCGCCGTGATCATGAGGCGGCCCGGAAACTGCAGATCCATGCCGACGTAGTATCCGGCGCGTCCGTCGATTTGCAGGAACGGCTCGATGCGCCTGCCCGCCGGGCTCTTGAGCTTGCCGACGCTGTCGAACAATGGCGTCTGGCGATCGTCGACTATGAAGCCGCCGTTGGCCAAGGCCGCGCCGGCGAGCTCGTTCCAACCATAGACCCCCGCGACCGCCCCGACATCGAATGGCAGGCCGACTCGTGTGCCGAGCCAGTCGACCTTCGTTTCCAGGCCGACGGTTCTCAGCTCCTCCGCCAACCAACTGTCGATGGCGGAGTAGGACAGGGTGTAGGGGGACGCCCAGCCGCCGGCGCCATTTTCCAACGACACGGGTGCATAGAACGCCCCGGCCTTCATCCGCAGCCGGAAAGAGTCGCGCGGATAAGGGCGGAACTGCAGGTAGGCTTCCGTCAATCCGACGGGATTCTCGTAGGCGTTGCCCCAGGCGGAGGCATCCAGGTGCAGCTTCCATAGCTCACCGACCGGCATGTCGAGGGCCAGGCGCAGGCGGCCGAGCTGCAATCCCGACTGGTGCTCGCTGAATCGCGTCGGACTGTAACCGCCATCGAGCACCGATCTGCCCGCATCGGAGGTGACCGCGCGCAGGTCGAGGTCCAGCTCCCAGTTGGCGCAGTGGCCCGCTGTGGCGGCCAACAGCGCCGAGGCGGCGAGCGCGAGTCGGGTCGTGGCCGGGCGCATCAGTAGGTATCCCCGGACTGACCCTCCATGGGTTGCAGACGCAGAGGCTTCGTGAGCCGCAGTATCAGTGCCGCCCGGTCGGTGGCGTCCACGGTGAGCTCGCGGACCAGCGCCGGGCTCTCCTCGCGCATTCGCGGATGCCACACCTTGATCTCATACCGCCCGTTGGGCAGTTCCGTCGACCAGGAGCCGCGGGAATCGGTGACCCCGTAGAAGGGAGCATCGATCACATCTATGTAGCCGATCATCCAGTCGTGAATGTTGCAGCCCAGGATGACCACTCCGGTCTGATCGAACAGCAGCGGAGGGTACGGTTTGCCCCGGTACAGCGGCAGTTGGAACCGTTTGGCCGGCGAGAAGGAGTAGATCTGATGGCTCACCGAGTCGCTGTTGGGAAAGGACACCGTCGAGCC
>Ga0134128_10003202_pt1 | contig 20053 bp, 21 predicted proteins | sample KB31754_FD_96462 | JGI IMG/M metagenome (GOLD analysis project Ga0134128, IMG submission 96462) | Terrestrial soil microbial communities with excess Nitrogen fertilizer from Kellogg Biological Station, Michigan, USA - KB3-175-4 | ecosystem: Environmental > Terrestrial > Soil > Unclassified ...
AAGCTAGCGAACCACCCACCAGGTCGGCGCCATACAGTTGCGGGATGCGCCGGTTCTCGCGGGCGAAGGCCACCGAGAACAGCAGGCCGGTGCAGAAAAAGGGCACGGCGGAGAACAGATATATCGCGGTCAACCGTTTGAAGTTATAGCTGCTTAGCTGCAGGGCTACGCGGGTGTGCAACACTACTTCCAGGGCGACCACAATCGCCACCGCATTCAGAAGGCAGAGCAGGCCTCCTATTTTGCGCACATGGTGGGCCGCCAGCCAGTTCTGGCGAAGGTAGGCAAACACTCCTCCCGCCCCCAGGCCAAGCAATGCGATCGAGATGGCCAGAAAAGCGAAGTGGTAGAAGAGCACCACCGAGAACAACCGGGTCAGAGCCAGTTCCAGCAAGAGGGCGGCAAAGCTGGCCAAGGCGACACCAGCCAGCGGCGCGGTGGCGGTTAGCGGCTTAGACTGCGTTGGCTTGGGGAGAACTGCGGTCTCGCTCATTGAATCCAGTTTTTCAGCTTCCTCTTCAGGTTTCGAGAATCACCTGAGCAATGGCCTCCGAGGCCGTGTGCGTGAGCGAGAGTGCGGTATGATTCGCCCCTAGTCCCGCGGCAAACTCGGCCGCCCTGCCGCTAAATACCAGGGTCGGCCGCCCGCCGAGCTGGCGACGCACTTCAATGTCGCGCCACCTCACCCCGTGATTCCAGCCCGTGCCCAGAGCTTTCATGGCCGCTTCTTTGGCGGCAAAACGGGCAGCAAAGCGTTCCATACGGTTGGCCTTGGCTTCGCAGTAGCGGATTTCCCCCGGCGTGTAGATGCGTTCCAAAAAGCGTTGTCCGAAACGCTCGATGGCTGCCGCCACCCGGGGCACTTCCACAACATCAATTCCAGTTCCGACAATCATGTAGCAGCGCACTATATCTTCTGGTCCCGCCATTTACGCCGGAATTTTCTACGGTAACACAGATTTAAGGAGTTCGATTTACATCTCCGGCTGCCAACCTGTTCAAACCGAGTCTTTCCGCCGCAGACGACGGCTCTCCGCCAGCATGGCCATGCTGTGCGTCAGGTTCTGCAGGGTAATAATGCCGACCAGGCGCTGCTCCTCGACCACGGGAATCAAGCTCAGCCCCTGTTGCGTAATCTTGTGGAAAGCCGTGGCCAGCGACTCACCTTTCTGTCCTACGTCATACACCTGGTTCATGGCCGACTGCACGTAGGAGTTGCCGCTGGCGCGCAAGGCCTGCAGGATCTTCTGCTTCGAGATGACTCCTACCATATCGCTGCCGCGGATCACCGGGAAGTCATCCTGCAGACAGTGCACCGCCTTGTGCAGCGCGTCTTCCAGCGTGTCGCCGGGCGAGAGCGTGGCGAAATCAATGAGCATAACCTCCTCCAGCCGCACCTGCTCCAGGACGGAATGGAACACCACTGAGCGCTCTTCCAACTGCGCCCCGATGAACAGGCAGACTCCCACCACCACCAGCCACGGGTTCCAGACCATGCCGGCGAACATCAGCAGTATGGCGATGCCCTGCCCCAGGCTGACGGCCTGCCGGGTTGCCTGGAGCATTTCTATCCGTCTGGCAAACAGGGCGCGTAACACCCGGCCGCCGTCCAGCGGGTAGGCGGGTAACAGGTTGAAGCCCACCAGGAACAGGTTGACCCAGACCAGGCTGCGCAGCAGGTGGGCGGAGTGCACCAGGGGTTGTTGCCATAACCCGATGCCCGGAGAGAGCACAAGCAGGAGCGCGGCGCCAATGCCGGCAATGGCAAGGTTAGCCAGCAGCCCGGCCGCGGCCACCCGTAAATCGCGTTTCCAGAATGGAACCGTATCGGCGCCGGTTTCGCCAGCCACCTGCTGGCTTTCATCCAGTACAGCGACTCCACCAATGGGCAGAAGAATGATGGCGCGAGCTGGCACGTCGAGCCGGCGTCCCACTGCCGCCTGCACCAGTTCGTGGACGAGCACGGAAGCGAAGATGATGCCCACCAGCGCCAAGCCGCGGCCCGCGCCAATCGGACCCTGCGGCGGCGCCTCCGTAAACCACACAAACAGCAACACCAGGACGAAGGTGACGTGAATACGGATATCGGCGCCAAACATCCGCCCCGCTGGAAGAGACCAGTTTCTCATGCCTAGGAAATGGGGCGCTGGGAAGAACGCACCCTTAATCCTATAGTTTAGACTGAGCCGCCTGAGCCGCCTAGTTTTCCTGTGCGGTCGGGATGCCGATGAGGGTAATTGCAGGCAAATACCGCAGCCGTCCCCTGCGCTCGCTGCGCGGCCTGGATATCCGCCCCACCTCCGACCGCATGCGTGAAACCCTGTTTAATGTTCTAGTGGGCGGCGAGCCTGGCCGCCTGGCGGAAACTGTCTGGCTCGATCTCTATGCCGGCACCGGCGCGGTCGGAATCGAGGCGCTGAGCCGCGGTGCCCGCATGATCTATTTCATCGAAGAGAACGCCCGGGCCGCTGAACTGGTGCGGCAAAACCTGAGCTCCCTCCGCGTAGATGCCGAAAGTTTTGAGGTGGTCGAGCGTGACGTGCTGGCAGGCTTGCGGCGCATGGACGCCCACGCCGTAACCTGCGATTTTTGCTTTCTCGACCCGCCCTACCGGCAGCATGCCGCTTATGAAGAGACCCTGGGCCTCCTGTCGCAGTCGCGCTTGCTGCAGCCTGCCAGCATCGTTGTTGCCGAGCACGACCGCAAATTCGACCCTCCGGCAAAGGTCGGAGCCCTGCAGCGTTACCGCAAGCTTGAGCAGGGCGACGCGGGGTTGAGCTTTTATAAAAAACAGTAGTCAGGGGCCGGTGGTCAGGAGCCAGCCGACTATCGCCGCCTCCCGCGAAATGGCGAGTGAGCAGAAAGGGGCTGCCGGGTGCGGATAGCAAACTGCCAGTTGCTACATCAGGATTTCCTTCGCCCGTGCTGCAATGGGGTGCTGCATCTCCGCCAGTTCGTTCTTGACCAAGTTTAATCCGTAAACGCACTGCTCGAAGTGCTCGGAGAGGCGGGCGAACATGGGCGCTACCTTGGCGTACTCAAAAAACTCAAACTTGGAGACGATGTAGTAGCTCTCCTTGCCTGCTTTCATAAAATCCACGAAATTTTCCAGCCGCTGCCGCCGCATGCGGAAGTGATTAATGCTTTCCGGGAACATGCCGGTGAAGAACAGGGTAAAGTCTCCGATGTGCTTGCGCACCTGCCGTTCCCGGTCAAAGGAAGGCGCAGGGCCGAAAACGGGGTCGGATTCCAGCAGCATCTCGCCCACGTCATCCAGAGGCCTGCCGGCGGCGTTGCGCAGTTTGAAGAGCTGGTCCAGTTCGCAGAATTCGGCCAGGATGTTGGCCACATAGCCGCTTACTTCCGGGTCGCGCATGCCCACTTCGTCGCTGTAGTGCCGATCCACCAACTCCACAAATAAGGCCCGTAAGGGATGCGAATCAGGGATCACTTGGTCTCCTCGCCTTCTCGCGCGCCACCCGTGAAAAATGCGCGCGATTTGGCGTTTACTTAACGCAAGCCGCGTGGGAACGCAAGTGACTTTTGTTGGAAGTCGTTCGTGCTCCGCGTTTTCTCGCGCCCAGCGCGCCTTCCCACGCCTCTTATTGGACAGCTCACGGCGGTTTTTGGTTGTAGTTGTGGGATTTGTCGCCGTTCAGCAAGCACTTAGAATTATTGGCACTCGCACTCGCTGGCTGCTAAACGGGGCATCGCAAAAATGTGACACACTGGAAGCGGAGGAACCGTGTAATGGCACGTCAGAACATCTCCAGTGGTGCCCCTTGGGAACCCGTCGTCGGCTACTCCCGCGCCGTGCGCGTGGGTCCTTACATTCATGTCGCCGGGACCACCGCCGTGAAGAATGGCAAGGTGGTGGGCCAGGGAGACCCTTACGCCCAGGCAGTACAGATTTTCCGTATTGTGGAGTCTGCCCTGGCGCAGGCAGGGGCCACCCTGAAGGATGTGGTTCGCACCCGCACGTTTCTGGTCAAGATCGCCGATTGGGAAAAGGTTGGCAAAGCGCATGGTGAGTTTTTCCGCGATGTGCGCCCCGCCGCCACTATGGTCGGCGTCACCGCCCTGGTTTCCCCCGATATGCTGGTGGAAATCGAGGTAGACGCCATAGTCGAGCCTTAGCCTCGAGACCGCGAGGTACCAAGAGTCATGCTCTGAAGAGCTGCAGTCTGAGGACGGCATCTGTCAGACGTGCAACCCTGTTCTCAACAGGACAGTCCAATGGCTTAACGTGCTGTCCTGCAGCCGGTTACCTTGGTGGCATTTGTTGCACCGGGGGCCCGGAATTCAGCATCAAACGCGGTATAATAACGCCAGCTCTCGCCAAAGGACGGTCTATCTAAGATCGAAGTAACAATGTCTAACCGATTTAAGGCGCTAATTCTCTCCGTTTCTCTTGTCGTAGTGCTGTTCATGGTGGCTGGCGGCCTGGTGGTTCGGGCCTCCGACAATGACGGCGCTTACCGCCAACTCGGCGTTTACAGTGAAGTTCTGTCCCGCATCCGCAGCGAGTATGTGGAGGAGCCGAACATTCCCAAGGTGACCGATGGCGCTCTCCACGGGCTTCTGGAATCGCTGGATGCCAACTCCAGCTATCTCAACCCCGAGCAGTACAAGGAATACAAGGAGCACAAGCACGAAGGCAAAGCGGATGTCGGCGCCGCCATCTCCAAGCGCTTTGGTTATGCCGCGGTAATCGCGGTAGTGCCCGGCGGGCCGGCGGATAAGGCCGGCATTGAAGGCTCTGACATTATCGAGTCCATCGAGGGCCAAAGCACCCGCGACATGTCGCTGGCTGAGATCCGTGACAAGCTCTCCGGCACCCCAGGCTCCAACGTGCTGGTCTCTATCGTGCGCGCCCGGCGTGCCGAGCCGCAGAAGATGACGCTCACGCGCGAGGTGGTCGCTTACCCTCCGGTGACCGACAAACTGCTTGAGGACCAGATTGGTTACTTGCAGGCTGACATCCTCAACAAGGGCAAAGCCCAGGAACTCGCCAGCAAGATCAAAGCTCTGCAGCGGCAGGGTGCCAAAAAGCTGATTCTGGACCTGCGCGACTGCGCCGATGGAGAGGAAGGGGAAGGGGTGGCAGTAGCTAACCTGTTCCTGAACCATGGCACCATCGCTTATTTGCAGGGCCAGAAATATCCCCGCCAGACTTTTAACGCCGATCCCTCCAAGGCGGTCACCAATCTGCCTCTCGTGGTGATGGTGAACCGCGGTACAGCGGGCCCGGCGGAGATCGTGGCCGGCGCCATCATGGAAAATGGCCGCGGTGACGTGGTGGGCGACAAGACCTTCGGTGTAGGTTCGGTACAGAAGCTGATCGAAATTCCTGACGGCTCCGCGCTCATCCTCTCAGTGGCCAAGTACTACACGCCCAGCGGTAAAGCCATCCAGGATACGGCGATTACTCCTAACGTGCTGGTGGCCGATGCCAGCCAGGACGTGGTTTTGCCCGATGATGACAGCAGCAATGCCACCGACCAGGAACGCAAACTGGAGAAGCAGCACGAAGACGATCAGCTGCACAAAGCCATTGACGTGCTGAAAACCAGGCAAGAGAAATCCTAAGCTTTCGCCCGCTTACACGAATCGCGCGCTCTAGGGCGCGCGATTTTTTTTATGGGAGCACCGTCCGGCCGGGGCTGTGTTTCGTTCGACGAACAGGTTCCGATGACTCCGGGGCAATAGGCCGGGTGGCTACAAACCGGCAAAACAGAATTCAGGAGCAGGACCGGGTCAGGTGGTTGCCGGCTCGGCTGTGCATCTCCGCCATGTACTGCTGAAAGCGGCCACGGGAGGGCTCCGGCATGTAGAGGAAACGCAGTCCAATGCGGCCTTGGCTGTCCATCCAGGCAGTGTGACCGGTAGCGACCACCACCGTAGGGTTGGGGGTGGGCAACTGAAAGCGGGCTCGTACGGTCCGGGTCACGCGCATAGGGTGGGTCAGGCGGAGCGCCAACCCTTCGTTGCTGACGTTCACGGTGCGAGCCTCAAGCGTAGGTCCGCCGGCATAGGTAATGGCGGCGGGGGTGTCCACCGGGTAACGGAAGTAACGCAGGTGCTCGCGCGTCATCAGCAGCAGGGAAATGCGCAGGTAGGGTCGGGAGCGGGCCGGAGACGACCCTTTGTTCAGGGCTGAATTCGCCCCCCCCTCAAGGGCCGATTGCACGCTCATGGAGTCGTCTACGAGGGCGAGGATGGGGGTGGATTTGCAGGCCGTGGCGGAACGAATGGCGCCGAGGGCCTCGCCTACACCAGGCACGCTGGTGAAATCGGCGATGAAGCCATCAAAGTGCCGGCGGAGAAGGGCAGCAATGGCGTAGTCAGGCTCCGATTCCACCTCAGCCAGCACCCCCCACTGGTGCAGGGGGGCCAGCAAACGAGCGGTGGAACGGGGGTCGCGAGTGAGGACGAGAGCGTTGAGCTGGCTCACAACATCAATCTACGTCAATTGGGTGGCTCCGGAACATGACACAGGTCCAACCTGGCGTGAGGAAGGTGGACAGCCGAAGCATGGCCAGGTTCGCAAGCGACGGGAAATAGGGCAGTGGGAGGCATGTCCGGGAGGACAATGCCGGAGCAGGATTGGCTGCGCCCGTGGTTACTTGCGATTCCGTGGCGGCGGGCTAGGATTTTCATGGAGCAGTTTCAAGCTTTGCCTCTTTGTATTCCAGGCGAAACGGGAAACGCGAAACTGAAAAACCCGCATGAAGGTCTTAATCATTGCCTCGTCTCGCCGGATTCGACGGCAGCTCATTGAGCAGGCTCAGGCGGAGGGACACGAAGTTACGGCCCTGGAACGAAAGCGGCCGCGATTTCGCTGGCGCCGCCCCCGGCATCGGGTATTTGCGGGAGACGTGCTCGACGAGAGCTCTTTGGGACCCGCGGTGGAGGGTCAGGAGGCAGTAGTTTGCTGGCTCACCCAGAAGGCCACCCGCCGGCCCACTACTTACCTCTGGGAAGGCACGGCCAACCTGATCCGCATGATGGAGAAGCATGGAGTGGGACGGCTGGTTTGCATCAGCGCCTGCGGCGCAGGAGACAGTCGTGGTCATTGTGGGTTTTTCTATGACAAAATCATCCAGCCGCTTTTCCTCAAACAGGTGTACGAAGACCGCGACCGCCAAGAGGAATTGATCCGCGGTACCGGGCTGGAGTGGGTGATTATACGTCCGGCGCGTTTGAGCAAAGGACGCCCCCGTGGCGAGTACATGGTGCTGACTGACCTGCGGAACTTCAAAGCCAGGCGGATCGCATTGCTTGATGCTGTGGAATTCACCCTGCAACAGCTGAGCAGCAATTTCTATCTTTTCCAAGCGCCCCTGGTGACGTACTGATTATCTCCCCGGGCTATAAGCCCAGGTGTTCGAAACCGCGGTGTCGCACGGCCCCGGCCTGGGCACGCCGATATGGAACGGCTGGGCTTGGCAGGGTTCCAGCCGTGCGAAACCGTTGTAAGGTCAATCCGGGGCATTTAAAGCCCCCTGTATTAGGGGTGAACCCAGCAAGCACTGCCCGTTTTCAGGTCTCCCATTTAGAATGCCGTGAAGAGAGGCGCAATGAAAACCTTATTGCTGATGGCAATGTTCCTGGCGGGGACGGCGGTTTGGGCGCAGACTCCTTATGATCTTTCCGATGGCCGAGACTTGCAGGCCTTGTGCGAAGCCAATACCAAAGACGCCAGCCTGAATGCTCTGGCGCACACATTCTGCCTGGGCTATATTCGCGGAGTCACCGAGCAGGCTGGTTTCATCAAGAGCGCCAACGCCTGCGTGCGCGGAGCTTCCGACGAGGACATGAAGAAGCTGGTGACCCGGTTCCTGCAGAACCATCCAAAATATCTCCGGCAGAAAGCGACGCAGGTAATTACGGCGACCATGCAGGCCACCTTCCATTGCCGATGAATGACAAGCTGGCCCGAATCGCAGAAGCGGGCGCGCCTGCCCACAGGAGTTCACGTCCGGGCGGGATGCGAAAATGGAAACAGTGAAGGTGCGCCATGAAAGCAGCTGTGCTCAGCTTGCCTGGGCAAGTTTCGAAGCGCCCCCTGGAGATCCGTGAAATTCCAATGCCTGAGCCCGGGCCGGGCCAGGTACTGCTGCGGGTACGGGCCTGCGGGGTCTGCCGCACCGATCTGCACATCGTGGAAGGCGAGCTGCCGCCGAAACCCAAGCAGGTGGTGCCGGGACACCAGATTGTGGGCGAAGTAGCGGGTGGGGCAACGGCGGAGATGCCCTTGGGCGCTCGGGTGGGAGTTTCCTGGATGGGCGGCAACGACGGTGCCTGCTGGTATTGCAAGCACGACATGGAAAACCTGTGCGACGCGCCCACGTTCACCGGCTACAGCGTGAACGGCGGATATGCAGAATACGCGACGGCGCGCGCTGACTGGGTGTTTCCCCTGCCCTCCGAGCTCGATGATCTGCACGCGGCGCCGCTGCTGTGCGCTGGCATTATCGGCTTCCGCAGCCTGCGGGTAGCCGGCGTCGAGGCGGGTGAGCGGGTGGGACTGTTCGGCTTCGGCGCCTCGGCGCACCTGGCGCTTTTTGTCCTGCATGCCTGGAAGTGTAAGGTGTACGTTTCTACCAGGGGCGAATCGCACCGTAAGCTGGCTCAATCGCTGGGAGCGGAGTGGGTAGGAAGCGAGCGGGAGAAGCCGCCGCAGGAGCTCGATCGTGCTGTGACCTTCGCGCCCAGCGGCGAAGTGGTGGTGACCGCGCTTTCCAGCTTGCGCAAAGGCGGGGTGGTGGCCATCAATGCCATTCACCTGGACCGCATGCCGGAGTTCGACTACGATCGCCTGCTGTGGGGGGAGCGCCAGCTGCGTAGCGTGGCCAATATGACCCGGGCGGATGCGCGCGACTTTCTGCGCATAGCTGCGGAAATTGGCCTGCAGCCGAAAACCACGGAATTCTCCCTGGAGCACGTCAACGAGGCGCTCATCGCGCTGAAAAAGGACGCCATTGATGGGGCAGCGGTGATAGTACTGAATGACGATTGAAGATTGGTAGATTGACGATTCAAAACTCGTTTAGGTTTTGCCAACGCAAACGCCCCTGCCAGCGGTGGTTCGGGAGTCGGAGGCAGGGAAATCGTCAATCGAAAATCCTCAATCGTCAATGCCCCCGTTGACTATTTCCCCTCTCCTCCGTCTGTTACACTGCTTAGCACCCCGCAAAAGGCCACTTTTGACCATATCTGAGGTACAAACCATGCGAACAAGACTACTCCTTGCCCTGGGGCTGGCGGCATTACTTGCCCTGCCGGCCCTGGCTCAGACGGACGCACAGGCGCTCAAGCTGCCGCCCCTGCCATTACAGGACGTGCATCTGGACAACGGCTTGCGCGTCATCCTGGCTCCCGACCACGCCGCCCCCGTATTCGGCATTTGCGTCACCTATAACGTGGGGTCGCGGAACGAACGGCCGGGGCGCACCGGTTTCGCCCACCTGTTCGAGCACATGATGTTCGAAGGCTCGCAGAACGTGGGCAAGGGCGAGCACTTCATCCTGGTGGAGAACAACGGCGGCGGCATAAACGGAACCACCACCGAGGACCGCACCAATTACTTCGAAGTGCTGCCCAAGAACCAGCTTGACTTGGCGCTGTTCCTGGAAGCCGACCGCATGGGACACCTGGCGGTGAACCAACCCAACCTCGATAACCAGCGCAATGCGGTGCAGGAAGAGCGGCGACTGGGCATTGACAACCAGCCCTACGGCAAATCGTATTTGGAAATCGACAACCTCTCCTTCGACAACTTCGCCTATAAACACTCGGTAATCGGCTCCATGCGTGACCTGAATGAGGCCACGCTGGGGGATGTGCAGGACTTCTTTCGCATCTATTACGCACCCAACAATGCGGTGCTGACCCTGGTAGGCGACTTCGATCCAGCGGCGGCGCTGGAAAAGGTAAGAAAATATTTCCAAGCGATTCCGCGGCAGCCCACTCCGCTGCAGCCCGACATGACGGAAGATCAGCACTACGGCGAGCGCCGCGAGACCATCTACGATCCGCTGGCGCGCCTGCCTATGGTTCTGATCTCTTATCACACTCCGCCGGGCAACACACCCGATAACTATGCCCTGCAGGTGCTGGGGGACATCCTGGGCCAGGGAGAAAGCTCGCGCTTCTATCAGCGCCTGGTGAAAGAGCAGCAGTTGGCCACCTCGGTTGACGTGCAGGCGGATGCGCGCCGCGGCCCCAGCCTGTTCTATGTAATGGCAACGCCGCGCCCGGGCGTGAAGCCCCAAGACCTGGAGCAGGCAATTTATAAAGAGGTTGCGGCGGTGGCCAAGGACGGGGTTTCGGCAGCGGAGATGGATAAAGCGCGCACGCAGTACCGGCGCAGCATGATTCAGACGCGCGAGTCGGATCTGCGAACCGCCATCCGCATTGGCCAGTACGCGGTGTTCTACAACGAGCCTGAACTGATCAACACCATCATGGACAAGTACGACGCGGTAACCGCGGAGCAGGTGAAAGCCGCGGCGCAGAAATACCTGGTGACGACGGAGCGGGCGGTAGTGACCACCTTGCCCGAACAACAAGCCGGCGCCTCCGCCGGGGGGAGATAGGGAGCCCGCCATGAGACGAAATCAAATCCTGGTTGCCATAATTTTGGTCGTGCTGTGCCTGGGGCTGATGGCCGGGGCGCAGGAGAGCAGCAAGTCTGTTCCCATCACCAAGGTGGAGCGCCTGAATCGCGCTCCGGTGAACAAGCAGGTGCTGCAAGTGACGCTGCCGCGTCCGGCGGAGTTTCATTTGCCCAATGGCCTGACCGTGCTGGTGCTGGAGCGGCACGAGTTGCCGACCGTGGACTTCGCTCTTTGGATCAAATCGGGCGCGCTGGAGGACCCCAAAGACTTGCCCGGCCTGGCCAAATTTACCGCCGACATGCTGCGTGAGGGCACCACCCACCGCAACAGCGCGCAGCTGGCTTCGGAAATTGACGCCATCGGAGCTTCCATACAGCCCAGCGCGCAGTTCGGCTCCAGCCACTCACAGGTGGTCGCCTCCGGACTGGTGGAAAACACATCCAAGCTGCTGGACCTGATGTCGGACATGGTGGAGAACCCCACCTTCCCCCAGGATGAGCTGACCAAGTACAAGTCACGGCAGCTGGCCGATCTGGAGCAGGAGCGCTCCGACCCAGGCTTCCTGAGCATGGAGCGCTTCCATCGCGTGCTGTACCGCGATTTTCCCGCCGCGGTTATCGCCCCTACTCCGGCCTCGGTGAAGGCGGTAAACAGCCAGCAGCTCAAGCAGTTCCACGAGCAATACTACGTTCCCAATAACGCCATCCTGGGCGTCGCTGGGGACGTACAGGCCAAGCAGGTGATGGCACTGATCGAGAAGTATTTCGGCGCCTGGAAGAAGCAGCCGGTGAGCGAGCCCAAGCTGGCGGCCTTGCCCACCCCGGCCCCGGCCAAGGTCTACCTGGTGGACCGGCCAGGCTCAGTGCAAACTGATATCGTAGCCGGAAACTTCGCGCTGCGCCGCCGAGATCCGGATTTTATTCCCTTGCGGGTAATGAACCGCATTCTGGGCGAAGGGGCAACGGGACGGCTGTTCCTGAACCTGCGGGAGGAAAAAGGCTACACCTACGGAGCCTACAGCTATTACACGGCGGACACCTACCCCGGAACCTTCATTGCGGAAACACAGGTCCGTAACGCGGTGACCGACGGCTCAATGCACGAGCTGATGGGGGAGCTGAAGCGGATTCGTGATGAGGCGGTGAAGGAAAGCGACCTGGAAGACGCTCGTCACGCGATTGTGGCGAGCTTTGCCTTGTCACTGGAGCATCCGGCTACGCTGCTGAATTACTGGATGACCTCGAAGTATTATGGTCTGCCCGAGGACTACTGGGACCGCTATCCGGTGGAAGTGGCCAAGGTGACGCCGGAAGTGGTGCAGAGGGTCGCGCGCAAGTACATTGATCTTGATCACCTGCAGGTGGTGTGCGTGGGCGATGGCAAGCAGATCAAAAATGTGCTCAGCAAGTACGGCACGGTCGAGGTGTACGACACCAACGGCAATCCGGTGGCCGCGGCGGGAGGAAACTGAGGATTGGGTAATTGGGGAATCGGGCAATTGTGTAACTGATGTCGCCAGAGACGGGATGAAAGTTGATATGGCTCGATCGATGTATGCGTCGCAGAATTTCCGGTGAGTGGATGGGGACTGCCAGCACCGGGCGGTAAATTACCCAATTACCCGATTCCCCAATTACTCAATCAGGTCAAGCGCTGACCAGAGAGCCGATTTTTTCGCCAACGAGGACGCGCTTGATGTTGCCGGGGCGGTTGAGGTTGAAGATGATGATGGGCAGGTTGTTGTCTTTGCACAGGCTGATAGCGGTGGAATCCATCACCTGCAGTCCCTTCCTGAGCACATCCATGTAGCTGATCTGGTCGAACATTTTGGCGTCTTTGACCAGCACCGGATCGGCGTCGTAGATGCCGTCCACCTTGGTGGCCTTGAGGATGACGTCGGCCTTGATTTCCATGGCGCGCAGGGAAGCGGCGGTGTCGGTGGAAAAATAAGGATTCCCGGTACCGGCGGCGAAGACCACCAGGCGTCCCTTTTCCAGATGGCGCATCGCTCGGCGGCGGATAAAAGGCTCGGCGACCTGGTTCATCTCGATGGCCGACATGACGCGGGTGTAGACCCCGCGCTTTTCCAGGGCATCCTGCAGGGCCAGGGCGTTGATCACGGTGGCGAGCATGCCCATATGGTCGGCGGAAACGCGATCCATTTCCCGGGCCTGCGCGGCCACGCCACGAAAGAAGTTTCCGCCGCCCACCACCACCGCGATCTGCACCCCCAAGGCGTGAACTTCCTGCAGTTCGGCGGCAATTTCCTGTACGCGCTCTCCCTCCAGGCCAAAGCCCTGCCCGGCGGCTAGTGCCTCGCCGGAGAGCTTCAGCAGGATGCGCTTGAAAACTGGAGGGGTGGTGGTCATATGTCTATGGGGAAGTTTGCACTACAGGCTGTAAAGTTTCAAGGTTTCGCGGGTTTCGGTAGTGATGCACTGCATCACTACCCGGGTTTCAAGGTTTCAGAAGCCCTCTGTCCGAAAACCTTGAAACTGTGAAACCTGCGAAGCCTTACTCCGCCTTCGGTTCCGCCTTGCTGATGGCAATGGTCTCGCCGGCGTCGCCGACCTTGAAGCGGGCAAAGCGGCGCACCGAGATATTCTCGCCCAGCTTGCCGATCTTGGAGGCGATGAGCTGCGAAATGTTGACCGTCTGGTCCTTGATGAAGGGCTGCTCGTAGAGGCAGACCTCCTCGTAAAACTTGCCCATCTTGCCCTCAACGATGCGCTCCACCACGTTGTCAGGCTTGCCAGTAGCCTTGGCCTGGGCGCGGTAGATCTCTTTTTCGCGTTCGAAAGCCTCGGGGGTAACGTCCTCGCGGCGAATGAACTTGGGGTCGCTGGCGGCGATGTGCATGGCAACGTCGTGCACCAGTTCCTTGAAGTCCTCGGTGCGGGCCACAAAATCGCTCTCGCAGTTGACTTCCACCAGCACGCCGATTTTACCGCCGGCGTGGATGTAGCTGGCGACGGAGCCCTCACTGGTGACGCGGGCCGCCTTCTTCTGCATGGAGGCGATGCCCTTCTTGCGCAGGATGACAACCGCCTGCTCCAGGTCGCCCTTCGACTCGGTCAGCGCCTGCTTGCAATCCATCATCGGCGCTCCCGTCTTGTCGCGGAGCTCTTTTACCTGAGCGGCGGATATATTTGCGGTAGTAGTGCTCATATTCTCCTCAATCTTACATGGCCCTTCGTGTCCCGCTGCCAGGGAGCAACCGGGTGTCTTTTGGCAGCGTCGAGGCTGTTCGTCCTCCGGCATTACAGCGACCACCGGCATCGGTCAACCTACACAAAACAACCCGCGCGGAAGCAGCGCACGCGGGTCGGATCTTGACGGATTTCAAGGCTTCCCCCGTTTCAAGGTTTCAAGGAAGCCACCAGATCGCAGCATTGTCGAAACTTTGAAATGCTTGAATCTCTGAAACCTTAGAACGTGTGCTGGCTCTCGACCTGCGGCACTTCCTCCGCGGCCTGCTCCTTGGCGGCCTCGGGTCGCTTGCGGGCGCTTCCGCCCAGCACGTCCTCCATGCTGATGTCTTCGCCGCCGGCGCCTTCCTGGGCGCCCTCTACCGGGGCTGCGCCTTCACCGGGCGCGGCAGCTTGCGAAGCTGCATACTGGGCGGCGCTCAACTCGGCTTCCTGCTTATCGCTGGCGGCTTGGGCGCCTTCAATCACCGAATCCGCCACTTTGGAAGCGAACAGGCGAATGGCGCGCAGAGCGTCATCGTTGCCGGGAATCACGTAATCCACTTCGCTGGGGTCGCAATTGGTATCCACAACCGCCACCACCGGGATGCCCAGTTTGCGGGCTTCGCGCACCGCGATCTGTTCCTTGTTGGAATCAATCACGAAAATGGCGTCGGGCAGCCGTCCAAGATCCTTGATGCCGGCCAGGTTGGCCTGCAGGTGCTTGCGCTCGCGCTCCAGCTTGATGACTTCCTTTTTGGGCAGCAGCTCGTAGCGGCCATCGGTGGCCATCTCGTCCAGCTCTTTGAGCCGCTTGATGGACTTCTGAATGGTAGCCCAGTTGGTGAGCAACCCGCCCAGCCAGCGCTGGTTCACGTAATACATGCTGCAGCGCTGCGCCTCCTCGGCAATGGCATCCTGCGCTTGGCGCTTGGTGCCCACAAAGAGCAGCAGCCTGCCGTCGGCGGTCAAGTCCTGCACGAATTTGGACGCTTCCTTGAACATCTTGAGCGTCTTCTGCAGGTCAATGATGTAAATGCCGTTGCGCTCCCCGAAGATGTACTCCTTCATCTTGGGATTCCAGCGCTTGGTCTGGTGCCCGAAGTGGACGCCCGCTTCGAGCAACTCCTTCATGGTGATGTTAGCCAAACAACCTCCTTCGTAATTTGCATCCGGCGCCGGCTCCGTGGCTTCACCGGATTAATTCCCGTCACCCCGACCCCGGTTGGGTGCGGGAAGATTGAAAAGCAGTGGCCAGTGGTCGTTGCCAATGGCCAGGAAAACCAATTGTCAGTGGCCAGTTCTCCGTCTTCAGGTAGTTAGTTCCAGGTTTCGAAGTTTCGAGACAAAACCACCGCATACAGAAACTTGAAACTCGAAACTGTGCTACCGCTTACTGAACTGGAAGCGCTTGCGCGCACCCTTCTGGCCGTACTTCTTGCGTTCCTTGATACGTGAATCGCGCGAGAGAAAACCCTCGCCCTTCAGTTTCTTACGCAGCTCCGCGTTGAACTCGAGAAGCGCGCGGGCAATTCCGAGACGGACCGCATCCGCCTGACCGTCCACGCCGCCGCCGGAGACATTGGCTAGAACATTGAAACTGCCGGTGGTTTCGCTAGAAACCAGCGGCTGGCGCGCCCGAACCCGTTGCGATTCAGTCACAAAATAGCGCTCAAAGGGACGATCGTTCACTTTGAAGTCGCCACTGCCCGGCCGCAAATATACGCGGGCGATGGCCGACTTGCGCCGGCCCGTTCCATAGTATTGAACCAGATCTGCCATGCAACCCGTTTCCAGTTTCAAAGTTTCGAGCTTCAAATCCCATTCCGGGAAACTTGAAACTTTGAAACTCGAAACCCGAACTCCTTCCTCAAAAAAAATGCCGGGAACTGATCCCGGCCAAAAGTCTTATGCCAACGCCAGAGCTTCCGGCTTCTGCGCCTGGTGCGGGTGCTTATCGCCGCGGTAAACTTTGAGTTTAGAAGCCATGCTGCGGCCCAGTTTGGACTTGGGCAGCATGCCGACAATGGCATCTTGGACGATAGCCTCGGGGCGGCGGGTCAGGCGCTTGCTGAATTCCTCGCTGCGCAATCCGCCCGGATAGCCCGTATAGCGATGATAAACCTTCTTTTCCGACTTCATGCCGGTGAGCCGGACCTTCTCCGCGTTGATGACTACCACATGGTCGCCGGTATCCAGAAAGGTCGTATAACGCGGGTTATCCTTGCCCTGGAGAATACGAGCGACACGGGTGGCTAAGCGGCCCAGAGGCTGGTCGCTGGCGTCCACGACGTACCACTTGCGCGCAATTTCCCCCTGTTTGGGGAAATAGGTTGACATCAAATCTCTCCCAGAATGAAAAACGGCTCAGAAGACCGCTGAATCAATCCCGCACCCATGAAAACACAGGGGCTCAGGCGGGCGACAACAGTTGTCCCAAAGATTAAAAGATAACGTAGCAGGAAGTGATTGTCAACGCGGCTACCCTCCGAGGTAACCCTCAGGTGGGATGCGCAACTGCTTGCTGGAAGGCCGCTTATTCATAGGCCAGAGCGTCTATGGGGTCCTTACGTGCGGCTTTGACGGCGGGGTAAACCGCGCCGGCCAAAGCGCCGATTAAAGCAATCAACGTAGCCCGCCAAATCCAAGCGCCAGTAATGTGCATGGGGACAATGGGCAAACGATCGCGAATCACGGCACGGACAATAAAGCTGATGGCAATGCCCACCCCGATCCCCACAAAGGCCAGAAGCCCGGTCTCGCGCAGAATGGCATTGACGATATACAGCTTGGAGGCGCCCAGCGATTTCAGGATGCCGATTTCGCGGGTGCGCTCCATCACGGCCGCATACATAGCCTGGAAAATGACGATAAAGCCGATGGTCACCGCCACCCCGATCACGACGGTAATGAACTTGTTAAAGCCGGGCAGGTTGGCGGGCGTCATCATGGAAAGATAGTCACGCATGGAGCGCACGGTGTAGTTCTCCATGCCGGGGACGTTCTTTACTTCCTGTACTACCAGGTTGGCGTTGTCGGGATTATCCAGCTTCACATAAAAAACTGAGACCTTGCCCTGAGAACCAATTAGTTCCTGCAAAGTGGCAAGCGGGACATATTTTCTTGCCCCCTTGCCGTGTTCCACGATTCCCGAAATGCGGAAGGAGTGGTTCAGAATTAGGATGTGGTCGCCCACTTTGACGTGGTTGGTGTCGGCAAAGAAGTCGTCCACCAGGGCATCATTGGGACGCTGGAAGGGACCGCCGGCCAGGTACTGAAAGGGACCGGTGAGGGGAAAAGTCTTCAAATCAATCCCATAAATGACTTCGACATTCCCTGTGGTGGTGAGCTGAGTCACGATGGGGGCAACGGCGACCACGTGGGGCAGCTTGCGGAGAATACCGGCCACTTTGATTGAAACGGGAGCGCCGGTGATGCCGCTAAGGAACGATGAACCCGGAGGAGTGACAATGACGTCGGCGCCAATACCCTCCTGCCGGGTGCGGGCGTCATTCAGCATCCCCATGGAGAGTCCCACGATAAGCAGGATGAGGATAACCTCCAGGGCTACCGCAATGATGCTGATCAGCGACCGAATCGGCCGGTGCAGCAGGTTCGCGACGATCATCTTGTTCATGGCTGAATAGTTACCTGGCTAGCTTACTAGCATTTGGCAATTACCCGGCAATACGGGCACAGCCGCCCCCTGCTGTGCGGCCGGGCGGAGCCCGGCTCCTCAGACGAGTTGCGCTCGCCTGGACGGCCGAGAGCAACCGTCCTCACATCTTGCCTTCCGGCTCCCAATCAGCTGCCCGGCTTTCGCGGCTGAGGCTGATCCAGATGCAGCACCTGCGAACCCGGGGGCTGCTGCAACTCAAACTGCTCGTCAGTGAGAGACTGATTGATCTGCAGCTTGACCATAGTGAGCACGATGGAGTATTCCTCCTGCGGCCGCCAGATCTGGATAACCGAAGGGAACCGGAAACCGCTGTAATCTCGAAAATCGCTGTAGCGGGTGTCCGTTGCCACGTACCCGTTTTGGTCATACATCAGCTGGCGATCGGGTTCGAGATTGGCGCGGTTGATGATGATTTTACGTTGCAAGTACCAGCCATGCCGGTTCTTGCTGATGATATCGAGTTCGTAATCCGGCTGCTGCATCCACCTATGAGCTCTGGGGTCCTGTATTTCTTCGTAGCCGTTCTCCAGGACCGCAATATCGCCGGAGCTGATCTCGCGCAGCAGAAGCGAATCGTAAATCTGCTGTGGGCGGATATTCTCCAGGGGCTGGCTGGAGGGGAGAATCACGTCATTCCGTCCCACAACGAACTTGTTTTTAGCGGGAATCCAGAGCTTGAAGCTCTCTCCGTTGCTGACCATATCGAAAGCGCGGTTGCGCACGATGGGCATCAGTCCGACCATGCGCAGCTTGTCCGGTTTGCGCACCAGTACATAGCCGCGGATCTGCTTGTATTCCGTGATCTTACCCTTCACCTCTCCGCCCACCGAGGTGTCAATATCTACAGTGGCGTTGAGCGTCCGGATATGTTCGGCTTGGGTATTGATGCCGTTCACCAATTCGTCGCGCGTGGCGCTCAGCAGCTTGGCAGTGCTGATCCGGTTCTCAACCTTGCGGGAGCGAAACAGGCAGCCGCTCAGCGGAAAAAGGGCAAGAAGTAGCAGCAGAACACGGCGGCGAACTGGGAGAGCCATGCGGCGGGCGTTGGTCCGATGAAGATTTTGAATGCTTTAAAGTATATAACGTCCGTCATCTCGGCCAATGTGTCGGGCGGACGGCGAACTCGTTTAGATGCAAGAGAAAGACTGAGGAAACGAGCCGTTTACCTGTCCACCGCAACCGCTTTGCGGTACAGAGCAACGTTATGGTTGTGTTCTTCCAGGGTGGCGGCAAACCGATGGTGGCCGTCGCCGTCGCTGACGAAGTACAGATAATTGGTGCTGGCAGGGTGCATCGCGGCCTGCAGCGAGGCCACTCCGGGATTCGCAATCGGACCGGGGGGCAGGCCGATGTGGCGGTAGGTGTTGTAGGGCGAGTTGAACTGCATATCGTCGTGGTGCAGGGCGCCGGTGTAGGAACCGGATAGCAGTTCGGCATAGATGACGCTTGGGTCGGCGTCCAGAGCCACCCGCTCATTCAGGCGGTTGTAGTAGACGCTGGCCACCACCGGGCGCTCCTCGGGCAGCGCGGTTTCCTTCTCAATAATTGAGGCCATGGTAACCGCCTGGTGCAGGTTGCCGCTAAGCCCCAGGACGTGGGCCTTGGCGCGGAACCGGTGCACCATCACGGCCAGCATGTCGGTTGGAGTTTGCGTGCGCGTGAACTGATAGGTGTCGGGGAAGAGGTAGCCTTCCAGCGATGTGGCCTGAGGATCAAGGTCGTGGATAAGGACAATATCAGCCTTGGCGGCCTGCAGAAATTCCTGTCGCGAGCCCAGACCGGCGGTTTCCATCGTCTGGGCTATTTCAAACATGTTGAATCCTTCGGGGATCACTACCGTGTGTACGTAAACGTCGCCCCGTGCCAGGCGGCGGTGCACCTGAACGAGATTGGCAGGATGATCGAAAAGGTATTCACCCGCCTTCAAGGTGTGGGGATGAACCACGAAATGCCAGAGCAGGAAAGCTGTGGAACTGCGAATCACACCGGCGGATTTGAGTGCCTTTGCGATATGCCTGGTGCCGTAGCCGGGGTGCAGCAGCACAGTCTTCTGTCCCGTCGGTCGCAGCGGCAGCCACAGTGCCCAAACCAGCCAGGCGGCAACCACCAAAATGCCAACGGCCAGCAATTTGAGCAGAGTCCGCATTTGTCACAGTTTAGATGATTACGGAACGCCGGATGTAAGCCAATGGTCGCTGGACGCCAGGCCATGGCAGTGGCTACCCGTTCGTGGCCGCAAATGGCCTTTTTATTGCTCCTCCGAAGAGCAGGCTGCATCTGATTACAAAAGGGAGGGATAGGCAGCATGGCCAAGACCGCGTTGGAGGATTTCCGCTGCTTTGCCGGGATCGCCGAATCCTGGGAACTGGTAAAAACGGGGCTGGTGGTCATCGCCGGCACTTCCTACAAGCTGGAGCTCTGGCACTCCTATTCCAACCCGGACATTCCCTATTACGTTTCCACTTACGTCCAAGAGGAGGGAGTGTGGCGCAAGCTGCCCGACCAATCCTTCCCCATCGCGCCCAGTGGAGAAGAGGCGATGCGCACGGCCATGGCTTTTCTGG
>Ga0134128_10003203_pt1 | contig 20051 bp, 16 predicted proteins | sample KB31754_FD_96462 | JGI IMG/M metagenome (GOLD analysis project Ga0134128, IMG submission 96462) | Terrestrial soil microbial communities with excess Nitrogen fertilizer from Kellogg Biological Station, Michigan, USA - KB3-175-4 | ecosystem: Environmental > Terrestrial > Soil > Unclassified ...
TCCCCGGTAGATGTCGCGGCAGCAACGGCAAAGCTCGCCTCACTCGGTTCCGCTCCGCTCACCGGACTTGGAAGCATGCTTGAACCGCCCGTGGTGCCCGCTGCGCCTGCGGTTCCCGGCGCGCCCGCGGTCCCGGACAAAGAACAGTCAACGGTTTTGCAGCCTGGCTCTGTCATTGTTGCCAGCCTGGACGCGGTGCCGCTGTCTCCAATACCGCTGTCTTCAGCTCCTCTAGAATCAGTGCCCACCAGCATTTCCACGGTAGATGTCGCGGCAGCAACGGCAAAGCTCGCCTCACTCGGTTCCGCTCCGCTCACCGGACTTGGAAGCACGCTTGAACCACCCGCGGTGCCCGACACGCCTGCGGTTCCCGGCGCGCCCGCGGTCCCGGACAAAGAGCAAGCGACAATCCCGCAGCCTGGCTCGATCCTCGTTGCAAGCCTCGAATCGGCGCCGTTGTCTCCATTGCCACTGTCGCCGGCAGCGATGGAACCCATTCCGATAGGCAATACAGCTTCGAACCCATCGGCACCGGATGTGGTGCTGAATCGATTAGAAGAACCGAGAACTCAAGCGAATATTCAAGTTGCGTCGGCAGAACGACGACCTCTGTTTGAACCTGTGCGACATCTGGTTGGCCCCGGCGGCCGCCCTGACGAAAAGGTAGAATCGGCGCCGGCGCCCGCCTACTTCGTCCGCTTCGGCGGCAGCAAAATGCTCGCAAAACAACAAAGCGACACCCCCATAGAGCAGATCCGCGCTGTAAGGTTGCTCACCTCTGATCTCACCAGCGCAACAGCTACACCGGGTAACGTATCTGCATATGTTCTCGGACAGTTGCTAGCCCGTCAATCGAATGGAGTCGGCGTGGGTTCGACCGCTGCAGCGGCTTTGGGCCAATTGCTCAGCACACAGTTGGATACTACAAATGCGACGACAGCCAACAAACAAGTCGGTATCTCAAGTGGTGGCACGAGCGACACCATTGATGTTCGCGGCAGGTTGATTGGCGCCGCACCGATTGACTCGATGAATCCGCAAAGCAAGGGCGCTACAGCTCACATTGAGCGCGACATTGAGTCCGAAGGCAAATCGGTAGATCACACTCCGGGAACAAGGAAAGCATCCGGTGATGAGATCACATGGGAATCCGAAGAAACCAGAAAGATTCACGACGATAAAGGAGAACTTATCGTCAGCGGCAAACGCCCAGGCGGAAAAGCAGGCAGCGGACTTGACGCAGAAGAGGACGAGCGAATAGACGAAATCGAGGAAAAAGGACGCGGCTTCGGTGGTGGTGGCAGCTCCACTAAATCACAGACTTCCAATAATGATCCAACTGGCGCTTCCGGTCAGCAGTCAAGCAATACCGATCCAGACCAGAAGAATACCGGCACCACAAAGGGCAATCAGGCACAGAGCAATGACGACCTGGATTCCGGTCAGTTGTCGGAATTAGTGCGTGAATTGAGAGGCAGGCCCACGGGCACTACAACCACGCGGCGTCCGATTCGAACGGAGCCGCAAGGATTGCGTTTCGAGAAAAGGCGCCGATACAAAATTCGGCTGGCCGACACACTCGAAAGCATTGCTCGGCGTGAGCTGGGCAACGTGAAAGCGGCGCCGCTTATCCTGCGAATCAATCGACCCACAGTAATGTCCAATGACGGCGCCATTGTATTGAAGCCGGGGATTTACATCATTTTGCCAAGCCACGGCGAGTGTCTGCGCCATTTGGCGGAACAGGCATTGTCGGAAGAAGCGAAACTGGTTCTTTATGTAGACCCCACTTCGTCGAGCGGCGCACCGACGTACGTTTGTCGCTTTGGTGAAACGCTGATCTCGATCGCGACAAGACATGAGCAGCTTGGCGACATCAGATTTTGGGCGCTGCTTGCGCGCGTCAACAATCTCAGCGAAAACACAGATCGAGCGGGAGAACCGATTTCCAAACTGCGGCGCGGGCAGCGCCTGCTGCTGCCGACCAAAGATCAGAAAGCAATATTTCTGCGTCAGCTCACACAACAAATCCAGGATGCTCTGTCCAACGATGACGCGCCGGTTTATGTTCAACCTCCGGGTGGACACACAACGGCGCCGAGCTCTGCGCACCGGGAGCCGAGCCCGGCTGTACAGCCGCATCCCGAACGCGGAGAGCATGACGCCGGTATAGCTCCGCCTGACGGGCACACCGCCGGATCGAGTGCTCCGTATAAACAACCGAACCCTGACGGACAGCCGCATACGAAACCTGTGGATCGACCAGTCGTTTCTCCTCAAACTGTGCGCACGGTGGCGTCAAATCAGCAGGGTCGTTCCGGTGAAGAGTCTAATACGCAGCCAGCCGGCACGAGCGATGTATCAAAATCAAAAAGGGCCAGTAGCAATCAGCCATCGGTATACGTTCGACCACCGAAGAAGCCGGATGCTCAGGCGAATTCCGTACACTTGCCGCCGCTTCCGCTTGATACTGCGCTGGCGACGAAAAACTACGAGACGCGTGTGGTATCACAAGGAGATCTTGGCGATACCAACGACAACCTTAAATTGGCACTCGAATTGAGAATTGGCGACACATGGACGCCGGTCGTCCAATATCGCGTCCGGGAGTGCCAATCGTCCGTATCCGCCTACACAAGCTCCGGCAGGCAGCGCACGTTAACCATCGACCTGCCGAACCGCGCTGCCCGCGAACTTGCGGAAAACGACTTAACCGCCAATGCCTCTTCCTATTGCCAGCGGTACCTGGCGAATCAGCTGCCATTCTAGAGATGGCGCGGCCGAACCATTGAGGGTGCCAACGACCTTATCGTGGCAGCTCCGACGATTTTTCGGAGACACCCTAAAAAATATTTGTTATGGCATAATGCCCCTGTTGACTTACTCGGTGAAAACATGTCCGTTCAAGCCGCAAACACAATCGAAGAAAGCTGGACGATAATTCACGGCTGGCTTGAACAAAACGCGCCTGAAATTCTGGCGAACCTCAATAACGCCGCCGATCAACAAGCGGTTACCAATCTTGAGAGCACGATTCAGATCACCTTGCCGCCTGACTTCGTAGCATCAACGCGAATTCATGATGGACAAACAGATCAGTCTATTGGTTTTGAGGAGGGTGGCGAGTTTCTATCGCTCAAACGCATTGCCGATGAGTGGAAAGTTTGGAAAGAGCTCTTAGACTCGGGCGACTTTGCCGGCATCACTAGTGAGCCCGTAGGTGCGATCAAAAATGATTGGTGGAACCCAAAATGGATACCGTTTACATACGACGGGTCGGGCAATCATCTGTGCATCGACCTTGATCCCGCGGCCGGTGGAACACCCGGACAAATAATAACAATGTGGCACGACGATGCGGACAGGCGAATTGTCGCACCCAACTTCCAAACTTGGCTAAGCAATCTTGCAATCGGCTTGCAAAACGGCGATTTCGTCTATTCCGACAACTACGGTGCTATCGTACCGAAGGAAGACGCTTAAGCTCACTCACATGGCTGAGGCATGCCGGAACCTGCCAAGCTCAAGGCAGTCCCATTACGTGGAGCTAGAGCACGCACAAGCGCTTTTAAATGAAGATTGCTACGTATAACGTAAATGGCGTCAACGGGCGCCTCCCCGTCTTGCTTCGGTGGCTCAAGCAGAGCGCACCGGATGTGGTGTGCCTGCAAGAGCTTAAGACAAGTGATGAAAAGTTTCCTGTTGAGCCAATTGCCGATCTAGGTTATGAGTCCGTATGGCACGGACAAAAAAGCTGGAATGGAGTCGCGATCCTGTCCAAATCAGAACTCGATCTCCACGAAGTGGGACGCGGTCTGCCAGGCGACCCTTCTGACGAACAAAGTCGATATATCGAAGCACGCGTGAATGATATTCTCGTTTGCTGTGTGTATGCTCCCAACGGTAACCCTGCTCCCGGACCAAAGTTCGATTACAAATTGGCGTGGTTGGAGAGGCTTATCGACAAAGGAAAAACTCTGGTGAAGAAGAAAACGCCGGTGGTTCTTCTCGGCGATTACAATGTGGTGCCGACGGATCTCGACGCGTATAAGCCGGAGCGATGGGTAAACGACGCAGTTTTTTTCCCTGAGGCGAAAGAGGCTTTTAAGCGGCTGGTCGACGAGGGGTGGACAGATTCCATCCGCCAGTTATATCCCGACGAGAAGATTTTTACGTATTGGGATTACTTTCGCAATGCATTCAGCCGCAACGCAGGAATCCGCATGGATCACATTCTTCTCAACCCTGTTCTTGCTAAACGGCTGGAAGCTGGCGGCGTCGACCGTGACGTTCGTGGCTGGGAAAAAACAAGCGACCACGCGCCCGTGTGGATCACGCTGGACGAATAGGACGAGCTATTGTTGGAGCCATCGACGGACAACCCTGCCGTCCTCAACGTTGCACTACAACTTGCCATGGTGGCGTCACCCATTGGTCTGTGGGTGAGTCGGGCACGGCGAGCCGAAGCCGGTGACCGCCCGGAGCCAGATCCGCGGCTCGCAACACCGCGAGAAAGCCGCAATCTTTGAGGCGTTCGTCTTGGAGAGCAGAGGCAACGTCCCGGCGAGAAATACCGTAGTGCACCGGCACCAGTTGCTTGTTATCTACAGATAGAAAAACCGATCGCGGCAAACCTGATCGATCCTTATTCACAATCCAGCCGGCAACCGTGATCAGCTCCTTAGTTTTTGAATCGACCACCATGTGTGACGAGGGAGGGTTCCCGCAGACAGCATCTACCGCAAACCAGGGAAGCTCTGCTTGCGTAGCGGCGTGCACCGGAGAAGCATCCAAGCGGTACTCGACTGTCCTTGGTTGCTCCTCCCAAACAACCGACATTTCCGGTTTGAGAAAGGTCGGTGACAAGCATGAGAGCCGGAAATTCGTAATACGATCAAAAGCATGTCCCTGAAAGAGAGCGTCCAGCTGCCTGATATCGGTGGGCAAAAAATTCAGCAGCACGCCTTCCTGCAACGCGCTGCGTACAACTCTATATCTATGTTGCGCGCCACTGGCGAACTTTAAGTCAATGTCCATCTCAGGTGTTTGATAAATCGCCGCGCTCAACATTCCGAGCCACGAACGCTCGACGTGAATATGTCCGTAGAGGAGTCCGTGTGCCGGGGGCACTGTTATCCAGCTGTCGACTCGTGCCCGGGTAAGGTTGGGCAACAGGCACCAGTTGGTGGACGTGGGGGCAGATTTTACCAACGCCAGACTGCTTATACGGCGAGGTCCGATTGGCTGATAGTTCGACAAAAGTGCACGCCACGTCTGCGGATTACTGAAAAACGTATGGCGCTGATCGATTTCGTCCAATCCGGCAAGCACCACTTTCGGGGCGTTCGTTCCAGTAAAGTGCGCAGCGCTGATTTTGTCCAGGTAGGAAGTGGAAGCCGCGTATATTTGCAGGGTCGGATTAGGATTCCATATCAGACGGTTGGCGGCGCAAACAGCCAGTGCTGCCGGCACTACGTCGACGTCGGCGTTCCGCTTCTTTATTTCCGCCAGTGTATCCGAATCAAGCCGCATTGGCTGAAGCACTATTTCGTTTTGTCGCTGCTCTTCCGTCATAAGGCTGCGCCAGTGCAGCAACTGTCGAATATTTTCCGTGCCCTGACGGCAGCATAAGGTATCCGCGCTTTGAGGCAGCACCAATAGCCATGGCATTCCCCAGCTTAAAACCGCAGCGCAGAAAGCCAAACCCGAGGCGAAGGCAGCTATGGTGGCTCGCTTGCTTGTGGCAAACGCAGCCAACAACGCCAGTACGGTTATGATCTCGATGACGAAAGCGACCTCGTGCCCGAGATCTTGTCTGACGAACCCGTGCTTGAAAGAAATAAGCACACACGGAAAAAAGATAAATGCGGGCGCATACATGCTCTTCTTTCTAACACCCAGAAGTGCGACTGCAATGCAATAAGCAACGACAACTACGCAGCCTGTGATTAGTTGCACCGGTGATGCCGGCAGTGTCGACGCGTCGGCATAGCCGCCGATTATCTCCGCCGTTCCATAAGCCCAAAGCCAGAGATTGCGAATCGAGTGTAAAAGCAAACACGACAGGATTGCAAAAACAGCAACGTATGCACTCACGGCGCCGGCGATCCAGCTCCTTGCTGTGTCGCTCTGGGCGCGATGCCAGCATACTGCCGATGCTACCACGGACAAAAGAGCGCCCACGCCGAGATTCGCTTTCATAAACGCGCAGCAAGCGGCAAGCACTCCCATCGCAAGCGCCAAAATGAAACCGGCAGACGGTACAACCAACGCCGTCGCTCCGAGCGTGCTCACTAAAAGAGCAAGCGAAATCTCCGTTCCGTGATGTCCAAACGAAACACCAAAGCACATTAGCAACGAAAACAGAGATGCTTGCCAGAGTGGTGCCTTGTGTCTCCACAAAACTAGAAACACCAGACTGAGCAAAACTATCCTGCTCAGCAATGCAACAGATACACCCGCCACCTGGTTAAATCCCATATTCAGCGGTTCTATCAAGAAACCGAGTGGTCCGAATGTGAACACCGCCTTTTCGCCGAAGGGCGTGCCACTTGCAGCGAGATAATTCAGAGCCCAGCGCAAGTGTCCGTCTATGCTGCCGTCAAGTCCGCACATGACCTTCGGAAAGGTGGCAACGACGGTGTACAGGAAAAGTGCAGCCCATGCAGCGATGTACGTCCACGAATACGAGGACGGGGACGGCGCAGAAGCTGCGAGAGCGCGCTCAGCACTTGTCGATTTGAGAAGCTGCATGGCGACACCGAGTGCAGTTTTCACCGTTGACAAGTTTATTCTGGCAAAAACGTCGGATATTCAAATTACACGGCTCTCAGGTGCCGCGTCGCTTCTGAATTTGAGATCGCCAGGTTAGTGCATTCCACCCGGCAAGATATGCGGCGAACCATCGCCGCCACTGGTGTAATCCCGTGGCGATTGATATGAGCCTTTCTCGAAATCTTCGAATTTCGGCCTTCTGAAAACGCCGCTGCGGTGCCAATTTTCATCGGGCTCAGCGATACCGCGGACTACAGCAATGGAACAAGGCCCTATACGCGCCAGCTCTTCGGACACGCTGCCAAAGATCATTTTTTGCAATCCGACGCGGCCGTGTGAGCCTATCACGATTAGATCGGCGTGATGCTGGTGCACCAGGCTGATAATGCCGTCAGTCGGATCGCCGGTGCGTACATCCATAACGATATTATTTGTGTGCAGCACTGTGGACAGCAACTGCGCTCGCGAGAGGAGGCTTTCCTTGGCCACTCCTCTGGCGCTCTCGTGCTCGAGCACGCTGGCAAGAATAAACCGAGTATTCGGCATCCATCGGAAGTTAAGCAACCATTGAATCGCGACGTCTGCGTAGACAGAATCGTCCACCGGCAAGAGCACCGTCTTGAAACCGCCCTGCGCATCGCTCACGGTGTCATAGTTGGTTTTGGCGACGAACACTGGGCAATGCGCGTGACTGATAATTGATTCTGCAATGTCGTGTTCAAAGAATCGAATATCTTTAGCGCGCGGAGCAGTGGCGGTCAAAATTAAGTGCGCGCCAACTTCGCGTGCGAAGGCAACGATCTCGACTTTCGGATCGCCTTCTCTAATAAAGAATGTCACCTCGCAAATCGGAAGGGCATTGCGCAGTTCAACCGCCAATGATTCTATTTCGCGCAAAGAGCCCGGGATTGCAGCCTGAGCATCCGGTGACGAAGTCCAACGAGGAACAACGGTTACCAACGTTATTTCTGTTCCTTCATACCACTTCATGCCCATGAGCACGTCGAACATCGACTGCGTGGCCGGCGTGTTATCGATTGGAACAACTACCTTCATATAATCTCCTATCCAAGGACGAGCCCATCATAGACCTCGATGCGGCTTTTGCAAGCGAACCTCCACCACCGGTGATACCATTTGTCATTTGCTTTTCTTCGTGAAGCATCTTAATGAAGCCGCATACGCCCGCCTGACGGGACGTTTCAAGGTTCCCGGCTGATTCGTAAAAGTTGGGATCGCTTTATGAACTTGAGGTTCATTAAGGAAATCGGTACAGCGAAAGGCTGTGAATCAAGTCGAATGCGACCCCGGTTGTTCTCGTACAGAATATTCCCCGAATATTCCTGTGTGTTCGCCGATTTCCGCGGTCAAGTTTGCGAAGGAAATCGCCAGTTGCGCATAAATAGCCAGTGCACGCTGCCATTCCGAAGATTTCACAGCCTCTTGGAGTTGTTTGGAACGCTGTGCCATTTCCTCGGCACTGACTGCGAAGGCAGAACCTTTGAGCTCATGCGCGATTCTTATCGCCTCATTCAAGTTCTTGCTATGGATGGCTGCCTTGAGTTCAGCCAGCAATGCCTCGGTGGCAGACAGAAACACTTTGAGTACGTCTGATAGCTGATCTGTTCCATATAAAAGCCGCAGTCCTTCTCTATTAATTGGATCGCCGCTGCCTGCCGCGCGCTCCACATTCGATTTGAACTCGGAGAGAATTTGAGCAACCGGCTGCTGCAACCACCGTTCGAGTCGCTCGCGCAAGACGTCCCTGCCCACGGGCTTGAGAATGAAATCGTTCATCCCTGCCGCCAAGCACTTGTCGCGAGCCTCGGCCAAATCCAGCGCAGTAACAGCGATAATCGGCGTGTTGCGCCCGGTGGCGAATTCTTGGTTGCGAATCCGCTTGGTCGCTTCATATCCATCCATATGCGGCATCATGATGTCCATGAGAATGGCACCATACGTGTGCGCGCTCGCGAGCTTGGCGGCCTCGTCACCGCTGGCCGCGACTTCCGAATTCAAGCCCATGCCCGAGAGCATATATTGCAATACCTGGCGGTTGGTCGGATGATCATCGACCACCAGGATTGGATAGTGCTCAGGCATGCCCGAAGTCATACAATCTCTCGCCGAACTCATGCGGGCTGTTCCGCCCGGCTCCTAAAACGAGGACTCCGAATGTTCAGACCAGCCGGACTGTCCATTGTTCCCCAACCATATCCTCTGCCTTGTTTGGTGCAGTCCAAGATCAACATAACCGAATAGTGGTACGGAACCTTTAACGTGCGCTCGCGCCTCATATGCCCAGTGTCTGCATGAGGAAGTCGACAGGACAGTGAGTAATACAGTTGAGGTCGTTTCTAGCGTCGTTGTCGCGGTCAGCTTTCTGACGATTGCGTCTGCGCTCATCGTTTACTCCTGGAAGCACCGCTCGCTCGCTTGGGCAAGAGGTTTGTTTTTGCCCGCGATATTTTGCCTCTTTGTTGGATTCAGCCGATCGGTACTCGTGATCCAGCCTCTGCATCAAATGCCGGGCATTCAAGCTACCGTTGATGCGTGCGTCTCCTTGCTTGGATTGTGCTTCGCCATTTTCATCTGGCCGCTGCTTGCGCGCACAGTAATTTTTAGCAACGAACGAGCCGTAAAGAACGCTTATTCTCAACTCCAGAGCACAAAGCAAATCTTTGAGTCGTTCATGAGTAATACACCGGCTGTAGCTGTAATCAAAGATCGGGAAGGACGCTACCTTTACGTCAACGACAGCTTCAAGAAATATTTCGCGAGCCGAACTGGCGATCCAATCGGAAAGACCGATGAAGAATGGCTGCCGCCTCAAACCGCGGCGGAGCTCAAAAAAAACGAGTGGCAAGTATGGCAAACAAAACAGCCCCAGGAGTTCAAGGAATATATCAGCGGCGGCGGTGGGCAATCAACTTACTGGTACTCCGTGAAATTTATCATCCAGGCGGATCCCGAACCGCTCATGGGTGTGATCGCAATGGACGTCACCAGCCAGCGACAAATGGAAGAACAACTTGCGCGCAATGAGCAGCTATTTCGACTGGCGGTTGCTGCGGTGAAGGAATACGCGATCTTCCTGCTAGATCCCGATGGAATCATCGAAACATGGAACGAGGGGGCGGCCCGAATAAAGGGATACAGCTCAGCCGAGGTTATCGGCAAAAATTTCTCCATCTTCTATTGTGAAAAAGCCCGCGCGAATGCAGTGCCGGCACGAGAACTCGAAATAGCTCGCACTGAAGGAAAATGCGAGACCGAAGGTTGGCGCATGAGGAAAGACGGGTCGATGTTCTGGGCAAGCGTTCTTATCACTCCTTTCTATGATCGAACGGGGAAACTTCGGGGATACTGCAAAGTTACGCGCGACATGACCAAGCAGCGTGAAATGGTCGAAGAGCTGGAACGCGCTCGCGATAAGGCAATTGAAGCATCGAGCCTGAAATCCGCGTTCGTGGCAAATATTAGCCATGAATTGCGCACTCCGCTAGCCGGTATTCTGGGCATGAATCAGGTGCTGTTGTATAAGGATTTAGATCCTGAAGAGCGACATATAGCGGAAGTGGTTCAAGAATCCAGCAAATCACTCTTAAATATTGTGAACGATCTGTTGGATCTGTCGAAGATGGAAGCAGGAACGCTCAAATTGAAGAACGCACCAATGACACTGCCGGTGGTGGTAGAAGAAGCAACCACCTTATTGCAGGCAGCGGCCGTCAGCAAGGCCATTGTACTCAATACCATCATCGACGGCCAACTTCCGGCCGGTATCATCGGTGATGCCGAACGAGTAAAACAGATCTTGCTGAACTTAATAGGCAATGCCGTAAAGTTTACTCAGCAGGGGCATGTAACCACGACGGTCAACCTGGTCGATCAGCAAGCCGATCACGTGCGCGTGTGCTTCACCGTGGTGGACACGGGCGTCGGAATACCAGAGGAATCCCAATCCAAACTATTTAGACCATTTGTGCAAGCGGACGTTTCAACCACTCGGCAATTCGAGGGCACCGGACTCGGATTGGCAATCAGCAAAAATCTAGTCACGAAGATGGGTGGACAAATCGGATTCAGCAGCAAGGAAGGTGTGGGTTCCACATTCTGGTTTACCATACCATTTCAAATTGCACGCGAGCAGCCCATTCCATTGAATCGAAAAACCACGACGCGATTTGCTCATAATGCGAAAGTACTCATTGTCGAGGACAATCCTGTTCTCAGCGAGATGGCGAAGCGGCAGCTGCAAAACATCGGACTGTCATCTGATCTTGCCGCGTCCGGTGAAGAAGCGCTGCGGTTATTGGGCGCCGCCAAGTACGACGCCGTCTTGATGGATTGCCATCTGCCGGGAATAGATGGCTTTGAAACAAGCGTACGGCTACGCAAGTCCGAAATCGGCATCGGAAGACGAACGCCAATCATTGCTATAACAGCCGGGGCAATGGCTGCTGACGAGGCACGCTGCCGGGCAGCGGGCATGGACGACTATTTGGCAAAACCCTTTACGGTCGAAGATCTGCGCAGCAAACTCATCAGATGGATTCCTTTTGTGTCCGAACCAGATACGAGGTCAGCCTGACTTAGGAATCGGACTCAAGGAACTCTTGGTCTTTTATGCGTCTATTGAACCGGAGGATTCCCCGCAATGGCAGCAGGCGATGAGATGATGCACGACCTTGAATGGCTCGCCTTTCTGGCACAGCAGTTTGGCTGGCAGCATATGGCTGAGCGCATCGCTGATGACGCACTCGAGTCGCAGCGGCGAGTGGATGAGCTCGAACAACGCAGGAATCAATTATTATCCCGCCGACGCCAAGGCGCCGCCGGAGATGCAGCAAGAGACGATGAGGCTGCTTAGCAACGCGTACCGGATTTTTTACTACTCGTAGACGCTGTCCTCGTCCGCTGACCGGATTAGGACTTTTAGATTGGGACGGGAGGGCTCATACACCCAGCGCAATAGAATCCTTCTCAGGTCGTCCGGCTTAAATGGCTTGCATAGATAGTCATCTAGACCGGCGCTTTTGCTTTCTATACGATCTGTCTGCTGGGCGCGTCCTGTCAGCGCGATAACGGGGATGTGCCGATTCCAGGCTTTCTCGAGTTCTCGAATACGCCGCGTGCATTCATAACCATCCATTTCCGGCAGCGTGATGTCCATGAGAATTGCAGCGAATCTGGTGGTTCTTATAGCCGCTATAGCGTCCTCGCCCGAGGATACCACCTGGGTCTCATAATCAAACTTTCGAACCAGCTCCGCAAGTGCTAGCTGTTCGTGCGGATTGTCTTCGACTATCAGTAACAATGGGCTTGCCATGGTTGTCCTGTATGTGCCATCGCGGAAACCGGCGTGCCGGGCCCGCCTTGTGGTGCACTTTCTAGATTCATAGTACGCGACCATCAACAAAAGGCGACACATGGTTTTCCCGTAAAACAATACTGGAAAGCCAGATGTCGTCCACGTTTTCACGCATCAGCTCGGTCACGAAAATGTTGTGCAAAAAGTTCGTTGCGGCTAACTAGGCAAGCCGACGAGCGGAATCCGGCAACCATTGTTGAGCGATGCGGCTATAGTCCGCCGGCTTCGCCAGATAGTCGTCCACCCCGGCGTCCATACAGTGCTCTCTGGTATCACTGGCGGTGGCGGCAACGATTGTCGTACGTCGCCCCAGCTCGGCTTCCGCTTCGCGAATTAGGCGTGTTGCTTCGAATCCATCCATTTCCGGCATATGGATGTCCATTAGAATAAGTGCGACATGGTATCGCTTGACCAGTTCAACAGCTGATTTTCCGTTGTCCGCAATCGTTATGTCCACGCCGTGCCGCGAATTTCCGCCTGCTGTGAAGACTGGTTTCCTTCTGAATCCGGCTTAGCCGGCCTTGAGAAAATTCACCGGCGAATCGACGCCCTCGGTCATGGTAGACAGTTCTTCATCCAATGCCTTCTGCAGTATTTTAATTGCAGACCAATTCTGTGTCGCCGTCGCCCGAACGAATTGCTCGCAGATTGTTTTGATTTTTGTAGAGTAGAGGACAGCCGAGATGCGCGTCAGGTCTTCAGCCAATCTCGGTAAACAGGACACATCATTTGTTTGGATCGCGCGATCCAGGTAGACGACGATATAACGTGCCTGTTGGCATAGTACCTTCATGGAGACACGGGCGACCGTACTGCGGGCTTCGCTTTCAGCCTGAAGTTGCTTCCGCTGATCCTCAATGTATTCAGAAAGTTGCCGCACGTTGCTCGCAACTACCGACTCTTCTGCCGCTGTCAGCCGCTCTGAATCGAGGGGCAGGTTGTTGATTACTGCCAGCAACTCAGCGGCGCGCTCATCCATTCCATCGTGAGTAAGTCGGATAAAAGTGGCGAGACGAGCAGCAACTTCCTTAAGTTGGTCTGCTTGCCGCGAGAGGTGCTCGCGCTCAATTTGCAATCGGCGCCATCGACTTTCCACAAGACGACCTTGCTCGCACAATTTTTCAGCATGAAACTTGTACTCGGGGGGACTCAAATGGCCATTTCCCAATTCGGACATAACAACGGCCTCCTGGTGCCTTCAACGGAGCCGCCGGACTTGTACCGGTTCTGCGCTTCCACATCCATCCTCACCAATTACCCCCCAGAACGAAAGCAGGGGAGACATTAGCATACATACGGGAATGCCCGAGTGTTCGGACATTCGAATCCCTCATGGACACTGGAGTTCAGTATTAAAGTCTGCAACGGTTATTTGCAAAAGGCGGCATCGTATATGGTGGCTCACGCGATTTCACTAAAAACTGACGGTTGCCGGCTGTAGTACGCTGTTTCAACACTCGATCTTGCCGGCGGACACTCGGATAGCGCTGCATATCTTGAGATCCCCGGAACCATTCGGCGCTATACTAAGGGTGCCTAGTAGGCTTTCCATGACTCATCTTGCACCTTGAGCCACGAAGAGCAGGAGTAATGAGTTCATGGCGCACAAGGCCCTTCCGTTTGTCTTGATTGTTGATGACGCTGTGCATCAGCGTAAGCTTTACCAAATTATCGCCGACAGAATTGGCATTGCTGTTCAGCTAGCTGGTGACGCCGGCGAAGCCCTGAATTACATTGACACAATGACGTTCGAGCTAATTCTTACTGATTGGGTTATGCCTGATCTCGACGGATTGACGTTGGCATCGGTCATTCGCCAGCGGCTGATCGCTCGTGGAGAGCGAGTGCCGCCAATCGTGTGTGTGACGGCGAAGGCCCTGGAAGGAGACCGTGCCCATGTTTTGCAGGCCGGGCTCGACGATTATTTAGCCAAGCCGTTTTCATTGGAGCAGCTGAAAGAGATGATCGATAAGTGGCTGCCTAGCGCGTGCAAACGCGAACACGAGACCGAGAATCGTTAGTCGGCTTTGTGTGCCGGAATTCGAGCCGGCGGCTGACATATAGAATCAGGTCTAAGGAAATTCGCCGTTAGCACAAGGGTTGCGCGCTGAGTCGCCATTGCTGTTCTTGGGTTGAGAAAGGCTCCGACTGTCTCGCTATCATCACTCAGCCATGGTATCAGGGATGGTGCCTGCGGTCTGTCCGGTTCTGGTCGCTCAGCGAATGCTTAACATCCGCGCCAAACCGAGCTGTGCACGGAACGTTTAGTGCTAAGCATTGTCGATAAGCTTGCGACTTTTGTCAGCGACCTTTTAGGTCAACAACATTCTTGTGGAGGCTGTTATGGCAGTTAATCAACCATTACCGCATTTTCGAATGAGTCAAGAAGAAAAGCGCGCTTCGAAGGCTATAATTTCCGGGATGGGAACGGAATTGCTCGGCGGGGGCGCGGGAATAGTTCTCAGCATTTTGGGGCTTGTTGGAATCATTCCAATGACCCTGGCGGCAGTAGCACTGATAGTGCTCGGGGCTGCTTTGTTTATGGAATCGACGTCTGTGTCCGCGAACTTAAGAGTGATCGAACAGGGAATAGCGGAAGTCCCGCCCCCAGAGCGTGCTATTCGCAGCGGACTGGGCTTGACTGCAGTCGGCGCGCTGGCGGTGGCTGTGTTAGGAATTTTGACCTTATTGGGCATTGCTCCAGCTGTGCTGGTTGGAGCTGGAGTCATAGCTGTCGGTGCATGCGGAGTACTGCGTAGCATCGAAGAGCAACACGTAGCCCAATTTGAAGCGTTTGAGGCCGCGGAGCAATCGTTGGCAGAATCCTCGGTTGTTGCTCCTAAGGCGGTAGCGACACCGGCCGGCATCACTGTGCTTGCAGGACTCGCTACCATTGTTCTCGGTATATTAGCGCTGGTTGGGATCAATCCACTAACCCTCAATTTAGCGGGACTGCTGGTTATCTCCAGCGCAAGGTTCTTAAGCAGCGCCGTCCTGGAAGGAGGCATGGCAAAAGTGCTGGCCCGCCGACAATCTACAACTTACCGTTAGTCTCCGGCACGGTATTGCAAGATATCAAAGCCCGCAACCGTACTTGTGATTGTTGTCCAAGCCTTAACCCACCTCCACGAAGGAATGTAGATCAAGCGCAAGAGAAACGCCATCTACGTTCTTTCGTTGGCAATGTTTCGGCACCAGGAAAGAATGTAAGCTCATAGCGGAACACGCTAATATGACCGTAGTCTTTAAGTCTGTGGTGATCGCCTGTGAATGCGACTACTGCAACGATCAGGAAGATGAATCCCAGAGTGTCCAAGCGGCTGAGGCAGCCAGAATTCATCTGGCTGCCTGATTCGCATGGGAGATAGAGCATAGATGAACCATTGGCGCACCTTCAGCCTACCTTAAGCGCGGCGCTTGATCTCATGTTTGTTCAAATGAGCCAAGCCCGTTGAATCGGCAGGTCCCAAGGAGTATCGTCGCGCCTGCGCAGCAATATTTGGTTTATCCCCAGATAATTGTTTTCGAAGCCACGCGCTGAACACAACATAAAGAGCAGCCACAACCTAACCTTAGCATCGCCGATCAATTCGCGCGCGTGCATTTGGTTCGCCAGCAAGTTCTCAACCCAACAGCGCAATGTCTTTGCGTAGTGTGGACGCCAGGCATCCACATCGACGATTTCCCAGCCATTGCGCTGTGCAGCTGCCAAAGTATCCGGAAGGTTGGCAATGCATGCACCGGGAAATACATATCGTTGAATGAATTGCGAACTAAAATTGTGGCTGTCAGACTCATCTTGCGTCATGATTGCATGGCAGAGAAACAGACCACCGGGGCTGAGCGCTTTGAGCAGAATGCTAAAGTACTCGGCATAGTTCTTAAGTCCGACGTGCTCTAACATCCCTACGGAAACCATCTTGTCGTAGTTTGGAAGATTGGTTATCTCCTTGTAATCGAGCAGATGCACGGTCACACGTCCTGAGAGTCCGCGTTCATTTATTTGTCGTTTGCAATATTCGTATTGATCGGGACTCAGCGTAATACCATCTGCAGTGACACCATAACGTTCCGCGGCATAGAAAAGCAATGCTCCCCAGCCGCAACCAACGTCAAGGAGCCTTTCGCCAGACTTAAGAAGTAACTTCCTGCAAATCAGATCCAACTTCGCCATTTGTGCTTCACAAAGGTCCATAGCGGGCGATTCGAAATGCGCGCAAGAATAAACCAGTAAAGGATCAAGAAACAGTTTGTAAAAAGCTTGGCCGTTATCGTAATGATGCCGAATGTTCATCACCTTCCGGCGGAGCTCAGGCAATTTCCCTGTTGGCTCTTCGAATGCCAATGCTTTACTGGAAGGCATAACTGACCGATCAATGGCTGGCAAGTGTAGTGCCGCCAAACATGCCTTCGCCGCGAGCAGAGGGCTTAGGGGATAATTGAACAGGTACTCCATGAAGTCAATCGCTCGTTCAAGCTCGCCGGAGAAATCTAAAAGACCGACAAGCCACGCCTGAATCAAAAACATTCGATCATGTGAAAGTATCAATTTGCGCAACAAGCCCGGGTGCCTCACGAATATAGTTAATCCTTCGTCAGGCAGATATGGCTGTCCAATTATTCCGGCTCCCCAAAAATCTACGCATACGGGAAAGCCGTAACTCTCGATTGGGCTGCGCAAGAGTTCGAGTATGCCTGGCGGAACGGCGACACAGTGCTTCCGCATTTGCCTGACGTTCATTCCCGCGTCAGCAATGCGTTGTCTATCTCCTCGCCCGCTGGATGATGCTGGTTCAGTTGCCATCGAAAACCCTTTTTAGAGCCGACGAGCAGACACGGCGACGCCATGCCCGAGAAAGTTTCTCACATGCAGCATCAACAGATCGCCTTGGTGCTTGCCAGAGTCTGCCGACTGGCAACAGGCAGCAACGTTATGCAAATCTCTTCTGCTGCATGCGCGGCTGACCACTGTGTTACCCCACTGTCACCGCTTATGTCTTAAACGAACGAAAGAGCAGTCAGCGTTTTCGCAACTCATGCGCAACAGGCAGGCAGCGCAGCGGCGTGATTTCCGTGGAATTATTCGCTGTCGCTACCGGTGTCCACGATCATCTCTTCCTGTATGAAAGCCACCGATTTTAACGGCGACTCACTACCTTCAGCGATGACACGACGGCGTTTGCCAATGGTGCGGATCGGCGTGATTGAAGAGCATGTATGTTGCCATAACCGGAACCATTTTTCGATTTTGAAGTTTTTGCCTCTGCGGCTTTTGGCATTTCGGTTACCGGGAATGTGAACCCCCGGGTAAAGTCCTGATTCATGAAATCGCGCGTTCGAGTTTCATCCCTGTCTGAAGCGAGGGTTGGATGTAAAAAGCCGACGCGACTCCGATTCTATTGACCCATCGCCTTAATTCAACCATCTCCGGGAACAAAAGTGCATTTTTTCTCATAAATAGAGCTTCTTACTGATAGTAAGAACCGTATTTTAGCTGAATCGTTATTATGCAAAAACATGCAAGGTATGCAGATTCTGCCTTAAGCGGCATCTGGTTGCACGGTTGAGACAGTTCATGCATTACTAATGGTGGTATCAGCCTTTCGGGAGTTGTCCTCGTGCCCTTGCCCATCATCCGTTACTTGTGCGCCTCGGCTCTGGTGCTGAGCCTGAGCGCCATCGCCCCGCTGGCCGTTTTGTCCGCCGAAACCCCGACTGAAGCCGGCGAGTCCCCGATGCTGCACGGCAGCGCTAGCCACACCGAGTGCAATCCTTCGCAAAGCCCTACCGTCAACACGAGGGATGTGCGTGTGGTGGCCCCCGGCACGGCGTTGGATCTGGTTCTTAAGACCGAGATTGCCGCCGGCGAGAGCGTGGAAGGCGATGAGTTCTCCGGCAAAGTCATCAAGGACGTGCTGGTGGATGGCCAGGTGGTAATACCCAGGGGCACGGTGGTGCACGGGGTGCTGAGCACTCTGGAAGGGCCGAAGCGCGCCGGCCGCAATGGCTACATTACCGCGCGCTTTGATTATTTAATAACGCCTGACGGGCGTCACGTCCCGATTGAGGGCAATAGCACCACGCGGGACTCCAAAGGCAAGGCCGCAGCCAAAGTTGTCGGGCGCGCGGCGGGCTATACCGCCATTGGTGGCGTGGTGGGCACAGTGATAGCGCTTCAATATGGCGGTCTGGCGGCGGCGGCGGCCAGCCACGGAACCACCCTGGCGGGTGGAGCGGCCATTGGTGGGGCTGCCGGGCTGACAATCGCCATGCTGACGAAGGGTAAAAGCGTCATGCTCCAGCCCGGCGCTGAAATGCACGTCATACTGAGCGAGCCGCTGAAACTCCCCACCATGACCATGCCCGATTGGACGGCCGAAGATTACAGTATCCCTGGTCTGCAGGTAAAGGTGGCGGGCATGCGCATTGGCCGCAAACCATTCGGCGAGATGACCGAAATTACGCTGAAGCTGGACATTCTGAATCAAACCGAAAATACGTTCTCCACGTTTGATATCGGACTGGAGGACGAGCTGGGCAACCTGTTCTTACCCTCTCCGCTTGGCGATACGGACATGTCGTTCAGCATCAAGCCCATTAGTCACCTCAACAGCAACATTACCTTCAGCGTCTACAACGCCAAAATCCGCCACAAGCTGGTATTTTTCAAGCCGTATTCCCGTGAGCCGCTGGCAAAATTCGCACTGACGGATGCCATGCTGGCAAGCGGCAAAGGCAGCCCCAAAGGCAATCTGGTGGTGACAAAAGCACGCCAGCCCGATTGAGCCGCCCGTGAGCGCCGCAGCGCCCTCTCCCGTGAACCTAAATCTAAGAGGGCAACCAACTTTGCTCGGTGCTGATCGACTTTGCCACTCATGCTTTTTTGAAGTTTCTTGAAGCTCTTGAGCCATTCTTCTGACAATCACAAGTTGATCACAAGGTTTTGATAGATTCAGAAGGCAAGGTTTGCAAGGTTCTGTCGTCAAGATACAGCTTCGACAAACAGCTACAACTAAATACTAAGAGCGCAACGACCGGGCAGTATTGAACCTTGAATGGTGAAATAGCGCGATTCTTGCGTGCATTCTTGAAAAACTCATTGGCTCTTCAAAACGGTTACAACAAACACGGCTCATGAAACTGTTTAAAACACTGGCACTGTGTTGCAGCGCCCTACTGCTCGTACTGTCTATATCAGGGTGTCACGCAGCGCTGGGCATCAAAGAAGCATCGGCTTCGACTTACCAGGTCAGGAAACCCTCGGTCAAAGAGCCAGCGATGAATGATGAAAAAGCATCGACGACTTACCAGGTCAGTAAACCCCTTATCAAAGACCTGACGCTGAATGATGAATATGTCTGCCAGATTAGAGCCATACAGCATATTGAAATTCGTTCGTTAGAGAAGGGATACCTGCAAAATATACTGGTAGACGAAGGAGAAAGTGTTCATCAGGGACAATTGCTTTTTCAAATAAAGCCCAATGTCTACGAAGCGGATGTTCAAAAAACAGAAGCAGAGGTTGAGCTTTCCAAAATTGAGCTGCAGAATAACCAGGCGCTTGCTGACAAGGATATTATTTCCCCCACTGAAGCCGCCATGTCTGCCGCGACGCTGGCTAAATTTAAAGCGGAACTAGCGCTAGCCAAAACGCATTTAGGCTTTACTGAAATTCGAGCCCCGTTTGACGGGCTGATAGGCCGCTTTGGTGATATTAGGCTGGGCAGCCTGCTCGACGAAAATCAACTGCTAACGACCTTAAGCGATACCCATAAACTTTGGGTGTACTTCAATGTGCCCGAAGCTCGGTACCTGGACTACATGGAACACAAGCGAAAGGGAAATTCTCAGAACGTCCAGCTGAAGCTCGCCAACGACGAAATTTATCCTGAAACTGGAACGA
>Ga0134128_10003204_pt1 | contig 20048 bp, 12 predicted proteins | sample KB31754_FD_96462 | JGI IMG/M metagenome (GOLD analysis project Ga0134128, IMG submission 96462) | Terrestrial soil microbial communities with excess Nitrogen fertilizer from Kellogg Biological Station, Michigan, USA - KB3-175-4 | ecosystem: Environmental > Terrestrial > Soil > Unclassified ...
AGCTTGCGAGCGGCTTTCTATGGTGTTCTCGCCCCTGCGTGTGCGCTGTTCCAGTGGTATGGGATTGCCCACAGCGTGAACTGGGCGTTCATCGTCGCCACGGCCGGTCAGGTGCTCGGCACGTCCGTAGCGGCCGCGAAGACCCGCACTCCGGAGTCAGACACGTCACAACCGATGCGAGCTCCGTCACGCCATAACGGGTAGCCGGGTGGGCTGCGATGGGTAAGCGAATCTCGAGTCGCTTCCGAAAACTGGGTCCGATAGCTCGATTCTGGTCGCTTGTCGACAGCGAGAAGGTTGAGCCCTTCCAGTTCGTGTTCTACGTGGCGTTCATCTTCATTGGGTTCCAAGATCTGTTCATCGCTCACAGCGGCCCTCGGACACTTCACGGGACCATGAACTACTTCAGTGTCCAGACCTGGTGTTGGTGTCTGATGCTGGGTCCTACCTGCGGTTTGGTAGGTGAAGCGATCTACCGGTTCGAGACGCCCGGGATAGACATCTACCGACCGGGGCGAACGTTGAAACTCACTGGAGACATCGCCATCTTCGTGGCCATCGCGGCATACACGGTAGCTACGTTCCACACCGAGCCGTGGGGTACCGGCGGCGCTGGCGGCTACATCGGTCTCGCGATACTGCTGTCCATGATCTTTCTCATTCTTCGCGACATCCGGCGGTTCTCTGAGCCGAGATTCAGGACGGGGCCGAAGTTATGATCCTGGCTAACGTGCTAACCGCTATGGCCGTTGGCGTGTTAGCTGTCGGTACTTCTGTCTCCATCATCCAGGGCCTCGTCGGGTATGCGAATCAGCGCGCTAACCGGATAGCCGCTGGAGAAGCGCCGTCTCGTACGTCCGTGGCAGCGAACAAGGCTCTGGACGGACTGACTGAGTTCGTTCTCGGACCGAAACGGCTCGACCATGAACCTATGTATTCAACCGTTGTAGCGGCGCTGTTCCTGGTTGGAGGGTTCTGGTTGCTCGAGGGGCCGCTACCTCAGTCGGTGATCTTTCCATTCCCGAGTCTGACGCAGATAACGCTGGCGACCTGCTTTTTCGTTGGCAGTGGGACGTGCCTCTACGGCATCTCCATGGGCACGCCGTTCCATGCGATCAAGATTCCGGTGAAGATCTTCCGACGTGTCCGCGGCCGGCCACCGCTGCCGCCGCTCGATCTCCGCAGGTCGTATCAAGTCGGCGTGTCGGGCACTCCTCCGCTGATCGTGTCACTGGGCTACTACGCCTTCGTGTTGTCACGCGACACACCACTGGGATGGACGGGTCCGAACGTCATCATGCTGGGCTTTCTGTGCATGGGGATGACGTTTCAGTGGCTCCGTTTTCTGATGGAGAACCGGCGCATCAATCTGGCCTTGCCCATCCTTATTCAACAGGAGATCAATCGGAGAGTCATTTCCGGGGATATTGACCTTGACGTGGAATACCCTGCTCGCAGACCGATAAGACGACGGCGCACATGAAGTTTCTTGAGCCGAGCATCGCGGAGGCAAGATGAGGTGGATTGATCTTGTTATCGCGATTATTGCCTTGCTGCCCTCATTGGCTGGCGGTGTAATTTACTGGCGACACAACCATCGGCAGCGTGAGCTGGCCAACCAGTCGACAGAAGTAGGAATTGACCACGAGCGAGTCAAGATCGAGATCGACGAGGTCACGAAGGCGCAGCTTGTCCAGGACGCGGCCAACGCCAACATCAAGCGCGAGCAGGAACGCGAAGAATGGTGGTCGAGTCAGGTCCGCAGCATGCGTGGGGAGATCGAAGAAGAACGTCGACTGTCCAACCGTCGATTCCGTCGGCTGAACGCTGTCGAGAGTTGGGCGATGCTGCATGTCGCCTGGGATCGAAAAGCTTGGTCGAAGCTACTGGAATACGATCCGGACTTCGAGCCGCCACCGATGCTGCCCGAGGAAGAACCGTGGGACGCACTGCCGCCGGTCTGATCTTCGGAGCCTGTCTCATCTGGGGATGGTGGCTCAATATCGCGTCGGCTGCCGCTGGGCCTGGTGGGAGCATCGCCATGCCTGGTCCTTGCGACTATCCCTTTGTTGGACATCAGGTCTACGCCGCAGGTGCCGCCGCCTGGTACTGCGACGGGCCTATAGAAGAGAACTGCACGCACTGGCATGTCGAAGGCAAAGACTTCAACGCCGGGGGCCCTAGCGGTTCCGGTGAGTATGGCTTCGAGTTCGCGGGGTTCGGCATCAACATCCCTGGAGGCATCCTCGGTGGTGGCGGTGGCTGGCAAGGCTATCTGTACCCGGACAACACCGTTGGCCCTTGGCCGAACCCACCTGGTGCTTGGAAGTCCAGGCTGGTCCCACGCTGTCCGAAAGAACATGATCATCCGCCTGTACTTCCCCCGCAGGGCGAACAGGCATCTCAGGGACCTCCGATGGACAATCCGTCTCCACCGCCGTTCACCGGGGCGGTGACCAATCCGGACACTCCCAACGACGACGCGACGGTCAATCCACCCAGCTGATCGCTGCATGGCTGTCCCCTAGTCTCAGTTTCAGCCTCGGACGGCGACTCAGACCAGGAGGACCAGGACCGATGTCCAATGCCTTCCCCGTGGTGAAGGGCATTGCGCTCCGCGCCACCAAGATCAACAGCTGTGGCATGCCCATTGCCGGTCCGCGAAACCGGATCGTGACGTCGGGTTTCGTCTCGGTGAACATCACCAAGGTCAACAAGGAAGCGCAGGACCTGGAGCAGCAGAACGCCGAAGGTCTGATCTGCGTTACCGATCGCACGCCACCCGAGCGGAAGTACTACACCCCCGCCATCGAGCTCTGCAACGTCGACCCGGATCTCATCACGCTGTTCAACGGCTGGGACCAGGTCTTGGACTTCGACGGTGAAGGTGTAGGTTTTCGCGACGACCCGGAAGTCGACATCGACTACGGCGTCGCGCTAGAAGTCTGGACCGGTGGCCGTGGCGACGACGACTGCCCGACTCCGACCGACGACTCGATCTTCTCGAGCGCGTCCTCGGGCCGCAAGTACGGTTACTTCCTGCTTGGCGGCGTCGAGTGGGAGATGGGCAATGTCGACATCCGTGCCCAGGTTGCGACCTTCACACTGACTGGTCGCACTATCGCGATGCCGCATTGGGGTCGCGGCCCGTACAACGTCGCCGCGACTGACTCAGACGGCACTCCCGGTCGCTTGCTCACTCCGGTGAGCCAGAAGGAACACTTCACTGTGTTCCGCACCCCGGTACCTCCACCCGACCCGACCGGTGGAGCCGTGCCTCTGGCGACCAGCTCGATCTTCGTCTCTCCGAGCTACTACTACGGAGGTCCGGCGAACGCACCGGCAGTTGCAGTCGCTCCTGAGCAGGCGCCGGTAGAAGGATTCACCCTCACGGTCACCGGTGCCCCTACGGCTGGTTCGTTCGACATTCTCGTGGACGGGGCAGAGATCGTGGTTCCGTACAACGCCACGGCTCAAGAAGTCGTAGACGCGGTCATCGCCTCCAACCCGGACGTCTTCAACGAGACCAGCGTCTGGGCGACCGGCGGTCCGCTGCCGACCACGGCAGTCGTGCTGGACTTCGATTCCGAAGGCCACACGGTCACACTGGGGGCTCTGGCTCTCACTGGCGGTACCAGCCCGACTGCTACCGTCACCTAATCAGCGAAGCAGGAACCCCCGCACAGACGCCAGGTGCGGGGTTTCTTGCTGTCTGGGGAGGTAGTCTGCCCTCATGCCCTCACCGCCGTGCTCATGGCCGGTTGACCGCACCGTCCTCCCGTCGCTGCCAACGATCAGTGATCCGCCGGAAGACGGCCAGCAGGCTGCGTACGACGCCGCGTTGGCATTCCAGTTCGGAATGGAAGATCTGGCTGTCAACATCCTCTGGCAGTTGACCGGCCGTCAGTTCGGCATCTGCGAGACGACTGTGCGACCGTGCGCCAACGAACGCCAGCCCACCGATCTGTATCTCACCGTAGGTCAGTATTTCGGTGGATATTCCAACGTCGTCCTTGACGGCGGTCTGTTCGGTCTACTCGGCTGTGGGTGTGGATCGGGTCAATGCAACCTCTCGGGACCATCAGCCGTACATCTGGCTGGTCCTGTGGTACCTCCGACCCAGGCCTATCCCGTCACTGTGACGATTCATCGCGACGGAGCTCAGGTTGAGCTGGTCCAGGGCGTGGACTTCGCCGTCGAAGGTGACGTGCTGTATCGGACCCAGAACCGACCGTGGCCGTATCAGAACTACGCCCGGCCCATGGGTGAGCAGGGAACGTGGTTGGTGACATACTGGCGCGGCACGCCGCCGCCGTACGCCGCTGGCCGATTCGTCGGCATCCTCACGGCTGAACTGATGAAGGCTTCCGACGGTGACAAGTGCCGATTGCCGAAATCGGTCACCCGGGTCAGTCGCCAGGGCGCATCGTTCGATCTCGATCCCACTGAGCTGTACGCCACCGGCAAGACGGGCATCCCTGAGATCGACACCTGGCTGGCTGCGGTGAATCCCAACCATCTCCAGCAAGCCCCGAGCGTGCTGTGACTGCCCTGGTCGACGAAGCCAGTGATGTCGTCACGGCTTTCATCGCGGCAATGAAAGCGGCGTTCAACCCCGCTGACGCGATCCAACCGCCGTTGGGTGGGGGTTCAGCTGAGGTGCATTTCCTCGCCGGTGAGGTTGTCGCGTTCTCGCTCTGGGACAGTTTCGCCATCGGCAACGACTGCGGTGAGCCGTTTCTTTGGGTGCGGCTGATCAAACGGTACCGGTCGAAAGTCTTCCCGACCGAGACTCTGGACACAGAAGCCTGCGCCTTGCCTCGTGTAGTAGCCGTGGAGATCGGCGTCGCGCGATGTGCCACGGTGGGAAATGCAGATGCCACCACCGACTGGGCAGCGGTCCAGCAAGAGGCCGAATTCAGTCTCGACGACAGCTGGCGGATCGAGATGGCTCTCTGCGATGCACGTCGTCGTTTACAGAATCATGCAGTCGCCGTCAGTACCATCACCCCGAACGGTCCTGATGGCGGCGTTGTCGCCTGGGCCGCCACCGCGTTCGTGCAACTGTAAGGAGATCTCCGTGGCACAGGTGACCATCGAAGGAAGCCTCACCCCGAGCACGTTCCTGGCTCGCGGAGAGCGTCGCACTGTCGTCCTCACCGACTACGTCCGCAAGCTCATCAAGAAGGGCTACGTGATCGTAGTCAAGGACGCTCCGGTCCTGATCGAGACGGAACCCCCGCTCGAGACCATCAACGGTTCGTTCGTCAACGACACGCCCGAGACGGAAGAAGCGGCTAATGCCTCTGCAAGCGAAGGTGACGCTGAAGTCGGTGACGATTCAGGAAGCGGCACTGATCGAGGCGACGGTGCCGATCCTGCAGAAGGTCCAGAGTCGGGTGAGTCGCCGGACGATGGAGCTGGCCAAGAGGAAAGCACCTCGCGGCGACAGCGGAAATCTTCGCGAACAAATTCGTGAAGACGAAGCCCACATGGTGGGCCCGTTTACCCTGAGCGGTGGAGTGACCAGCCACGCGGACTACTCGGCGGCTGTGCATGAAGGGTCGCGACCTCACGAGATCAGAGCCCGAGCCGGCGGCGAGTTGGCTTTCCCTTGGCACGGGAAGCTGTCGTTCTTCAAGCACGTCAACCACCCAGGGTCGAAGCCGAACCCATTCCTGCGAGATGCGGCATACGAAGCTGCGGCCAGCGATCCGGACATCACCTTTATGTGACAATGGTATTGTCCGCCGCATGACCTCGGAGAATCCTTTTGAGAACAGCGCTATCGTCATCCAGGGCGAAAAGTCAGAGACAACGACACTGCCCGATCCACCTGTCACGAACGAAGTGACGGAAGACGACTCAGAACCGGAGAAGTCAGCCGGTAAAAATGGGGCGGCACAATTACAACCCCCGCCGATCGAAAACGACGTAAACGACGAATCTACCGGCGAAAATTCGACGGAAACTGAGACGGATGACTCAGATGAAACCGAAACCGGGGAAAACGACGAGCCGGAGTACGATCCCACCAAACCGCCGACATACGGCATCTCGATAGAGCCGGACTGGGACGGCGACGTTCTCGAGTACCAGGGTCACAAGCTCGGTGTGCATATCCCTAAGCAGCAGGCTCTGACAGGATTCACCATGGCGACGGGTGTCTACATCCCAGACGCGGTGAAGCAGAACATGGTGTCGATGTTCGCTTACAACCACATCTCGCCGATCAGTTACTCGTTCCTGATGACCCGGTTGATGAATCCTCTGGACGCCGAATTCACCGAAGAATCGTTCGGTGAAGTGATCCGGATGCTCATCGATGCCTCGGGGAAGCGCATCCTGGAAGCTATAGAAGCGAAGCAGGCAGCCGAGAAGAAGGCGACGAAGCGCAAGAAACGCCCATAGCTGGGTTAACCTGAGCCGGTGACCGATGTTGGCAAGGTCACCGTTGGCGTTGAAGTCTCAGCGGCGGGCCTCGGTGAAAGACTGGCTGCGGAGATCGAGCGCGCCGTTCGCCCGGCCATCGCGGCTGTCAACCGGCAGATCAACGATCTCAATCGTCAAGTCAAAGATCTCGACTCCAGCGGTTTCACCCGTCTGGGCGAAGCTGCTCGCCGAGCCAGTCTCCATGTCAAAAGTGTCGGCATCGCAGGTGGCGAAGCCGGGCTGGAGATCAGTGCATCGCTCGACAAGGCGATCCGTGACTACAACCGTCTCGCAGACGCTGCGGAGCGAGCAGCCGATCGACAGGTAGCCGCCGCCGCTCGCGTCGCGGTCGCCAACGACATCGCGAACCGCGGTGGAGGTGGCGGCGGCGGAGGCCGGGGCGGCGGAGTAGGTGCTGGAGATGATCGCCCCCAGCATCGAGGGTTCGTTGCTCGCACTGCTCTGAGTCCTGTTGGGTCTCAAGTCATCGGTCTCGGCCTAGCGGGCATTCCTGCTGCCACCCTTGGCGTCACTCAGCTGCTGGCGGCTGTGGAACAACTCTCCCGCTCCGCCATCGCGGTGCCCGGAATCATCGCGGGCATTGGTGCATCAGCCGGCACAGCCGCTATCGGCCTGCAAGGGATGAAGAAGAGTGTCACCGAACTCATCCAGGCGATCAATACTGATGACCCGAAGGCACTGCAGAAGGCCAACGACGACCTCAAGCAGATGAGTCCGAATGCTCAGTCAGCAGCACGAGCAATTGCCACGCTGGCGACGGGGCCACTCAAGCAGCTCCAACAGTCCGTATCTCAACGCATGTTCGCTGGCATGGCCGCTGAGATAAACACCCTCGGAACGACCGTGATCCCACGCCTGACCACGGACATGAACGGCGTGGCGACCGCATGGAACCGAACGCTGAAGACGCTGACGGGCTCGCTCTCCAGCCAGGGCAATCTGTCATTGATCGATCGGATCTTCGGTAACACGGCTACAGCCCAGACGAAGTTGAATCAGGCCATCGACCCGCTGGTCCACGGCATGACGCAGCTAGCCGCGACGGGCACGGACTTCTTACCCCGCTTGGCGGATGGCGTAGCGAAGGTGTCGACGAGATTCGACAACTTCATCAACAAGTCGGCTCAGAACGGCAATCTCGACAAGTGGATCGACTCTGGTCTGACGGGGATGACCAAGCTCGGCAACGCCGCGCTGAATCTTGGTAAGACGTTGGAGAACATCTTCAAGGCCGCCGGTGGCGGTGACGGATTCCTTTCCAGCTTGGAACACATCACCCAGCGATGGGCGCAGTTCACCGGATCAACGCAGGGCCAGGCCCAGCTGACGAACTTCTTCAAAGAAGCTCACAACGACCTGAAGCTCTGGGAGCCGGTGCTGGCGAACATCGCCAAGATCCTCGGTCAGATCATCGGCGGGGCGCAGCAGTGGTCGCATATCTTGCTGCCGTTCCTGAAGAACGCTTCGGATCTACTGCTCGCCCTGCCCGGCGGCATTGCGGGTGTGACGACCGCATTCCTAGCGTGGCGAGCGATCAGTGGTGTTTCCAGCTTGCTCTCGATGCTGGAACGAATCTCCACCACGCTGGGTGGTCTGCCGGGTCGAGCCCGAACTGCGGGAGCAGCCGTAGCTGAAGTCGAAGCTGCCGCTGGCGGCGGCGGTGGGGTTGCTGGCGGTGGGCGCGGACGGGGTAGCCGTCTTGGATCTGCTGGTCGGTTGGCCGCTGGAACTGCCGGTTTCATTGGTATGGATCAGCTCTTCTCAGGAGTAGATCCTGCCAACCCGTCTAACCGGGGTACTGGCGGCTGGCTCCAGTCCATCAGCGGCGCAGCAGTTACCGGTGGCAGCATCGGAGCGTTCGCTGGCCCCGAAGGTATCGCGATCGGAGCCGCCATAGGTGCCGGCGTTGGTGCAGCGATCAAGGGGATCTCGAATCTGTTCCGGGGGCCTGATGCGGCGAAGCCGCTGGCGCCAGGAGCTCTGCAAGGTCAGGACTATCAGACAGCCCTCAACCAGGTCTACGCCCCGAATATGGGCGGTGGAGCTCCATGGGATCAGAAACTCGTCAACCAGGCGGTATATGGGACTACCGGAAGCTTTGATCCGCGTAAGTCCGGGTTTGCTCATCTGAACAAGGGCGATGCGAACTACCAAGCGACACTGGCGCAGTTCAAAGATCCAAGCGGAGCGTTTTCGTCAATCCCGGGTCTGAACGCCGACAACGCCGAGCAGATGCTCGACAAGATCATCCAGCAAGCGAAGGAAGCTGGGTCTGCTCTCGACAGTCTGGGTAGCGACATCGTCGACCTGCCGACGGGCGAGGTGGTGCTGAAGGACCCCACTCCAGAGGTGTTGGCTCGGGTCAAGCAGCTGGGTGCCGACATCACGGTGCTGCCGAACGGTCTGATCGCGATCAACACTGACCAGCTGACGTCGGCCATCCACATGACCGACGAGTTGAGCCAGAAGATGGCGAAGCTCATGGTGCCCGGCATGATGATGAACTCGTCGGGCACCGGGCTGGTCCCAGACACATCGCCCAGTCCATACGCTACGTCGTCGACTCCACTGCCGGGGATTGCGGGCCTGCTGCCTCCAGGTGTGGTGGGTGGTCATGCAAGTGGTGGAATCGTCCGGCGTTTTGACAAGGGAGGTGTTCTCCCACCGTGGGCTAATTCTGTCAAGATCCGACCTAACAGCTCAGTGGCTCCCTGGGCTCCGTGGGATATGGGCGCCATGGGTCGGGGAAATTTCAACCCGAAGGTTCAACTCGATATCTCAACGGCTCGAGATCTAGGCACCGGCTGGCTTGAAGGTTCGAGTTCCGATCAGATCGCAGTCGACTCGTCGGGAATCCCCAGTGGTGGCGTAATGCCCGGCTACAGCCCAGGCATCGACAACATGCTGATTCCTGTCGCAGGGTCGTCGAACAAGATCGCCGTGGGTGGCGGTGAAGGCATCGTCATCCCCGAAGCCATGCCGCTCATCGGCGGCGCTGCCGGGCTATACCGGCTCAACAGCGCAGCCCGTCCCGGTCTCAGTCGAGCGAACTACTTCGCCAGTGGTGGCGTTGTCGGGCGGTTCGACACTGGTGGTCAGTACAGCGACCTGACCGGACCTATTGGTCCTTTCGGGCTACCAACAGCTCAGCCCGGCACCGAGACGCCGACCGACATTCTGTCAGATGTCCGATCGCTGTTGGCAGGCCAGAAGTACGGCCCGCTGACAGCGCTGCAGGCCAACGGCCTCATGCAGCAGCAGTACCTGCAACGGATCGCTACAGGTAACGCGCAAATGCCCGCGAGTCTGCTACCGCCAGGGACCACGCCAGGGCATCTAGGTCCGTTTGGGACTCCGATTGCTCCGCAGAACAAGGCGTACGCGATGGCTGCGGGTGCTCTTTCAGCACTCGGTGGCGGAGATCCTTCTATCTTGCTGGGCCCCGACCCTGTGAAGTACCAGCAGCAGAACTTCCAAGAAGCACTGAGCCAGATCACGCCACTGATCCAGAGCGGAGGCATCCAGTCACTGAATCGCAGCGGCAACCCGCAGGACTACATCGGGATGCTGCAGAAGTTCTCCCAGACTGGCGTCATCACGCCGGAGATGAGGTCGCAGGGTCTCGACGAGAACAACTCCATCGTCACCGCGCTGTTGTCAGCGAAGAACTCCAAGGGATACGAGCAAGTCCCGGGCTATATCTCCGACGTTCTCGGTTCAGGCCCAACCGGTGGGTTCTCTGGCCAGCTGACGCCGGAGAACCAGGCCATCATCAGCGCACTGCAGACGTTCAAGGGGAACGTCTTCAAGCAGGGTGAGAGCAACACGAAGCTGAACGCTGCACTGGCTCCGCTCGGTGGGCCGTCGGCACTGCCCCAGATTCTGCAAGGGATGGGCTTCGGTACAAACGGCATCCCGGGGGGAGGTCCTGCGGGAGCACCAGGACCCGGTGGGTTGAACTGGGACGCGCTGGCAGGTAAAGAAGCCAGTGGCAACTGGCAGATCACCGACCCAACCGGCACGTACATGGGCGGCTTGCAATTCGACCAGTCGACGTGGAACGCCTACAAGCCTCCCGGGTTTCCCGATGATCCGCGACAAGCGAGTCGTGAACAGCAGATCCAGGTCGCTCAGCTCGCACTGCAGAAGCGGACTCAAGAGCACGGCGGCGACATGGCCGCAGCGGCGCAGACCCTATGGCCTAAGAACTGGGGCCAACTCGGCATCGGGCAGCCGGGTACCGGCGGTCCGTCGGCAGGCTTCACACCACCGATGGTGCTGCCGCCTGCGGCACCACCTGGTACTCCTCCGGGTGATGGATCTCCGGTCCCCGACACCGGTACGCCTCTTCCCGGCTCGGTGTGGATCGGCAACAACTGGATGCTCAACGGCCAGAAGGTCGGAGGCAAGCCGCCAGGTCCTGGCGATCCTCAGTTCATCCCCGGTCCAGTGGCGCCACCAGCTGGAACTCCTCCACCGGCGGTCGCTGCTCCCCCTCAGCCCGGCGGCGCTCCCGCGGCTCCTGGTGTCCCCGGACTGTTTCCGGGCATTGTCGGTCCTGGAACAAAAGTCGCTTCACCGTTCGACTTCTTGCCCGGAGCGAAGCCGCCGACTGAGACAAACATCCCGGGCAAGTTCCCGGCGTTCTTCCCAGCACCTCTTCCGGTAGCCGGAGACGAACACAACGGTCGCTGGGTGCCGATCCTGCCGAACGCCAACCCGGCTGATATCGGGAAGCCCGGCAATCCTGGTTGGAAGTACGTCAACGACACCACCCCGCCAGCAGAAATGCCTCAAGAGCGTCCGTCTGGTCCTGCACCAGCCGGTAAAACGTGGGACAACACGACCCATCAATGGGTGCCTGCTCCCGGTCAGCCCGGATCTCCGCCAAGTGTGTCGGCCAACCCGCCAGCGCCTGGGGCACCTGGGCTGCCTGGCGCGGGTCCCTTGTCGTTCGGAGGCGGGACTGCTCCCATCCCTGGAATGCCCGCAGCGCCTGCGGCTCTCAATGCGGCCGGTGGGCTGAATCTGTCGACCATCCCTATCGCGGCCCAGAAGTACGCTAACGACTGCATCGACGCTTCAGCCCGCATCATCTTGTCCCATGCCGGCGTCAACATGTCCGAAGAACAGTTGATGGGGGTCATCACTCCTGGCGGTTCTATCGACTCTCAGGCCGCTGGACTGAACCGGTTGAACCCAGCTGGTGGATATCGTGCACTGGCTGGCTCAGGTGGCAGCGCGCAAGCTCTGTTTGCCGCAGTTAAGGGAGCTGTCGACAACGGCACTGGCGCGATCCTCAACGTGGCACCCGGTAGCTCTATCGGCGGTCGCAATTTCTCCGAAGGCCACTTCATCGCGGCGACGGGGTACAACCCGGACGGCACGATCAACCTCTCCGACACCGCAAAGGGCACGCAGTATTCGGTATCGGCTGAGGACGCCTTCCAGGCGACTCAGGGCCGCGGCATTGTCTATGGCACCGGGACGGGACCCGGCGCTACGTCAGGAATGCCTTCACCGCTAGCAGGACCTGGGACAGGAGTTCCCGGCGTCCCGGGTGTTCCAGGTCCGAGTGCACTGGGTACTGGCGGCGGCGTCGTTCCTGTCTCGGTGACGAACTGGCCCGCCGGTTTCGGTGGAGGGGGTGCTCCGGGCGCACCTGGCGCTCCACCTGCGCCGGGAGCCCCAGGCGTGCCTGGAGCGCCGCCAGGAGCTCCGGGTATCCCAGGCATAGCGCCGTCCGGGTTCTCGGGCGCACAGGCACAGCAGGCCGGTCAGATCGCTGCTGGAATCGCAGGCCCCGTGCTCGGTGCTGCCGGGAATGTCATCAGCGGGGTAGCTAACGATGCCATCGCTGCTACCCCGGGGGCGATTCAGAGCGTCTTCGAAACACCTGCGGGCATCAATGCTCCGCCTGTCGTGGCGACGACTGCCTTCAATGAGAAGAACCCGGTCCAGGGTGCTCTGGCCGCACTCGGCATCAACGTGCCGGACATGTCTCGCATGGGTGCGACGAATCTAGTCGGTGGGCAGTTTGAACAGAACACCGGTCCGGGTTACGACGCCACGGGCCGACTGCTCTCGGACACCACCCAGCTGTATCAGCGCACCAGCTCCGACCTGGACGCGCACCTGGTCGCGATGAAGGACCAGATCGTCGGTGCGACCAGCGACGTTGGCAAGAAGCTGGGCAAAGATGCACTGGAACCCCTGCTGTCTGCGGGTGTCAGTGCTGGTATGGGAGCTATCCCGCAAGTCGTACTGTCGGGTCTGGGTTCGTCGATCGGTGAGGCTGCAGCGCCTCCGATCGCCAACGCCATTGGCAAGAGTGGATCGACATCCAGCACCGCCAGCGACATCAGTGCCCTGCCGTTCAATGCCACAGCGGGTCTTTTCAATGGCATCAGCACGCTAGCTGCGGCCACGGGTGGTCCGATCACGGGCGGCACCATGGGCGTGGATTCCGTACCGGTCATGGCCCAGCACGGTGAATGGGTGTTGACCACAGACGAGGTCAACAAGCTCGGCGGATTCGCGGGTATGACCCGGTTCACCTCCGGCCTGGCCAAGGTAGACAAGATCCACGGCTTTGCCACAGGCGGTGGGATCGCAGCGACCAGCACGGGTGGCGGGATCAACCCGGGCACAGCGGGCACCGGCACAGCCACGCTGGGTGGTGACTTCTTCGGAGTCAGCCAAATCCCGATCATCGGGGCGATCATCGACGTGCTCATCAACATCTTGCTGCAGATGATGGGCATCCAGATCAGCGTCCGCGACACCATGCTGGGTCTCTCGGATCAGTTCCGCCAGTTCCGTGGCGACAGCTTCCAAGCGTTCGATGCTCAAGGTCGTCTGATGAACGACACGTCAGGGTTGATCGACCGGTCGATGACCAGCACCGAAGAAGCCACCTCGCAGCGTGTTCAGATCCTGACCCAGGTGCTGGAAGGTGTCATCACCTACATCCTCGACAAGGTCGTCATTCCGATGGCCGAGGCAGTGGCCCAGGCTGCTATCAACGCGGCCGCGTCGGCTGGTGGTGGAGCTCTGAACGCGATCGCTCCTGGTGCGGGCAGTGCGGTCGGTGCCGCCGCCAGTGCTCTGGGTGACGCCGCTGTGCAGGTCGGTGGGCAGGTCGGTCAAGACTTCGGGAACGCGGCTATCTCCAGCATCGGCAATCTGATCGGCACCGCGGTGCAGCAGAACCTCGGAGGCTCTGGACTGAACTTCCTGCTGGGAGGCACGTCTCTCGGCTCGGCGACCGGGGATCTCGGCACGTCGGCACTAGCCGGTGGTCTTGGCGGTTCGCTCATCGGCGTTCTCGGCCTGGACGGTCTCGACGACATGGACCGTGTCGCTGGATCGCTTTTCGACGACGGAGGCGTGGCGTCTGGCACCGGCTACCTACCCAAAGCCGTGCTGCAGCCGGAGCGTGTTCTCTCGCCACGGCAGACCGAAGCGTTCGAGAAGCTGGTAGACGCGCTGGCAAGCGGTAATCTCGCCGGAAGTAACACCACCACGGTCCATGCTCCGATTAGCGTCGCAGGTGGCCCGGACGTGGGTCAGAAAGTCCAGGACAGTCTGTTGTCTCTGATCTAGGAGAGGGTTATGCCGTTCCGCGGATATTTCGCTCTCAACAGCGAAGAGATCGCTAACAGCAGCAGGGTTGTCGCTCACTTGCAGAAGGACATACCCACTGACGATTCGATCCTGGGTATGTACGAGAACACCGACTGCGACATCGAAGCGACGCCCGACGATCCTGGCCTGGGCGTCGTACCGTCTACCGTCGTGGATCTGGGCAACGGCCTGGGGACGATTCCTTCGGGGACGAAGCTCTACGATCCGGGTCTTGGCGTCGTTGGTGATTGCTGGGGCCCGACGAACTTCTGCAACTGCCGCGAACAGATCGTCTACGACGACAGCTGGCCCGGACTGCAGGAATGGCTTGGAGACTCGATCTACCGTCCAGAGCTCGCACCGTGGTATAGCACTCGTATTCCAGAATCGTCTGAGTTCGGCGGCGTCTGGGTGATGTCTGCGACCGGGTTCGGACCTCTGACCGTCGAACGGCCGATCACCGAGATGATCGGCAGTGGAGCTACCGCGGGGCCGGTTCGCGACACCAGCCGGAAGTTGACCTTCGACGCCTTGCTGTTGGCATGCACCAACGCCGGTGTCGAGTTCGGTCTGCAGTGGCTGGCTTGTCAGCTGCGTTCGACGAATCCGGTCACCAACAGCACACTGCGGTACCTCACAGCGCACCCTTTCGATACCGTGGCACACGCCGATTCACTCGTTCGCGAGCTGCACGGCGTGGTGTTGACCCAATCACCTCAAGTCACCCAGATGCAGCAGCCGGGCGGCACGTTCTATCGCCAGGCCAGCCTGTACCGGGTGTCGTTCGAGCTCACCGTACTGAATCCGTACGTCTACCTTCCTGCGGTCGATCTCGGCACTATCGCCTGGGACACCATCGTCACTGAGCCGATCACCTGGGCACACGCCCCGCAGTGCGCGGTGCCACCGAGCTGCGACCCCATGCCTGTGCTGTTCTCCGACACCTGCCCGCCCGAAGTCGTCAACGTCGGCACGAACACACCTCCGCCTGTCTGCGGGGGCTGCATGCCGGTCATGGCCATTGAGCGATACACCTACGAGTTGCCGTATCTCGAAGAATATCCAGCGCGATGTGCTGACTCCGCGATGGTCGTGACGATCACGAACAACGACCCGGTGAACTCGCTGACCGTGCAGGCGTACTGGAAGCTCTGCACTCAATCCGAGTTCTGCAAAGACGATCAATTCCCTGTTCAGATCAACGGCCTGCCCGGATCGGCGTCGATCACGCTGGATGGTGTCTCGCAGCGGTACTGGGCTACGTTGGGCAAGGTCATTCGCCAGGCAGTGGGCATCGTCTCCACGCCGAACGGAGCTCCGTGGCTTCCTGCCATCATCGACCGGACGGAGTGTTGGCAGTTCGTCGTCGTCGCGCCTCAGACGGCGAACTTCAGTGTTGACATCCAGGTCGTGGACCGGGAGGCGTAGTGACGATCATCGAGCCCGGCCAGCTCGTGTCACTGCATTCCGTCAAGGGTGTGCTGATGTACCAATTCGCGCCGAGCGATCAGATCAGTCTGCAATGGGGTCGGCAACTGCGCGATGTCAGCACCTGCAACTTGCAAGCCGGACCGATGATGATCGACGGATCATTTCCGCAGATCTACCCCTGGATCCACTGGATCTCGGTGTGGGACTCGCTCGGTAAGAGCCTTTATTGGGCTGGCCCGATACAGAAGATCACCGCCAACCGATTCGGTACCACGATCAATGCCAAGGACCCAGCGGCGTACCTCTCCAGGACCCGCGTGCCGATCACGAAAGCGTGGGATGGCGTCGACACCTGCATTCCGATGATGGAGCTGTGGCTTGCCATGCAGGAACTGCACAACCTTCCCCAGGCTCCAGTGATGCGACGCGATCCATGGGGCGATCTCTACGACCTCACGGTCGCCGCCGATTCGCAGATGCTGGACAAGCTCATCAAGCAGTTCGAGCAGTACGGGCTGCGGTGGACAGTCGTCGCCGGAGCCGGACTGATCGGTCCCATGCCTTTGCAACCGATCGCGTCCTTGGGTCCGCAGGACTTCATCGGTGATGATCTGTCGTTGGTGCGTGATGGCACGAACACCTACAACGACATTCTGCTCAAGGGTGCCGATGACCTTGCACGGGCGCGCGTAGATCTCGGCGCCGGAGTTAATTTGCAGAACATCGTCACGGTGGACAACATGTTCGGCGTTTCCAACGTCTCCAAGGCGACGCAGCAGTATGTTCGCCAGACCGGAATGATCAAAACCGACATCGACGTGCCACAGAGTGCTGTTTTCCATCCCGACGCCAACGTCACCATCGACCAGCTGGTGCCGTCGGCTCGATTCGCTATTGAGGCGTATGGCGTTCGGCTTCGTATGGAGCTCGAATCCATTGACGTTTCCGCCGCACAGGGCGCCAACGTCAAGATCACGCCGTCCTTCAACGAAGTGCCGGACTGGACCGAACTTGGCGAGTTGGAACAGAACGGCGGGCAGCTCCAACTGCAGGCCGGAGTGAAGGTAGTGACAAGCCCGTGAGTGGAACACTTGTCGGGAAGCCAGCGCGTACCAGTTCGCAGTGGGCCCGTGACATTCAACAGGCCGTAGACGCGGGAGCTGTTCCGACCACTTCGCGGATCGGCGACTGGGTCATCTCGACGGACACCGAAGGAATGCTCCAAGCTACCGCGCCTGGCATGGCTCCGCTGTCGTTCAAGAGCCTCGAGACCGCCGTGGTTGGGTCAGGGGCCGGCAGTGGTGCTCCGCCAGTCTCCGTGTCGTTTCCAACCTGGCAGGCTGAGTTTCAACAGCTCATCGACGATCTGCTGGGTCAGAACGGCGGCTCCCTGGGCGATCTCGGTGACTGGTGGAAGAACTTCAACACCGACTTCACTCAGCTGGTCGGCGGGTTGTTCTCCGGATTCGGCGGTACAGGCACCGCCACCCCGAGCGGTGTGGGAAACCTGGTCACCGACTTCTTCACGGGCAACTGGGCTGCCTTACAGACAGATCTCTTCGGCACCACGAACAGCAGTCTCTGGTCGACCATTCTCGCAGGCATCATCCCAGGCCTGGACGCCTCGAAGATCACGTCAGGAACGTTCACGCCGACACAGATTCCGACCATCTCCCAGACCCAGGTCGCTAACCTGGAGACCAGTCTGGATGCGCTATTCCCGAACTCGGAATGGCAGACGTTCATCAATGGCGTCGTCGGAGGTACAGCCGGGACTACCAACACCATCATCAGTTGGTTCAACACTCTGAGCTCAGATGTTAACCAGGGCATCACTACCGGGGATTGGAACCCGCTGCTGAACGCCTTGTTCGGCACCACGACGGTCGGTAGCACGATCATTCCTGGCGCAGTGCCAGGACTGGACGCCAGCAAGATCACCAGTGGGCAGTTCTCTCAGACGCTGATCTCTGGGCTGACGAACGTGTGGAATGACATCTTCGGCACCACGGCGCCGACGTCGGGATCTCAGATCCTCCAGTCCGCTGTCACCGACCTGACCGCGACTTGGAACAACCTCTTCGGGATCGGCAACCCGCCGAAGACATCTACAGTTGCGGTCACCGCGGTGCCTGCGTTGCCCGCCGGGCAGATCACGACCGGAACGTTCGGGTCAGGATTGATTCCGTCTCTAGACGCTTCGAAGATCACCACGGGTACTTTCGCGCAAAGCTTCATCAGCGGCTTGACGTCGCTGTGGAACGGGTGGTTCGGAACTACTACACCGACCGGGGCCTCGCAGCTGTTGACGACCACAGTGCCGTCTCTGCCAGCGAGTCAGATCACCACAGGCACGTTCGGCACGGGACTGATCCCGTCTCTGGATGCCAGCAAGATCACCACGGGGACGTTTGCCCAGAGCTTCATCAACGGTCTGACGTCGTTATGGAACGGCTGGTTCGGTACGACTACCCCTACGGGGTCCACGCAACTGCTGACCACCACGGTGCCGTCATTGGCCGCGAGCAAGATCACGACGGGCACCTTCGGCACAGGTCTGATCCCGGCACTCGACGCTTCGAAGATCACGACGGGCACCTTCGCCAACTCGTTCTCACCAGGCCTGCTTCCGCAGTCGCTGTGGCAGGCGGCGGCCGGTAGCAACAACCTTGTCATCAGCCCGAACTTCGAAGACACCACCATCACCCGAACCACCGGGCAGCCGGGCAAGACCGGTGCGACGTTCGGCTACTCGACCACTGTGGCGCGCAGTGGAACCCACTCGTACGTCGTAGTCACGGACAGCTCTACCAGCAGCAACGATACGTTCTTCCTATCCCCCACCACGGTCGGCGGAGAGAGCGCCTTAACCGAAGCGTCGGCCATTAAAGTCCAACCCGGACAGTGGTTTTACTCCGAGATTTACGTGCGGGGTAATGCCGCGAACACCGCAACTGCCGGAACCCTGCTGATCGGCGCGTACCTCGCCGACTCCACGGGTGTGAATACCACCCAGAATCCTCACCTCAGTGCCACTGTCAACGCTTCCGGCTTGTCCAGCACCGCGTGGACCAAAGTCAGTGGCTGGTACCAGATTCCGGCAGGATACGACCGGTTGTGGCCGATGGCGTGGATTGCCGGGGTTAACGTCGCGGCGCAAACGTACTACTTCGACGACGCCCGAATCGTTGAGAACACGCAGGCTCAGGCTATCGCTCAGCAGCTGTTCGGCGGCGGAACCATCCTCTCGACCATCTTGTCCGCGACGGTTCCTTCGCTGGATGCCAGCAAGATCACAACGGGCACGTTCGCTCAGTCGTTCATCTCAGGACTGACTTCCCTGTGGAACGGCTGGTTCGGTACCACCACGCCGACCGGAGCCACACAGCTGCTGCCTGCCACAGTGCCGTCGCTGGACGCCAGCAAAGTCACAACGGGTTTGTTCGGGACACCGCTCATTCCGTCGCTGGATGCTTCGAAAATCACCACGGGCACGTTCGCTCAATCGTTCATCTCAGGACTGACTACCCTGTGGAACGGCTGGTTCGGAACGCCCACGCCAACCGCGACCTCGACGTTGCTCGTAGGAACTATTCCTGCACTCCCGGCTGGTCAGATCACTTCGGGAACGCTGGGGACAAGCCAGATTCCGTCGCTGGACGCCAGCAAGATCACGACAGGTACGTTCGCTCAGTCGTTCATCTCGGGTCTCACGGCTCTCTGGAATGGCTGGTTCGGAACGACGACTCCGACGGGTACCACTCAACTGCTCGTAGGTACGGTCCCGGCACTGCCTGCTGGTCAGATCACTTCGGGCACGTTCGGGACAGGCCTCATCCCATCACTCGACGCCAGCAAAATCACCACGGGTACGTTTGCTCAGTCCTTCATAACGGGACTCACTAGTCTCTGGAACAACTGGTTCGGAACGACTACCCCTACGGGTACAGAGTCGCTTCTGGCGACCAGGGTTCCGTCGCTCGACGCCAGCAAAATCACCACGGGCACGTTTGCTCAGAACTTCGTGTCTGGTCTGACTACCTTGTGGAACGGCTGGTTCGGTACCACCACGCCGACCGCTACATCGCAGCTGCTGACTACGACCGTGCCGGCGCTGCCCGCATCTCAAATCACGTCGGGAACATTCGGGACCGGGTTGATCCCGTCACTGGACGCTTCAAAGATCACGACAGGCACCTTTGCTCAGTCGTTCATCAGCGGACTGACGTCGCTGTGGAGCAGCTGGTTCGGCACACCCACTCCCACGGGCACGTCGACGTTGAACGCCGCGAACGTAGCGCCTCTACCGGCATCGCAGATCACGTCGGGAACCTTTGGGTCGTCTCTGATCCCGTCGCTCGACGCCAGCAAGATCACTTCCGGTACGTTCGCTCAGTCGTTCGTGTCCGGACTGACTTCGCTGTGGAACGGCTGGTTCGGCACCACAACTCCCAGTGGGGCAACCCAGCTTCTCGCTACCACGGTGCCCGCATTGCCCGCGTCTCAGATCACGACAGGTACGTTCGGAACCGGACTCA
>Ga0134128_10003205_pt1 | contig 20046 bp, 4 predicted proteins | sample KB31754_FD_96462 | JGI IMG/M metagenome (GOLD analysis project Ga0134128, IMG submission 96462) | Terrestrial soil microbial communities with excess Nitrogen fertilizer from Kellogg Biological Station, Michigan, USA - KB3-175-4 | ecosystem: Environmental > Terrestrial > Soil > Unclassified ...
GTACGCTTGACGGGCGAGCTGGACATCGACGCCCTGCAACGCACGCTCAATGAAATCGTGCGGCGCCATGAAGCCTTGCGCACCACATTTGTTGCACGCGAGGGTGTGCCGGTGCAGGTTATTGCGGACTCCTTGGAGTTGCCGCTGCGAGTCATTGACCTGAGTCAAGCGCCAGAGCCACAGCGAGCCACAGCAGAGTTCCTGCATTTAGAAGCCCATACGCCATTCGACCTCGCGCGGGGGCCGATGATACGCGCCGCCCTGGCAAAGCTGACAGACGAGGAGCATGTTTTTCTGCTCACGATGCACCACATCGTATCGGACGGCTGGTCGATGGGTGTGCTGATCAAGGAATTCACCAGCCTCTATGCCGCGTTTTCAGATGGCTTGCCGTCGCCCTTGCCGGAACTGGCGATTCAATATGCCGACTTTGCCCATTGGCAAAAGCGCGGCATGGAAGAGGGCCGCTTACAGCGGCAGGTGGCTTACTGGACACAACAGTTGGCAGGTGCGCCGGAGTTACTGACCCTGCCGACAGACCGCCGCCGGCCCCCGGTGCGCAGCAATCGTGGTGCCGTCCATGCCTTCGCCATTCCCGCAGCAACTTTGCAGGCATTGCAATCATTGGGCGCGCATGCCCAGGCGACATTGTTCATGACACTCCACGCCGCGTTCAGCATTATCCTCGGACGGTATGCAGGGCAAGACGATGTGAGTATCGGCACCTTCATCGCCAACCGCAATCGCGCCGAGCTTGAGCAATTGATCGGCTTCTTCGTCAACACGCTGGTGCTGCGCTCGCGCATTGATCCAAGACAGACATTCAACGACTTCCTGCAGCAAGTCCGCAGCACGACGCTCGATGGCTACACAAACCAGGATGTGCCTTTCGAATTCCTGCTCGACGCCCTCAAACCGGCACGGAATGCCGCCTATACGCCGCTGTTCCAAGCCATGCTGGTGTTGCAAAACACGCCGCTTGGCAAGACCAGCCTGCCAGGCCTGGAGGTGGAGCCGCTTGCCTCATCCGAAGTCTCGGCCAATTTCGATCTGCTGCTGGAATGCACCGAACAGGATGGAAAACTCGACTGTGCCTTCATCTACAGCACCGAACTGTTCGACGCAGCAACGATGGAAACGCTGGCGGATCAATTTTCCTGCCTGCTTTCTTCGATCGTGGCGCAACCCGATGCTCAGATCGATGATCTCGCCATGGCCCACACTTCACACCAGGCGGCATTGCTCGAGCGGTGGAACGATACGGCTGTTCCATTTGCTCAAAACGTCACGCTGGCAGGCCTGTTCGAAGAACAGGCGGTGCGTACACCCGATGCCATCGCGCTCGAATTCGATGGAAAACAGATGTCTTACCGCGAGCTTGACCTGCGCGCGGGACAACTGGCAAGGTTCTTGGTCGGACGGGGCATCGGCCCGGAACAGGCGGTAGGCATCAGTGTCGAGCGCTCGTTCGAAATGATCGTCGGTGTACTGGGCATCTTGAAAAGTGGCGCAGCCTACCTTCCGCTTGATCCGGCTTACCCGCTCGAACGTTTGCGCCATATGATCGAAGATGCCAAGCCGGGCCTGGTGCTGACGCAATCACGCTTCCTCGACAGGTTGGGCGCAGGCGAAGTTCCGGTGTATGCGCTCGACGCGGCATTGCCAGATGACGCGCGGCATGACAGCCATGCCGCTCCCGCGCAAGCCGACAACATGGCTTACATCATCTATACCTCGGGTTCGACAGGGCGCCCCAAGGGCATCGTCAACACGCAGCGCAACGTGGTCAACCACCTGCTGGCTCATAGCCGGACATGCGAACTCGGCTGCCGTGACCGCGTACTTCAATTCGCCTCACTGAATTTCGATGCCTCGGTAGAAGAAATATTCCCGGCGCTCCTCGGCGGCAGCACGCTTGTGCTGCGTCCAGTGCAATTCCTTGGCGCTGGCGACGCATTCTCTGCCTTCATCAAAGAGCAGCGGATAAGCGTTTTAGACCTTCCCACGGCGCTGTGGCATGAATGGACCCGTGCCCTGACACGCGGCGAGGCGAGCCTGCCGGATTGCATACGTATCGTCATTGTCGGCGGAGAAAAGGCGCTAGGCGAAGAACTGGCTGCCTGGCAAAAGCTCCCCGGCACAGACAAGATCCGCTGGCTCAATACCTACGGCCCTACCGAAGCCACTGTCAGCGCGACCAAATATGAAGCCCCATCGCAATTCCATGAAGTCGGACGCGACATACCGATAGGCAGACCGATCGCCAATCTGCAATGCTATGTGCTTGATGGTTCAATGCGGCCGGTCGCGCCTGGCCTGAGCGGTGAACTGTATCTGGGCGGCGCCGGCCTCGCACGCGGGTATCTGAACCGGCCGGAATTGACGGCTGCCGCATTCCTGCCCAATCCCTTCGGACGCGAAACGGGATCGAGGCTGTACAAGACCGGGGACCTGGTTCGCCAATTGCCGGACGGCGAACTGCAATACCTGGGGCGGGCCGATGACCAGGTCAAGGTGCGCGGCTTCCGCATCGAGCTCGATGAAATCAACATGGCACTGCGCTCCTTGCCACAAGTGCGCGATGCCGTCACCGTGGTGCGTGAAGACACTCCCGGCGACAAGCGCATCGTGGCCTACCTCGTCAGCGAGGACGTGCGTCCCAGCCCGGAAGAACTGCGCCTGCTCTTGCAACACAGCTTGCCGGACTATATGCTGCCGAGCCAGTTCATGAATCTGGAGCGCCTGCCCACCAATATCAGCGGGAAAGTCGACCGCAAGGCCTTGCCTGCACCCGGCGCCATACAGGATGGCCACGGATCCGTCGCACCACGCAACGCGGCAGAACAGGAATTGTCAGCAATCTGGTGTCAGGTCCTGGGCATAGCGAATTTGGGTGTACACGATAATTTCTTTACCCTGGGTGGCCATTCCCTGATGGCGGTGGTTTTGCTCGAACGCATGCGGCAAGCCGGGTACGGTATCGACATCGCCCGTTTCTTTGCCTCGCCGACTGTGGCCGCACTCTCTGCGATGAAAGGTTCCGGATACCAGCCGGTGCCTGTGCCGCCGAACCGCATTCCGGTGCAATGCGAGGCAATCACCCCGGACATGCTGAGCCTGGTTAGGCTGACATCGGAAGAAATCGCCAAGGTGAGTGCCAGCGTGAACGGCGGCGCCACCAACATCCAGGATATCTATCCGCTGGCGCCACTGCAGGAAGGCATCCTGTTTCACCACCTGCTTGGACGCGGTGGCGATCTCTATCTGATGCCCACGCTGCTGACCTTCGAATCGAAGCCCATGCTCGACGCCTTCCTGCCTGCCTTGCAGGCAAGCATCGTGCGGCACGACATCTTGCGCACCTCGGTTGTCTGGGAAGGTTTGCCGGAACCGGTGCAGGTCGTCTGGCGGCAGGCGCCGATTCCTGTCGAGGAACTCGAATTCGATGCCTCAGAGGGCAGCGTTGCCGACCAATTGATGGCCCGCTTCGATCCGCAGCATTACCGCATCGAGATGCGCCATGCGCCGCTGATGCGCGCTTTCGTTACCCATGACACGACCACTGGTGGCTGGCTCTTGCTGATCCTGGCGCATCACCTGATTTGCGACCATGCGACCGGGGAAATCCTGGTCGATGAAATCAAGACCATCCTGCAAAAAGGCGAAGCCGCCTTGCCGGCTGCGCAACCGTTCCGCAATTTCGTTGCGCAGGCACGTCTCGGTGTCAGCCGCGAAGAGCATGAAGCGTTTTTCTCCGCCATGCTCGGTGACGTGGAAGAACCGACCTTGCCGTTCGGCTTGACCGATGTGCGCGGCGACGGCTCAGGCATTGACGAAGCACAGCTTGTCGTGGATGCGGACGTGGCATTGCGCTTGCGCGCGCAGGCGCGCCGGCTTGGCGTGGGCGTCGCCAGTCTGGCGCACGTGGCGTGGGCACAAGTGCTGGCCAAGGCTTCAGGCCGGCATGATGTCGTGTTCGGCACATTGCTGGTCGGCCGCATGGATTCCGGCATCTCGGCTGACCGCATGCTGGGCATGTTTATCAACACCTTGCCGCTGCGAATCAAACTGGGCCGGCAAAGCGTCGCGCAATGCATATTGGAAACCCATCGTGCGCTCACCAGCCTGCTACGCCACGAGCACGCCTCTCTGTCGCTTGCGCAACGCGCAAGCAAGGTGCCGGTATCGACGCCCTTGTTCTCGGGCATCCTGAATTACCGTCATACCGAAACTGCAAATAACGAGGCTGCCGAAGCCGGCGCTGTCCGCGGTATCGGCATGAGCGTCGGCAAGGAACACAACAACTATCCCTTCTACATGTCGGTCGACGACCTCGGCGATGCCTTCCTGCTCGAAGCACAGGTTCCCGACACGCTCCGTGCAAGCGAGATTTGCGGTTACATGCACCATGCCCTGGAAGGCTTGCTGCATGCACTCGAACACGCACCGTACACACCCAGCGGGCAGATTGCCCTGTTGGGTGAAGCGGAAAGCAAACGTCTGCTGCTCGAGTGGAATGCCACCCAGGCACCTTATCCACGCGACCTCACCGTGGTGCAATTGTTCGAAGCGCAGGTGCAGCGCACACCCGACGCCATTGCTGTCGAATATGACGGTGACGAGTTGACCTACCTCGCGCTCAACACCCGGGCCAATCATCTGGCACACTATCTGCGTGGCCAAGGTGTCGGGCCGGACGTTCGTGTCGGTATTTGCGTAGAGCGCTCGCCGGAAATGATCATCGGCTTGCTCGGCATCCTCAAGGCCGGCGGCGCCTACGTGCCTGTCGATCCCGATTCGCCGCCGGAGCGGTTGTCATATATTCAGGAGGATGCGCAGCCCGTATTGTTGCTCACCCAGTCGGCACTTCTGGATCGCTTGCCAGCCACGGCCGTAGTACCTGTCGTGTGCCTGGACCAGAGCGACGCGTTTACAGTACATCCGGCCGAAGATCCTGTTACCCAGGTATCGCGCCAGCACCTGGCCTATGTGATCTACACCTCAGGCTCGACCGGCAAGCCCAAAGGCGTACAGATCAGCCATGACGGCTTGATGAACTACCTGCATTGGGCACTTGCCGCTTACCCGATGACTGACGGCACGGGTTCGGTGATGGAATTGCCGCTGGTGTTCGACGCGGCTGTAACACCGCTGTATCTGCCCCTATTGAGTGGCAAGACAGTGGAATTGCCACCGGCTTCGGAAAATACCAGGTTGTTCGAGTTCCTGCGTTCGAAGCGGCGTCTGGACATGCTCAAGATCACGCCGGCGCATATCGACCTGGTATGCGGCTCAATGTCCAAACGTGCCATCCGTACCACCGTAGGCACAACCGTCATCGGCGGTGAAGCATTGAGTGCCGCCCAGGTCAGGCAATGGATGGAACGCTTCCCCGGCACGACCGTGGTCAACGAGTATGGTCCCACCGAGACGGTGGTGGGCTGCAGCATCCATTCGCTTGTCGAAGCGCCGCAATACCAGGGCGGCATTTCCATCGGCAAGCCGATCGCCAACACCCAGCTTTACATTCTTGACGCACAAGGCGAACTGGTGCCGACCGGTGTAGCCGGCGAATTGCACATTGCAGGGGCGGGCCTGGCACGCGGCTACCTGAACCGGCCGGACCTGACCGCAGAAAAATTCGTACCCAATCCCTATAGCAGTGAAGTGGGCGCACGTATGTACCGTTCGGGCGACCTGGCGCGCTACCAGCCGGACGGCAGCATTGAATATCTGGGCCGTATCGACCAGCAAGTCAAGATTCGCGGCTACCGCATCGAACTTGGTGAAATCGAGGCGGCGCTGGCCGCCATGCCGCAGGTGCGTGATGTCGTAGTCGTGGCGCGAGCCAATGCCGCGGGGGACAAGGAGCTGGTTGCACATCTTGTATTCCGCAAGGCCGCGGGCAACGGGCAGGGCGGGGAACCGGGCGATGAACCGCGAACAGGCTTGGCCGGCCTGCGCGGCACACTGCAGCGCTCCCTGCCGGAGTACATGATCCCGGCGCACTTCGTGGTGCTGGAGAGCATGCCGCTCACCTCCAACGGCAAGGTGGACCGCAAGGCCTTGCTGGAAATGGAAATTGCCGTGGAGCGGCCGGACTATGTCGCGCCGCGCAATCCGATGGAAGAAGCCTTGGCCGAAATGATGGGCCGGGTCTTGCAGCGTGAAAAAGTCGGCGTGTTTGACGACTTCTTTGAACTGGGCGGCCATTCCATCACGGCCATGCAGGTGATATTCCAGATTGGTGAGAAGTTCGGCCTCGAGCTGCCGCTACGCGTGCTGTTCGAATTTCCCACCATCGACGCCCTGGCAAGAAGCATCGCCAATGGCGGCGCTGGGGCACCGGAGGCAACACAGCCGAAGATCATGCCGGTCGCACGCGATACCGTCTTCCCCCTGTCTTTTGCACAAAAGCGTTTCTGGTTCCTCGACCAGTACCAGCCCGGCAGCGCCTTCTACAGCCTGCCGCTGGCGCTCAAGATCGATGGCGCATTCGACGCCGCCGTGATCGAACGGGTGTTCAATATGCTGGTCGAGCGTCACGAGCCTCTGCGAACCGTCTTTGTGCAACAGGATGGCATGCCGCAGCAAGTCATCCTGCCCAGCCTGCATCTTGATCTCGCCACCCGGGATTTCAGCGCTGTCGATGTCTTATCGCGCGATGGCCTGGTTCAGGAGCATGTCCGTCAGGAAGCGGAAAAGCCGTTCGACCTGGCCCATGGACCGCTGGTGCGCATAGGCTTGATCAAGTGTGATGAGCATGAACACATTTTCCTGCTGACCTTGCACCACATCCTGTATGACGGTTGGTCCATCGGCGTCTTGCTCGAAGAGGTGCGTGCCCTGTATGACGCCGTGCTGAACCAGCGTCCATCACCCCTGCCGCCGCTGGCAATCCAGTATGCCGACTACACGCACTGGGAACAGCAGAAATACAGCGGCGCCCGGCTGGAAGAACAGCTTGCCTATTGGCGCCGCGCACTGCACGGCGCCACCGAATTGCTCGGCTTGCCGACTGACCGGCCGCGCCAGGCCGTGATGACCCATCGTGGCGCGACTTATTCCCATGTTCTGGGCACCGAATTGACGCAACAGCTCGGTACGCTGGCGCGGCGCCAGAACGGCAGCCTTTTCATGGTCATGACGGCGGCATTCAATATCCTGCTGCACCGCCTTGCCGGACAACAGGACATCAGCATCGGCGCCTTGTCTGCCAACCGTCCGGCGCAAACCGAGTCGCTGATCGGGATATTCGTCAACATCATCACCTTGCGCAGCGTGATGAACGGCGCGGAACCGTTCTTGGATTACCTGCGCAGGACCATCAACAACCTGCTGGCTTCGTACGAAAACCAGATTCCCTTCGAACTGGTGCTGAGCCATTTCGCGGCAGACCGGAACGCTTCCTACATGCCGTTCGTGCAGGTGGCGCTCAATTTCCATAACGAAGCGGACAAGCGTGTCAGCAGCCGCTTCAACACAGCTTCGCCTGAGGAACCCAAGGGCGGATTCAATATTTCGGGGCTCGACGCCCATGCCGTCACGCACGCCAACTTCGAGATTCAGGTCGAAATGAGCCTGGAGCAGGATCGCCTGCATATCGCCTATGAATACAATAGTGACTTGTTCGATGCAGGCACCATCGTGCGCTGGAATCGCTACTTTGAAGTCTTGCTCAATGCGATCTGCCAGGATCCCGCCGTGGCGGTCGGGGCACTGCCCATCATGCCGCAAGATGAATACCGGCAAGTTCTGCTGGGCTGGAACGAGAGCAGCTTCGACCATCCGCGCGAACGCTGCATCCACCAATGGTTCGAAGCGCAAGCGGCAAAAACACCCGATGCGGTGGCGCTGGTGCATCATGGACGGCAGCTTAACTACCGGGAACTTAACAACAGATCCAACCGTCTGGCCCATCATTTGCGCCATCTCGGCGTCGGTCCCGATGTGCTGGCAGGTATTTGCGCCGAACCCTCGATCGAACTCATCATCGGGATGTTCGCCATATTGAAGGCTGGCGGCGCCTATGTGCCGATCGATCCGGCCTATCCCAAAGACAGGCTTGAGTACATGCTGCAAGACGCCAGTCCCGCCGTACTGCTGACCCAGGAATGCCTGCGCCGCGTGCTGCCCGAGAGCGGCATTCCCGTCATTGCCGTCGATGGCCTGGGGGACTCGCTGGATGGCTACCCGGAAGACAACCCGGTCATCAAGACTCTGCCCGGCAACCTGGCCTACGTGATCTATACATCGGGCTCAACTGGCAAGCCCAAGGGCGCAGCCGTGCAGCAAAAGGGATTCAACAACCTGCTGTCGTGGTACATCGACAAGTTCTCGATCAATGCATCGGACAAGGTATTGCTGATTTCTTCGATCAGTTTCGACCTGACGCAAAAGAATATTTTCTCCATACTGGGCGTGGGCGGCCAATTGCACCTGCCGGCGGAAGCCTATTCTCCGGCCATGCTGAGCGATTACGTGCAGCAGCACGCGATCACCTTCCTCAATTGTGCGCCCAGCGCCTTTTACCCGCTGTTGCCGAAGCAGCCGCAAGACCACACGTCGTCAATCCGCCAGGTATTCCTCGGCGGCGAACCGATCCGGGCGCAATTACTGCGCGAAGCCTATGGCCAGAAGGGCGGGGCACCGCTGGTGCACAACACCTACGGCCCGACCGAGGCATCCGACGTCGTGGCTTCATTCTCCTGGGACGTGGCGACGGGCACGGACGTCATCCCCGTCGGCAGCCCGGTCTACAACACGCAGATTTACCTGCTCGACGCCTATGGGTCACTCGTACCGCCTGGCGTGGCTGGCGAATTGCACATTGCCGGCGAAGGCTTGGCGCGTGGCTACCTCTACCGTCCGGCATTGACGGCCGAGAAATTCGTACCCAATCCATTTTCAGCAGAACCCGGCGCACGCATGTACAAGTCGGGCGACCTGGCACGTTATCTGGCTGATGGCAATATCGAATACCTGGGCCGTATCGACAACCAGGTCAAGATCCGCGGTTTCCGCATTGAACTGGGCGAAATTGAAGCGGCTCTGACCGGTATGGCGGAAATCCGTGAAGCAGTCGTTCTGGCGCGTGAAGACGTGCCCGGCGACAAGCGGCTGGTCGCCTATCTGGTGTGGCAGCATGAGGGGCAAACCCTGACGCGTACCCAGTTGCGCGAGGGATTGGCACAGTCGCTGCCGGACTACATGGTACCGGCGCATTTCGTGCCGCTGGACGTTTTCCCGCTGTCGCCCAATGGCAAGGTCGACCGGAAGACCCTGCCTGCGCCGGACATGGCGCGCGGAAAGACGGGTTACGTGGCACCAGGCACGGAACTGGAATCGCAACTGGCCCTGATCTGGGCCGAAGTGTTGCGCCTGGACCGCGTCGGCATCCACGACAACTTCTTTGAAATCGGTGGCCACTCGCTGCTGGCGACCCAGGTGGTGAGCCGCATCCAGGAGTTGCTCGGCGTCGAAATGTCCGTGCGAACCATATTTGAAGCACCCACGGTCAGCCAGTTGGGCAATTCACTGGCGACGGTCGACGGCAGTGTGCGCCATGCACCCATCGTGCCTGTGCCGCGCGACCAGGTGTTGCCACTGTCGTTTGCCCAGCAGCGCCTGTGGTTCCTGCAGGAACTGGAAGGCCCGAGCCCAACCTTCAACATGCCGCAGGCACTGCGCCTGAAAGGCCAGTTGAACATCGAAGCGCTCAGCCTTGCCTTGCAGGAGATCGTGCTGCGCCACGAAATCCTGCGTACCCGTTTCGTCGTTTCCGGCGGCGAGCCGTGCATGGTCATCGACGAGCATTCTGCCGTGCGCCTGACCATAGGCGATGCCGTGGAGGCCGACATCGAATCGCTGACGAACCGCCATGCGCGGCACGTCTTCGACCTCGCAAATGGTCCATTGCTGGTGGCGGACCTGTGGCGCATCGATGAAAAAGAGCATGTCCTGCTGCTCAACATGCACCACATCGTATCCGACGGCTGGTCATTGAACATCCTGCTGCACGAATGGGTGAATTTGTACGAGGCCTTGCTGCACAAGCAGGCATCACCCTTGCAGCCCTTGCCGCTGCAATATGCCGACTACGCCTGGTGGCAACGCCACCACATGGGCGATGCGGCCCTGGCCGGACAATTGGACTACTGGGTCCGGCAACTTGCCGGTGCGCCTGAACTACTGAACCTGCCCACCGACTATCCGCGTCCGCCGGTGCAGCGCTTCGTCGGCGGCGGCGAAACGCTGGTCGTACCCCCGGAAATTTCCGAACGCACCCGGGAATTGTGCCGCAGCACGGGTACCAGTCTGTTCATGACGCTGATTTCGGTATTCGCCTTGCTGATGTCGCGCTACAGCGGCGAATCGGACCTCCTGATCGGCACCGTTTCCTCGAACCGCAACCGCCGCGAACTCGAGGGACTGGTGGGCATGTTCCTCGGAAATCTGGTCTTGCGTGTCGACTTGACGGGGCAACCGAGCTTCCACGAGCTGTTGATGCGCATGCGCCGCACGGCCCTGGACGCCTATACCAACAGCGACATTCCATTCGAGCGCATTGTCGATGCCTTGCCGCTGCAGCGCGACCTGAGCCGCAATCCCTTGTTCCAGGTGTTTTTCAACATGCTGAACCTGCCCGAGACGGATAGCGAGCTCTCCGAACTGGAGATCGAGGGCTTGAGTGACACGGAATTCCATTCCAAGTTCGACATGACGATGTACGTGCGCGATACCTCCATTGGCGTCGTATTCAATCTGGTCTACAACAGCAGCCTGTTCGATGCGGCACGGATGCAGGAAATGCTGCGCCAGTTCGAATCGCTGCTCGACCAGGTAACACGCGCGCCGCAGGCATCGATCGACACTTTCAGCCTGCTGACCGGCCCGGCCAAGGCCATCTTGCCCGATCCGACAGCCGTGCTCGGCGACGAATGGATGGGATCGGTGGCCGAGCGCTTCGTCGCCAGGCAGGCTCTGCACCCTGAGGCCACTGCCATCGTCTCGCATGAACGCACCTGGACCTATCGAGAGCTGCACCTGCAAAGCGAGCGTATTGCCTGCCACCTGCACGATCTGGGCGTCGGTGTCGGCGACATCGTCGCCATCAATGCAGAGCGCAATGCCGGCCTGGTGGCAGCGGTGCTGGGCGTACTCAAGAGCGGCGCCGCCTACATGATGCAAGACCCGGCCTACCCGGCGGAGCACGTGAAGGCTTGCCTGGAAGCGGCGCCGGCTCGCGCCTGGCTGCAGGTTGCGCAAGCAGCGCTGTCGCCTGAGCGGCAAGCGGTGGTGGACACCATTCCGGCCTTCCTCGATTTGCGTACTCTTGACGGCAATGCCGCCCTGGCGCGCCACGATGGCCGGACACTGGCAGCGCCGGTGCTGACGCCGGACGACATTGCCGTCATCACCTTTACCTCGGGCTCGACAGGCAAGCCCAAGGCGGTCGAAGGCAAACACGGGCCGCTGACGCACTTCCTGCCGTGGCTGCAGGAAAAATTCGGCTTCACGGAACAAGACCGTTTCTGCATGCTCTCCGGCCTGGCGCACGACCCCCTGCAGCGCGACATGTTCACCTCGCTATGCCTGGGCGCAAGCCTGCATATTCCGCATGCGGACACGATTGCATCTTCGACGCTGGCCGGCTGGATGGAAGAGCAGGGCATCAGCATTGCCCACTTGACGCCGGCCATGTCGCAAATTTTGGCCGATGTGCCCGAAGGTGCGGAACTGCCGGCCTTGCGCCGCGTGTTCCTGGTGGGTGACGTGCTCACCCGGCGCGACGTGCAACGCCTGCAAAGCCTGGCACCCAACGTCAAGGTGGTCAACTACTACGGTTCGACCGAAACCCAGCGCTCGGTCAGCTACTACGAAGTCGAACACGAAACGCCGTCGCAGGCATTGCGCGAGATAATTCCTCTCGGTAGCGGCATTCCCGACGTCCAATTGCTGCTGATGAACACCGCAGGGCAACAAGCCGGTATCGGCGAGCATGGTGAAGTCTACATGCGCAGTGCCAACATGGCACGCGGCTACCGTGCCGACGAAGCGTTGACGCAACAGCGCTTCATCGTCAATCCCTTTACCGGCAACGCGCGCGACCGGCTGTACCGCACCGGCGACCTGGGCCGCTACCTGCCCAATGGTATGGTTGAATGCCTTGGCCGTGCCGATACCCAGGTCAAAGTGCGCGGCTTCCGTGTCGAACTGGGCCATATTGAATCCCTGCTCGGCCAGCACGATGCGGTGCGTGAAGCCATCGTCGTCATACGCGGCGGCGCCAATGGCGACAAACAACTGGTCGCCTATGTGGTACCGAATGGCAGGGCACCTTCTGTCGGTGAATTGCGTGGCTATTTGCGCAATTCCCTGCCGGACTACATGCAGCCGGGCGCATTCGTCTTCCTCGACAGCCTGCCCCTGACGCCGAACGGCAAGGTCAATCGCGGTGCCTTGCCTGCACCGGAATTCAGCCACGACGAGGTGGCCTACCTGGCCCCGCGCACCGAGATCGAGGCAGTGCTTGCCGGCATATGGCAGGAATTGCTGGGGCTCGAACGGGTCGGCGTGCTCGACAACTTCTTCTCTCTCGGCGGCCATTCGCTACTGGGAATCAAATTGATGGCACGTATCGAAAAAGCCTTTGGCTGCCGCCTGCCGGTATCGCAGATTTTCCTGGCGCCCTCGATTGCGGCCCTGAGCCAGAGAATTTCGGCCAGCGATCCGTCGTGCAGGATGCTGGTACCGCTCCGCCCGCAAGGCGAAGACGTTCCGGTATTCCTGATCCACCCGCTTGGCGGCGAAGTCTCGGCCTATGCCGACCTGGTTGCCGCTATCGATGAAAACCATCCGGTGTACGGCATCCAGTCCGCCATGGTGGCCGGTGCCACCATCGAACCTTACGATATCGACACGGTCTGCGCTGCCTATGTGGCGGAAATCCAGTCCGTCCAGCCGGAGGGGCCATACTGCCTGGGCGGCTGGTCGCTGGGCGGCACTCTGGCATTGCGTTGCGCGCATCAGCTCGAACAGAAGGGACATGCGGTGCGCTGGGTGGCCTTGCTCGATACGGCGTATCGCGCGGGGCGGGTCATCGCGCCCCTCACGTTGGAACAGCACATCGGCAACTACCTCGACATCGCCCGGGAAGACATCCTCTCGGTGTATGGCGCCGACGCGGTGGCGCTGCAGGAGCGGATACGCGCCTACGTGGCGACAGCCGGTGCAGAAAAGCTTGCCCACATGCTGCAGCACGAACAGGACAACCTGGCGCAGGAGTTACAGTTCGAGCTGGGCATTCAAGCCTATCTGTTGCGCGACTATGAGGTTGCACGCGGCAACATCAGCCTGGCCAGTGGATTCCAGCCCGACGTGCTGGATGCGCCCATTCATGCGTTCTGGGCTGAGCATACGGTGGAGGAGGGCGTGGATACCTCCGCCTGGCGAGCCTTCACGCAAGAACCGGAACAGAGCGAAGTCCACGTGTTCCCAGGCCGCCATCTCAGTTTTGCCTTCGGCGACAATGCAAATGAAATCGGTGCCTTGCTGAACCGTTTCCTCCGGCTCGAACCCGCGATTGAAACAATGGACAAACTGCCGCGCATTGCAGCAAACGAAAACGGGCCATTATCATGAACCTGATTCTTTACCTGTTCCGCCATTCCTGGAAGCTGCTGCTTCTGGCCATGGTTTGCAGCCTGGTCAGTGGCATCAGCGGCGCTGTTCTGGTGACCATCATTGCCAAGGCCGTTGCCGGCAACGGCTCGCGCGGCGATCTCATGTGGAGTTTTTTTGCCACCTGCCTGATCTACGTGATGACCATGTCGATCTCGCAGATCACGCTCATGAACATGACACAGTCGGGCATACTGGACCTGCGTCTCAAAATGAGTTACAAACTGCTGGCCACACCATTGAAGAAGTTGCAGGCGTTGGGACGCGATGGCTTGCTCGTCATCATGACAGGTGACATCAACAGCTTCGTCGATTCCTTCCCCTACATTCCACAGGTATTGTGCAATTGCATTGTGCTGGTGTCCTGCCTGAGCTACATAGGTTGGCTTTCCTGGCAGTTGCTGCTGTTCATTGCCGTGGTCATGACCGGCGGCATGTTGATGTTCTACCGTGCGCAAAGCCTTGCCCTGAGAAAATTGGTCGTCGTCCGCGAGCACGTCGAATCGCTGTACAAGTACTTCCGCAACCTCATCGACGGCAGCAAGGAATTGCAGCTCAATGGCGAACGCGGCAATCTGTACATCGGCGAAGTGATTACACCCACAGCAAAGGCGTTCAAGGAAACCTATATCGGCGCCATGACTGCATTTACCTGGATCGTCAACCTGGGGACGGCGCTGTTTTACGTGGCCATCGGCATGCTCTTGTTCGTGATTCCCGCAGTGCTGAACGTCAAGGCGGAAGCACTGGCCACGGTGACGCTGGTACTGCTCTATCTGATCCGCCCTGTGACCGAACTGATGAATGCGATTCCCTCTGCACGCCACGCCGCAATTTCGCTGGCCAAGGTCCAGTCGCTTGACGGTGATCTGGAGCCGCGCCTGCCGAAGGCGCCGCACGGCAGCCCCTTTGCCGCAAACGGCCGGATGCGTCTGGATTTGTGCGGCGTACGCCACCAATATGTGAGTGCGGAAGACGATGCCACCTTCGCCGTGGGGCCACTCGACGTTTCCGTGCACGAAGGGGAGATACTCTACATCGTCGGTGGCAACGGCAGCGGCAAGACCACGCTTGCCATGCTGCTGCTGGGACTTTACGAAGCGGAAGCCGGCACGATCACCTTCAACGGCGTACCAGTGAACGCCGGCAATATCGAAGACTACCGCGCCCATTTTTCCGCTGTGTTTGCCGACTTCCACATCTTCGAGGAAATTCTCGGTGTGGACAAGGCCGACCTGGCCGAGCGTGCCGCCCACTATGTCAAGTCACTCGACATGGCACACAAGGTCAAGGTGACAAACGGACGCTTTTCGACCTTGAAACTGTCAAGCGGGCAACGCAAGCGCCTGGCTCTCGTTTCAGCCTACCTGGAAGACCGTACGATTTACCTGTTCGACGAATGGGCGGCGGACCAGGACCCGCGTTTCAAAAGGATTTTCTATACCGAACTGCTGCCCGAGCTGAAGGCGCGCGGCAAGACTGTGATTGTCATTACCCATGACGACGCCTACTTCGCCCATGCCGACCGCATCATCAAGCTGGAAGACGGGCACCTTGTTCCCATGACCGAGCCTGAACAACCCGGCCAATCCGGACCCACGCCGGCCCTCCACATTGCATGAACCCATGATGACCTTCAATTCCCCCTGGCTTGCCGGCACACCGCGGCCCTCGGCGCGGCTACGCCTGTATTGCTTCCCCTATGCCGGCGGCAGTGCCGCAGCCTACGCCCAATGGCAGCAAGAGCTCGGCCCCGACATTGAAGTGTGCGCGGTCCAGTTTCCCGGGCGCGGTGCACGTCATTCGGAGCTGCTGCTGTCTTCATTGCCGCTCTTGATCGCGCAACTGGGCCAGGTAATGTCGGCGCCAGCCCAAAAACCGTTTGCCTTTTTTGGCCACAGCCTGGGCGCTCTGGTGGCTTTCGAGCTGACGCGCTTCTGTGCCCGTCACTTCCTGCCATTGCCGCAACAACTGATCGTCTCCGGCTGCGACGCACCGCAGCACCGTCAACCGTCCAAGAACCTGCATTTGATGTCCGACGACGAGTTGATCGAAGCCCTGGGAAAATACAACGGCACGCCACCCGACGTCCTGGCACACAGGGAGTTGATGGAGCTGCTGTTGCCGATGATAAGGGCCGACTTCTCCATGGCAGAAACCTACAGTTATCGGCCCTCACTGTCGCTGTCCATGCCGGTCACCGTCTTTGCCGGGAAGCAGGATGACCATCTTTCGCTAAACGAAATACTGGGCTGGCAAAAGGAATCGAGCGGCGTTTATCGCATGCAGTGGTTCGAGGTGACCACTTCTTCATCCACTCTGAAGAAGACTTGCTGCTCGAATGCCTGCGCGCGCAATTGGCCGACCCGCCGCAACCCTATCCAGAACGCGCCTTGGCCATCACACTGGACAAACCGCTGCCGCACGACCTTGCACCTGGCGACCAGCCACAGACCGAATGCGAAATCCAGGCGGACGCGCCCGCCGCTACCGCCGAACAATAAATCCAGACATCCAACAAGGAAAGCCTTCATGTCCGATACCTCTCTCCATAGCGCTCCCGTTTTTCTGAAGCCGCAAGTCAAGCTCGAACCGCTGGTCTGCCGTTGGTACGCCTGGTCACACCTGATCTCTCCGGCCCAGCTTGCCTTGCAGATCAACTTCCGCATCCTTCCGTTGCTCAAATCGTTTGCCGCCAACCCCAGCGTCCATATTGGCGCCAATGCCGATCCGAAGATGTATGGCGGCCCTTTCATGAGCCTGGGAATGAATGACCTGCCCGAAGTCAAGAAACTGATGGAAGAAACCAGCCACTCCTGTGCCGAGCTGATCACCCTGGCGAACGACTTGAAGAACCTGGCAGCGGAATTGCAGGAAGAAGCCAACGGCTATTCACTCGATGAATTTTATGCAAACCTGCCGCCTTCGCTTCAGGGACTGGTCGAATTCCTGTACGACGTCAATCACAATGCCAGCATCCGTCTACAGGAAGAGTTCCTGTATGACGACGCATTGACCGCGCACACGCAGGAAATCATGCTGCAGATGGCAGACGAAAACGAGCGGCCATTCTTCATGAGTACCCCGCGCCTGCGGTCGCCCGGCAGCCTGTCGTTCAAGATGACGTTTGATGACCGGCGCCTAGACGCCTTGTCGGCCATGCGCAGCAAGCCTGGTTCGTTCGCTGCGATCGCCAGGGAACTCGAAGTGGCGGAAATCGACATGCCGCTCTTCCGCGAATTTTTCACGGCCGATGCGCCGTCTTCGCGGGGTGTACAAACCATATCGGAAGACGGCGTGCGCATGCGCGCTTTCGGCCACGCCTGCGTACTGATTCAAACACCTGACGTGTCCATTCTGTTCGACCCCTTCGTCGCACTGGAACCGGGTGCGGACGGGCGCCTCACGCTAAATGATTTGCCCGAATTCATCGACTACGTCGTCCTGACGCACTCGCATCAGGATCATTTCTGCGCCGAGATGCTGATACAGATGCGACACCGGATCGGGCGGGTGATCATCCCCGCCAACAATAGCGGCGCGATCGCCGACCCATCGATGAAGCTGTGCTTGATGGCGCTGGGTTTCAAGGATGTAGTCACACTCAATTCATGCGATACCGTGACCGTACCGGGCGGCCGCATCATGAGCCTTCCATTTACGGGCGAACATGCCGACCTGAACGTCTACAGCAAGCACACCATCGCTCTCTCACTCAAAGGCCGCAACTTCCTGTTCCTGATCGATTCCGACGGCCGAGACACCGCACTCTATACGCGCATGATGCGCCGTATAGGCCAGGTCGATGCCTTGTTCATCGGCATGGAATGCGTGGGTGCGCCCCTGAATTGGCTCTACGAACCACTGCTCACCAAGCCGGTCAACCGGCGCAACAATGAATCGCGGCGGTTGAGCGGCGCTGATTGCGCGCGTGCCTGGAGCATCATCGGAGAGGTCAAGCCGGCCCAGGTCTTCATTTATGCCATGGGACAGGAGCGCTGGATGAAATACATCATGGGCCTGGAATACGAACCGGGCAGCATCCAGCTAGTCGAATCCGACAAACTGATTGCACTGTGCGCAGAGGTGGCTACGCCGGCCGAGCGTCTGGTCAGCGGACGCGAAGCCTTCTTCGCCACGCGCTCCACCACGGCAGACAAGCGCCATGGCGATGAAAAGCAAATGGCAGCGGCCTGATTGAATAGCGACACCAAACAAGGAGCAGGAAGATGAATGCAATGGGTGACATGAAGGCGCAGTTTGAAGAAGTCATACACGCAGTCGACGGCAACCAAACCTTTTTCGACACATCGGCATTTCCCTGGGTGCCGGAAGTGGAGGCTCGCTGGAAATCGATCCGGCTCGAGTTGGACCGCCTGCTGTCCTGCGTTGAGTTGCTGCCCGGCTTCGAGGAAATCCGGGCCGAGCAGGAAGGGCTGACGGCAGACCGGCGCTGGAAGATATTTCCACTGTATGCAATCGGACAACGCCTTGACGGCAACGAGCGCCGCTGCCCGGAAACCATGCTGGCGCTAAAATCCATACCGGGGCTGCAGGCAGCGATGTTTTCCGTGTTGCAGGGAAAAAAGGAAATTCCGCCGCACACGGGGCCCTATGCCGGCGTGCTGCGCTATCACCTCGGGCTCAAGATACCGAAGCCGGAAACGCAGTGCGGTATCAACGTCGGCGGTGACGACGCGTTCTGGGAAGAGGGCAAGAGCCTGATTTTCGACGACTCGCATATGCACCACGCCTGGAACCGCAGCGATGAAGAACGAGTGGTGCTATTCGTGGACTTTGCGAGGCCTCTGCCGCCGCAACTGGCCAAGACCAATGCCTACATGCTTTCCTCATTCAGCAAGAGTGATTTGATGCTCGATGCAGCGAAGCGCTGGACGGCATGGGAAGCCGTCCACGGCGCAGCACTCGATCAACATCTGGCTGGGCACACTGCCTTGCAAGCCTGATTCGGCTAATTACTCATCGTAACGAGTATCTTGCGCGGTCCGGTGAAGGGAGAGCGACCATGCGCTGTCAACATGTTGTCGATGACCATCAGGTCGCCGCGCTCCCAGGTAAATGCGACGGTCAATTGTTTCGCCGCCGCTCGTACTTCCGCCAGGATATCGTCGGGAATCGGTGAATCATCGCCGAAACATCCGTATTGCGGCATGTCGAAGGGGGCGTCGCCATAAATTTCCAGGATCGCTTCATATACGTCTGGCGGATTGGTCGAAGGGTGGAATTGGTCCACCTGATTGAACCAGACCTTGGCGCCGGTTTGCGGATGTTCCGCAATGGCGGGCCGGGTCTGGAGCAGGCGCAAACTGCCATCACTTTTCCACTCATGCTCGATGGCACCGGCACGGCAATAGTCCTCCACAACGGACCTGTCGCCGGTTTCGAAGGTGTCTTGCCAGGTTTTGCCGAAAGACTCGCCGGCATTGCCCGGCAGGTTGCGCACATATTTCACGCCGCGTGTTTCAAACAGCCTGCGCGTCGTGGGTGAAATTGCGTTGAGCAAAGCCCGGCTGTCGGCTATCGTCGTGCTCCCACCGGATTGGGCCGGCACAATGCAGCAAAAATACAGGCGGGCCGGCCATGCATGACTGTAAGACAGCTCGTTGTGCAGGGAAATTTCCAGTTCGGCCGGATATTCCGTCGACGTGTACACGCTGGAACTCAATTTGGTCCGCGGTGAATTGCCGTCGATGTAGCTGGCGTTGCCCTTGGGGAGGCGGTTGCTGCAGTGCTGAAATTTTTCCAGTGTATCGATCGCGAAGCCCTTGAACAGGATCGCACCATGTTCCAGCAGTATGCCGTCGATGTCCTTTTGCTGTGCTGCCAACAGTTCGGACAAGTCGGTAGTGGGCGAGCCTGCGGCAGTCCAGACGTAGGGAAGGGTGTTGTTGTTCATTGCATTTTCTTTGTCGGTGTGCCGGCGCCAGGGTGCGAGCCTCAATGGGAGTCAGACCGGTAACGCACGCCGTCAGTGTGCGGCCATGTGCCCGGCGCGGTCGAGGCATGTGCGTGCAAGGATGTTGACGGGATCGATGACGTCGAATCCATTCCAGTTGCTATCAGATATGCTGAGTGACAGTTCAGTGCAACCTAGCAACAGATGCTGCACGCCATGCTCTTCACGCATGCGGGAGGCGGCGAGCCTGAGATTTTCCAATGCGCGTGCGCTGGCCGACATTCCTGTCGCCTTGACGCCGAACACTGGGTCGAAAATGGCAGCCGACACCAACTCCTGGCCTTCTGCATCTGGAACGACCAGGACATTCCTGGACATTTCAAAAGCACGCGCATACAGACCCGACTTCACGGTAGCCTCGGTTGCGAGCAAGCCGATCTTTACAC
>Ga0134128_10003206_pt1 | contig 20044 bp, 15 predicted proteins | sample KB31754_FD_96462 | JGI IMG/M metagenome (GOLD analysis project Ga0134128, IMG submission 96462) | Terrestrial soil microbial communities with excess Nitrogen fertilizer from Kellogg Biological Station, Michigan, USA - KB3-175-4 | ecosystem: Environmental > Terrestrial > Soil > Unclassified ...
CCTACGCCGCTGACGGCAAGCGCCTCGGCGCCTTCGACGACGACCACCGCCTCGAGCGCGTGAAGATCGGCCGCCCGACGAACCGCCACGCCCCGCGCATCGTCGTGACGTCGGGCAACACAGTGCTGGTGTTCGATCCGAAGAAGCTCGCCGCCGGCACGCCGCTCTGGTCCGGCCGCCTCGCGGCGCACAACACGATCGCATCGTTAGACATCGCCGACGGCAACGGCGACGGCAAGAACGACATCGCCCTGACGACCACCGTCGGTGCAAAGGTGTTCGTCGACTTCACGGGACACGCGGTGCGGTCGTCGGCGCGGGTGCCTTTTGAGCTGATTCCGAGGCGAAGACGGGTGCGACAGTGAAGAGCGCGAGGCACGGGACGCGGCGATCACATGGCGATCCTGCACAGGCGATCCAGTCCGTGTAACACACGTCCGTTTTTGGTAAGCTGCCATTCATCCACATCCAGAAAATGTGCTCTGTGGCGACTCGCTTGTCTGAGGCAATTGGTGCGTGGTGGAAATCCGGCGGCGTGGGCCCTCTCATCATCAGAGAACCGGAGCCATGAAACGAACTGCTGAGATGCGTCGGCTCGAATATTTCCGTACACTGGTTCGAAAACTGCGCGGACGAAATTCGCTTGCTGCCGTGCTGGCGGCGACGGTAATCGCACTGAGTATTGTGAGCAGACCGAGAAGCGTGGCGCCTCTAGACGGCATCGACGCGCTCATCGACAGTGCAGGGGGGCTTCATTTCAGGACCGTCGCTCCACGCCTATCGGCTGCGTTCGCCTATCGGCCGTTGCGGACGGTGACCCGCGGGTACGAGCCTGTGGGCTCAGAGGCGTGGTCAATCGCAGGCGCGGCGGCCGGCGTCAAAAAACGGGCAGATGCCGAACCGAGCGCCTCGAACCTGCAAACGCTGGGCGTTTCATATCTGCTTTTCGGCTATGTCGACGACGCTGTGCAGACACTCGAGCGGGCAACCGGGTCGGGAGGGAGCGCTGCAGTTCTGAGCGATCTGGCGGCTGCGTATTACGTGCAAGGCATGAAGCAGGGCCGCGCAGACGATATCGCCCGCGGTCTCGAGCTCAGTGACGCGGCGCTCGCGGTATCCCCCCGCAGCATGTCTGCGCAGTTCAATCGCGCACTGACGCTTGAGGCACTCGAGAATCGTCCTTCGGCATTGGCCGCGTGGCAGCGGTATCTTCAGTTGGATCCATCGTCCGAATGGGCTGTCGAGGCGCGGCAGCACATCGACCGTCTGTCCGTTCCTCCTCCCTCATCGGCGTGGCATTCGCTCGAGACGCGACTGCGACGGTTGTCGGCCGCCGATTTAAAGGAGGTCGGCTCCATCGCCGAGCGCTTCCCTCTGCGGTCGCGGCGAACTGTGGAGAACGAACTGCTCCCCCGCTGGGCACGTGCGCATGCGCAACATGACGAGCACGATGAGCGCATCGTCCTCGAGGCGGTGGAAATCATGGGTGCCGCATTGGCGTCGCGCTTCGCCGATCCAACATTGGTGGAGACTGCACGCACGATTTCTGCGGCGATGGCCGTCGGAAATGAAGAGCGACTGGCGGCGTTAACGCGTGGCTATCTGGCCTACGCCGCGGCGCGCTCGGTGGCGGACGAAGACACGGACGAGGCGCGCAGCTTGTTTCGCCGCGCATGGACGAGCTTGCGTGAAGCGGGCAGTCCCTCGGCCTATTCCGCCGGCATGTACGCTGCCGCGAAAGCGTATGAAGGACGCGACTATGCCGAGGCGCTCCGCCTGGTTGCAGCGATGAAATCCGACGCAACGCTGGCGCGCTATGCGCCGCTCGCCGGTCAGGTGGACTGGATCGAAGGCATGGTGCTGTTGGCCAGCGGCCGTCCTTACGAGTCGTTGCAACGTTATCGAGAGGCGCTGCGTGCCTTTCAGCGAAGCGGTGAGGTCGAGAGTATTGCTGCCGTAGACGGTCTTCTCGCGGAAAACCTGCAGAGCCTTGGTGATGACGACGAGGCTTGGAGATACCGGTTGCAGGCGCTTCCGGTCATCTTGGAATATGGCGATGAACGACGCCAGCAGGTCGCTTTCAATGAGGCGGCCGAGGCCGCGATGGAGCAGAACCGGCTGTCCGCTGCGCTTGAGTATCAGATGGCGTCGGTGGCCCTGACCGGTCGCGGATCCAACGACCACATGGCCGCGTATTCCTATCTTGGACGCGCATTGATTCTCGGCCGCAAAGGACAAGCCGATGCCGGCCTCGCCGACATCGGCCGCGCTCGCCAGTGCTCGGCACGGGTGGGCGACGCCGTAATCCGGAAAACCACCACGGCCGACATTGACATGGCCGAGGCGATGCTGCGTCAGGGCACATCGCCGGCGGCGGCTGTCCAGCTACTGACGCGCGTGCTCGACGAACAACAAGGCGGCAGTTACGAATTTCGCAAGGCCCAGTTGTTGTTGGCTCGGGGCCGCGCAAAAGTACGGTTCGGTGACGACGTCGGCGCCCGAGCCGACTTTTCACACGCGATCGGAGCGATTGAGACACAGCGCGAGGAGGTCTCGGACTTGCGCTTACGCTCGGCCTTCTTCGGCAGAGCGGATGATGCATACGAGGATCTGATGGCGTTGCTCGTGCGGTCCGATGAGATGGGCGAGGCATTGCGCGTGTTCGACCGCTCTTGCGAGCGTACGCTCACCGAGGTGGTGAGCAGCAATAACGCGGCGGAGTCGCTGCCACGGAACAACGGCGTGCTTCGGACACCCGGCGACGGCAATGCGCTCGTGGAAATCACCGTGCTGCCCGACGAGGTCGTCGCTTGGACCATGCGCCGCTCAGGGGTCTCGATCTCGCGTCATTCCGTTTCGTCCGCTCGTGTGGAAGAGCTGGTCGAGCTGTACGAGCGCGCAATCGACACGAATTCGCAGACAGTGCAGACGATCGGGTCTGACCTTTTCGACATCGTCATCCGTCCATTGGAGCTCAGCACAGAAAGCGACAAGACCGTCACGTTCATTACGCACCGTCTCTTGCGCCGTGTGCCGATGGCGAGTCTGTACGACCGCGCGCGCAAGCGGTATCTGGTGGAAGATTTCGCCGTTGCCACTGCGCCCAGTGCGGCAGTGTACTGGTTTTGCAGCGCGCGTCGCGCCGGCAATGGCAAGACCACGGAGGTCGTGGCGATCGGCAACACGAAAACCGCGGCGCTGGCGCTCGATCTACCTGACTTGCCGGAGGCGGAGCGGGAGCTTACACATTTCGCTTCGCGATCACGCGGCCGGCTGCTGTTGAACGAACGCGCAACGCCGAAGGCTTTTCTAGCCGAGGCCGCGGGCAATCGCATCGTGTACTTCGCTGGCCACGCCTTGGTCAACGAACACGATCGTGGGCGGAGCGCGCTCGTGCTGGCACCAGAGGGCGCCGAGTCTTCGTCGGCGCTGCTCCACGCAGACCGGATCGCCACTGCGCGACTTCAAGCGCCGCTGGTTGTGCTCTCCGCCTGCACCACCAACTCCGTGACCAGACGTGCGGCCGAGGGGGCGGTGGACGTCGCGGGCGCATTCCTCGCCGCCGGCGTGCCGACGGTCGTGACCAGCCGCTGGGCGATTGCCGATGACCGTGCGCGCGACCTGCTGACGATCTTTGCTCGCGAGTTGGCGGAATCGTCACCCGCGGAGGCGCTTCGTCATTCGCAATTGGAAATGCTGCGCCGGCGGGACACGGCACAGCGGGCGGTACGGTCGTGGTGCGCATTCGAAGTCGTCGGGTCAGTCTAGGAAAAGGAGGAACCACTGATGAGTGGCGAGATAGTGCGCGTGATTTTCACCGGGATCTGTACATTCGTCGGAGCAGACGTCGGCCACAACAACCGGCCGGTAACGGCGGTGTTTGCCAACGCCTCCCATCATCAGCCGGCGCATTACGTCAGCATGATCGTGGCCGACGACGATTGCATCGTCGATACTGACGCGCCCGACGAGATTCTCGTCAGCGAGCTCGGCAGACCGTTCCATGTGATCCGGATCGACGGCAAGAGCATCGCCCTTGCGGGCGTGACGGAAACGACGTTGCAGTATCCGCCGGTGGTTCTCAGCAAAGAGGCGGAGGAACAGCATCGCCCGACCAACATCGACGAGATGACGTCGGTGAAGTGGATCCCATCGCTGGGCCGAAGCTGGCCGCGAATGTGGCCACTGCGAGCGGCGCGGAGGATGCGGCGCGGCTTCTTCAGCGTTGACTCCGATCCGCATCTTGTCTCCGCCAGCTTCGAGCTGCCGGGTGGAACGCTGGCCTCTCACTGGGTCAGCAGCGACGTCTGGCGGTTCACGCCTCGCAGCCACACACGGTTCCGGTATGTCACTGCGACCGCACAGGAAGTTCGGCTCGACACCAAAATCGGCACTGACGTAGTGCACTTCGATCTGTGCGATCTGCAAACACAAAGACCCTGTGCATACGTGAGCATCAAGAGAAGGAAACCGGCTGGTCAGAGCGATCCGCCCATCCAGGTCGTGATCGCCAACGTTCCGGATGAGGATCGGCTGCCGGATTCGATCGTCTTCTGCGGCGCGTGCGCAAGCTCGGAGTGTGTTCTGAAGGCCAACGATCCGGCGCCTTGTACGTGTGTGGATCACCATTTCTCGAATTACTACGACGCTTTGAGCGATCGGCTCCCCGAGCGTCCGTCGCTGCCGCGCAGGATCGCCACCGGACCGCCGCTAGTCCCGACGGCGCTGCGTGTCGGCGGTGGCAACTGCCCGCCGTCCGATTACCAATGAGGAGGAACGCCATGAAACGGCAAATGCAGACGATTGTCCTCATTGTGACGGTAATGAGTTGGGGCCTCACCTTGCGAGCGGAGGAGGACATTTCACCGCTACCGTGCCAAAAGGAATCGTTGTCCTCTGAAGAAATGGTGCTGTGCGGCTTCGCCATGCCGGAAGACATGATCGTCCGTGTTCCGCGATTGCTCAAGGAGGAAAAATTTGTAGGCGCGCTCAAAAGGAGTTTTCGAGAAGTCCGGCCGATCAGCGATCATCTTTACGCCGTTCGCTTGAGTAACAACCGGGCATCGCTCGTCGATAAGGCTCGTGATCTGGGCGACAAACTACGTGTTCTGAATTTGGGTCAATCGATTCGGATGGAGCCCAAGATCGAGATCCCCAAGCCTCTGGACGAGATCCTGAAACCCGAAGACATTGAGGTCGTTCCGGGGGGGGTGCCGTCGGCGGTGGATTGGCAGAATTCACGAGCGGAGCTCAATCTCATCCTGTACGTGCTCAAGACTCCGACGGATGCAGGGTTCGCGAAACAATGCGGTCTGAAGGCCATCAATGCAGAGAAAGCGTGGGATACGATCAGTACCGCTCCCGACGTGAAGGTGGCGATCGTCGATACGGGCGTCGTCAAGAAGCACGACGATCTCATGACGAATGCGAAGCCATACACCGACATGGACATTGACCAAAACGGCCATGGGACCCACCTGGCAGGAATCATCGGCGCTGTCAGTGATGGTTCCCTCGGCGTCGTTGGAGTGGCGTGGAAAACGGACATCGTCGCCTACGGTTTTCTGGATGCTTCAGGGAAGGGAACGTTGGAAGACGCGCTGCGTGAGATCGACCTTGCCATCGCGAACCATGCACGCATCATTCTCCTGGCGTGGGGCGTCGGCACCCGCTCCGATGAGCTTGAAAAGACATTGAGAGACGCGAAGGATGTCCTGTTCGTCGCCGCAGCCGGGAACAACGCCCAGGATATGGACAAAGTCAAGAAGGTTAAGAACGAGGTCTATCAGTACAAGGTCTATCCCGCTGCTTATCACCTCGACAACCTGATCTCAGTCATGGCTACAACGTGCGACGACGTGCGTGCGCCATTCTCGAATTACGGGGAGAAAACGGTCGATCTGGCGGCTCCAGGCGAGGGTCTCAGGCGCGATATGCGCATCTACAGCACGGTCTTGAACCAGCACTGGGGAAACCTCGCCGGGACCTCGATGGCGGCTGCGTTCGTCGCCGGCGCCGCGGCTCTGGTATTGGAAGGTACGCCGTCGGCGAAACCGGCACAGGTCAAATGTTGGTTGAACGCGACGGTCACCCATCTCGATACGCTGGCCGGCAAGAACAGGAGCGGAGGACGTCTCGATCTCGCAAGCGCGGTGACGCCATTGAACAGCACAACGTGTCCCTGACGGAAGGAGCCATTCGATGGCGCGGAGGTGCAAGGCGCACCGTACTCTCCGCTCCTCGCGTCACGATGAGATCTCGGCGGAGAACCGCATGAGCACCTCTCAAGCCGTACGGTTTGTCGCGACGCCCGGGTCCGACCATCGAGCGGATTTGGCGAAACTTCGCTCTCCAGATGGGGCCGAAGAACAAACCACGCCGTCGAGTGGGAAGAGCTCACGATCGACGCCGCGTCGCGCACCGGCTTTTTCGAACTGAGCCAGCACTAGAACGTGAGCAAGGAAATCAAGCCCGCGGCGCGCTCGCCGCTGAGTTGGTCGACTACCTCTTGTCCATCCGTCCTCCGAACGCCTGTGGGCCGATTCATGCGAACCCCGGAACGGGCTTGCCCTATGTCGACATCCGCAGCAATGGGAAGCGCCTGATCGAGATCGCCAGCCGCATGCTCGGCTACGCGCTGACCGAAGATCGGGGACTTCTTCCACAGCGAGGCCTCGCACATCGCGCAGCGCGGGCGCGAAGCACAGGCTCGTCTTCGTGAAAATGATGGAATACCGGCGTCGAGGGCATTACTTCAATCTGGACGATGAAGGATGTAGGAGCTCCTGACTGGTTGGGAAATCCCAACATAGCCGTGTTCGCCGGCGGGCAGTACGCCTCTGTGCCATTTAGCTGGCGGTCGCGATCGAGCCGGCTCTCGAGCTGCCGCCGCTGCAGTCGTGCAACGCCGCACAACGTCACATCTCGCCGCCGTTCGTTCCGAGGCCCTCGCCTCGCGGCGTCATTGCGCATTTTGTCGGTGGAACACACGCAAAAAGCGGTGGAACTTCAGTCGCTTTCGCAGCCCTTTTTCTCGCTCGACATCGCTCGCCAGATTGCGCACCTTGCGACTCGACTTGCGATTCGCAACTTTCTTTCGCTCTCCGACCGTCGCGGGGATCCGCACATGTGTCGGGCGGCGTCTGTACCGCTGCGTTTCAAGCCCATGCGCTCACTTCGACAGCATCGTACGCAGGTCGGCTTTGTCGAACGGCGCTACCAGCGCCGTGATCTTGCAGTCGGAGGCCCGACAAATCTACTGATTATCTGTAGGCTTAGCTGATGCCGACGATCAAGCGTCTACAGCTCGACGTGAAAACTTCGCAGCGTTTGGGAAAGATCCGTCAGCGCGACACAGGCGCGGAACTGCTAGTTCGCACAGCACTGCATGCGCTCGGGCATCGCTTTCGCGTTAGAAACAGAGACCTTCCAGGCTCACCCGACATTGCGAATCGCAAAGCGAAGTGGGCAATCTTCGTACATGGGTGTTTTTGGCACCGCCATGAAGAATGCCGGCGAACGACCACTCCAAAGCGAAATCGTGCTTTCTGGATAGCGAAGTTCGTCCGCAACGTCGAACGAGATGCGGAGGTGCAGGCCACGCTTCGCGCCTTGGGATGGATCGTGATCATTGTGTGGGAGTGTGAAATCGAGGCTGACCCCGTCGCGGTGGGAAGGCGCATCTCCGCAAAGCTCCGCCGACGGTCGTACAAAGCTCGTCAATGAGCGATTGACAAAATCTCGTCGAGGCGAACGGTGAACGGTGCCGCCGAACGACGGCCGGCCGGCCATTGGGTGAAACGCGAGCCGTCCCACGACGTCGCGGCGAACGTTGGTGCCGGGCGTACTTCATATACGAGATAATTTTGCGCGCTGGGCTCGGTCGGGTATGCGCGCCGCTGCAGTTCGTGGCGCGAAAACACTCGCGGGCCATGGTTGGTCATCTGGAACAAACCATCGATGAAAGTGTGGTTTGGGAGATGTAGGAGGAGATACTTGGCTGCCACGACTTCCGGCGTCAAGCGCAGCGAGCCTGATCGAGCATCCATTCTGAAGTTGTAGAGCCCTTCGCGCCGTATCCATTCATGGTGTCGCTCGTCTCTGCACCACCCGACGAGCACGAATGTTTCGGCGGGTGGCATCGTTCGCAAGCCATCGTCGCCCCTTTCTGGCATGCGATGGCGAACCTCGAAGCGCGGCGGTTCGCGATGCACGTCGAACGAGTGATAGGTTTGGCGTTCTCGCGCGGTCGCTCGATCCGAAGCGTGGCGTGCCACGTCCGCGATGAAGCGCGACAGATCGTCCGTGGGTCGACCGGGTCGTGCTACGAACGCGCCGAGGCCCGGAAGGACTTCGTGAAAGCCGCGGCACTCGCGCGATTCGTCTCCCGGATAGATCACGTACGCGCCGTGGCTTCGTCGAATCGCGTCGCGATATGCGTGCATTTTCAATAGGTCGGTTCGATGGGCCATCGACGACTCGTGCGCAGGAGCGTCGGAATGTTCGGGAGCAGTCTCGAAGATCTCGGTCAGCCTCTCGATGCGGTACTTCGCATCGAAGTGAAGATGAACCATGACTTCCTGCTCTTCCGCTTCCGCCTCGTCGAATTCGGCGGGCCAGAAACTGAACGTGAAGTCCGGCTGCATCGCCAGGGTCCAGGAACCGGCGACGGCGCGGTCGCTGGTGGGAACGAAACGGCGGTTGTAGCTGAACCGAACCCGAAGGGGTCGCGCGCGATCGCCGAACATTGCCACGAGATCGATCTGCTCGTTTCGGCGGAGACGGAGGCCGAAGCCGTCGGCCGTGGGCACGAGTAGTTCACGTCGAACCGGTATGTCGAACCGAAACGTGCGTTCGGCAATGCGGAGAAGCTGGAAAAAGACCCAGTATTCGTATAGCCTCGCCACGTCGCGTTTGCCGCTGTCGTAGACGTCTTCGCCGCCACTCCAGACCAAACGCACGCCCATTTGGAATTGAATCCACGCGCGCAGGATCTCTCGATACCCTTCACGGCGCTGCATGACGACACTGCGGTATGGGAGAAACGTCGGCGCTCCGACTCTTCGAAATGCATCGAGCATCGCGAAGGCGCGAAGCTCCGCCTCCAGCGTGTGGATGCTGGCAATGAGGCGTGCATCCCGCGGCCGCCCTAGACATTGCAGTTGCTTCAGAATCGTGTTGAGAAACGTCGAGAAGGTCTCCAGAATGAACTTCACGAACCGGTTCTCGGGTGTGTCCTCCGTATCGTGATGCTCGACGGTCGGCACCTTTTCCGGCAGCGAGTCGATCGAACGCCGCAACGGATGATCCTTTGGCAGTGGAACGCGCCGCGTCGCGGTCGCGATCGCGCGGAGACCGCGACGCTCGAGTCGGACGCCGCGGCGAAGATCGCGCAACTGGTCTTGCCCCTCCCGTCGGCGATGCGGATTTTGTGCGACGCGGTGGACTGCTTTACGGAACGAGTTCGCGCCGATCAGCGCGCGAAGAAACTCGAACTGCTGCTGCAGCGTGGCCGGCTGTCCCTTCGGATCGGGAGTGATGGTTCCGGTGACCGGCGAGTGGACGTCCGAAAGGAGGGCAATGGACTGCTCCGCGATGTCTTCGAGCATGCGACGGTAGTCGTCGCGATAAGAGAGTTTCCGCGACCGCACCTCCACCGCGGCGCGCCCGACGAGCGTGCCGTCGGGCGTGACGGCGTCGAGCGACAGCCTCCCGACATACGAACCGGGCGCGATCGAGCCGCAGTTCGGAAGTGCAGGATTCGCGCTTCGGTGTACGGCGGCCGTGCCGTACGTGGTGACGAGGCGCAGGTCCGCTGGCGTGAGCTCGTATTCGTACCGACCGTTTTCGACGATCTGTAGAGGCTCCTCATCGACGGCCACGTCGGCGCGTTCGAGTGTGTCGTCGCCGAAAATCCGCAGCGTGGCGACGCAAGCTCCTTCTTTCGAGAGAAACGGCAGTGTCTCCGAGCGCGTTCCTCCGCCCACGTTCACGCCTCGGTGAAGCTCGTGAATCCATCGGCGTCGAGACGGTTCAGCATGCGGGCGATTTTGTCTTTGCTGTCGGCGAAATTGCGCGTGAGGCAATAGTTTTTCAGCTTCTCCAGGATCGGTCTCAAACGCCGCTCCGACCCGTGCAGTTTCGGGAGCAGCTTCTGAACGATTTGCGAGTCGAGCGCATCGTCGACTTGCGAATCCGGCGCCGAGAGCTTCTGGAAGACGCCGACGAATCGGCACATGTCGAATGCCGTTCGGTAACCGAACTCGAGGTCATGTGTCGCGAACTCGTCGAACAACTCGCGAATCACCGTCCGAACGTCTTCCGCGCCCGAGGCGTCCGGCGTGAAATCGTTCTCGTTCGCGGCGGCGACGAAGGAGCCCGCCCACTTCGCTCCGGCGGCGGCAATTCTCCGCATGTCGGGGCGGCGGGGGTTTTCCAGGTACGCAGAGAGATCCTCTCCCTGGATCCTGAATTCGAGAACGTTGGCGCGGTCGAGGACCTTCGGGGAGAAGAGATACGTCGTCTCGTCGACGTTCACCGTTCCGACGACGAAGAGATTCGAGGGGAACGTCAACTGTCGCGGCACATGGTCGAGCGGTTCGCGAGAGCCGTGGAGGCGAATCGGTTCTCCCGATTCCATGGCCGAGAGGATGTCGGCGAAGTACCGCTCGACGTGCGACAGATTCATCTCGTCCAGAATGAGAAAGTATGGATTGTCGGGATCGCCGCTCGCACGAAGAAGAAGCTCCAGCACTCCGCTCGCCGGCCGGCTGTAGGAGGTTTTGTCGAGAGCATCCGGGTAGCCGAGGAGATGCTCCGAGGTCGTCCAGTCTGCGCCGACGGCGACGACCCTGACGTGCTCGTCCGACGGCGCGAGCCAGCTGGCCACCGCCATCGCCAGGCGCGTTTTGCCGGATCCGGAGAGTCCCGTGAGAATGACGAACCGTCTGACAAGCAACGCCGCCAGGTAACGGCGGATCCACAGCGTGTCACACAGGATGTTTGCGTCGCGGAGTTCCCGGATGCATTGATCGACGAGTTCGGGGCCGAGGACGTTCTCACGCTCCTGCGCCACCGCTCGCGCCGGTGCGAACGGCAACCGCTCGTCCGCGACGGGATGGTCGATACGTGTTCTGACGATCGGCTTCACGTTCGGCAGCAACTTCATGAGCTGGGCGCGATTTTGCGATTCTTCGACCGACAAGAGAGCGACCGGCGCCAGGTGCCTGTCTTCCTCCGCAAAGACGACGATGTCGTCGAATATGGTCCCGCGCTCGCGGCCATCGATGAACTTCGAGCACGTTGCGATCGCCGATTGTCGAAGGCGCTCGAAGCCGGGATCGTGCGTCTGGTCGTATCCGCCCAAAAAGGCGAGCGCCACCGCGGTGCGCCTGTTCCGCTGATTTCCCTGCGCCAGGCGCGTATCGAGATTCGAGACGCGTGTCATGGCTCCGGTCGCATAGATCTCGGACAGAGGAATGTTCAGCGCTCTGGCGAAGAGCGCTCTGATGGCCTTGTACTTTGTCGTACTGGTGCTTGCGATTCCTTTCGGATACTGCCGAAGCAGTTCTTCGTACTCGTCATTCAGCTCGTCGAGGAAACTCATGCTCGCTCCTGACGCTTTGCATGCCGCCGAAGCGAGTCGAGAAACGTCCGCGCGTACACGACGTTCGTGCACGTCTCGGCACGCGAAACGAAGCCGTGCGTCGCCCGAGGAGAAAGAGGTTTCAGGTCGTGCCGCAGGAACTCCGCGAGCTTCGGCGGCTCACCGTTCCCTGCCCACGTGGAGACCCGAACGGCATACCGTTTCCCGCCGGAACCCCATGCGGCGTTCGGCCATCGCTCGTCGGTGAACGCGTGACACTCGACTTCGTTTCCGGCTGGATGCCGAAGTCGCGAGCCGATCCACGCGGCCATCCGCGTACAGACGGCATTGCCGACGAGCCGCCAGCGAAGCGACGGCTTTGCTTCGATTCCGCATTCCGCGAAATCGGTCCAGCCCTCAGGGAAGCCCTGCAGGCGCTCGGCATCCGAAATGTGCAGCGTTCCAGCGAAGTCGCGTTTTGGCTGCCAGATCGCCGGCGGGGAAGCGATGCCCAACGTCGAGCCGCATTTGATCGGCGGTACGCCGTCGCGGGTCCAGCCCACGCCTCGACTTCCTTCCGTCCAGTAGAAGCCGTACCACGACCCGCGCGCGATGTCGGTCGGACGTCCGTCAAGGTCGCGCTCGCGATGGGCGTCCGAAAAGATCACTTCTCGCGGGTCGGCTTCGCGCGAGGCGAGCAGCAGTACGCGCGGCCGCCGCTGCGGAAGGCCGAACGAGCGGGCATCGACCACGCGATATGCCCAATCGTAGCCGAGACGTTCGAGCTCTGCCGTGAGATAGATCATCGCGTGTCCACGGCCGAGACGAAGCATGTACGGGACGTTCTCGATCAGAAGAAAGCGAGGACGCCGCTTTCTCGCTTTTCGACCGAGAAGCTCGAAGAGACGAGCGACGAGTCCGGACTTGCCGCCGGTGATCCCACTCTTGCTGCCGGCTTGGCTGAGATCCTGGCACGGGAAGCCGGCCGTGAGCACGTCGCAGTCGGGGAGTGATCGCAAACGCTTCACGTCTTTCGAACGCTCGGCCGAAGGGAAACGCGTTTGCAGGACACGGCGCGCCAGATCATCGATCTCGCAAAAGTGAATGGTCTCGAAGCCGTGTTGCGAGAGGCCGAATTCGATGCCGCCGATGCCGGAGAAGAGACTGACGACCGTTTTCAGTTGGGAATCAGTCATCGCAACTCGTGCAGAACGATCGCATATGCCAGCTTCGATGGAACCGCATTTCCGATGAGCTCTTGATACTGCCGTCGCCCTCTCAAACCGAACGAAAAGAAGTCAGGGAAAAACTGCAGCCGGGCGGCTTCGTGCGGCGTGAGTGTGCGCCGGAACAGAGGATGAACGAATCGCCCCTGCCCCATCGATCCGAATCCCGTCGTTATCGTCGGCGATGGCAGATCCCAGTGAAGACGTCCGTACACGGCTTTGTAGGAGTGATCACCGCCGCGGTGACACGTCGGGCGCTCGGCGTCAGGCAAATCATGGATGTCGTTGTCGAACAGGTAATCGATTCTTCGCTGGTTCTCCGACGAGTGGGTCGCTGCGGTATCGAAAATCGCCTCAGCCGACGACTTCGCCAGATCGGAGATTGCCCACGAAATCGGCCGAGGTTCGACAGTCGACGCGTCGCGAGTCAAATGCATGAGGGGGTGAACGACGGCTGTGCTCGCGTAGAGGAAGTAGCGTGAGCGTTTCTGCGCAACGCCGAAAGACTCCGCGTGGAGGACCGCTTCGTCGCAGACGTAGCCGAGACGTGCCAGATGCGTCTTCGCGATGTCGAGCGAGCGAAGGCGATCGTGGCGAATCCCGCGAACGTTCTCGATGAGAACGTGAGCCGGACGGAAGACTTCGACGAACCGCGCGACTTTCGCGACGAGCTGGTTCTTCGGATCTTCCCGGCGCGTATGGTTGTTGAGATCGGAATGTCCCTGGCAGGGCGGACCCGCAACAACGAAGTCGACTTCTCCGACCCTGGCCCGGAGCGCGAGTTCGGAGTCCGTCAATCGTGTACCGGGCGCGCCGTCGACGAGCGTTTCGATCGGCACGGAGGCGGAAAATGTCGGCGCGAAATTGTCGCGATAGACGTCGAGAGCAACTTCGTTGATGTCGCTCGCGAACACGTATTCGGCACGTCGACCGAGAGCTCGACACGCTTCGCCGACGCCGAGCGACAATCCTCCGCAGCCGGAAAATAGATCCGCGACTCGAAGCGCCGGACCGTCGGACTGCTTCGGCCGTTCTTTGGCGCGGAGCCACGACGAGTCGAAGACGCCAGCAGCGTCGTCGAACCGGAACGACGACTCGGACGCGAGTGAAATGTCGGATTTCGACGTCTGCCCGTCGCGGCGGATGACCTCGCGAACGACGACCTTGGCACGACGATCAATGACGTAGTTATCCGTGTCGACACGAGACTGAACATCTAGCAATACGAGCTGTCGATCTGGTCCCGCTGATTTCATGAATTGTCGCTCTCGACGCGTGAAGACAGAATAAGCGAAAGTTTGTCTTCTCGAAAGCCGTGAGCCTTACCGCACGAATAAAGCGGCTTTGCGACCAGCTGGCGAATGACACTGGTTTGGCGGGGCCGACGGGGCTCGAACCCGCGACCTCCGGCGTGACAGGCCGGCGTTCTAACCAACTGAACTACGACCCCGCGTTGGGAGGAACCTCGCTAACGGCAGGGGTTGCGGTCGCATTCCCGCCGCCGAAGCGCGGCAATACTACAGCATCGCGCAGGCGCGGCGCAGCGGCGTCCTTGGCGGAGAGCAGAGGCGCGGCGATCGGCCAGTCGATGCCGATGTCCGGGTCGTTCCAGAGAATGGCCCGGTCGTTTTCGCGCGCGTACAGCGACGTGCACTTGTAGACCAGATCCGACTCGTCCGCGAGCGCGCAGAAGCCGTGGGCAAAGCCTTCGGGGACCCAGAGCATCCGGCGGTTCGACTCCGACAGCTCCACGCCGTACCACTTGGCGAACGTCGGCGAGCCGACGCGGATGTCCACCGCCACGTCGAACAGCGCGCCGCGCGTGCAGCGCACGAGCTTCCCCTGCGCCTGCGGCTCCTGGTAGTGCAGGCCGCGGAGCACGCCGCGGGCGGAGCGCGAGTGGTTGTCCTGCACGAACGGCGCGGCGATGCCGTGCTCGCGGAAGCGATCGAGGTGGTAGGTTTCCATGAAGAAGCCGCGGTCGTCCGCGAACACCGCGGGCTCGATCAGCAGTACGCCGGGGAGAGGGGTCTCAGTAAATTTCACGGCGGCGGATCATAGAATGGCTGGGCATGAGTGACAACGCAGCGGAGCGCCGGCGCGAGTGGCGTCTCACGGGCATCATCTTCTTCAGCCTCCTCGCCATCATCATCCTCTGGGCGGCGGCGCGCATCGTCTGGCCGTTCATCAGCGCCATTCTCATCGGCGCGATCCTCGTCACGCTGACGTTTCCGACCTACAAGCGCGTGACCGCGAGAGTCGGCGACCGCAAAGGCCTCGCCGCCGTCCTCATGCTCCTCGGCATCACCCTCGTGCTCATCCTGCCGCTCTTCATCCTCAGCCTCCTCCTCGTGCAGCAGGCCAACGGCCTCATTCAGCACCTGCAGTCGGGCGAGGCGCAGGCCATCCTGGCGCGGCTCGATCCCTCGCGGCACCTCGAATTCGTGCGCCGTTACGTTCCCGCCTTCGACCCGACCAACCTCAGTCCGCAGAAGCTCGTCCTGCCGATCGTGCGCGAGCTTCCCGGCTGGGTGGCGCGCAACGGCGGCGCCGTCATCGGCGGGCTCGCCGGGCTCCTCGTCGGCTTCTTTCTCGTGCTGCTGGCGATGTACTTCTTCTATGTCGAAGGCGACGCCATCATCACCGAGCTGGCCGTCCTCTCGCCGCTGCCGGAGCGCTACGACCGCGAGTTCGCCGCGCAATTCAAAGACGTCATCGACGCGACGTTCCGCGGCCATGTCCTCACCGCGCTGGCGCAGGGCGTCGTCACCACGATCGGCCTCTTCATCGCGCAGGTGCCGGGTGCGCTCTTCTGGGGCGCCGTCGCCACCGTCATCTCCCTCTTGCCGATGATCGGCGCCGCGGCGGTGTGGGTGCCGGCGGCGATCTACCTCTACGTCAGTGCGGCGATGGGGAAGGAGCCGTACTGGCACGCCATCTTTCTGACGATCTGGGGCGTCGTGGTGGTCTCGCTCATCGACAACGTCATCCGCCCGTGGGCGATGAAGGGCAAATCGCAGCTCCCCGCCATCCCGCTTCTCTTCTCGGTCCTCGGCGGGATGCAGGCGTTCGGCTTCGTCGGCCTCGTCATCGGGCCGCTGGTCTTCTCGCTTCTGATGTCGATCGTCGACATCTACAAGCGCTCATTCCGCATGCCGCAGCGTCGCAGCAACGACGCCGTCGCCTAGCCCGTACGCGTCCCGCACGATCTCGATCGGGTGCCGCGGCGTCGTTCCCGTCTCCTCGGTCACGTTGATCCCGGCGAGCAGGCAGTCCGAGGCGACGCAGTTCGCGCCGCAGCGATCGACGGCCTTGCACAGCTTGCCGGCGCACTTGCGCGAGAGATCGTAGAACTCCGTCTTCATCCCCCACGTGCCGTCGAACGCCGAGCACTGCTCGATCGCCTCGACCGTCGTGCCGGGCATGGCCGCGAAGATCGACTTGAACGGCTGGCCGATGTTCTGCGCGCGGAGGTGACACGGGACGTGGTACGCGACTTTGCCCTGCGGCACGACGAAATCCGTGCGCGCCTTCGACTTCACCAGGTACTCGCCGGCGTCCATGACCGCGGCGGCGACTTCGCGGCATTCGTCGGTGGGGACGAGATTCGCCCACTCGCTCTTCATCATCATTCCGCAGCTCGGGCCGAGGACGACGACCGCTTTGCCGGCGCGGACGTGCGGCAGGAGCACCTCGACGTTGTGCCGGATCTTGGCGCGCGCGGCCTCGAGGTCGCCGCCGTCGAGCGCGGGCATGCCGCAGCAGACGACGTCGGGGCGCTCGACCGATTTGCCGTTGTGCTCGAGCACCTGCACCGCCGCGACGCCGACTTCGGGGCGGTTGTAGTTGACGGTGCAGGTTTCGAAGAGGACGACCGGCTCGCCGCCGCCGTTTTTGTGGCGCGCGAGCCACTTCGCGAACGTCGTGCGCGCGAAGCGGGGGAGGAGGCGTTTGCGGTGGATGCCGATCGCCTTCTCGGCGAGCACGCGCAGGAGCGGCTGCGCGTTCGCCCAGTTGACGAAGCGCGCGGCTGCGCCAGTGGAGAGGCGGCCGAGGCGGTCGGGATCGCCGAGGATGCGCTCGCGGAGCGGGACGCCGCGCTTGCGTACGCGGGCGAGCTTGGCGCGGAACAGCAGCCGCGGCAGGTCGACGTTGAACTTGTGCGGCGGCGTGTACGGGCACTTCACGTAGCAGAGCTTGCACTGGTAGCAGAGGTCGACGACCTCGTCGATCTCCGCCGAGAGCAGGCCCGCGACCTCGGCGTCGCCCTTCGCGTCGATGGCGTTGAACAGCGACGGGAACGACGGGCAGTAGTTGAAGCACATCCGGCAGGTGTGGCAGACGTCGAAGACGCGGCGAAGCTCGGCGTCGAGTGCGGCGTCATTCTCGATCTCGTACATCACGGCTCCAAATCCGAGGCGATCGCGCGCGCGGCTGCGGCGTCGATCGTCGTCGCGTGCGGGTAGGCGGGGTGGTCGCTGACGACGCGCAGCGCGGCACCGCGGCGCAAGGCGTCGCACTGCGCGGACGTGAGCGGGAAGCGGACGAACTGAACGGAGCTGAGGCGCTCCTCGCCGATCTGGCGGCGGTCGAAGCGCGCCGGCGCGGCGCTGCCGCCGACGTCGAGGCGGAGGTGCTCGTCGAATCCGCGCAGTGCGGTGAGTTTTTGAACGCGTTCAAATTCGTCGGGAAACTCGAGCATCAGCGTCGCCGAGAGCTCGCACCCGGTCGGCAGGAGGTCGCTGTACGTCTCGATCTCGTGCTCGACCTCGGCGGGCCTGGCGATGCGCTCCGCGCGCAGCATTTCCTGGATCTGGTAACGCACGGTCTCGCGGTTCTCGAAGGTCAGCGTGGCGTTCGGCCCGAGGGCGATGCGGCGCTCGCGGCGGGCGCCCATGGCGGAGGCGCGGATCTCGTCGCGCCTCCGCTCGTAGTCGCCGAGGTCGAGGATCTCGTGCGGGGAAATGCGGTTCGTGCGTTGCTCGATGGTCATCGATGGCTCCTGAAGCGGGCAGCGGGCAGCGAGCAGCGAGCCTGCGCGCCGCTCGCAGCTCGCTCATCCGATCGAGTCCAGTCCCTTCTGGAACCGCCCCGCGTGCGACTTCTCGGCGCGGGCGAGCGTTTCGAACCAGTCGGCGATCTCGTCGAAGCCCTCGTCGCGCGCGGTGCGGGCCATGCCGGGGTACATGTCGGTGTACTCGTGCGTCTCGCCGTGGATGGCGGCGTGCAGGTTGATCTTCGTGTCGCCGATGGGGAGGCCGGTGGCGGGGTCGCCGACCTTCTTCAGATAGTCGAGGTGGCCGTGCGCGTGCCCGGTCTCGCCTTCGGCCGTGTCGCGGAAGAGGCCGGCGATGTCGGGCAAGCCCTCGACGTCGGCCTGCCGCGCGAAGTAGAGGTAGCGGCGGTTGGCCATCGACTCGCCGGCGAAGGCGTCCTTGAGGTTCTGGTGGGTTTGGCTCTCTTTGAAGTCCATGAACTTTTCTCCTTTCGATTAGGGGACAGGTCACAGGGGACGGGGGACAGGTGGTGTTTTCGCGTGACGATAACCACCTGTGCCCCGTCACCTGTGACCTGTCGCCTTTTCTTATGCGAGGAGGCTTCGAAGCATCCACGCGGTCTTTTCGTGCGTCTGCATGCGCTGGGTGAGGAGGTCGAGCGTCGGCTGATCGTTGGCGTCGCCGGCGAGGGGGAGGGCGGCGCGGGCGGTGCGCACGACGGCCTCCTGCCCGGCGACGAGCTGCCGGATCATCTCCTCGGCGGACGGGACGCCGTCGGCCTCCCGGATCGAGGTGACGGCGGCGAACTCGCGGTAGGTGCCGGGGGCGGGGAAGCCTAGGGTGCGGATGCGCTCGGCGATGAGGTCGACGGCGAGGGCCAGCTCGTTGTACTGCTGCTCGAACATCAGGTGGAGCGTTTGGAACATCGGGCCGGTGACGTTCCAGTGGAAGTTGTGGGTCTTGAGGTAGAGCGTGTAGGTATCGGCGAGGAGGCGGGAGAGGCCGGTGGCGATGGCGGCGCGCTCTTGCTCGCTGATTCCGATGTCGATGGCGACGGGCATAGTCGTTGTCTCCTTTTAGACGTCGTCTAATTGCGGCCTAAAAAAATTAGCGGCGCGCGCGGCCCTTCTTTTTGCCGCGCATGACCACCTGATAATCGTGAATCTCGAAGCCTTCGATGTGCTCGATGTCACACACCTTCACCGTCTCCCACGGCACGTCGTAGATGCGCCCGGAGTCTTCGTCGACGAAATGGTGGTGGACCTCGGTCTTGGGATCGAAGACGATCGAGTCGGGGGCGAGGTGAAGCTCGCGGAGGAGCCCTTTCTCGACCAGGAGATTGAGGGTGTTGTAGACCGTGGCCCGCGAGATCATCGGGAAGCCTTCCTTGACCGTGGCCCACACTTTGTCGGCGGAGGGATGCTCGTCGGTGAAGAGGACGTAGCGGGCCACGACGATGCGCTGCGCGGACGGCTGGATGCCGTGGTCCTGCAGGATCTCGACGATGCCCTTCTTCATGCGGCGATACTATGTCGAAGTTTAGACGATGTCAAGGCCGGCCGTCCGTCAATCGGGGAAGGCGCTGCGGTCGATGCCCGGGACGATCTTCAGCGCGTTCTTGTAGTAGATCTTCTTCAGCACTTCATCCGGCAATCCCAGGCCGTACATCTTCCAGAAGGCGTGCCGCTTGCGGTAGTAGTCGAAGTACTCGTCGTCGGTCTCGAGAACGCGGAAGTACGTCGCGTACTCGTCGGGATTCCAGATGTCTTTCCCCATCAGCACGCGGTCCTGGTATTTGAGGAGGAACGCGCGCGCGGCGCGGGGCTGCCGCCCGAGCTCGTGCAGCACGGCGCCGATCTCGGTGTAGACGTTCGGGAGCTCGTCGAGCAGCTTGCCGAGGCGGGTGAGGTCGTTGCCGAGCCAGGAGAGGTGCGCGGCGATGAAGATCGTGTGCGGATGCTTGCGGAAGAGGTTCCACTGCTCGCCCATCGTCTCCTCGAACGAGGCGAACTTCGGATCGGTGCGGCGGCGGTCGGGGAATTGGGTGAGCTCGAGCCAGCGCTCGTTGTGCTTGTCCACGGGCGACCAGAACGCCACCGGCTCGCCGGTGTGGATGAGCACGGGGATCCCCAGCTCGCCGGCTTTGTCCCAGATGGGATCGAGGCGCGGATCGTCCGTGTGCACCCGCTTGCCCGAGGCGTCGACCACGAACATGCCCAGGTTCTTGAAGATCTTCA
>Ga0134128_10003208_pt1 | contig 20030 bp, 22 predicted proteins | sample KB31754_FD_96462 | JGI IMG/M metagenome (GOLD analysis project Ga0134128, IMG submission 96462) | Terrestrial soil microbial communities with excess Nitrogen fertilizer from Kellogg Biological Station, Michigan, USA - KB3-175-4 | ecosystem: Environmental > Terrestrial > Soil > Unclassified ...
CCCCAGTGCGCAAATCGGCCGATGGTGATACACTCAGTTCACAATTTGAACGCTGCTCACGAAACTCTGTGACAGCAGAAACAAAGTGGTTGCGGGGCGACGACGCTCTGTGCACTACGTCCAAGTTCTATCGGAGACGTGCATGAAGCGCTTCAGCCCGGTCACCTCGATTGCGATGCTCATCATCGCCGCCGCTTCCCTCCGCGCGCAGTCCGCGTCGCAGGTCGTCACGTTCGAGGTCAAAGCAGTGAACGAAGTCGGCGTCACCGGCTCTCCCAATCTCGTGATCGATTCGGCAAAGCCGGGCGACGTCGCGCTGAGCGTTCAGTCGACGGGCAACTCCTGGTCAGTCACGACGAACCAGGCGCGCGCCAAGATCACCGCGGCGCTCGATGAAGCGATGCCCGACGGCGTCACGCTCTCCGCGCAGTTGGCTGCTCCGGCCGGCGCGCGCAGCGCCGGAATGAAGCCGCTTGGCACGACCCCGATCGACATGGTCACCTCGATCAACCACCTCAATCAGGGCGGCCTGCCGCTGGTCTATCAGCTCGACGCTGTCTCGACCCTCGCCAAGAGCACGAAGGGCACGCGCGCCGTCACCTATACGATCACCGGCGGCGCTTGATCCTGGCCTGGTTCACGCGCGGTGCTGACCGGGCTGTAACCTCCGCATCGCTCGTGTAGCGCTGCGCGACGCGCCGAGCGCCGAGCAGTCGACGCCGCTGGTACCGCCTGACATCTTATCAGGCGACATGCCCCAGATCCCGCGCGCGATCGCGCGCCACCCAGCGTTCGGCCCGCTCCGCACCCTTCGAACACCGCGGCGCGTCCAAGATTTCCTCGACACCATCCCGATCAACCACGAGCGCCGCGGCGAAACCTGTTCGTCGCCCCTCGTCACGCTACGCCGCCGCAGCGCGCATTGCATGGAGGGCGCGCTCGTTGCCGCGCTCGCGATCTGGATGCAGGGCGGGGAGCCGTTGATCATGGATCTCAAAACGAGCGCCGACGACGTCGACCACGTCGTTGCACTCTTCCGGCGCCACGAGCGCTGGGGCGCTGTCGCCAAGACCAATCACGCCGTCCTCCGCTACCGCGAGCCGATCTTTCGCGACCTGCACGCGCTCGCGGCGTCGTTCTTTCACGAATACACATTGCCCAACGGCAAGAAGACTTTGCGCTCGTACTCGCACCCATTCGATCTGCGGCGCTACGCCGGAGACTGGGTCGCCAGCTCGGATCCCCTCTGGGATCTCGAGCGCGCAATCGACCGCTCGCCCCATGAGCCATTGCTCGGCCGCGCGCAGATTGCTGGTCTCCGACCGGCCGACCCGATCGAGATCCGCGCAGGTAAGCTGCGCGAGTGGTGAGCCGGCAATCCGCGCCGAGCAGCGTCGGGCGGGCCACAACGATGGAGGGTCATCCGGATGCCTCGGATCCAGTCGGATGGGCGGATTGGGGAATGCGACGATGCTGCTACGCTCGAAGGCCCGGGAAATTTGCGCGATCGGACGAATTCGAACTCATTGAAGAACAACTGACCCAGCCCGTCGTCGGCGCTTCTTTGAGGATCTACCACAGCGTTGGCTCTGGCTTCGGCTTCCTCGAGCATGCATACCCGAGCCCAAGTCTTATCTCTATTGTTGCCCCAAACGCCCATCCGCCCGGATCCGATGCATCCGCAGCATCCGGATGAGCCTCCGTCGTTGGAGCCTGCCCGAGGCAGTCCTCTCGACGACGTCAACGTGCCGCGAGAAACCGCTCCACCGCCGGCCAGACGAGCGCGCTCTGCTCGGCGTAGGTGAAGTGCGCCGCGTTCGGCACCTTCATCAACCGTGCGTGCGGCATCGACGTCGTCCACTCCTCGACGAGATCCATTGGGATCGTCTCCTGCTCGCCGTGCACGACGAGCAGCGGAACCTCGAGCGTCGCCAGGGCGCGGCGCAGATCCCAATCGCCGTACGACCCCATGATGACGCGATTCGCGAGTCGGTTGCCGTAGCGAATGCCCGTCGGATCAGTCGCGCAGAGATCCGATTTGACGAGCTTCAATCCTTTGTCCGGCTCGGCGAGGCGCGGCCGCATGCCGAGCGCCCAGTAGTCGCGGCAGGCCTGGCGCACCTCGTCCAGGGTCGACGTCGGGCTGGTCATCGCTCGGCTCGAGCGCGCCATCGACGCGCGCTGCGCGCTGTCGAGCCGCGCGTTGATGTTGCGGCCGTAGCGTGTGAAAAAATCGCCGCGGCGCGGCGGCACCGGGCCGAAGAAGACCATCTTCTTCACCATCGTCGGGTGCGCGATCGCATAGCTCGCCGCGAGCAGCGGCCCGTACGAGTGTGCGACGAGCGTGACCTGTTCCAGTTCAAAGTGACGCCGAACCTCGTCCAGGTCCTGCACCTGGCGCGCGGCGACGAGCCGCGTCGTGTCCGCCGGCAGCTCCGACTTGCCGCCGCCGCGCTGGTCATAGAAGATCACGACGTGCTTGTCGCCGAGCCCGGCGGCGAAATCGTTGTAGATGGACTCGAGATCCAGCCCCGGACCGCCATGAATTGCGATCAGCGTGTCGACACCCGGTCCTGGCCGGCCGGCGATCCTGTAGAAGAGACGCGCCGAGTCCGAGGTCACGACGTAGCCCTCACCGGGCGTCTGAGCCATGAGCGTCGAGCCCGCGAGAACGAGAGTACAGGCGGCAATCAGCACGACGGTGGTGCGCCAAGCCATGGGCCGACTCCGAAGCTGGTTGATGCGACCCGCTGCGGAAAGCAAATTGCCGGATCGGCCCGCCCTGGTCAACGGCGGCGCGAGGACACCGCATTCATGCTGATGCAACGTCGATCGATCCGGACCATTTCGTCCGCAACTCTGCTGCTCGTCAGTCTTGCCGCCTGCCGTCGCGTGGCGACGGCGGCGGCCGCGGCGTACAGGCCGCGGTCGCGCCAGATCACCGTGACGACGGTGCCGCTGCTCGTCAAGGAACAGCAAGCGCTATTTCCGTTTCTCAAATCAGCGTTCGCGAAAGGCGGCGTGCTCGACGGGAAGGAGGTCTATGCGTTCTCGCCGAGCACGATCACCGTCGTCGAGGGCGACACGATCCAATTCACGCTCATCAACCCCGAGGACGACGAGCATTCGTTCGTTCTACCCGATCTCGCGGTGGCGATGCACCCCGGCACGATCACCCGAGCGACGTACGTCGCGCGAACGGCGGGCGTCTTTCCCATCGTCTGCGCGGTCCAGTCGCACCTGCCGATGATGTCGGGCCAGCTCGTCGTTCTTTCCGCCGCCTTGGCTGCGCCGGCCGCTGCCGGCTCGGCTCTCCCGGCCGCGCGCAAATAATTGGGGGCCTGCGAAAGCGAGTGCGTCGGGAGACATAGCCGAGCCGGACCGAATCGGGGGTTCCGCGCGGCCGGACGTCGCTCTCTGAGCAAATGCGTATTAGATTCGTCGTCTGGCGGATCGCGACGCAGCTTTCCGCGTGATCGTGGCCCATGCCGAGCTGCTGGACCTGGCCATGCCCGCCAATGAACCGCGCGCGTCTCGCCCCGCGCGTACGAAGAGCATCGGAACCGTTGGAGTCGTCGGCCGCCGCCTCAGTCTATTCGATCGCGTCGCGCCACTCGTTCACGCCCGCGGCTACGATCCAATCGCGTACGAATCGACGGTCGCCCTTCTTCATGCGCTCCGCGCGGTTGACGCGATCGAGCCTGACGTGCTGCTCGTCGATCTGGAGGCGGGTGCCGACGATGGGACGAGCCTGCTCGCGGCGCTTCGCGACGGCGCGTACACGGCTTCCGTCATCCTCATGTCCGGGCGCGCGGACATCCCGGCCATCGTTCGGGCGATTCGCGCCGGCGCCGTCGACTTTCTGGACGACGGTTGCGACGACCAATCGCTCCTCGCCTCGCTGCTGCGGGCCATGGACATCACGCGCCGCGCCCGCGAGTCACATACCTTCGACGACGACGCGCGACTTCGCTGGCACTCCCTCTCGCCGCGCGAGCTTCAAGTCTGCCGGCTCGTCGTGCAGGGACGGTTGAACAAGCAGATCGCCGCCGCGCTCGGCACATCCGAGAAAACGGTCAAGGTGCACCGCGCGCACGCCATGGCGAAAATGGGTGTGCGCTCGCTCGCCGAGCTGGTGCACACGGTCGACCGGCTCGGCGAGGCGGTGGTTGCGGCAGACGCGCCGCCAGCACCGCCTCCCAAGTCGCCGCCGGCAGACATCAACCGGCGCGACGCGCCTCCGGCGGCTCCGCGCTGACTGCCGCCGACACCGGCAGACGCAGCGTGAACACCGAGCCTCGCCCGGCTTCGCTCGCCGCCATCAACGTGCCTCCCATCGCGAGCGCGAACTCGCGGCTGATCGCCAATCCGAGGCCCGATCCGCCGAGGTTGTCGACGATCGGCGCGCCAACCTGGACGTAGGGGTCGAAGATCTCATCGAGCCGCTCGCGCGCGATCCCCGTTCCGGTGTCGGCGACGTCGAACGTCGCCCACGTGCGATCGCTTCGGCAGTTCACGCTCACCGATCCGCCCGCCGGCGTGAACTTCACGGCGTTCGCCGCGAGGTTGACGAGAATCTGATTCAGCTTGTCGCCGTCGGCGCTCACGGCCATTGCGGTGCCGCACGGCTTCACCTCGAGCCGTATCCCATGCTCCCGGGCCAGCGGCGCGACGACCGACTCGACGGTGCGCAGAATCTCGTCGATCGGTACCGGTCGGATGTTGTACGTGATGTGGCCCGCTTCGATCCGCGCATAAGTGATGAGATCGTCGATCACGCGGACGAGCAACCGCTCGCTGGTGGCGATACGGTCGAGCATCTCGCACTGGGCGGGCGCCAGCGGCTGCGCGACGCCGGTCTGCAACAGGTCGACGTAGCCCATGATCGACTGCAGCGGGGTGCGGAGCTCGTGGCTCATCCGCGCGAAGAATTGCGATTTGGCCTGACTGGTGCGCGCGAGCCCGCGCCGCTCGACCTCGATGCGCTGCTGTGCTTCGGCGTGAGTCAGCGCGCAGCAGACGAGCTCCGCCGTCGCGGCTCCGATCGTCGCGAAGTGACGGCGTGAGCCGTGGTGCGACCGGAACACGAGGCACACGGCCCCGAACGCGCCGCTTTCTTTGCGCGGCAAGGGAAGGATCTCGAGCGAGCGCGCCCCGAGCGCGCGGGCGAGGTCTCCGAGGGGCGGTTGGCTCCGCCAAGGGTGCGGGACGCGGACCAAGCGGCGTCCGTTCATTGCCTCGGCAAAAGGGCCGTCCCGAGCGCGGTGCGCGCCGAGAATGCCGCGCTGCGCCTCGGTCAGGCCCTCGACGGCCGCAGGGCGGAGCGCGCCATCGACGTCGTCCTGGAGCATGAGAATTCCCATATCGGCCCTCGCGGCGCCGAGCACGAGCCGCAACGCGGAATCGAGCTCGGCGTCGTCGAGTGGCCACCTGTGTTGCCGCGTGTCGGGCATGAGCACCTTCCCGCTCGAAGACTATCGGCAACAGTACGCATGGCCCGTGCGACCGGACATTGGCCGATGGTCCAATCGGCCGGCGTGCTCAGGCTGCTTCGTACGCCATGCGGCACCACCGCACGACCTCGTCCGCGGTCACCGTGTCGGCGTCTGCGTGCGCGGCAAACACGGCAAGGCTTGCGGCCTGCGTGGGTGACACCCCGGCTGCGCGCAGCGAATTGGCGTACTGCTCGACCGCGGACCGCATCTCGTCGCGCGCGCGGCGGGCGCTTTCGCGCAGCGCGCGCTGATCGGCGCGCAGTGACCGGTTCTCCTGGCTCGCGACGGCGGTCGCCGCCGCCGACAGCACGCGGGCTCGCGCCATGATCGCCGCGGACTGCGCAAGCAGCATCGACACCGGTTCCTGAACGTCGTCGCCGTGCGCGCGCGCCCCGAACGCGGAGTCGCGCGACTGTAGAATCGCTGCAAGCGCAGAATCGGACAGATCGAACCAGTTCGCCGGGTAAATCCACGCCCGGCGCAGTACACCGTCGGTCTCGAACAGCAAGCACTGCGGCGCCTGTGCGCCGAGCACGCGCGACGCGTCCACTTCGCGCACCGTCCAGCGGTCTCCGTTGAGGGTCACGCCTCTGGCTTCTCCGAACATCGTCTCCTCGAGCTACGCACGTCCTGATCATCGTGCGTGATGATCGTGCGTGATGATCGTGCGTGACGGGCGTCCCTCAGCGCTTTCCCTTTCGCGTTGCCTTTTTCACGCCAACGCGCCGCCGTTGGACCGCCCATCGGTCGACGACTTCGAGTTGCCGTTCGACGGCGGCGAGCGCTCGCCGATTCGCGTCCGCTCGCCAACAGCGGCCTGATCGTCCTTCACCAGAATGGCGCCAATGATTGCGTTGGTCCGGTTCACGAGTGGCGTGATCGACACATGGCATGCGATCGCGCGGCCGCGTCGATTGATCGCGTCGATTATCTGCGTGATCCGTCCCTTCTGTCCGATGGGACAAGCGCGGAGCGGTTGCTTGAGTCGCTCCGTCGGCAGGCCGATGTCGAGGCCGAGCACGTTCTTGCCGCGCAGCTCGCCTTCCCGCAGCCCCCACAGATCTTCAGCGCCCGGATTCCAGACGAGGATCTTGAGATCCGAATCGACCACGATCACGGCGCCGCTCACGCTCGGCAGAATGCTCTCGAGGAACGCGTTGACCTGCTTGATCTCGTCCCCTCGTTCGCGGAGCTCGTCATTCATCGACTGGAGCTCCGCGTTTCGGCGGGCGTCTCGGCTTTGCTGATGGCCTCGCTCGAGGAGCTCAAAGTCGCCGAAGAAGAGCTACGCATGCAGAATGCTCAGCTCGCGGACGGCCGAGCACGCGAGGATCGGGAGCTGCACCACTACCGGCAGTTGTTCACCTATTCGCCGGCGGCCGCGCTGCTCACCGACCGCCGCGGCGCAATTCTCGAGGCGAACCGCGCCGCGGCGGCTCTCTTTCGCCGTGAAGCCAAGCACCTCGCTGGCAAGCCGATCGAGGCCCTGCTCGAGCTGCGGGCGCGCGAGCGCTTTCGGCGGGAGTTCGCGCGCGTCGGCGCCGACTCGGAGATCACCGACTGGCGAATCGTGTTTCACCGAGTCGGCGATCTTCCGATCGAGGTCTGCGCCGCGATCGCCTTCGTGCCCGGCATCGGCGCGACGGCGAGCGGAGCGCTCTACTGGATGCTGACTCCAACGATACCCGCCGGAGACGCGCGGCTCAAAGCGTCTTCAGATATTGCACGAGATCAGCCTTCTGCTGTGCGGTGAGGCCGAGGCTCATGAGCGTGTTGTAGTGGTTGACCACGTCGTCGAGCGTCACCGCGCTGCCGTCGTGGAAGTAGGGCGGATGCTGCTGTAGCCCGCGAAGCGGCGTCGTGCGGTACTTGCCCGTGACGCTTCGCAACGCGAACTCGGCGCTCTGCCCGACCTCGGCTGGCGTGTGCAGCTTGCCCTCGTTGATGTCGGTGTAGAGCGAACCGACGTGGCAGGTCGAACACTTTGCTGTTCCTTCGAACAGCGCTTTGCCGCGCGCCGCGGCGGCGGCGTCGAAGCTCCCGGCTGGGGCAGCCGGTGCGTGCAGGCTCAGCTGATACTGGAGCAGCGCGGGAAGCAGCGGCGCGACCTGCTCGGCGCCGTTGTGAATGCTGATGCCCAGCCGTGGATCGACGAACGTTCCGTGGCCGTGCATCTGTGTGATTGCGACGTAGGCGTTCCAGTAGGAGATCGTGTCGTCGCCCGTGTAGATCTCCTTCGCCACGCCGTTCAGCCCGTAGGCGGGCGGGATCACTGCCGGATCGTTTTTGCCGTCGATGTTGGTGCGCGCGTCGTACTTGCCCGGGCCCCAGCTCTGGAGGATCGCCTTCAGCCCCGGCGAGATGGCGGGGGAGAGCGCGACGATCGCACCGACGTTGAGGTCGTGGTTCGGGAAGCCGTCGAGCCGGTGCCCGATTCCCGGCGCGAATGAATTGTCGACCGTCGAGTGGCAGAAGGCGCAGGTGATGCCAACGCTGACCAGCGAGTCTTTGCCGTTCACGGTCTGCACTGTGCCCTTGAGGCCGACGACGGCTCCGAGCTTGAGCAGCGTCACCGTCGTGGCGGGGCTGGTGAGATCGACCTGGCCGGCCGCGAGCGCATCCTTGACTGCCTGCGGCAGCGTGTCCGAGTCCACTTTGAGACCGACCTGCAGCGCGAGCGCCGGGCTGACCGACTTCGCGATCACCTCGTGCATTCGCGCCGTGTCCGTCCAGAACGATTCGTCGCCGAAGGTGGCGAAGCGGAAGATCGTCTTTCCCGCCTGCACCTGCGCGGAGTCGAGCTGCACGAAGTGCGGCCCGGTCGACGCCGGAGACGAGTCACCGCAGGAGGCGACGAACGCCGCGGTCGCCATGCCGAACAGGATCAGGGCGGCGACACCGACGCGCGACGTGGCGGGCGTGCGCGGCGCGCGCGCGGAACGGGAAACGGAGATGGTGGACTGCTCGGGACGTTCGGGATTCTGCTGCTGCATCGCGTCAACCTCGTCCAGGGGTACCGTAGGCCAACCTCAGGAACTCTTCTCGCGTGCGCGCGTCGTCGCGGAATGCGCCGCGCAGCGCCGATGTGATCGTCTTTGAATTCTGCTTTTCTACACCACGCATCATCATGCAGAGGTGGTACGCCTCGATCACGACGCCGACGCCGGACGGGCGCAGCGCGTCGTCGAGCGCCGCGGCGATCTCCTCGGTCAGCCGCTCCTGCACCTGGAGGCGGCGCGAGAAGACCTCGACGATGCGGGCGAGCTTCGAGAGCCCGACGATGCGCCGGTCGGGCAGGTAGGCGATGTGCGCGCGGCCAAAGAAGGGCAGCGCGTGATGCTCGCAGAGGCTGTACACCTCGATGTCCCGCACCATCACCATGTTCGTCGCCGTCTCCTCGGCGAAGATCGCGTCGCCGAGCACTTCCTCCACGGTCTGCGAGTAGCCGCGGGTCAGCCAGGCGAGCGAACGCGCGACCCGTTCCGGCGTGGCGGCCAACCCCGGGCGCGATGGATCCTCGCCGAGCAGCTCGAGCTGGCGATGGACGAGCGCCTCGAGCTCCTGCTGTGCGTCGGGCGGAAGTTTTCCCTCGGCGCGGCCGAGGTCGTCGGCGTCGAAGGAAGTCGGAAGCGCCGGGCCGCTCGACGATGGCAGGTCGTAGCGTTCGGCGGTCGCAAACGAGCGGGACTGCGTGGTGCGATCGAATGACATTGAGGGGTACCTGTTCGGGCGCGGATGAGAGCAGATAATGGACCAGTTAAGTAAGTTTGTCAAGTTTTAACTGTAAATATTGGGCCTGATTGCGGAACTCGTTGCGCAACCCGTTACGGCAGCGAATGTTGAAGGATGACCAAATCCTCCAGCGGTCTCGACGGCTCGAGCCGCGCGCAGATTTTGTCGCTGCTCCGGCGCGGCGAACGCTCGGTCGACGAGCTCGCGGCTGCGGTCGGCGTGAGCGATAACGCCGTTCGTTTGCACCTCGCGACATTGGAACGCGACGGGCTCGTGCACGCCGCGCGGCTTCGCCGCGAGGGCCAGGTTGGAAAGCCGGCCACCGTCTACGCGGCGACGCGGGACGGCGGCGACGCTCACTCCAAGGCCTACGAGCCCGTGCTCACGAGTCTGCTCGTTACGCTTGCCGGTCGCCTCGACGAGCGCGAGCTGGGCGACCTGCTGCGGGATGTCGGGCGCCAGCTCGCGTCGAGCGCCTCTGTGCGTGCGCGCGGCGAATCTGGAGCGCGATCGGACGACCGAGACCTGGAGACGCGGGTTGCCGAAGCGATGCGCGTCCTCCGCGCGATCGGCGGCGACGCCGAGGTGGAAAAAACCGACACCGGCTTCGTCATTCGCGCCTTCGCCTGCCCCCTCAGCCGCTCCGTGGACGCCTGTCCGCCGCTATGCGTGGCGTTCGAGGAGCTCGTGGCCGGCATCACCGCCGCCAAAGTGAAGGAGCGCTGCGACCACGCCGATCGCCCGCGTTGCACGTTTGCCGTCACGCCGCGTTCGGCACGACGCTGATCGACAAGATCGTCTCTGAACGGTTTGGTAGTTGCCTAGGAGGCTCCTGACGTTCACCGCGCGTGCCTTCACGCGCATTCAGGAGACTCATCAGTATGCGGCGTATCGCTCTTCTCGCAGCCGTGCTCGCGCTCGCGGCGTGCAACAACGACTCGACGTCACCGACCGTGTCGCTCACCGGCAACTATTCGCTTCGAAGCGTGAATGGCAGCTCGCTCCCCGTCACCTTCTCCGACGGCAGCGTCCTGACCAGTGACGTTCTCACGCTGTTCAATGACGGCACGTTCACCGACAACGCGCAGTTCAGCGACGGCACGGTAGAGGTCGAACAAGGCTTCTACACGGCGAACAACGGCTCGATCAACTTCCAGGACCTGAATTCCAACTTTACCTTCGCCGGCTCGCTGAGCGGCGCGGTGCTCACGGAGATCGTTCCGGTGTCCGGCGGGTCCTCCTTGACCGAAGTGTATGTGAAACAATAGGCTGACGCGCGATGCCTCGAGTGCCCGGAGGGTGCCTCGGGGTAAACAAAGGCGGCGAGGAGCGGTCTTTGCATTTTCGTGAGGTAGAAGTCACCCTCGATCATTGCTGGATACCTCCTCGCCTCTCTCTCCCGAAGATCGCGCCGGCGTCGCACGGCGCCTTCGAGAGCTGATCGCCAGCTCCGAAGGCCTCGAGCCTGGAGCGGTAGCGCGCCGGCTCGGCATCTCGGAGATCGCGCTCCGAATGAGCATCGACGAAGAGTCGCCGCGTCCGACGGCAGAGGTGCTCGTTGCCGCGGTGCGCTACTACGGCGTCGACCCGAGCTGGTTGCTCACCGGGGAGTACGACCTGAGTGTGCACCGGCAGGCGATCGACGGTGATCGCGAGACGACCGCCGCGGTGGTCTCCGACGTCGTGCAGCGACGGAACACGCCGCCCGGCAGACCTGCGCTGAACATCAATCCGTCGAGCTCGGACCGGCAGGCTGAAGGTTGACGACCCGTCCACCGCCGTTCGTCGAGGCGGTGTCCGCCGACGGTCAGGTCTGGCGTCACCCCCCGTGGACGCGATAGCGTGGGGGGGATGAGGACGCGCTCGATCATCCCCGCGGCGATGTTGCTGTGCGGGTGCCTGCGCCAGCATCCGGCGGTGCCGGAGCCGGCCCGGGGACCGGCGCTCGATACGTTGTACGAGCTCGACCGGAGCCGCGCACATCGCCGGGGCAGCGCGACGCCCGGTCCTGATTCGACACTTTCCCTTCTCGCCTCGGACGTCGTGTATCTGCGCGCCGGCGCGCCAGCGGTCTATGGTCTCGACGGCGCGCGTGAGCTTCTCGCCGCGAATCCGCCGTCCACTGGAGGCGCAGCCTGGCTGCCCGTCGGTGGCGGCGTGTCGGACGATCTGCTCGCCGCCTACACCTACGGCATCACCGCGCGCCGCTCCGACGCGACGAACAGATTGGATCCGCCGGACACCGCGATTCGATTCGAGCGGTACATCGCGTATTGGGTGCGGAGCCGTAGTCAGCCCTGGCGGATCGCTGCCTATGCGGAGGTCGGCGGTCCATCGGCCGGCGAGGCGAACTTGGACACGACGCAAACGACTCCGCCGGTGCGCAGGCTGCCGGCGCCGCGCGCTGCCGTGGCATCGGCGGTGCGAGCGGCAGACAGTCTCTTCTCAGACGTGGCGTATCGCCTGGGGCTCGCCGTTGCATTCTCGGGAGCGGTGGCGCCGACGGGAGCGGTGTTTGGATCGCCCCAGCTCGTCGTCGGTCCGGACGCCGTGCGAGCGTACTACAGTGCGCAGAGCGGTGGGACTTCGCTCGCCTGGCACCCGGTGTACGCGTCGGGGGCCGGATCGGGCGATCTCGGATTTACCATCGGCGACTACCTGTTGACGGCGCGCGGTCCCTCGGGCGCGGCGGTGCAGCGAGTCGGCAAGTATCTCACGGTCTGGAAACGCCAGAAAGACGGCACGTGGAAGTTCGTGATCGACGGCGGCAATCCGACCAAGTGACAGCGCGTCGCGTCACCAATCGCCGCGGTCTTCACCTTTGCGATAAGCCCTGAGCAGCGTGTAGGCGATTCCGCCATAGGTGATGAGCCAGGCCGCCCACACGAAAATCTCTCCCGTCTGGCGGTTGTTCGTGTGCAGCGCGAACCCGAACGACAGGAGGCCGAGCGCGGCCCAGCCGAGACAGGCGAGACCGGCGCGGACCATCGCCCAGCGCCGGTCTCTTTCCGCGGCGGCATGGTCCGCGTCGCGCTTGGCTTGTCGCGCCTCGAGGTCGTACGGGCCGATGGTCACGGGCGCTTTCTACCGCGCCCGTGACGCCACGTTCCGACGAGCTTGCGCGCGCCCCGTTGGCTATGGGCGGTCTTTGAACAGCGCGTTCAGTTCCGTGTGTTTGTTGTCGAGCGGAACCTGGCGGCCGTCGATGAACAGATACTTCGTGTCGGTCTTGGCCTCGAGGATGTCGCCGGTCGTGACGACGACGTTCGCCATTTTGCCGGCCTCGATCGAACCCATCCGGTCGCCGACACCAAAGATCTGAGCGGGCCAGAGCGTCACCGCTTTGAGCGCATCGGTCTTGGAAAGGCCGTGCGCGGCGGCCATGCCGGCGTTGTAGGGGAGCGTTCGGATCTCCGAGCCGGGATTGCCCGTGGAGATGGCGAAGGTCACGCCTGCCGCGGCGAGCTTGGCCGGGATGGTGTAGTTGACGTCGTACGGATCGTCCTCGCGCGACGGCAGCGACATCACCGCGGTAACGACCACGGGCACGTTGTGCTGTTTGAGGAAGGGAGCCACGTCCGGCGCTTCGGCGCCGCCCATGATGATCGGCTTGAGGTGCATCTCTTCGGCGAAGTTCACGGCGTCGCGGATGTCATTGGCGCGGTCGGCCGTGAATATGACGGGCATCGTGCCGTCGAGCGCCGGGATGAGCGAGGCGAGGACGACGTCGTGCGCCGGCCGCGGGAGCGACTTGTCCTTGGCGTAGGCGGATTGAGCCTTCTCATAAGCCGCCGCGTCGCGGAGCAGGTCGCGCAGCGAATCGAGCTGCGCCTGGCGGACGCGGTTGGCGTCGGCGTTCTGTCCCTGCTGCAGCGCGGCGGCGCGGGCGAAGCCGCGGCCGCCGAAGCCGGAACGCGGCAACTGGACGACGAGCGCGACGCGCGGCTCGACGGCCATCTTGGGCGGCGTGTCGCCGGCGAGATTGATCAGCGCCGCCTGGCCGGAGATGATGCCGCCGGTCGGACGCGATACCACCGTGGTGATGCCGACGACGCGGGCGACGCCGACGTGCGCGCTGTGCGGGTCGATGCCGAAGAAGGCCTGCGCGTTCGGATTGAACGAGCCGACCTCGGAGATGTCGACGGTCGACGCGGCGCCTTGAGGGATCTCTGACAGACCGACGCTGGAGCCGGTCTCGATCATGCCCGGATAGACCATGAGGCCCGTGGCGTCGATGATCTTGGCGCCCGAGGGGACGGCGACGTTCGCTCCGACGGCGGTGATCTTGCCGCCGCTGATCACGACGGTGCCGTTCGGGATGTCGGCGCCGCTGACGGTGACGACATGGCCGCCGCGGATGGCGAAGGTCCCCTGCGGGCCGGGGTTCGGGTTGTACGAGCCGAGCTGCGCGCCGGCGGCGATCGGCAGCGCGGCGAGCACGGCCATCAAGGCGACGACGTATCTGAAGAGTCTCATCATGGAAGTCGTATTGATCGTTTGGATCGTTGGGGGGCGCCGAGTCACGGAACGACGGGCGAGGTCCGCCGGCCGGGGCGGTCGGCGGCCTCGAGCGCGATGCGCTCCTTGGCCATCCGCTCGCGCATTGCCTGGTCGCGCTGCACGTCGAAGAAGATCTCGCCGTCGATGAACGTCGTTTGCGCCGTCGAGTACACGCTCAACGGGTCGCCGGTCCAGATCACGACGTCGGCATCCTTGCCGACTTCGATCGATCCCACCTTGTCCTGGATGCCGAGCTGCAGCGCGCCGTTGTAGGTGATCGTCTTCAGCGCCTCGTCTTCGGTCAGGCCGCCGTAGCGCATCATCTTGGCGGCGTCGATGTTGAGGCGGCGCGCCCGCTCGTCGGAATCGGAGTTCACGGTCGCGACGACGCCGTGCCGCATGAGGATCGAGACGTTGTACGGAATGGCGTCGTACGCCTCGATCTTGTACGACCACTCGTCGGCGAAGGTGGACAAGCCGGTGCCGGCCTGCGCGATCTCGGAGGCGATCTTATAGCCTTCCAACCCATGTTGCAGGGTCTTCACGGTGAAGCCGAACTCCTTGGCGATCTCGAGGAGCATGAGCATTTCATCGGCGCGGTAGGAATGCGCATGCACGAAGCGCTTTCCCTCGAGCACCTCGACCAGCGGCTCGAGCTCGAGATTGCGGTCCGGCGCAACGAGGTTCTTTTCGCCCTTTACGACGCGCGCGTTGTAGTCGTCCCAGGTCGCCTTGTAGTCGCGGGCGCGGGTGAAGGCGTCGCGCAGCACCTCTTCCTGTCCCATGCGCGTGGCGGGGTAGCGGAGCGGTCGGCCCGTCGCCAGCGCCACCTGCTGGCCGTTCTTCTGCGTCACGTTCTCGCCGAGCGCGAACTTGATCCCCGGCATCGCGCCGGGAAAGAGCATCTCGTCAACGTCGCGGCCCCACTTGAGCTTCACGACGGCGTTCTGTCCGCCGATGGTGTTCGCCGAGCCATGGAGCACGTTGATCGTCGTCACGCCGCCGGCGAGCTGGCGGTAGATGTTGACGTCCGTCGGGTTGAGCACGTCGCGGATGCGAACCATCGACGTGACGGAGAGCGTGCCCTCGTTCACGGCGTCGATCATGGTGTGCGAGTGGGGATCGATGATGCCGGGCATGACGTACTTGCCGGTGGCGTCGATCACCTGGGCGCCGGCGGGCGCCGCGAGGTTCTTGCCGATCTTCGCGATCTTGCCGTTCTCGAGGAGCAGGTCGGCGTTGTCGAGCCTGCCCTTGGTCACGGTGAGGATCGTGGCATTCTTGATCAGCGTCGGCGCCACCTTGGCTGGGGCCGGCTGCTGCGCGGCGAGCGCCGCGGGGAGGAGCAGAGCGATGAGAGATTTCATATGAGTCGGCCGTGGCATCGGAGAGCGGGCATGGAGTGAGCGCATGGGTCGTCGCGGGCGGCGTTCAGCGGGCGCCGGGTGGGGCGCCGCGTCCGCCGCGGCCGGGCCGCGAACCGACGAACGTCCCCTGCGGATGTCCGACGATGGCGACGGTGCCGCGAATCGTGTTGCCGGCGATCGTGCCCGAGAACTTCGCCTCTTCGGTCCCGGCGACCATCGTCACCGAGGCGGTGAACTGTACCGCACCCGCCGCATCCACCGACCCATTAGAAATCTGTGAACTGCCGAGCGCGCCCTGGATGTTGCCGCGCAGCTGGTCGCCCGCCTGCTGGAGGGCGAGCGTGACCGGCTTTTCCCCCTCGTCGAGCGTCACGGTCACCGTCCACGTGCCGGCGGCGATGTTCGCAGCGCCGCTGGTCTGCGGCGCCTGGGCCTCCACGGGCGTGCCGTCGACGAAGATCTGCGTCACCCGGCCGCCGAACAGATCGCCGCGCACCGCTGCCAGATTCGCCACCTTGCCCGCCTCGATCGTGCCGAGTCGGTCGCTCACGCCGAAGATCTCGGCTGGCGCGGCGGTGAGCGCGTGCACCGCCTGGTCGGCGGTCAGGCCGGCGTCGACGCTGCGGCCGGCGTTGGCAAGAAAGTCGGACCAGTTGGTCAACCGCCCGTCCTCGAATGCGAACTTCACTCCCGCCGCCTGGAGCTTCGCGGCGAGCTTTGGCGCGTCGACGCGTGCGCGGAGCACTCGAAGCGGCTCGGGATCGGCGTCGGGCGACGCTTGTGGGCGCCGCGGAAAGTTGAGCGAGATCAGCACCGGCACGTTCTCGGCTTTGAGTCGCGCCGCCACGAGGTCGGCCTCCTCTCCGCCGGCAATGATCGGCCGGAGGTTGAACTCTTTCGCGAGGTCGAGCGCGCGCTCGATCTCGCGCTGCGATGAGGCTTCCATGATCACGGGAATCTGACGCGACAGCACGGGCTGGAGCGCCTCGAGTGACGGATCGGTCTCCGGGCGGTGCATGCCGCGCGGATTCTTCGCGTAGGCGGCCTGCACGGCGGCGTAGTGCTGCGCGTCGAGCAGCTCCTGGCGCAGCGCGGCGAAGACGCCGAGCAGCGACCCGGGATAGCCGCCGCCGCGCTGCGCGGCGAAGCCGATGTGTTCGGCGATCGGCGCTTTGACGATCATCGCCTGCGCGTTCGAGCCGTTCAGGTCGATCAGCGCCGAGAATCCGCGAAAGATTCCCGTCGGTGCCGCGGTCAGGGCGGTCGTGATGCCGGCGCTCTGCGGCCCCGCGAACGCTTCGTCCTCGGGCTGTACGAGGTCGGCCGCGGCGAGCTCCGGCTGGAGGCCGACCGGATGGAGCGAGTTTGGCGCGGCAAGGGGTGCGCCCTGCTGCACCGGCGCTCCGCCGCGACCGCCCCGCCCGCCGCGTCCAGCGGCGACGGTCGCCGACGGTGCGGGCGTGGCGCCGATGCCGAGGCTCGAGTTGGCGTCGATCAAACCGGGGTAGACGGTCAAGCCGGCGCCGTCGATGACGCGCGCGTCGGCGGGCGCCTGCACGCCGGCGCCGACGGCGGCGATCAGGCCGTCGCGCACGACGACGGTGCCGCGCTCGATCGTCGGGCCGGCGCCGGTAACGATTTTGGCATTAGTGATCGCATATACGGCGGGCGCACTGCGCGGATGGGCCGTTCCCAACTGCGCACGCGCCGCCGGGGCGGCGGCCAGGGCGGCCGCCAGGACGGAGCCGAGCGTCAGTAAGGTCGATCGCGCCGGCGACGCAGCCGGCGCGGGGGTTCGGTGATTCCACGGCATCGCGAAAAAGCTCCTCGGCTGGACGGGCACGGCGGGATGGATGGTGAATGGGCGGTGGATGGGAACAACCGGCGCGGGGCCGCGTCTACGACAGGCCCAACCTGTCGTCCCGACCCGGCGGAGGGAAGGGCACCGATGCGTGGCCGTGTCCGCTTGTCCTCGCCAGCGGCGGCCCTCCGGAACGGCCGTGTCGGATGGGGGATTCAGGTTGCTGCTCCGGCAGGATTGGTCGACCGCGTAGTTGCTCGCTCGCCGCGGGACAGCGCGCGCCGACGAAGACCATTCATCGAGGGCCACCACGATGCAGAACCGCGCCGCACCACTCGCCGTCGCATTCGGGCTCGCCGCCGCGGCCGCCTGTGGAAGTTCTTCCACGACGACCGTCATCACGCCGCCTCCTCCATCGAAGATCGTCAACTTCACCGCGTCGCTGACGCCCGGAAATGAACCGGCGGTGACGGGCAATCCGACAGGATCGGGCACATTCACGGCGTCGCTCGACACGTCGACGAACGTGTTCACCTACGCCGTGCAATTCTCCGGACTGACGTCGAACGTGACCCTGGGCCACATCCACGGGCCGTTCACGCCGGGCGGCACGGCGACGCAGGCCGGTGTGATCCTCAATTTCGATCCCGCGGTCACGCCAGGCGCCACTTTCGTGGGGTTGAAGACGGCGACCAGCGGATCGGCGACGGGCACGGTGACCCTCACCGCGGCGACGACCTTCACGGCGACAATCAACGGCGATTCCCTGCGGAAGCTGCTGCTCGCCGGTTTGACCTATGCCAACATCCACACGGTGACGAATGGCGGCGGTGAGATTCGCGGGCAGATCACGGTGGTCCACTGACCAGGTTCATGACGCCTTCCTGACGCACTGCCGATACCCTGGCCGTCAGCGAAGCGATCGCGCCGAGCCGGCGGGCGCGAAGGTCAGCGAAGCGGTATGCGAGTACTCTGGTCCACGAACCACAACGGGCCCCGTGCACTGCACGGGGCCCGTTCGGCGTTCAAGCGGCTAGCGCCGTTCACACTCAATTACCACTCAATAGATGTAGACCTTGGTGCCGACGGGCACGTGGTCGTACAGCCACTCGATGTCCTCGTCGCGCATGCGGACGCAGCCGTGCGTCGCCGCCATGCCGATCGATTCCTTGTACGGCGTGCCGTGGAGGAGGAAGCCGTCACCCATGTTCAGGCGATACTTCCCGAGCTCGCCCTCGATCTTGCGGTTCTGGGAGCCGAGCGGCGGGACGTAGAGCGTGTTGTCGAACACGATGTGCTCGTCGGTGGGCAGGGCGGCGAATTCCCCGTCCTGAATCAGCCCGGCGAGCCCGTCCTTCATGGTGAGTTGGCGTCCGTCGGAGAGCCTGATCGGGTGTCCGGTGACCATGTGCCCGAGCTTGAGGCCGTATTCCTTGGCCGTCTCGGCGTAGAGCCACTCGGGCGGCTGCCAGATCGGATCGGCTTCCTTGCCGAGCACCGTGCGCACGCCGCGGGGTGTCTCGAAGGTCCAGGAGCGACCGCCGAAGTCGAGCGTCGTGCCCTTGGCCACGGCCACCGGTGCGCTCAGCACCGTGTCCTCGCCAATGACCGCCCACAGATGGCGGTCCTGCAGCGAGACGACGAGATGGAAGCCTTTGGCGCGCGCCGCCACCGCGCGGCTTCGCGCCCAGGACAGGCTGTCAGCGCGCGACTTGAAACTATAGATGACGTGCGACTCGAGGTCGTCGGATCCGTCAGCCGAATCGACCGTGACGTGTCGGGCTGCGAGCTCGTTCTGCGAGCCCTGCGGTCCTTGCGCGTGCGCGAACGCCGGTAGGCCGGCGAGTGCTGCCGCGGCTCCGAGAGTTCCGATAAGTGTTTTCATCTGGGCCCTGCTCATGGTGGGCTGCTCTACTCGAAAAGGCAAGCGCCGGATTGGAGGGTGCGCCGCATGTTCTCGATACGCCATTTCTGTTCCAAGGTGCCGTGACAAAACATGCTGAGGCGGAGCCCACGTTCAAAGCGACGCGCTCGACCGGGCGCGAGTAACTCCCGCCGTGCCCGCTGGAACATTCTCGAGCGGCTGGCTGCAACGAAATGACCCCACGCTCCCCGCAAAAAACGGCACGGCGGACTGAGCAGCCTCGCCCCGTCCGCCGTGCCGTTGGCCGTCGTCGATCAGATCGACGGCCTTGGTCCGCGATCGACGATCAGTAGAAGTTCACACCGAACACGATCGGGATCTGGCGCGCCGTCTTGACGTTGATGCCGTTGTCGTTCGTACCGCGGTTGAATTGGATCAGGCGCGACTCGACGAACACTTCTTTCTTGCCGAAGTGGACGCCAAGGCCACCGCCAGCGTTCCAACCCCAATCGTTGTGGTACGAGTTGTCCAGGATCGTCGGATCAGGCGAGTTCAGTTCGCTCTCCGTACCCGGGAAGTCTTCCTGCTGGATGCGCAGGTTCTTGTAGGCGATGAAGCTGCCGCCGCCAAGGAGATACGGGACGAAGCGCGACGCGCTGCCGAGGAAATGATTGAAGATCGGCAGGTTGAGACGAACGTCGGCGTTCACGTTCCAGACGTCCGGCTTCGGGAAGGCCTGTCCGTTCACGACGACGAAGTTCGACGCGTGCGAGAACTGGTTGTATTCTCCGTCCGCGCGCAGGCCAATCAAGCTGTTGATGCCCTGCCAGCCGAGCTGCAGCTGACCCGTCGCGGCCGGGTTGTTCACGGAGCGAAGCCCGCCGTAGGGCAGGTTCGTGCCGCCGGCCAGACCGAAGTACATGCCGCCGATCAGACGCGGTGGGACCATGATCGTCTGCGTGACCGTGTCGTAGTGCGTGACGGTGTTCGTCGTGGTCACGGTGTCGACCCGACCCTGAAGCGTGAGCGTGTCGGTCTTGAACACCGTCACCGTGTCGACGCGCGGCGGCGCGACTTCGCCCGACGCCTCCTTGGTCACCGGAATCCGGCGATCGGAGCGTGGACGGGCCTGTGCCGAAGCAACCGAAGCGGTGCACAAAGCCGCGCCGGCAACGAGCATGAATGCATTACGGTTCAACATGGGTCTCCTCCCTCTGTCGTCGCCCCTGATCGACTTGCCCCCGCGGGCGACTACCGGGCGAGGATACTCG
>Ga0134128_10003210_pt1 | contig 20029 bp, 19 predicted proteins | sample KB31754_FD_96462 | JGI IMG/M metagenome (GOLD analysis project Ga0134128, IMG submission 96462) | Terrestrial soil microbial communities with excess Nitrogen fertilizer from Kellogg Biological Station, Michigan, USA - KB3-175-4 | ecosystem: Environmental > Terrestrial > Soil > Unclassified ...
CTTCGAAGCCCTCTTCGTCGACGACTACCAGCAGCACCAGACGCTGGCCACCGACGACTACGTCGCGGTCAACTTCGTCTACCACTAACCGGTGTTGCGGTTAACGGCCGTGGCCTGCGTCCACCGAGTCGAACTGTCAGGATTTGAACCGCACCCTCGGCACCAATGCCTCTAGCATCCTGCTGTGACGAACGTATCAAGTAGCCCCGGCGATCTTGTGCTGTGGCAGGGATGGGAGCCGCGGCGCGCTGTCGACCTCGAGCAGGCCATCGCCCTGCTGACAGCCCCGGGGCACTGGGGCGAGGTGTTTGTCCTCGATGGTGTTGCGGCGCGCGGATTCCGCCCGCCGCGACTTCTGACCATCACACCGGTCGTGAATGAGACCGCGCTGGAGCAGGAGCCGCCGGTCGAGCTGCGCCGGGCGTGGGCGGTGACTTACCGTCAGATCGCCGAGACCGCAGCGCGGCAGTCCGCGCCCTATGCGATCTACTTGCTGGGCGTGAACCCGCCTGACGGGCTCTCGCCGGAAGAGCTCGCAGAGTTCAACGGCTTCTACACCGATGTACACCTTGGCGAGGTCGCCGAGCGGCGCCGTGCGCTGCGCGCCGTTCGATACGAGCGGGCCGAGGAGATCAAGCCGCCGTATCCGTCGGCGCCCTCCTATCTTGCCGCCTACGAACTCGACGAGGCCTCGGCGGCCGTGCGCAGGCACACCGGACCCGCGTACAGTCCAGGTCCCGCCGTCTGGCAGCGACACACCACACCGTGGCGGCTGTGGTACCTCCTGCGTTCGAGCGCTGCCTAGCTGACGCCCGATTGGCCCGCGCGATACCGATAGGTACACGGCGGCGCTGCCTGACCGCTGCTGCTGCTGCGCGGATGCGCGGCGGGGTTAGCGCGGCTGGTCGGCTCGGCCGACCAGGATGATCCGCACCGCGTGCGCGGCCTCGCTCAGCGCGTAGATGATCCGCAGGTGGCCGACCTGCATGCGGCGGTAGGTGCCGGATCCGCCTAGCGGCGTGGAGCCGGCCGCTCGCGGGTCGCCGGCGAGCAGGTGCACGGCCGGGATTACGCCCGCGGCCGCGTCGGGGTAGGTCTTGGCGAGCGTAGACAGCTGCTCGATCGCCTCGGGTTCCCAGATCAGCTCGTAGAGGACGGCGTCGTCTCTCACGTCGGTCGGCTCTTAGAGGGCGCGGCCGTCCGGCGCCATGCCGAACAGCGCGGCGACCTCGGCGTGTGGCACGCCCGTGCGGCGCTCGGCGGTGACCCGCTCGGCCTCGGCCAGGTCGCGGGAGTCCTCCAGCTGCCGGTAGTAGGCCAGCCGCTCGGGGCTGATCAGCACCGCGGCCGGTTCGCCGTGCTCGGTCAGCTCCACGATCTCCCCGCCGTAGCGGGCTCGGTTGACGACCTTGCCCAGGTGCGCGCGCGCCTCGCTCAGCGTGTAGGTGCTCATGCTGCAAAGTGTACGATTCGTAGCCTTTGCAGGCTAGGGCGCGGCGGGCGGAACCTGGTGCGCGGCGCTGTCCGGCGACTGCGACTGCGACCCGGCGGGTTCGGGAGCCGGACGCGGTTCGGGTTCGGCTCCCGCCGCGCCCTTGGCGGCGGCTCTGGCGGCCTGCTCCAGGCGGAAGAAGCCCGCCGAGTGGACCATCATCGCCGCGAATCCGCTGGCCAGGACCGCGATCCCGGCAGGCCACATGATGTGCCAGAACCCGGCGAACACGCCGGTGAACGCGAGCAGCTGCGCGAGCGAACGGGTCACCCGCACCGCGAGAGAGTCGGTGATCCGGCGCCGGAAGGTCTCCTGATAGTTGATCAGCAGCAGCGCGGCCAGCAGCGGGATGGCTACCGAGAACGCGATCACGCAGGTCTTCGCCGACCAGTCCAGGCCCGTCACGGTCAGGAACGGCTGCACCAGCACCAGGCCGATCGCGATCAGCCCGCCGTAGATCACGTTGTTCTGCCTGATCCACTCCTGCTGCTGCGCCGGCTCCTGCGCGGATTTCTCGATCCACGCCGTCTGCAGCCGTGCCTCCTGCACCGCCGCCTGCCGGATCTCTTCCGCCTGCTGCTTCGGGTCGACCGCCATGACGGTCATCATCCCAGGGCGTTCGCGGCGCTTCGCAGAGCACGCACCGACCATGCTGACCTCACGCGTCGCGGGTGGCTCGCCAGGCGCCGAACCCGAGGAAGACGGCGAGGTAGAGCGCGAGGTCGAAGAGGGCGAAGCCGAACGAGGGGACACGTGCGGCGTGCGGACCGGCTGGCGGGTGCACGGTGGCCAGCGCGCTGGCGGCGTTGATCAGCAGCAGGTGGTCGGGCAGGTAGCTTGCGCCCTCGAAGGTGCGCGCGAGCGGGTAGGCGAGGAAGACCAGGGCGAACATGGCGCAGATGGCGGCGGCGGTGTGGCGCAGCAGCGCGCCGAGCCCGAATCCGACCATCGCGACCACGGCCGCGTAGAGCCCGGCGCAGGTCACCGCGCGCAGCACGTGCGCGTCGGTGACGGGCACGTTGAGATGCTCGCGGCGCAGCACGAGCTGGCCGAGCAGGAACGCGCTGAAAGCGCACAGCTCTGAGACGAGCAGCGCGAAGACGCCGAGCGCCAGGGCCTTCGCGGTATACAGCACGGTGCGGCGGGGCGCCGCGGTCAGGGTGGTGCGGATCATGCCGGTGGCGTATTCGGTGCTGACCGCGAGAACGCCCAGGGCGCCGAGGGCGAGCTCGCCGAACTGGAAGCCGCTGAGCGGGTCGCCGACCGGGTCGAACCCGGCCCGGTCGGCGGCGCTCATCGTGGCCCAGTGCCCGGTGACTGACAGGACGTCGAGCAGTCCGACGCCGAGGCCGAGAATGAGCGCGGCGGCCGCAGCTATGAAGGTGGAGCGCTGCGCGCGCAGTTTGATCCATTCCGAGCGCAGCAGTGCGGGCAGCGCGGCGCCCCGAGATGCGGGCGTCGTGGGTATTGGTGCGGAGGCGGTGGTCATCGCGGGCGTCCTTCAGGAGCGGGAGGTCGAGGCGGGGTTCGGGTCAGCAGCCGGGTTGGGGTTCGCGCGGTATTCGACGGAAGCGGCCGTCAGGCGCATGTAGGCGTCCTCCAGGCTGGCGCCCGGTCCGGCGGCGCGGATGAATTCTCGAACACCGGTGTCGGCGAGCAGGCGTCCGCGGCCGATGACGATCAGGTGGTCGGCGGTCAGCGCCATCTCGCTGATCAGGTGGCTGGAGACGAGCACGGTGCGGCCTTCGGCGGCCAGCGACTTCATCAGGGTGCGCATCCACAGCACGCCTTCGGGATCCAAGCCGTTGACCGGTTCGTCCAGCAGCAGCACGCCCGGGTCGCCGAGCAGCGCGGCGGCGATGCCCAGGCGCTGACGCATGCCGAGGGAGAAGGAACCGGCTCGTTTTCCGGCGACGCCGGCGAGCCCGGTCAGTTCGAGCACGTGGCGGACACGGCCGGCGGGCAGGCGGTTGCTCGCGGCGAGCCAGGCCAGGTGATCGCGGGCGCGTCGGCTCGGGTGCAGCGCCGCGGCATCGAGCAGTGCGCCGACCTCGCGCAGCGGGCGCGGCAGCGAGCGGAACGGGCGCCCGTTGATCAGCGCGTGGCCCGCGTTCGGTGTGTCCAGGCCGAGGATCATGCGCAGGGTGGTGCTCTTGCCCGCCCCGTTCGGGCCGAGGAAGCCGGTGATCCGGCCCGGCTCGACACGGAAGCTGAGCCCGTCCACCGCCGTGGTCGCGCCGAAGCGCCGGGTCAGCGCGTGGACCTCGATGGGGGGAGGGTTGGTCGAAGCGTTCATGCGCCCTACGGTGCCGCCTCGTGTTGGGCCGGCACATCTGCCCGCGGCCTGGCCCGGTCTCTACCCGTGGGCGTACGACTCGGGGGCGATGCCGCAGGCACCCGGCTCGCCTACGCTGCGAGCGTGGATCTTCCCGCGCCGCCTCCGCTGCTCACGCGCATACGCCCCGCGTGGTGGTCGCTCGCGAACCGGATCGCCGCGGCGGGCTACGGCGCGGGGGCGGTGTTGCTGCTGGCCAAGCGCGCCGACGGGGTACTGCCCGTACTGGGTGCGATCGCGTGCGCCGCAGCGGTGGCCTGGCCGATCGCCGCGCGCGCTCGACGGGCACGAGCCGCGCTGGCCGTCTCCTTGGCGGCGTTCGGCGTGATCGCGGTGTGGCAACCGCGTTGTGCGTCCGCTGCGCTGGTCCCGCTCGGGTGCGTGCTCTACACGATGGGCTCGGGCGCCAGGCCGCGCACCGCCGTGTGCGCACTGCTGGCCGCACTGGGCGCCGCCGGCGCCACGGCGCTGCCGGACTTCAAGCACGGCGGTGCGGCCGGATTCTTCGGCGCCTCGTACATCACGCTGTGGACGATCGGATTCGCGGTCGGCATGCACCGGCGCTCCACCGCGCTGGCACTACGCGGGCAGGCGCAGATCGCCCGCGGCCGACTCGATCAGGCCCGCCGTGAACTGGTCGAGCAGCGCATGCGCATCGCGCGGGAACTGCACGACGTCGTGGCCCACCACATGAGCGTGATCACCGTGCAGGCGGGCTACGGCGGGCTGGTGCTTGAGCAGGCTGTCAGCGCGCCGAGCGTCGCGAGCGCCCGCGCTGCACTGGGCGTGATCGAGACTACCGGCCGGCAGGCGCTCGACGAGATGCGCCGCCTGGTCGAGGTGCTGCGCGCGCAAGAGGACGCGGAGGCCGGCCGCTGGGGTTCGGGGTCCGTGCTGGCTCCGGCGCCGGGGCTCGGCGATGTGCCGCGCCTGCTCGAATACGGCGCCCACGCCGGGGTGCACGTCACGGTCATTACAGCCGGCAATCCGCGCCCGCTGCCGGCGGGTGAGGACCTGGCGGCGTACCGGATCGTGCAGGAGGCGCTGACGAACGTGATCAAGCATGCGGGCGGCGCTGCCACGCTTCGGCTCGAATACGGCGAGCGCACCCTGACCATCGAGGTGACCAACGGACCGAGCGCGCGCAGCGAGATGACGCGCCCAGCGCAGAACCCGCAAGCAGGAGAAGGAGAAGCTGGGCGCGGCACGGCGGGAATGCGCGAGCGCGCGCTGCTCTACGGCGGTGACCTGGAAGCCCGGCCCACTGGCGACGGCGGCTTCCGGGTCACCGCCCGCCTTCCGCTGCCCGCCGCCGAGCAGACCGGGGCTTTCGACGCGACTGCCGCACCCGCCGAGGCCGCGCGGTGAGCCTGCGCATCGTCGTGGCCGACGACCAGGAACTCGTGCGCGCCGGGCTGAGCGGCATCCTTCGGTCCGTGCCGGACCTGTGCGTCGTCGGCGAGGCGGCCAACGGCCGGGAGGCGGTCACTCTCGCGCGCACCGAGCGCCCCCACCTCGTGCTCATGGACATCCGCATGCCTGAACTCGACGGCATCGAAGCCACCCGGCGCATCACCGCCGACCAGGACATCAAAGTTCTGATCTTGACGACGTTCGACCACGACGAATACGTCTACAGCGCGCTGCGCGGCGGCGCGAGCGGCTTCCTGCTCAAAGACACCCCGCCCCGGCAGCTCATCGAAGCCGTGCACGCTGTCGCGACGGGCGAGACCCTGCTCTCCCCGGCGATCACCAGGCGCCTGATCGCCCGGTTCACCGCGCGGCCGCCCGCAGCCCCCGTGAGCGTGTCCGGCCTTGAGTCACTGACCGCACGCGAGCGTGAAGTCCTCGGGCTCGTGGCCGAAGGACTGACCAACGACGAGATCGCCCGACGCCTCTACATCAGCCCCGGTACCGCCAAAACCCATGTCCGGCATCTACTGGCGAAGCTCGACGCGCGCGACCGCGTCCACCTGGTGATCATCGCGTATCAGGCGGGACTGCCGGCCGCGTGGCTGGAGCGGTGAGGCCGCGGCGTGGAGCCGGACCTGTGGCCGGCTACAAGCCGGTTGCCCGCGGGTGGCGCGGTTCGTAGATACCCACCTCGCCGCCGCCGGGCAACCGGAATCTGGTCAAGCGCCCCCATCGCGCCTCGGTGACCGGTGCGCTGAACGCGACGCCGCGCGCGGACAGCTTTTGCAGGACCGCGTCCAGGTCGCTGCACATCAGGTACAGCTCGTGCCGGCCCGCCGCGTCCGCCGCGTCTGCTGCATCCGCCGGGTGGACGGCGAGCTCGGCCGGCGGCAGCTTGAACACCAGCCAGCCGCCTCCGGCCTCAACGTGCGGATACTCCAGCACGTCGCGGAAGAAGGCCCGATCGGCCTCAGCGTCCTGGCTGTACACGATGACGTGCGCGCCGTCGATCATGTGCACCAGGATACTCAGGACGCGGTCAGGACACCGGCTCGAAGCGGATCTGCGGGGCGCACTGCGGCGCGAGGAACGCCAGCAGCCGCAGCGCCTCCGCGGTCAGCTCCTCTCGGTGCTCGGCGGACAGCGCTGTGAAGTGCTGGACCGTGAGCTGGATGCTTGCTTGCGCTCCTTTCGAGCTGTCGCGGGCTGTGCGCCACAGGCCGCCGTACACCCCGTCGAGCAGGAAGTATCCGAGCGCGGCGCCGTTGCCGGGGAAGAGCGGGACGCGATAGCCGTGCGGGTTCACGCGGGTGCGGTCGGCGTGCGCGAAGAGCAGGTTGTCGTACTCGGGCAGGAAGCGGGCCGGGGCGGGGATGTCGGGATCGGGACGCGGCGCGTCCGGCAGGTCGAATAGCGGCGCGCCGTTCTCGCTCGCCACGACGTGCAGGGTGGGGCGCAGCCGGTCGAAGACCTCGCGCAGCCGGGTCAGGCCGCTCCACGCCTGCGCGTCCATCACGCTGGCCGGCCCGAACGCCGCCAGGTAACGGCGCACCATGGCCTCGACGTCGGGCTCGTCCACCGGGTCGCGCCCGAGCCACGCGCGGGTCGTGGTGTGCGCGATGCGCCCGCCCTCGCCCCAGATCCCGCGCGGCGGGACCTGCACCAGCGGCAGCTGCGAGCGCGCGGCCTGGGCGAGCGCCGCCGCGTCGCGGTCCGGGAACCGCTCGGCCAGCAGCGCGCCGAGTTCGGCGAACGTGCGCGGCTGCTGCTCGGTCAGCTCCCGCGCCGCCTCGGCCAGCGCCGCGCGGTCGAGGCCTTGGTAGTGGCGTCCGAACGCGGCGTGCGTGCCGCGCTCGATCACCGGGTCCACCAGGGGCCGCCACGCCAGGGCGTCCTGCGCGGTGACCAGGTGGATCGTGCCGCGCATCAACGCGATGCGCACGACGTGCCGCTGGCGGTAGAGCTCGGAGAGCTCGTCGGCGGCGAAATCGCGCAAGCGGGCCCACAGCCCGACGTATGGGGCGAGCGGCGCCTGCGCCTGCATCCCGCCCAGGTGCGCGATCTCCGTCAGGGCGTCGGCGCTGGCGCGCGCCAGCAGGTGCTGGCGCGCGAGCGTGGCTCGCCCCGCCTCACGCGGGGACAGGACAGTGCCGGTCATGTCAGCCCACCGCTCCCGTGCGCATCCAGCCGTCGCTGCGCTCCCGCAGCGCCAGCACCACCCAGCGCGCGAGCGTGAACACCCCGATCACGCACCACAGCCCGGTCAGCGCACCCCCGGAGCCGCTGCCACTCGTGCCCACCGTCGCGTGCGGCGGGGCGATGGCGCGCAGTACCGCGAGCCCGCTCAGGAACACCCCTGTGCAGCCGAGCGCCGCCCAGGCCAGATACACCGCGTCACCGGCGCCGATCAGTACCCCGTCCAGCACGAACACGACCCCCGCCGGCAGCTGAAGCACCGCGGCGAGCGCGAGCACCGGCATCAGGGCCGCGCGCACCGCCGGATCGGGCGTGAACAAGGGCACGTACAGCGGCCGCGCGGCCCACAGCGCGAGCCCGGTCAACACGCCGAACCCCAGGCCCCAGCGCACCATCCGCCGCACCGTCGAGCGCACCCGCGCGCGGTGCCCCGCCCCCAGGTCCCGGCCGACCAGTGCCTGCGCCGCGATCGCCAGCGCGTCCAGGGCGAGGGCGAGGGTCAGCCACAGGTTCGTGGCGATCGTGTGCGCGGCCAGCGCGACCGTGCCGTAGCCGCCCGCGGTCCACACCGCGGCCAGCAGGTAGATGCGCAGCGCGACGGTGCGCGCCAGCAGCGCCGCGTTCGCGCCGAGCGAGGCGCGCAGCGCGCCCGGGTCGGGACGAAGCGGCACGTCGTGGGCGCGGGCCGCGCGAGCCACAGCGGCGCAGTACGCAGCGGCCATCGCGCCTTGCACCAGCACCGTGCCGAGCGCGGAGCCCGCGATACCCAGGCCGGCGGGGTACACCAGCGCCCAGTTCAGCGCCGTGTTCGCCACGGCGGCGGCGGCCGCGACCAGCAGCGGGGTGCGGGTGTCCTGCAAGCCGCGCAGCAGCCCGGTCGCCGCGAGCACGGCGAGCATCGCGGGCAGCCCCAGGCAGCTCAGCCGCAGGTAAGTCATCGCGTAGGGCGCCGCCGCCGCGGTGGCGCCCAGCAGCGCGACGATCCGGGGCGCCAGCGTCGCGCCGGTGATCGCGAGCAGCACGCCGAGCGCGGCGGCCAGGTAGATGCCGTCGACGCCCCGGGACAAAGCGCCGCGCCGATCCCCGGCCCCCAGCAGCCGCGCAACCTGGGCGGTGGTGCCATAGGCGAGGAAGACGCACACGTTGACCAAGGTCGCCAGCGCGGTGCCCGCGGTGCCGAGCCCGGCCAGCTGCGCCGCGCCCAGGTGCCCGACGATCGCCGAGTCCGCCAGCAGGAACAGCGGTTCGGCGATCAGCGCGCCGAGCGCGGGGACGGCCAGGCGCAGGATCTCGCGCGCTGAGGCGCCCGGATCCTCGCCGTGATCGGCCGTGCCGCCGCCGGCTGCGGGGGAGTGGGCCTGCGCCGGTAGTCGGCTGGAGCCGGGAGCGGGGTCGTGGTCGCGAAACGGGCCGATCGCGGCGTCGTCGTCCGGGTTCACCTCGCTCGTCTTCACGCCTCCCGATCATGCCATGCCGCGCGGTGAACCGATCTGACATGGCGCCAGCGCGCCGCAGAGCTCTGGCCTGCGAAGATCGGCAGCGTAATACGGTCGTGGGCGCGCGTGCTCAAGCCCGCGCGAAAGGCGGCGCCGCACTGGGGGGTCGCCGGGTGTCGGCCTCGTCTGGCAAGCTCGGACCCGCCGACTGACCGCGCCGCCAGGAGCCGCCGTGACCGCCGCCCCAGTCTCCGCAGCCGACGACCGCCTGATACCCCGTCACCGACCTGCCGGGGCGAGCGTCGTGCTGCCGCTGACCGCCCGCGACCTCGCCCCCGACATCGAGCGTGCCGGGCAGGTCGAGCCGCTGGGCGCCGGCTGGCTGACGGTGACCGTGATCATCGGCGTCATGGCCGCGCTGATCGCCCTGGGCGGCATGGTGCTCTCCTTCCGCGCCGTGAGCACCGAGATGATCCCCGCGTTCGGGGCGCGCTGGGCCTGGCTGGTGCCGATCGTGGTGGACATGACCGTGTTCGTGTTCTCCGGCGTCGACCTGGTCCTGGCCCGGCTCGACATGAGCCACCCGCTGGCCCGCTGGACTGTCTACGGCGCGACCGGCGGCACCGTGTGGCTGAACTACTCGGTCGGCGGCAGCGTCGCCGGACGCGTCGCGCACGTGCTGATGCCCGCGATCTGGGTCGTGTTCGTGGAGCTGATGCGGCACGTGGTGCGCCGCCAGGCGAACCTGGCCACCGGATCGCACCGCGAACCGATCCCGACCGCGCGCTGGCTGCTCTCGCCCTGGCCGACACTCAAGCTGTGGCGGCGCATGGTGCTGTGGCGGGTGCACTCCTACCCGCGCGCGCTCGATCAGGAGAAGATGCGGCTGGGCGCGGTCGCGGCGGCGCGGGAAACGCACGGGCGGCTGTGGCGCTACCGCATCAGCCCGCTGACCCGCCTGCAGATCAACCTCGGCGAACTCGGCGCGCACGACCTGCGGCCGCAGATGGCAGGAGCGGCGACAGCGCTACCTGCGACGAACGGCTCTCCGAGAGTCGAGCACCTGGGCGTGGCGGTGGTGAACGGTGCCCCGGCGTCTGAACCGCACGCGCAGGCAGAGCACGCGCACGCGGCCACCGGTGTGCCGGACATGCAGAACCCTGCGGAAACGCAGACCGGGCCGCTCCACGGTGCCGCGAACGTTCCCGCGCAGCGCCCGCAGCCGCCGGTGAACGGGACCGACCCGCTGCCCGGCGTCGCCGCCGCGGGAGCGGCCGCCGGCGCCGTCGCCCGTGAAACGGCGGCGCAGCAGACATCGAACGGCAGCCCGCAGCCGCCCGCCACCGCCGTCCCCGCGCAGCGCGCCCACGCCGCCGCGCCCGCCGTGCCCTTCCCGCCGAACGCCCGGCGCGAGAACCCGGCACACGATCCCATGCAAAATCCGGCCCGGGACGCGGCGGACGGCGAGAGCGCCGCACGCCAGGAACCCCCGCACGTCGAATTCCAGGCCCCGCCCCCGATGCCGCAACTGCCGCGCCGCAGCGTGCGCGAGAGCGAGCTGCTCACCGCCGCCCGGCAGGTCGAACGCTGGCGCGGCCAGCCCTCAGCCACCCGCATCAGCCGCGAACTGGGCATTGGCACCCAGCTCGCCAACTTCCTGGCCAACGCCCTACGTGAGGAGGACGGGCTCGCCCCCGACGAGACCTAGGGCGCGCACCACGGCTACGGCGCGCCGCGCGGATCGGAATACGCCCCCGCCGCTGCTACCGTGGAGGTAGCCGTTCATCCCGCACGGAAGAGTCCCGCAACGCCGCGGGCGCCGAAGGAGCAACCCCTCCCCGGAATCTCTCAGGCACACGGACCGTATGGGACAGGCGACTCTGGAAAGCGAGGACGCCGCCGCGTGACCCACCGGGTCCGCCGGATTCCTCCACCGACGGTGAAAGCCGGGCGAACGACCCCGCGACGCGGGGCGGGCAGCCCGGCGAAGCTCTCAGGTCCCATGACAGAGGGGGAGAGGCCGACGCGCGACCGCCGCGCGCCGGAATGGGACCCCGCTGGAGGCTCGCGATGGCCGACTCCGCCACCACCACGACCCCCACCCCGCCGCCGGCCGGCCCGCCACAGCCGGGCCCCGCCCCCGTGCCCACACCCGCACACGCGCGCCAGAACTCGGCACCCCAGCAGCCCGCGCCGCGCTCCAGCGCGTCGCTGACCGACCTGGAAAGCGGCTCACCGTTCGCGGCCCGGCACATCGGCCCCGGCCCCGAGGACCAGGCCAAGATGCTCGCGCTGCTCGGCTACGCCTCCCTCGACGAGCTGACCGAGGCCGCCGTCCCGGCCACCATCCGCAGCGCCGAACCCCTCTCCCTGCCCCCGGCCCGCTCCGAGGCCGAAGTCACCGCCGAACTGCGCGACCTGGCCGCCCGCAACCGCGTGCTGCGCAACATGATCGGACTCGGGTACTACGGCACCATCACCCCGCCGGTCATCCGCCGCGGCGTGCTGGAGAGCCCCGCCTGGTACACCGCCTACACCCCCTACCAGCCCGAGATCTCCCAGGGCAGGCTCGAAGCGCTGCTCAACTTCCAGACCATGGTCGCGGACCTCACCGCGCTGCCGACCGCCAACGCCTCCCTGCTCGATGAGGGCACCGCGGCCGCCGAGGCGATGACGCTGGCCAAGCGCTCGGCGAAGAACAAGTCGAACACGTTCCTGGTCGACGCCGACCTCTTCCCGCAGACCCTCGCCGTGCTGCAGACCCGCGCCGAACCGCTCGGCATCGACCTGCTCGCGGTCAACTTGGCCACCGGCGCGCTGCCCGACGTCGAATACTTCGGTGTGCTCGCCCAATACCCCGGCGCGAGCGGCACGGTGCGTGACCTGACGTGGGTCGCCGAGCAAGCGCACGGGCGCGGCGCGCTGTTCGCCGTCGCCGCCGACCTGCTCGCCCTGACCCTGCTGCGCGCGCCCGGCGAGTTCGGCGCCGACATCGCGGTGGGCACCACGCAGCGCTTCGGCGTGCCGCTCGGGTTCGGCGGCCCGCACGCCGGTTACATCGCCGTGCGCGACGGCCTGGCCCGCTCGCTGCCCGGACGCCTGGTCGGCGTCTCCCAGGACGCCGACGGCGACAGCGCCTACCGGCTCGCGTTGCAGACCCGCGAGCAGCACATCCGCCGCGAGAAGGCCACCAGCAACATCTGCACCGCGCAGGTGCTGCTCGCGGTGACGGCCGCGATGTACGCGGTCTACCACGGCCCGGACGGGCTGAGCGCGATCGCGCGGCGCGCCCACCGCTACGCCGCCGTGCTGGCCGCCGGACTGCGCGCCCACGGCTACCACCTCGCCTCCGAGGCGTTCTTCGACACCGTCACCGTGCAGGCGCCCGGCCGCGCCGCCGAACTGTGGCACGCCGCCCGCCTGGCCGGCATCAACATCCGCCTGGCCAGCGCCGACGCGGTGTCCATCGCGTGCGACGAGACCACCACATACTCCGACCTGCAGGCGCTGTGGGGCGCGTTCGGCATCGAAGGCGCGCAGGTGCACCTGCTGGACGAGAGCACCCCCGACGCGTTGCCCGCCGCACTGGCGCGCACCAGCGCGTTCCTGACCCACCCGGTCTTCCACCGGCACCGCTCCGAGACCGCGATGCTGCGTTATCTGCGGCGCCTCTCGGACCGCGACGTGGCGCTGGACCGCTCGATGATCCCGCTCGGCTCCTGCACGATGAAGCTGAACGCCACCACGGAGATGGAGCCGATCACCTGGCCCGAGTTCGCGGACCTGCACCCCTTCGCGCCGCTTGAGCAGGCCGGCGGGTACCTGACGCTGATCGGGCAGCTGGAGCGGTGGCTGGCCGAGGCCACCGGCTACGACCGGGTCAGCGTCCAGCCCAACGCCGGTTCGCAGGGCGAGCTGGCCGGGCTGCTGGCGGTGCGCGCCTACCACAGGGCGCAGGGCCAAGGGCAGCGCGACGTGTGCCTGATCCCCTCCTCCGCGCACGGCACCAACGCAGCGTCCGCGGTCATGGCCGGGATGCGTGTGGTCGTGGTCGGCTGCCGGGAGAACGGCGACGTGGACGTCGACGAGCTGCGCGAGAAGATCGCCGAGCACCGCGATCGCCTCGCCGTGCTCATGGTGACCTACCCCTCCACGCACGGGGTGTTCGAGGAGCAGATCACCGACGTGTGCGCGGCGGTACACGAGGCCGGCGGGCAGGTGTACGTCGACGGCGCGAACCTCAACGCGCTGGTGGGCCTGGCCAAGCCGGGCCGGTTCGGCGCGGACGTGTCACACCTGAACCTGCACAAGACCTTCTGCATCCCGCACGGCGGCGGCGGCCCCGGCGTCGGCCCGGTCGCGGTGCGCGCGCACCTCGCGCCGTTCCTGCCCAACCACCCGCTGCACCCGGTCGCCGGACCTCAGCGCTCCGCCGCTCCCGCGGTCGGCCCGGTCTCGGCCGCGCCGTGGGGTTCGGCCGGGATCCTGCCGATCCCGTGGGCGTACATCCGGCTGATGGGCGCGGAAGGCCTCAAGCGCGCCACGCAGGTGGCGGTGCTGGCGGCGAACTACGTGGCCGCGCGCCTGGCCCCGCACTACCCGGTGCTCTACACCGGTCCCAGCGGCCTGGTCGCGCACGAATGCATCCTGGACGTGCGGGAGATCACCCGGCAGACCGGCATCACGGTCGAGGACGTGGCCAAGCGGCTGATCGACTACGGCTTCCACGCCCCCACGATGTCGTTCCCGGTGGCCGGCACGCTGATGGTCGAGCCCACCGAGTCGGAGGACCGCGGCGAACTGGACCGGTTCTGCGACGCGATGATCGCGATCCGCGGCGAGATCGAGCAGGTCGCCAGCGGGGCGTGGGACCGCGAGGACAACCCGCTGCGTCAGGCCCCGCACACCGCGGCGAGCATCGCGGGGCCGTGGGAGCACCCGTACGACCGCGCCACTGCCGTGTTCCCCGCCGGGCACGCGCAGGCCGCGGACAAGTACTGGCCCCCGGTACGTCGTATCGACGGTGCGTACGGCGACCGCAACCTGGTGTGCTCCTGCCCGCCGATCAGCGAGCTCGCCGAGGGCTGAGCCGGTCCGCAGACAAGCGCAAAGCCGATAGCTACACCCGAGAAGCGCCGTTCCGGGGCCGGAACGGCGCTTTCTCAGTGTTCGAAGCCGTCCCTAGGCTCGTCGCGACAAGGAGGAGGGAGGCATCATGGTTGTCATGACCGCGGAAAGATTCGATCTGCCTAACGATGGAACGATTACGGCCAGACCGGAAAACACAGTTTCGTCGCCGACGGCGTGGCGTTCAAGCTCGGCCACAAACCCGACCTGAACATCGGTACTCGCGCCGCCGCGGACGTTTGGGCAGTCATCGAGGCAGTCTCGAAGGTAAGCGAAGAGCGTGATGCCGCCGAAAAGTTTGGCGCTTATGCCGAGCCTGGCATTCCGAACTACTGGATCATCCGGCGGGACACGGTTGAGGACGATGGAGTCATCAGCATGCATGAGCTCGTTGGCGGTGCGTACAAGATCACGGGCACGCGGCTCGTCTCGCAGCTGGCGGAATCGGCCGACGACGCGCGGTAGTCTGCGCGCGGTCACCGTCCCGCTCGGTCCTCCCGTACCCCCGTTCGCGTGGTTCGGTCGGCCGCTGCCGACCGACCGGACCCCGTGTGGTGGTGCTCCCCGTGCACCCCGGCCCCGGGTGCCAGCTCCGGTAGTGCCGTGCTGCTAACGCTGGGCGGGGATCAGCTCGCTGCCGGGAAGTAGCGCGCCGAGATCGTCGAACACGATCACCCCGTTGCACAGCAGCGACCAGCCCTGCTCCGGGTGCGACGCGACGACGTGGGCGCGGTAGCGGTCCGCGGCGTCGGACGGTGGGCAGGCGGGCTGGTGGAGACAGTGCTCTGAAAGTGCGGCAGCGCTCGTGGCTGCGGTTCCCGTGACGGCGCGCGGTGCGAGCGCTTGCGATCGAGCGGCGCCGGATGTGGTAGCAGGCATTGGGTGTCCCTCCCTCGGGACGAGTTGTTCGCCTCTACCGCCTTAGTGTCCGCTCGCACCGGGTCCTATGGCGGGTTTCGGCTCGCAGTCCGCCCTTCCGCGCAGACGAACTACCCGAACGGGCGGGGTCGTCTGGCCCGAATGGGCTAGACCACTTTCTGTTCTCAACGCCCCCAGTAGACGCCGAATCCCCGGCAACATCAAGAGTCCCGAGCGACCGCTCGGCGATCCACCGCGATCACCGGGCGCAGCGCCCGCGCCAGTGCCCCGACCGGGTGAAACTTGCGCGACAGGCAGCCGCCGCGCGGCCACGCACGGTCGCCACGCGGGGAGTTGTGAGGCTCCGGCGCGCTCCTGGTTCCGGTACGCAGCCGGCCGGTCGCGGCGGGTGAAAGTTACCGCGCCGCGACCGGCCGCACGCCGGGCCGCTGCTTGCTTCTCGTGGTTCTGTGGTTTCTCGCGGCGCTACTGGCGGTCGCGGCCCGGGTCTTCCGCCTCGATCGCGATCGGCTCGGCGCGCTCGTCCTGCGGCGCACCGATGCCGCGTTTGACCGAGTCCAGGATCGTCAGGCCCTGACTGACCAGCCCGGCGGCGATCTCCCCGAGTCCGTCCGCGCCGTTGAGCACGTTGACGTTCGCGCCGGCCAGGCCGCGCGCGGCCTCCTTGACGATCTGCGGCAGCTGATCGATCAGCATCCGGTCCAGCGCCACCCGGTTGTTGGAGTTGGCGGCCTCGGCCAGGATCCGGGTGCGCTCCGCTTCCGCGATCGCCAGCAGCCTGATGCGCTCAGCCTCGGCTTCCGCCGGCCTGACGACCTCGGCCACCAGTTGCTGCTGGCGCAGTTCGGCCGCGCGCTGGGCCAGTTCGGTCTGCGCGGTGAGCACCTCGCGCTGGGCGCTGGCCTGGGCCAGCGGCCCGGCCTGCGCCGCCTCGGCCTGCGCCCGGTCGATCTCCGCCTTGTACTCGGCCTGCACCACCGCGGTGTGCCGGGCGTACTCGGCCTGCAGGCGCTGCGCCTCCTGCTGTGCCTCGGCGGCCGTCTGAACCGCCTGCGCTTGGGCGATCTGCGCCTGGCGCTGGATCGCCGCTTTGTGCGGGGCGCTCATCGCGTCGATGTATCCGCTGCCCATGTCGTCGATCGACTGGATCTGCAGGGAGTCCACGGTCAGCCCGATCCTGGCCATCTCGATCTTCGAGGTGTCCAGCACCTCGCTGGCCAGCTTCTGGCGCTCGGTGACGATCTCCTCGACCGTCATCGACCCGATGATCGAACGCAGGTGCCCGGCGAAAATCCGCCCGGTGAGCACCGACATCTGGTTCTGGTCGGACAGGAAACGCTGCCCGGCGTTGACGATGCTCTCCGAGTCGTTGCCCACCTTGAACGCGATCACCGCGCGCACCGTCAGCGAGATGCCCTGCCGGGTCACGCAGGTCTCGGCGACTTCCGCCTCGCACATCGCCAGCGTCAGGAACCGCACCTTGCGGAAGACCGGCGGAACGAACTTGCCGTGCCCCGTGACCACCCGGAACGGTGCGCCACCCTGCCCCCGTCGCCCCCCGGAGATCAGCATCGCCTGGTCGGGGGCGGGCACCTTGTACCCGAACATCGCATACTCCTTAGTCGCCGGCCATGCCGGCCTCCGGACCAAGCGGGTCCTCCCACTCGGCCACTTCCACCGTCCGCGAACCGCGCGACTCGACCACCAGCACCGTCGCACCTCGCGGCAAAGGCGTCTCAGACCAGGCCAGATAGGTCTCCGAGCCGCCGCGAATCTTGACCAGAACCTCACCCGGACCGGCCGGGCCGCGGGTGCCGATCACGAGCACACCCACACAGCCGATCGCCGACTCGTCCCGCACCGCCCTCGCCCCCTCGTCCGCGCGCCGAATCGACCTGGTGCCGTCACAGTACTCCCGCACGCAACGCTGCGCGTGCACGCCACTACCGCACCGCGCGAACCCGCCGCGGCCTGCGCATGCGCGCCCGTATGGAGACCCCGTGCGGCGGGTACGTGAGCTACACAGCGTCAGCCGTACCGCCTGGCCGCCGCGCACACCCCGGCGTCGTTCGCGGGGCCGGCGCCGCGGCCGGGCTCGGCAGGAAGGAGAGCCGGTTGGGCGAGCGCGTCACCGTGGCGGACCTGGGATTCGACGGGACGGACCGGGCCAGGTTCCGCAGCAGGCTGGGCTCCTGCCAGCAGGTGCTCGAGCGGATGCTGGCCGAGGACCGCTTCGAGAAGGGCCGCAAGCTGTGCGGCGTCGAACTCGAGCTGGTGCTCATCGACGGCCACGGCGACCCGGCGATGGTCAACACCGCGGTGCTCGACCAGATCGCCTCGCCCGACTTCCAGACCGAACTGGGCCTGTTCAACCTCGAGGTGAACATCGCCCCGCACAAGCTGAACGCCTCGGTGTTCTCCGAGCTGGCCGAGGAGCTGCGCACCGCGCTGCTCTACGCCGACCGGGTCGCGGCCGGCTGCGGAGCCCACGTGGCGATGATCGGGATCCTGCCGACCCTGGACGCGGCGCACATGGTGCGCGAGAACTTCTCCGCCGACGACCGGTACGTGCTGCTCAACGACCAGCTCGCCTCGGTGCGCGGGGAGGACTTCCACCTGCGCATCGACGGCCCGGAGCCGCTGGACATCACCTTCTCCAACATCCTGCCGGAGGCCGCGTGCACCTCGGTGCAGTTCCACCTGCAGGTCACCCCGGAGGGCTTCGCCCCGGCGTGGAACGCGGCGCAGGCGATCGCCGGGGTGCAGGTCGCGCTCGGGGCCAACTCCCCGTTCCTGTTCGGCCGGCGGCTGTGGCACGAGACCCGCATCGCGCTGTTCGAGCAGGCCACCGATTCGCGGCCGCTGGAGCTTGCGGCGCAGGGAGTGCGGCCGCGGGTGTGGTTCGGCGAGCGGTGGATCCAGGACCCCGCGGAGCTGTTCCGGGAGAACCTGCGGTACTTCACCGCGCTGCTGCCGCGCGTGGACCCCGAGGACCCGGAGCAGTCCCTGACGGCCGGGCGGGTCCCGCACCTGCCGGAGCTGCGGCTGCACAACGGCACGGTGTACCGGTGGAACCGGCCGGTGTACGACGTGGCGCGCGGCAAGCCGCACCTGCGGGTGGAGAACCGGGTGCTGCCGGCCGGCCCGAGCGTGCTGGACGTGCTGGCGAACGCCGCGTTCTACTACGGGCTGGTGCGCGCCCTGAGCGAGGCCGAGCAACCGGTGTGGCGGCGCCTGTCGTTCGCGGCGGCGCGCAACAACCTGCACGCGGCGGCGCGTGACGGCATCGGCGCGCGGCTGCACTGGCCGGGGCGCGGGCAGGTCCAGGCCGCGGGCCTGGTGCTCGACGAGCTGTTGCCGCTCGCGGCGGCGGGCCTGGATCGCTGGCGCATCGACCCGCGCGAGCGGGACCTGTACCTGGGCATCATCGAGGCGCGGGCGCGCACCCGGCGCAACGGCGCGATCTGGCAGATGGAGCAGGTCGAGCACCTGGAACGCAAGCGGGGGCTAAGCCGCGCCGCCGCATTGGCGGCGATGGTGCCGCGTTACGCGGAGCTGGCGCGCGCGGGGGATCCGGTGCATACCTGGCCGGTGGGGTAGGCAAGCGGTGAACGACGGCAGAGGACGGCTGGCACGCCGTGTCGGCCGAATGAGCGGATAGCGTGATCATCGGCGGGTAGCGCGCGGTGGTCGGCGGCGGCGCTTGGCGTGAACTGATCGGTGGGCGGGGGCGTGCACTCGGGTGGGGCGGGTGTGTGTCGGTGTGCTCAGGTGCGCGTGGCAGACTGCGCCCGGGAACCGACCACGCCGCAGGAGGCACGCACGATGGCCGCGCTCGAGAACGCCATGCCTGCGCCCGAGGACGGCCGGCCGCGCCAGCCGGAGGTACCGCCACGCGGCGGCGACGACGTCTCGCACTCCCCGCAACCGCGATCCGGCTTTTCGCTAGACGAGGGGCTGACGCCAGGCGGTGAGCGAACGCAGCCCAGCCCTGGGTCGCGCTGGCCGGTGCTCTACACCCGCAGGCTGATCATGTTCGAGGTCGGCGCGGTGCTCGCGGTCTCCCTCGGGCGCTCCGCGGTCTCGGCGTTCATCGACCTGATGGGTTCGCTCACCGCTCGCAAGGCTCTTAGTGCCCAGCACGCCACGCTCAACGCCTCGGCGGCGCCCGGGCGTCCCTGGCTGGACCTGTCCTTCCAGCTCTACGGGATCGCGTTCGGTCTCGCGCCGGTCCTGCTGGTCGCCTACCTGCTCTCGCGCGAGGGCGCGTCGCTGCGCACGCTGGGCGCGGATCGCACCCGGCCGTGGTGGGATCTGGGGCGCGGCGCGGCGGTCGCGGCGGTGATCGGCGGCAGCGGGCTCGGCCTGTACCTGGCCGCGCACGCCGCGGGAGCCGCGCTGACCGTGGTGCCCACGACCCTGCCGCCGGTGTGGTGGCGCATCCCGGTGCTGATCGCCTCGGCATTCCAGAACGCGGCGCTGGAGGAGGTGGTCGTCCTGGGCTACCTGCTGCGCCGCTTCAAACAAGCCGGGTTGACCGACTCTGGCTCGGACGTGCTCAGCGCCCTGATCCGCGGCTCGTACCACCTCTACCAGGGGTTCGGCGGGTTCATCGGCAACCTGGTGATGGGGCTGATCTTCGCTCGGCTCTACCGGCGCTGGGGCCGGGTGATGCCGCTGCTGGTGGCGCACGGGCTGATCGACACCGTGGCGTTCGTCGGGTATGTGCTGCTGGCGCCGCATGTCAGCTGGCTGCCGCACTGACCGGGCGGCCACGCGGGCGGCGGGCGGTGCGCGCGGGTCGGTGCCGTAGGGCGCCGGGCCGTCCGGTCAGGAACGGCCCGGCGCTGTGGCGTGGGGATGCTGGGGAGGCCCGGCGCCTTACGCGGCGACGGGCTCGCGATCAGGTTCGGGCCACGCGCCGGATTGCGGCGCGAGCGCGTCGCGGCGGGCCGCGACGCCGTGGCGTTCCAGGCGCGCGGTCAGCCTCGTCTTCGCGCCCTGCCACTCCTCGGACAGGATCGAGAAGAGCGCGGAATCGCGCACGCCGCCCTCGGCCGCCGGGAAGTGCGCGCGGCGCACTCCCTCGAAGGTCGCGCCGAGCGCGAGGATCGCGGCGCGGGAGCGCTCGTTGCGGGTATCGGCCTTGAA
>Ga0134128_10003211_pt1 | contig 20023 bp, 11 predicted proteins | sample KB31754_FD_96462 | JGI IMG/M metagenome (GOLD analysis project Ga0134128, IMG submission 96462) | Terrestrial soil microbial communities with excess Nitrogen fertilizer from Kellogg Biological Station, Michigan, USA - KB3-175-4 | ecosystem: Environmental > Terrestrial > Soil > Unclassified ...
CCAGTGCCAGGAATTTACTACCGTATAAGAAGAATCGGTGAACGTAACGGTATTGCCACAGGAGTTTACCACATAACTAAAATCAGCCGTGACTTTAGGATAAACCGTAAGCGTATCCATCAAGGTAAAATTACAAGTCCTTCCTACCCCATCCACCTGCGGAATGGTGACAGTATAAATAGTTGTTGCCGTTGGTGTTGCTATTGGGTTGCTGATACCTGCATTGCTCAAGCCAACTCCCGGCTGCCAGCTGTATGTCGTCCCGCCGCTTGCATTGAGCTGGACGCTACTTCCTGCGCAAAAAGCAGTGTCGGGATAAGAACTGACAGGATTAATGCCAAAGTGCACCACTTGTTTCAAACTATCATTACATCCGTTAACACTTGTGCTTACTAAAGAGATGGTATATGTTCCGGGTTGATAATTAATAGTACCGGGACTATAGATTGTATCCGTATGCCCATTTCCAAAATCCCAATGATAGGTAAGAGAGCCCGAACCGATGGAAGATGTGTTTTGGAGGGCTACACTGTTTCTACAGGAATCAAATAAAGAGATGAAAGATGTAGTTGGTTTGGGATAAACGGTTATGGTAATAATACTGGTGTCACTTAAATTGCAGGTGGTTGGATTATATGCCAGCAGCATGGCGGTATAAGTGCCGGCAGTTGTATAGGTTCTTACCGGGTTTTGTACCAGGCCGGTTGTATCTCCTCCTCCAAAATCCCACAGGAAAGAAGTAGCGTTTGTACTCGCATCGTTAAAGTTTACCGTTAAAGGTGCGCAGCCATATTTATTGGCTGTATAACTTGAAATAACCAAAGGATTTTTAAAATCTATTTTAAAAGTAGCATTGTTGCAATTGCCCGAAGGGTTCCAGTTATTTCCGTATACAGAGGTAGGCCACGAGCCGGGTGTTACCGGAAAATCACTGTAGCCACCACACCCTGAGCATAAAGACTGGTATACAATTCCGCGCTTATCATATCGGCTTGTTCCCCCGTGCACGTGCTCAAAACTGATAGGCCCACCATAATAGGTAGAAAACAAAAGAGAATCAGAATTCTTAGCCAGCTCCATCATATAAAAATTATATCCGTCAACATTGCTTGTGCCGGGCAAAGTGTTTTTTTCGGGCATATTAAAAGTAGGCTGCCCGGTTTTATAATTCCCACCCCAACCGGCTATATAGATATGTTCGCAATAGTCAACTAAAAATGCGGTGGGAGAAATATTGATCTGTCCGTTGCCATTACCAATGTTGGTAGAATATATAATTTGTGAAAGATTGTTGTTAAGCTTACTTACAAATTGCGTGCTGTTGGTATCATAATATAGCACATTTGAAATAGGAAGAATACCGGCAGCCTGGCCAAACACATAAACGTTTTGGCTTTTATCCAACTGAATAAAAAACGACTGATCATAATCGCTTGTGCCGATATAAGTAGCCGCTAACAGACTATTTCCATTAGAGCTTATTTTGGTTATATAGGCGTCAGCCGAACCACCATGATAACTAGTGCTGTACGCTCCGCTTGTGGCAGGAAAGTCAGTGCTGCGTGTGCCTCCCGTTGTAAATACTTCATTGTTTTTTCCTATTGCAAGCCCGCAACCCGATTCGTTATTACTTCCCCCTATAAAAGTACTCCATTGCAATTGCGACAGGTTGGGATCGAACTTAAAAACTACGGCATCCTGTTGCCCACCCAGCGTACCATCAGCTGCGTTTTTTGTGGGAAAATTAGCCGAGCGTGATGAACTGCTGATCACAGGATTACCTGCATTATCCAGTTGGATTTCGCCGCGGTACTGATCGCCATAATTATATTCCAACGAATCTGGGCCATTCTCGCCGCCTGCTGCCGATGGTAAATTATTAATATTAAGCCCATCGTTATTGCTGCCTCCAATGTATGTGCTTGCCAGCAACTGGTTGCCGCCAGCATTCAATTTTGCAACATATAGGTCTGACCCGGAATTAAAATACGTACCGCTGCCTGTAAAGGTTTCTCCAACGCCTCCATTAAATGTGTTATCATAAGCCTGAGAAGTCATCGGAAAATCAACAGAACCTGTTGCACCGAATAGGAAAAGGTTATCCTGGCTATCTACAATTAAACTGGTAACAGTTTCGCTGCTGCTGGCGCCGCCCAAGTATGTAGAGTAATGAAGAAAGACACCGGAAGAGTCATATTTTGAAATAGCTACATCCACCAATCCCTGGGTTTGAACTCCGTTAAAAGTGCCATCGTAAGGGTTTACAACAGGGTATCCCATGCTAAAAGCAATACTGCCGCTATATAAATTTCCCTGCGTGTCGTAAGTGCCCGAAAAGCCAAAGTTATCAGCCGTAGAACCTGAAGAGCAAGCAAACACAAGCACAGGGTCTATTACTAATTCGTAATTTCTATTATATCCGTTTGGAAAGACGAATGAAACGGTGTTTTTTTTCAATTGAAAGTTACAAGGTACATCAATGGTCTTTCCATCAATAACCTGGTAGGCATAAGGCTCGTGCTCTACCATTTCGTTCAGTGGTGTTTTAATAATGAGTTGTTTGTTCTTCAGGGAAATATCTTCGATTTTATCATAAAATAAACGAACGCTGGCGGCATCTGCTCCGGGTTTTACATAAAAATTATATTTAATGCTATTGTCCTGCCCGAGTATTTCCAAATTAATACCCTGCCATAAATTTTTGTACAGAAGCTTTTGGTAGTTTTTTACGTTGCTTGCCCAATGGCTTTTATCTTTTCCGATAAAATAATTGCAGTAATCTTTAGAAGCATTGAAAGATTCCACCTGCACTGCCCCATTTGCATTAGGAAATACAACTTTAAACCCGCCTGTTTTTACCGGTTTGGCAAGCTTGGTGCTGGTATGCATTTTACGATACGTTTCTTTGTCGTAAAAACCATAGGTTAAAGCGTTCTTTTCTGCAAATAAAGCCCCGCCATCAAGCTGTGCACGATACAGGATAAAATCCTGCCACTGATTTTTGTTTTCGGTAAAACGTATATATGAGGATTTCTCCTGCGACAACAAAGGCAGGCATAAAATAAGGAAAGAAAAAAAGGTGCTATATTTTTTGAGCAATACCATCTTGATTGGTTACAATAAAGATAGAATATTTTACGAAAGCCGTAAAACTAAAAAAGCAACCTGCTTTTGACAGCTGATTGCTTTTTCATACTTAATTAGATATTATTTTTTTTCTACGGTGAAAGTTTCCCAGTCACCCGCTGCATCACGGTTTGCCACCAAGATATTTCCTACAGCCTGATCGGCACAAATAAATTTACCACTTGAAGCTTTCAAATTGATTTTTGCAGGCTCTGTTCGGATGATTTCAAATGACTCCCAATCGTATGCAATATTACGGTTGGCGTATATGTTATTTCCTTTTCCTCTTTCATCTGTGATAAATTTCCCTTTAGACGTTTTTATTGCCCATTTTCCATTAGGTTGTTTCACTTTTTCAAAAACTTCTGCTTTTGCTGCGTCCGGCTCGTTAGCAACTAACATGGAATCTTTATTTATCACAACGTACATATTGTTTGATGCTTGTAAGGTCATCTTCATACTCTTTGATTTATCTTCAGAGCAAGCCGAGATAAGTAACATAAATGAAATAATAGCTAAACTGATCTTTGTTTTCATACGTTTATTTAATTAATTAAAAATTGACTGGCAAAAATATTAATTGATTTTTATTAGCAGCAATTATTTTACTTTTTATAATAGATTTATTCTAAAATAATCTTGCGGGTAGTAGTTTTCCCTCCATCTTCCTGCAGGGAAATCATATAAATGCCTGCCGGAAAAGCGCTGAGATTTAACTGAATTTCTTTGTCTTCTACCTGTTTGCTATAAATAATCTCTCCTAATAAATTACTTATTTTAATTGTTTGAATATTTTTTTGCGACTGAATATTTATCATTCCATTGCATGGATTTGGGTATATCGAAATTTGACTTTCCATGCCTGAAACCGAATTAATATTAGTTGAAACACCCACGTTGACAAATAAATTGAACGGGCCGGCTTTACAAAACGAAGTAGTTTCTGTAACAGATACATTGCCCGATACTGTTCCAAAATTTACTGTTATCTGATTAGTTCCCTGGCCGCTTACAATAGTTGCTCCAGCCGGTACAGTCCACGTATAGGTGGTGTTTGAAGAGTTTGTAACAGAATACGTTATATTGGTTTGGTTGGCAGAAACCGTTTGCAATCCGTTTATCGAAATGGTATTATTATTTAAAATATTAAAAAAGTAAGCTGCCCAAAAGGTAGATGAAAAATAAACCTCCAAAGCATATGTACCCGTTTTGCCACACTGCTGGTAGCAGTTTCCGGTATCTAAAGCAATAGCGTGTCCCATGCCTGTAATGGTATACGTTTCAACAATTTCATTTCCATTATTATCGTTATAGGTGTTTTTGGTTACATACGGGTTTCCGTTGAAAGAGTTTACCGTTGCATCGGCTGTCTGATCTGCACCGTGCACATTGGTCCATTGTTTCATAATTTCATTTTCGTTGGCAACATTTACCACAGGGTCTGCACTGCCTTGAAAAACAGCTACTTTAGGGTAAGCACCTGCATAAGTTGGTATTTCATTCCTGACAGAATCCCCCCAGGCAACCGGAGTATTTATATCTGTTCCATAAACAATACCTGCAGCCTGGGTAGCATTGCTGGCAGCTTTATAAGGCGCTCCCGCCATAACAGCACCCGCTTTAAAAATATCAGGATAACAAGCCATCATAACCGTTGTCATACAGGCGCCGGCACTTAAACCGGTTGCAAATATTTGGGTAGTATCTATCGTATAATGTGCTTTCATGTAATCTACCATTTGTTTGATAGAATAAGCTTCGCCCTGGTTCCGGTTCTGATCTCCGCTCAAAAACCAGTTGAAACAGGTGCTTGAGTTGTTAGCCGAATTTTGCTCAGGATAAACCACATAAAATTTATGCCTGTCTGCCAAGGTGTTCCAGCCGCTTTGTGAAGCAACTGTTGTAGCGTTTTGTGTACAGCCATGCATAACTACCACCAGGGGAGCTGATCCGCTTATGCCGGTAGGCACGTAACTATACATATTTAAATTTCCGGGATTTGATCCGAAAGAAGAAACTGCCTGCCACCCTGTTTGGGCGAAACCTGTTGCAGATAAAATAATAGTGAAAATGAAAAAGAGCTTTTTGTACATGATGTATATTTTACATCAAATGTAAGTTTTTTAAATAAAAAAGGCTGCTTTTCAGGGCAGCCTCTTTATTATTTTATGTTTAAATTATACAGTTGGTTTTTTTATCAAAACTTCATCAACCATACCGTAAGCTTTAGCTTCTTCGGCAATCATCCAATAATCACGGTCACTGTCAGCCCAAACTTTTTCATAGGTTTGCCCGCTATGCAGGGCAATGATCTCGTATAATTCTTTTTTAAGCTTGCCTATTTCTTTAGCGGTGATTTCAATGTCAGATGCCTGACCTTCCGCACCACCCAACGGTTGGTGAATCATTACACGAGCGTGTTTTAAAGCAGTACGTTTGCCTTTTTGGCCTGCGCACATAAGAACAGCTCCCATAGATGCTGCCATACCTGTACAGATAGTAGCTACATCCGGCTGAATGATCTGCATGGTATCATAAATACCTAAGCCAGCATAAACACTTCCGCCCGGCGAGTTTAAATAGATCTGGATATCTTTTTTAGCATCTACCGATTCCAAAAAAAGTAGTTGAGCCTGCACAATGTTAGCCACCTGGTCGTTAATGCCTGTGCCTAAGAAGATAATTCTATCCATCATTAAGCGGGAAAATACGTCCATTTGTGCTACATTTAACGAACGTTCTTCTATAATATAAGGAGTCATAGAAGCGTTAGGCGTTAACGAAGATTGAAATTGCGATTGAAACCTTCCGTAAGCTAAGCTACTGATTCCTTTATGCTTAATTGCATACTTTTCGAATTCATTTTTATCAAACATAATTAGTTTTTTTAAATTGGTTAAGACAAATGTAATAGTTGAAACTTCATAGCCAAAAACAAAGCCAAAATGATATGAACAGAGTTATCAGGTTATTTTGGCAAATAAACTGCCAATTTGGTTGTTTTCGTTAAAAAAAACCGACATCACTTATTAGTTGGAATGAGTTTTTTCAAAATACCAAAGATGTATTTTTTACTTTTTAATTAATAGTACATTTGTAGCTATGAGTTTATTATCGGTACAAAACGTAACCAAACGTTATGCTACGCACGTGGCTTTAAAAAATGTGAACATTGATGTTCCCGAGCAATCTATTTTTGGCTTATTAGGTCCAAACGGCGCAGGCAAAACATCTTTAATACGCATTATTAATCAAATTACCGGCCCGGATGAAGGCCAGATACTATTGAACGGTAAAATATTAAGCCCTGCAGATGTGGTTAACATAGGTTACCTGCCCGAAGAACGCGGCTTATACAAGAAAATGAAAGTAGGCGAACAGGCTTTGTATTTTGCGCGCTTAAAAGGCATGAGCAAAGCCGAGGCCATGCGCCAGCTGAAAATATGGTTCGAAAAATTTGAAATGGTTAGCTGGTGGAATAAAAAGATCGAAGAGCTAAGCAAAGGCATGCAGCAAAAAGTGCAGTTTATTGTTACGGTTATTCATAACCCTAAACTATTGATCTTAGATGAACCTTTTAGCGGTTTCGACCCTATAAACGCAAACATTATACGCAACGAAATTTTAGAGCTTCGTAAACAAGGTACAACTGTTATTTTTTCTACGCATAACATGGGTTCTGTAGAAGAGCTTTGCGATAATATTGCGCTGATAAATAAATCGGAAAAAATATTGGACGGCGCTGTAAAAGACATTCGAAAAGCACATCGCTCTAATATTTACGACATAAACTTTAAAGGCAATTTAATGGGCTTTACCAATGCAATGTGGACAGGCGCTGAATTGCTTGAAAAAGCCAGCGATGGCGATATGCATGATGTGCGAATAAAGCTGGCAGGCAATCATAAACCCAACGACCTGCTGCAGGCTGTTATGCAGGTAGCCGAAATAAATTCGTTTAAGGAGGTTATACCCAGCATGAATGATATTTTTATCGCTAAGGTAAATGCGCAACAGGTCATCGGAACACAATCAAATTATACGGAGTAATTTATCGTGTCCAACATTTCAATACTCATATTTAATATCTGAACTATGAATAAAACACTTTTAATTATCTGGAGAGAATATTTTGAACGCATCAGGAAGAAAAGCTTCCTGGTTATGTCAATACTGGGCCCTGTTTTGGTTGCCGGAGGTTTCGCCTTAATGATCTGGTTAGGTAATGCAGATAAAACAGAACAAAAAGTTTTGGTTATTGATGAATCGATGGCCTTTTACAAAAATCTGCCAGATAATGACTTTATACGTTTTTATTACCCGGATACAAAACTGCCCCAGGCCACCAAAGATTTTTACAAAACAGATTATACCTGTATTTTATACATACCTTATAATGTAGCACAAAGCAGCAACTCTCCCGTAAAATTATTTTACAAAAAAACACCGGGCTTTGCTGTATCTCAATACCTGCGGGATGTGATGGAACGAAAATTATATGAGTTTAAGCTTGCTGCAAACAATATCGATCCGAATGTGATCCGCAATGCAAGGCAAAGTATCCATCTTATCAATGAAAAAATATATGAAAACGGCGACAGTAAGGAAAGCAAAACCGATGCTATTAGCGTGGTAGGCTTTGTTTGTGGCTTGTTGATATTTATATTCCTTACCATATACGGCGCCCAGGTTATGCGTAGCGTAATGGAAGAAAAAACAAACCGCGTGGTAGAAATTATTGTGTCGAGTGTGCGTCCGTTCCAGTTAATGATCGGTAAGATATTAGGCATTGCCCTGGTGGGTATCACTCAATTTTTAATATGGATTGTTTTAAGCACTATACTAACAACAGCTGTTTCAACAACCCTGCTAAAGAAAATAACAGCCGATGCCAATATCCAGAAAGAACAAAAAGAGATTGTCTATAAACAGGGTAGCAGTGCCAATTTAAAGGAGCTTCAAAAAACAGACAGCAGGCTTGAAGCCATTGCTATGATCGATGACCTGAAGGGGATAGATTTTACAGCCATCATCATTTGCTTTTTCCTTTATTTTCTGGGAGGCTATTTGTTTTACAGCGCGCTCTTTGCCGCTATAGGCTCTGCTATTGATAGTGAAAGCGATACACAACAATTTATTATGCCGATAACCTTGCCGCTGGTCATTGCCTACATGATGTCTATCAGTGTGATGCAAAACCCCGAGGGTAACATTGCCTTTTGGGGATCTATGATACCCTTTACCTCTCCGGTAGTAATGCTGGTAAGGCTTCCCACAGGTGTACCGCTTTGGCAACTGATAACTTCGTTGATGTTGCTTGCAGGCGGCTTTATTTTTACTACCTGGATTGCCGGAAGAATTTACCGCACCGGAATTTTAATGTATGGTAAAAAGGTCAGCTGGAAAGAAATGATCAAATGGATCTCATATAAGGCTTAATGAATAAGTGTTTATACATATGCTTGTTGTTTGTACTTCCGTTTGCTGCTTTCTCTCAAAACCAAAAAGCAGGCGAACCTAAGCTGTGTTATACCCGCGTTACCTTTGGGCCTGCTATAGGCTTGTATAGCAATAATAATTTTCATACAGCAAACACAAGGCCCGGAATTGCACTTGGTGCAGGTGCATTTGAAGAAATACACCTGTATAAAACCGTTTATTTTGTAGGCGGCTTAGAGTATATGTATAACACTATGTCGTTTAATTCGTATTATTTTGAGCCGGGCTATCAATATTTGTACAACAATAAATACAACTACAACTATAGCCTAAAAATGCAGGAGGCACGCGTAAATTTAATGTTGCGGTTTGTGGGGGGAGATGAAACTAAAAACTCTTTAACTGCCTACCTGGAGGCCGGCTATGTACTGCGTTGCCTGTTAAATACACAAATGCAGGTAGTTTCCGATTTAGACGGAGATAAACTTTTTAACGGAACAACACATGCTGATTACCAGGGAAAAACGCTCAAGAATAATTTTTCTTCGGGCTTTAAGATCAACGCAGGCATGCAGCACAATTATTTAAGATCGCACCATGCCTGGTTTGTTCAGCTTAGTTATATGCAAGGCTTGGCGCCTTTTTTAATACATGAAGATTTTACACCCGCATCTATCCTCATTAAAACGGCTTTTATACAATTGGGCTTAGGATATAAGTTTTAATTTTCTTATATTTGAGTAAGATTTTGAAAACAATAACACGCATATTGCTTATTTGGTTTTGCCTGCTAACCATTCAACCTTTAGTAGCCAGCGTTTCTGTTTCTAAAAAAGAGAACTGCGAAAAATCCTGCTGCAAATCTCCTGAGAAAAAAGATGCTAAAGCAAGCAATAATTGCTGTAAAGATGGTGTTTGCAATCCCCTGGTTTCATGCTCCTGCTGTTTATATGTTGCTTTTAAAAGCGATGAGATCAGGCTTCAAAAACTAAATGAAACAGTTGCTGTAATTTCAAGTAAGGAAATTAAATTCATTTCTAATTATTCTTCTTCCTGCTTCCACCCTCCTCAATTGATATAAGGTTACAGACGTCTTTATTTTAAAGACAAACTCTTATTATCACTTTTAAAAACAATTTAATTTTAAACAAAATGAAAAAAATAATTTTTGGCGTTAGCGCAGCTCTTATGCTTGCGGGCGCAACAGTTTTTGCTACAAACAGCATCAGTAAAAAAGCAATCAAAGCAGCTACCTGCTGCTGCAGTAACGGTGCATGTACCGATTGCAGCGATTGCTCAGCCTGCTCTTGCAGCAAATAAAATGTGTTGATTAGATCAATGCTAAAGTCCGGGTGATAGCCCGGACTTTTTTTGTTTTTTATACTAAGCTGTTAATTAATTTTAAATAAAATTCAGCTTTCTTTTTCAATAAAAAAATAAGTATCTTTAGGTTATTACTACCTTGCGTTGTTTATGAGATTTAAAAACATACTTTATACACTTTTACTACTGGTTGTTAATTTTGCGTTTGCACAAACCTATAATTTTGAAAGCATAAGCTTAGAAAACGGCTTGCCTCAGGCACAAGTTACCTGCGTAAAAGAAGATACCCGTGGTTATTTATGGATAGGCACACAGGGCGGCGGAGTAGCCTGTTATGACGGGATAAAATTTAAAGTGTATGATGAATCATCGGGCATAGCCGGCAATATCATCACCAGCATTGAAGAAGATCTTAACGGACATATCTGGATAGGCACAACCTATGGTGGGGTTACCCGTTTTGACGGAAAAAGTTTTTTCAATATCTCAAAAGAAAACGGCCTGCTTGAAAATAGGGTGACCAATATCACCGTCGACAAAAACAACCGGGTTTATGTAGCAACTTCCGAAGGGCTTAATACCATTGAGAACAAAACGGTGTCTACCTTAAAACAGGATATTTTCTCTCATAACAAAAACATACAAAGCGTATTAAAAGATTCACAAGGCAAGCTTTGGTTTTTGGTAGAAAAAGAAGTCTATCTCTATAACTACTACGAGTGGATAAACATCAACAGCCTTTTTAAAATCAAACAAGCCATCAATGCCATTACCCAGGATAAATCAGGCAATATATGGATATCGGTTGAAGGAGAAGGCTTGTATATCCTGTCTAAAAAGAATAACGATTCTTACCAGATAATGCCCTATGCACGCAACCACGAGCTTAAAAACCTGAGCATTCAGCATATCATTTTTGATGTACATAACAATATCTGGCTGTGTACCGATGGAGACGGTGTTGTTATGGTCGACAATAAAAAACTGCAAATATTCAATTCCACCAATGGTTTTAAAGCAAGTTCCGTTACCTCTGTTTGCGAAGACAGGAGCGGCAACATCTGGTTTGGTACAAACGGAGAAGGCATTATAAAATACAACCCGGCACCTTTTGTTTACTATGATAACATCCCCGGCTTTGGTGCCAGCAGCATATTTGGCATATTAAGCGATTCTGAAAATAATTTATGGGTAGCGCCAAACGGAGATGAAGTGATAAGATACAATGGCAAAAACACGCAGGCATTCAACTCAAAAAATGGGTTAAACATACACGGCGCACGCACTATTGTTCAGGATAAGCAGGGCACCATCTGGGTAGGTGGAACCAACGGCTTATTCTCTATTAAAAATACCAGCGTTCAAAAATTCAGAGGGCTTTCTGATAGTATATCTGTCAGGTCTATCCTCTTCGATAGCAACGGAAACATGTGGGTTGGCACCAGCGGAGAAGGCTTGTATTGTTTCCAGGATAAAAACATCATCCATTATTCTAAACAAAATGGCTTAACGCATGATTACATCCATGTGCTTTATCAGGATACACGCGGCATTATTTGGATAGGCACAGGCTTTGGTGTAAACTATATAGAAAAAGGAAAAATAAATAATTTTCACAACGCAACAGCATTTTGTAACGATTATATCGGCTCTATCACCGAAGATAAAAAAGGCAATATGTATTTTGGTACCGACAGGTGCGTAGTACAGTTCAACCGTTCAAAATTTAAAACTTTTACGCAGGCAGACGGACTGGCCTCATCAACCATCTATTCGCTTATTACAGATAATTTAGGATGTGTTTGGGTGGGAACAAATAGGGGAATTGATAAACTGAACATCTCTGCGGCCGGAGAAGTTGTAAGAATTAAAAACTACTCTTACCAGGAAGGATTTAAAGGCATAGAATGTAACACGCGGGCCGTTACAAAAGATAAAGAAGGAAACCTGTTCTATGCAACCATAAAAGGAATTATAGAATATAAACCCTCAAGCGACCTGAGTACCGAAACAAAACCTGCCATGCACATCACGGGCATCGATCTGTTTTCCAAGCCTTTTGATTTTGAAAAAAATGGCTACAAAACAAACGGGTGGTTCCATTTGCCAGAAAACCCAACCTTGGGTTATAACCAAAATTATTTAACTATAAAGTTTATAGGCATTGATATGTATTCTCCCCAAAAAATAAAATACCAATACATGCTGGATGGGCTCAATACACAGTGGATAAAAACTTCCGAACCGCAAGTAACATACACCAACCTTAAGCCTGGCGAATATACCTTTAAAGTAAAAGCCTATACAGATTCTCCTTTCAATTATGCCATCACACAGTATAAATTCAAAATAGCTACTCCTGTCTGGCAAACAGCCTGGTTTTATTTTTTAATTATATCAGGCTTTGTCATTTTTATCTATTGGCTTATTCAATACCGTACAAAATTAAGCGAGCTGAAAAATAAAAAATTAGAGCATTACGTAGCCATCCGTACTGACGAAATCTCCAAGCAAAAGCAGGAAATAGAATACCTGTTTAAAGAAGTGCATCACCGTGTAAAAAACAACCTGCAGGTTATCAATAGCCTTTTAAACCTGCAAAAACATTATATCGATGATAAAAAAATGCTGGAGATCTTCAAAGATTGTCAGAACAGGATCTACACCATGTCCGTCATTCATGAAAAATTGTATGAGAACAATGCACTCTCTTCCATCAACTTTAACGATTACATCAAAAACCTGATCAAGCAACTCGTAGATACCTATCAGCTCGACTTTTCAGTAAAATATTATATTGATGTAGATGTAGATAAAATGGATCTTGATACCATGATACCCGTTGGTCTATTGATCAATGAAATAATATCCAACTCGCTTAAATATGCGTTCTCTTCAAATGATGAAAACAACGTCATTACCTTTAAAATGAAAAAAAATACCGACAACAGTTATACCATGACCATTGGCGACAATGGAATAGGTAATAAAATAAGCCTTGCCGAACCACACGCCACTTTTGGCCTCGAGCTTATTAAAACCCTTACCGAGCAATTGCGTGGCACCATTAAGCAACTTCCCGGCAAAGGAACCATGTATGAGATCACTTTTTCGCCCGTAAGCTAATGCCTGAAAATTTTGTTGTCTATAAATCATCGGCAGGCTCTGGCAAAACATATACATTAGTAAAAGAATATTTAAAGCTGGCATTGGCCGACCCGCACCGGCTCAATAAATCATACAAGCAAATACTCGCCGTAACCTTTACCAACAAAGCCGCTGCCGAAATGAAAGAGCGCATACTAAGCGCGCTAAAACAAATTTCCTTAGCAGATAAAACTCCCCTGGCTGCCGACCTGCAAAGAGAACTATTCATTTCTGAAACCGAATTGCAGGCCCGTTGCACAGAGGTACATCAAAACCTGCTGCATCAATATGCCGATTTTTCGGTGTGCACCATTGATAGTTTTGTGTACCGACTCATAAAACGTTTCTCTATCGACTTACAGCTCCCCGCAAATTTCACTGTAGATACCGATGAAGACGCAGCCTTATGGTGGGCTATAGATGAGCTGCTTACCAACATGAAACAAAACAAATTGCTGCAAACACTTTTATTAAATTACGCATCCGATAAAGTAGACGAACAAAAGAACTGGAAAATAGAGAACGAAATATTCGAGTTGGCACGCCCGATCCTGATCTCTAAAAAAGACACAAAAGAAGCTGAATTACTCGGTAAGGTCAGCCTGGAAGACCTGCTTGAAATAAAAAAACAATTGCAGGAAAGCGTTCACAAAACCGAACATTACCTGGTTTCACTGGCCGACAAAGCATACCTAAGCATCGCGCAAAGAAACATCCCCGTTAGCGATTTCAGTTATGGCGAAAGCGGTTTCTTTGGCTACTTCAAAAAACTAAAAAATAAAGTATTTGGCAACGACGATCTAAAAAGCTCGCGCGTGGATGATGCCATCAAAAACGATAAATGGTATCCCGCAAAAAATCATAACCCGGCCATCGATGATGTAAAAGAAACACTGCGCGCTATTTATTTTGAAGCCGAAAACTACAGAGAAAAAAACATACAGGAATATTCCCTGCACAAACTTTTATTAAAGAACATCACAGCACTTTGCGTATTGAATGAAGTTCAGGAGCTCGTGCTCAAATACAAGCAGGAAAAAAACATTGTCTTTATAAGCGAGTTCAACAAAACCGTATCAAGCTTTATACAGGATGAGCCCGTACCTTTTATTTACGAACGCCTGGGCGACCGCTACAAACATTATTTGATCGATGAGTTTCAGGACACCTCTGTCCTGCAATGGCTCAACCTCCTGCCCCTTGTGCACAACTCCTTAGCCGAAGGCAAATTCTGTATGATCGTGGGCGACGGAAAGCAATCCATCTATCGATGGCGCGGCGCCGATGTAGACCAGTTTGTAAACCTGCCCAAAATTAAATCGGCAGAACATAACCGTGTTATTCACGAACAGCAACAAGCCCTTGAACTTAATTACCTTGAAAAACAACTAAACACCAACCGCCGTAGCTGCGCCGAAATAATATCCTTCAACAATAACTTATTCAACTGGCTTGCAAAAACCTATCTAAACGAAGAACACCAAAAAGTATACGAAAACAGCAGCCAGGAAGCCTTCTCAAAGCAAGGCGGAAAAATAACCCTCTCGTTCATTGATAGATCTGCCGAAGAAAAAGATGATATTGTCCTGCAAAAAACACTAGCCTTCATACAAGAATCACTGGCAAATAAATACACCTACAACGATATAGCCGTTCTTACCCGCAATAACCGAAACGGCAGCACCATCGCTCAATTCCTAATGCACCAGGGTATTCCGGTTGTATCGTCAGATTCATTGTTATTAAAGACCTGTGCCGAAGTAAACTTCCTCGTCGCATTCTTTACCTGGCTCACTAACAACAACGATGGCGTTTCAGCCTGTGCCATCTTAGCTTATTTAAAAGAAGAATTAAACTACCCGATAGAACATACTCACCTTAAGCAAACCGCCTCAACACCTTACAAGCTTAATGAAATACTGAACGATTTTAATACAGAGCTAAACACATCACACATAGCATCACTTCCCCTATTTGAGATCTGCACCGAGCTTATCCGCATCTTTAAAATAGAAGATAAAAACCCGCTCTTTGTAAACTTCTTCCTGGATGAAGTAGCCTCCTTCAACGAACGTGAAAATGCATCCTTATATTTATTCCTGCAGTGGTGGGCAAAAAAACGCGATAACCTTTCCGTTAAGATACCGCAAAACACCAATGCCGTAAAGATCCTTACTGTGCATGCCTCCAAAGGGCTTGAGTTTCCCGTTGTTATAATTCCTTTTGCCGATTGGCGCCTGCAAAGCACCGAACAGATATTGATCGATACCAATAACGAAGTCGCACAGCTGCCAGTTGCCCTTGTAAAAACAGGCAAAGAATTAGAAAAGACAAATTTTAAAAGCAATTCAGAAGAAGAAGACCAGAAACAAATACTCGATAACCTCAACGTACTTTACGTAGCCTGCACACGCGCCGTATCTGCCCTGCACATTATCAGCCGCGAGAAAAAACAAGGCAACTGCATAACCGACTGGCTGCAAAACTTCATCAACGAAAAATACGGAGAGCAACGCGATACGCACTTTTTTGAAACAGGAAACTACCCGGAGAAAGAACACAAACCCGAAATCGAACCCGATGCATTACAGCATATCTCCTACAGAGACCTGCACCAAAGCATTGCCATTAAACTAACCGATTACGACTTTGATAAAGAAAGTAAACGCAAATACGGCATTGCCCTGCACGATATTTTAGCCAACATCAAAACCCCTAAGGATATTGATAATGCTTTACAGCGGGCGCTTTTACAAGGAACGATAACAAACAGCCAGGTAGAAGAACTGAAAGATATTTTGCTGCAACTAACCGGGCATACCGACCTGAAAGAATATTTTTCAGACAAAGTACAGGTAAAGAACGAGACCGAATTATTTTTAGCCGACGGAGAGATCATCCGCCCCGACAGGATTGTTACAAGTCCCGAACAGCACACCATCATAGATTTTAAAACCGGAGAAAAATCACCCAAGCACATCAAACAACTTCAATTATATAAATACACCCTGCGCAGCATCTCAGCCAAAAACGTAAAAGCGTATTTGGTTTATCTCCCCGATGAAGTGGTAGAAGTGGTTTAAATAACACAAGATAAAAGTAAGAAAACAATTATCTTTAAAATCTACAAATCAAAGCATATGAAAACACTATTTACTCTTTTTGCATTAGTATTTTATTTGAATGGATGGACTCAAATTATTAATACCATTGCTGGAAACGGTATAGGTAATTATAGTGGAGATGGAGGTTTCGCAACTTCTGCAGAACTTTATCACGCTAGTGCAGTTGCACTTGATGTTTCCGGTAATATATTTATTGCAGATGTAGGAAATAATGTAATCAGAAAAATAAACACTACTGGTATTATTAGCACAGTAGCTGGTAATGGTACACAAGGCTACAGTGGTGATGGTGGGCCTGCCACATTAGCTCAATTAAACACACCTGGGGGGATTGTTTGTGATACGTTAGGTAATTTATTTATTACAGAATACAATAATAATTGTATCCGCATGGTAAATACTATGGGGATCATCAGTACTATTGCTGGAAATGGCATTGCAGGTTATAGTGGAGATAATGGTCCTGCAACTGCAGCAGAAATAAATGTTCCTGTGGCAATTACTATTGATCATTTCGGGAATTTATATGTTGCCGATAGGAGTAATAACCGTATCCGGAAAATAAATACCGCAGGTATAATTTCTACTGTAGCCGGAATTGGTACAAATGGTTATAATGGAGACGGAGGTTCTGCTACTGCCGCAGAACTATATCTTCCCTGTGGAGTTGCATTAGATGCATTAGGTAATTTGTATATCGCCGATCAGTACAATCACCGTGTACGTCAGGTAAATACTTCTGGCATCATTAGCACCATTGCTGGTAATGGCTCAGCGGGATTCAGCGGGGATGGAAGTTCAGCCTCATTAGCTCAACTAAATTATCCTGGTGATGTAGTAGTAGATGCACTTGGTAATCTATACATAACAGACCAGGTTAATAATCGTGTACGAGTAGTTAATTATGCTGGTATTATGTCTACGATAGCAGGTAACGGGAATCATGGTTACAGCGGAGATGGAGGGCCTGCCATAGCAGCAGAACTATACTACCCTTTGGGAATTAGCTTAGATTCTTCAGGCAATTTGTATATAGCAGACCAACAAAATAATCGTATTCGCATGATGCCGACAAGAGCTCAAACAACAACTATAAATCAGTTAGCAAGTCATAATGAGCAGGTAATGATCTATCCTAACCCAAGTAACGGTATGATACAGCTAATCGTTAACAATATTCAGGTAAAAGGGGTGAATATTTATGATGTTACGGGTAAATTATTATTTAAAAAAGAAGAGTTAAAATCACAAAATGGCAATTTACAAATTGATTTAAGTAATTTGGAAAATGGCATTTATAACTTAAGTGTTATAAACGATGAAGAGGTGGTAAACAAACACATTATTATTGTAAAATAATTTTGACTATTCATTAACTTATGTAGTGTCATTGCGAGGAGGAACGACGAAGCAATCTCTTTCTCTAATTCCAATAAAATCACTAATATTATCAAACAAAAAAACAACAAAATGAAAACTATAAAACTACTGGCATTAGCTGCCTTCCTTCAAATAACCACTTCATGCAGTAACTACAAAGCTATTAAAGGCAGTGGCAACATTACCACCACCGATAGGCACCTCGCCGGGTATAACACTATCAAAACCTGTTGCGGCATAGATGTGATCATAACCCAGGCAGAAACCGAAAGCGTGCAGGTAGAAGTAGACGACAACCTGCAGCAATACATCAAAACAGACTTGCAAAACCAAACACTTAACATATACATCGATAGCGTTCAGATAACATCCAAAAACATAAAAGTGCACATACAGGCCAAAAAACTGAACAACCTGCAAGCCACCTCCGGCTCCGGCATTCAAACCACCAATCAGCTTATTGTCGATAGCATGCAACTTTTAACCGAAAGCGGTGCCGATATCAAAATAAACATAGCTGCCAAATACATTTCCTGCCAAACCTCTTCGGGTGCCGATGTAGTTCTGTCCGGGCAAACCACTTCATTAAACGCCGATGTAAGCTCAGGAGCAAGCATCAAAGCACAAGACCTTAATTCCGAAACATGTAAAGCAACTGCCACTTCCGGGGCCAGCCTGAAAGTAAAAGCAACTGCCGAAATCACGGCAGAAGCCAACAGCGGTGCCGGCATATCCGTATACGGAAACCCGCCCGCCAAAAAAGCCACCAAAGATAGCGGCGGCAGTATAAAATTCGAGTAAAATTCATCGATTTCACATTTATTAGGTCACGTATATCCGGGGCAGGCATCCACAGGGTCAAACGTAATCTTACTATAATACTACCTATCATAAAAAATTAAGTGCTGTATAGTTAATTGACTCGAACGCACAGTTACCAAACTCGAACGCACAGTACATTTTAACAAGCGCACAGTTAATTGAAGCGAACGCACGGTTACCAAACTCAAACGCACGATACATTTTATCGAACGCACAGTTACCAAACTCGAACGCACAGTACATTTTAACAAGCGCACAGTTAGTTGAAGCGAACGCACGGTTACTAAACTCGAACGCACACTACATTTTAACAAGCGCACAGTTAATTGAAGCGAACGCACAGTTACCAAACTCAAACGCACTATACATTTTAACGAACGCACGGTTAGTTGAGTCGAACGCACGGTTAGTTGAGTCGAACGCACGGTTACCAAACTCGAACGCACGATGCATTTTATCGAACGCACAGTTAATTGAAGCGAACGCACGGTTACTAAACTCGAACGCACACTACATTTTAACAAGCGCACAGTTAGTTGAAGCGAACGCACAGTTACCAAACTCGAACGCACGATGCATTTATCGAACGCACAGTTAGTTGAAACGAACGCACGGTTACTAAACTCGAACGCACAGTACATTTTAACAGACGCACGGTATATTTTAACAAATGCATAACCATCTAAAACGATCGGATAACAAATTCCGGCAAACGCCTCAAACTTTACTCCGGTATAGCCCCCAATATTATAATAACTTGTTTCGTATCTTTGCACCGTAAAATCGCACACATGAAACCTGCAAACATTCAACACTATTTAGCCGACACAAAAATCTCTGCCGACCTCAAACAAATCGCCCAAAAAGTAATAGCCGGCCAACGTATCAATTTCGATGAAGGCGTGTTGCTGTTCGAAAAAGCAGACCTTGGCTTTGCAGGCGCCCTGGCTAACTTTGTTAAACAACGCAAATCAGGAGATAATGTATTCTTCAACCGCAATTTCCACGTAGAGCCCACCAACATCTGCGTATATACCTGCTCCTTTTGCTCCTATTCACGCTTGATCAAGCAAAAAGAAGAAGGCTGGGAGCTCTCTGTCGACCAGATCCTCAACACCATCAAAAAGTGGGACGATAAACCCGTAACCGAAGTACATATTACCGGCGGCGTGATCCCAAAACAAGATTTTAAATTCTATACCGATCTATTTAAAAAGATAAAAGAACACCGCCCCAACCTGCACATCAAAGCCCTCACCCCCGTCGAGTATCATTACATCTTTAAGAAAGCAAAACTAAGCTACGACGAAGGCATGAAGCTGATGAAAGAAGCTGGCCTCGATTCCATGCCCGGAGGCGGAGCAGAGATCTTCCATCCCGAAATACGCGACCAGATTGCCGGCGGAAAATGCAGTGCCGATGAATGGTTAGCCATTCACGAAGCATGGCACAAGCTCGGCATGAAAAGCAACGCAACCATGCTATACGGGCATATCGAAAAATACTGGCACCGTGTAGACCATTTAGAAAAACTCAGAACCCTGCAAGATAAAACCGGCGGCTTTAATGCCTTCATCCCGCTAAAATTCAGAAACAAAGACAACCAGATGAGCCATGTGCCCGAAGTTAGCGTCATCGAAGACCTGCGCAACTACGCCATC